>MTKZ01001381.1_pt1 | contig 75529 bp, 60 predicted proteins | sample 1042781 | NCBI WGS metagenome assembly MTKZ01 (sample SAMN06212207, study PRJNA360539) | anaerobic digester metagenome | biome: Wastewater treatment plant; material: sludge; isolation source: anaerobic digester fed with sludge from wastewater treatment plant | place: Denmark: WWTP Viborg ... | reverse complement strand
TCAAATTCAATGCTTACCGGCGATTCCAGTGTCTGCTCTATGGCACTCTTTTCATCTTGCTCTTCGCGCACCTCTTCAATCTCGGGCACGGAGAAACGGAAAGGTTTAATGCCGCGCGCATCGGCGCCGTCCGGAAGCTGTTTGGACGATTCAATGAAATTACGAATCATAGCCCTGTCTTCCACCACGCCTTTTTCCGAGGTGGTGATGGATTGCTGATGAGCGCCGATGGTCGCCTTGTGCAGGCCTTCTTTCGCCTCGGCATTTTCAGGATCGATAAGCAATACGTTGCTGTAAATTTCAACGGCCGTGGCATAGTGCTCCGCTTCGAGATACCGGCTTCCAAACCCCATCAACTCCTTTACGCGTTCGTGGCGGATTTCATCGGCGGATGCTTCCATTTCCCCGCCGCTGGCACGCAAGGCAGCCGGTTCCACGGTTTGAAATTCCGCTGACGGCGTCGATTCCACGCCCGCCAGACTTTGTTGGAGTTTGGCATTGGTTTTCTCCTGGAAACTGCGTGCAGACTCCAAGGAAGGCTCAAGAGCCAACGCCCGGTTAAACTCCGTCAGAGCTTCCCTGTACAAGTCCTTTTTGTACAGTTCCACGCCGCGGCGCAGATACTCTTCGGCTTCACTCACCCCCCCCTCCATGGGAGGCTGTGAGATAGCTTCCGATGCGGCACTTACCGCCGTGTCCGGAACGGGACTCTCCTCCAGTGGAGGTGGCAGCATTTCCGCCGGCGCGACTTCTTCCGCCGGCGCAGATGTAGCTTCCTCGACTGCGGGCTGAGCGGCGGCGCCGACCGCATCCTGGGCCAACGCCGGGAAAATGCCCAGGCATAGCCAGAACACTATCCCTATCAACACCGTTGCATGTTTAATTGTACTCATCATGACTGTCCTGTCCTCCCGCTGTTTGCGGCATATTCTCTTTCCGGTCATGCCTCTATTGCTTTCTTCGGTATGAACATCACTGTTGCTGTAATGTAAACTGTCGTCCGTACCTTTCCGAATACACCACGACGGTTCTGGTTTCCATGTCAATACTTACCAATTCAAATTCCTCAAACTGTTCCCGTTCTGAATACCAATCCGTGGTCCGTATCGTACGCAGGCGCGCCCGGGGCCCGGTGCTGGCACTTTGGATATCCACCAGCTGTATGTTCAGGTCTTCAGCACTAACTTCACCCGAGTCTTGCTGTTGTCCTTGTCCAGAATAATACCAGAAAGGATTGCGCTGATACAGCGACGTATAGACACCCGGCAGTCCGGCCAGCGGCGGCAACGGCAATTCTCCCGGCAAACCCAGCGCCTGCCGTTCCTCGGCGCTTTCCGGCAGTGCCGTCTGCGGAACAGGGATATGCGGCCATACCGGTGGGGCGCCCGGATAAACGACACCATAGACGCGATAGGCAAGCACCACCACCATAACAAGGAGCACCATACGTTCCTTGTTATACCAGAACCACGTACCTATCTTTCGTAATTTGTCCATCTGTTACCTGTTCTACAACCGTTATACCATCAACACTTATGAATACCTTATCATGGCATGGCCAGCACCGTCTGTCTAAACCAACGCCAGAATTTGCCCATGGCGCCTTCCGGTGCCTGGCCGCGTCCCCTGCCGGGAGCGCGAGCGCCGGCACCCGCCGCGCCGCCATCGCCAGCCGCAGCGGCGGTAACCGGTTCTTTCATATCCGGCGGCCGCCTGTAATTGGCTTGAGTCAATAGGAACTGCATCTCCAACTGGGGCTCGGCAGCATACGCAATATAGGGATAGGTGACTTTCAGGGAATCTACCGTGAAATAACGGGATTCTTGCTCTAGTTTTTCCAACAGTCCGACCATATCCTTCGCGGGAAGGGTGACCTGTAGCCCTACGGTCTGCATCGCGAGCATACCGTTATAGTCTTCGGGGTAACGCCGCGGCCACACCACAATATCCCGCACGCTGGAAACATTGGCGTCCAGAAGCATTGTTGCCAGTTTGATGCCAAAATTCAACTGTCTAAGATTCTTTTCCACGATCGGCCAAGAAACGTTCTTGCCTTCCCAGCGTTCTTCGGTGGCTACATCAAATTTTGCCCGTATATCCTGTGGAAACAGGTCATAGCGGCCCATCTTGGCCCATATTTTGGCATACAGGTCATTAACCTGTTTGTTGGACTCTTCGGTATACCAGAACTTCAACATGCGGGCTTCCGGCGGCGTTACCTCAATCTGATACCAGTCGCCAAAATTAAAATACACGCCGCGTTCTTCCCGAGCATTTCGCCAAGGTTGAATTTCATTCTGCCAGGCCTCAATCAAGAGTTCAGGCTTATATCCTTGAAAGGTCTCTTGAAGTTTGGACATTGTCTCTTCCAATGAAGCCCGAAGACGTTCATCTTCTTTATACCCGTCAAAAATCGCCTTGAAATGGAACTGCCACACGGCAAACATAATGCCGAAGACCATGAGAAGCAGCAATGTTCCAATAATTTGTCCTTTATACTTCACACCGCCCCTCCCGCGGCCGCATCCTGTGGTAAAACCGGGACCGGCCGTTCCTGTGTACGGCGAAATTTCACTTCCACGGTAAAGGTATATAACGCAGGTGATCCTGCGGGGACTGTTGCATCACCCTTGGCCACGGTGCTTCCTGTCGTGGAAGCGTCATAAAGGACATTCCAAGGCACCCGATGTACACTGGCTTCGCTGAAGGCCACCTCTTCGGCGCTGAGAAACCAGCCGTTCGGTAGTTGTCGCGATGTAATGCGCAAGCCATCCAGAAACTCATAGAGTGTTTTATCGGATTCCGCATAGCCGTGTATAATCATGCCGTTAGCCGACGGAACCGCAGTCTTGTTTTCTTCCTCCTTCACCTCGTCTCCCCCCCTTCCACCTCGCTGCGCGGCGGCCGCGCGAACTGCAGGTCCGCCCAAGGATTCTATCCCCACGAAACCCGTGGTCCTCTGGCCTCCCCCCGCCATAGCGGGAACGCCAACACGCGCGCTACCCTTGCGCCCCGGTTGGAGCCCTTCTTTATCGCCCTCTTCCACAAATCGCGTGGTCTCCATTGAAGAGAACCAGATTTTGCCCAGGGTGGGACGCGCTTCATTCAAAAACACCATCTCATCCAGCCAGAATCTTCTCTGCCGCCGTGCCCGGTCGAGGGTTCGCACATGCCCCTGAAGCGTGTCAAGATGTTGTTTACGGAAGTTGAGTTTCAGGTTTAGTTCCGATTGCGGCGCGGTGCCGCCGGGGCGTATCCGCTGGACCAATTCGGGGTCATAAAGCCTAATCCCGCGCTTTAATTCCTCAATACGTTCCTTGACCAGTTTGTTCTGATTCGCGGCGGCGGGAACAATGGACGCGAAAATCAAGACCAGAGCACAAACAGACAGGCCCCAATAAAAGGCTTGCTCTTTGCGGCGTGCCGCTTCCAGTATCCGGGGCGGAATCAGGTTTATGTCCAGTGTAACCGCATCGACGCAGCGCAGGGCCATTCCGAGGGCGACCACACTTTGTTCCGGACATTTTTGGATGGACTCGGCTTCCGGCTTCACCTGCACATTGAGCAAGGGCTGAACGATTTTGACTTCCATCCCCATTTGATTGTGCAGATACGGGACGATATTTTTAAGCCGCGCGCCGCCACCCGTTAAAATAAGCCGGTTCACCTGCCCTCCGCCGGGCAAGGATCTAAAATAGGAGAAGGACCGGACAATTTCATTACAGAGGCGCTGCAGTACCTGCCCCACCACCTCTCCGGCTTTTCCATCCCGTTGCGGGTCCCCTGTCGGCGCGAAACACCGTTCCCGTTTAATCCTTTCGGCCGAAATAAAATCCATGTTAAAGGCTTCGGCCAGCGCCTGAGTAATAGTGTTACCGCCGATATTGAGCGGCCTGGTAAAGCGGAACTGGTTACCTCGCTCAATAACGATATCCGTGGTCGCGGCGCCTAAATCTATCATGGCGACGCAGTCTCCCTGATCGCCAAATTGATGCTGATGTTTCAGCCAGTTATAGGCGGCCAGCGGCAGTACATCCACCGTGGCTACATTTTTCTTAAACGGCTTGAGCGCCTCCAGATGTTTTTCGACCACATCCACCTTGATGGCGGCCATCATGACATCGAAGCCACCTTGCTCGGTCTGTCCAAGCACCTGGTAATCCATGGCTATCTGGTCCAGGCCAAAGGGGATTTGCTGCTGGATTTCGTAGCGGACGATCTGACTGACCTTGAATTCAGGAACCGGCGGCAACGCACGGCACCGGGTAAACACGGACTGACCGGGCACACCCAGAATGACTTTGCTCGTACGCGACTTCGCCTCTTTCAGTACTTCGCGAATCGCTGCCGTACACAAATCGTTACGCTGTGCACCTTCCAGAGAAGGGTCACTGTCATATTCCCGCTGAATGTATTTGGTAACTACATAACCGGCCTTTGTCTTGGACACTTCGCATAAGCGCACCGCGCTTGCACCTATGTCCAAAACAAGTCGTTTCTTTTGACCGGACCAAAGACGGGCCATAACCATACCTTTACACAGTATCACAGACAGCGACACGATAGATTTCTATCGTCTTCACTGACCACACAGGAATCGCATCCTTCCAAAACATGTACATGTATTGAAGTAAACTCTTGACAAATATTGTAGTAAATATTAATTAAGATGTCAAGTATTAATTTCAGCCAATTATACAGCAAAAGCACGCTACAAAAACACTATCGTTATAAAACTAACTTACAGTTCCTATGGAATCACTAAATGCCGTGATATTTTGGATATCATTTCTCCTGTCCAAAATGCGCTAAAACAAACACGCCCTCTTCCCCATACCTTTCTGAAGGTATGGGAAAGACACGGCCTCCCCAGATACAAGGAGAGACAAGAGCACGCCTTCATATGAAAAAACGGATTCCCGCGCGGCATTTGAATTGCTCGCCGTCGTGGTCAACCAAGAACAAGAATCGCTTGAGATTTTACGATACCGCATCTGCTTTGGGGGCAGTTCTATGGTTCAAAAGCACTTCCGCCATCGCTTCTTCATGCGGTACCACTTGACCGTTGATAAAAAAGCGTATCTTAACCATACTGCACGTGTCAAGTAATTACATAAATGCCGAACGTCTATTGGGTCGCGCTTATAGTCAAAAAAAGAACGGCTGCAAAGTCTCCCTACAGAAACAATCCTCTACCTACCCGCAGGCACATTCAGCATTCACACTTTTTCAAACACAGGAACAACAATTTTCTAAGCGGACTGTGCCAATTCCAAGAAATCACGAGAGGCAGGAAATTTTCCCGTCGAGGTTGTTCACGGGGCCATTCCATCGAAGGTTAACACAAGTTGATTCCTGTCCGGCAACCGTGACAAGATGTTTTCAATATGGTGAGAAGACAGAAACATCCCTTCCCTTTGCCACGGGCCGCATAGTGTTTTTTGACTGCAACAGCCCTGTTCCTTTACTGTCAAGAGGTAAGCACGTTTATTATGGCAAGCGCGGTCATCCGCCGTGGGCGCTCATTCAAAAAAAATCTCGCAGTTATGGGGCCCACGGCAAAGGTCAAACTATGTACAAACAGCAACCAGTTGCAGCAATCATACTGCAGCTTCATGCACACGTGTTGTCTGCCATTATTTTTTTAAGTAGAGGTGTAAATCGTCACTTTGTTGAAACAAGGAGGGAATGCCAGGCAGAGCCCGCACGCGTTCCATTGCGTCAACGGAGTGCCTATCTATATTTATCGTAAATATAGGGATTTATATACGTGTTACTAAGTATCATACTGCCTGTTTCTTGTATTCTTTTTGGACAAAGCGGTTCCATTGCCTATATCACAGGGCCCTCCCAAGCATCGTATCAACTGACGGTATTCAGCCTTGATACCGGCGAAACGACAGCGCCCGGTCGGGGGGATTGTGATGCCTATCCCCAATGGTCGCCCGATGGTCGCAGTATCGCTTATCAAACCAAACAACCCGAGGGTACCGGGATCCGAATCATCCGGCCTGAGGAACCTGCCGACCAGGCAGTGGCACATCATTTTTCGTGGAATTACAGGCCTCGATGGTCCCCTGACAGCGCAAGCCTGGTTTATACGTCACGGGATGACACCTCGCCGTTGTCCTGCATAACCGTTTATTCCTTTGAGCGCGGCGAAGAAACTTTTTGGGGCGGCGAACAGCGCGGTATTCTATCCGTTGCATGGCTGCCCGGCATGGAGCTGATGAAGGCGCTGGACCCCGAATCCGAGGATGAGCACGCATCCATCGCTCTTTTGGATCTCCGGAAGGAGGCGGAAGCACATGGGCTCTTGGTGTCGGTGGGCCTCATCGGCACGCCACCCAAGATGTATACGGATTTGTTCATCACAACGCCTTCACTTGCAACGCCGGTGTTATCGTTTTTGGAGCCGGACAATCAAAGGCACATAGAATATAACGTGAATCCGGACCACGATGCCCGTCAAATTGCCTATGAATCAAACGACGGCGGGGACCGTGAATTGTTTGTGCTGGGGCGACGGGGAATCACCAATGTCAGCAATCATCCGGCTGCGGACTGGAATCCGGTATGGTCACCCGATGATTCCTGGCTCGCCTTTGAGTCCTTCCGGGGAGGCCGGCAAGGTATATATCGCGTCCTCGTAAGCACAGGAAACGTGCTCCCCGTCCATGTTGGCAATGCCTACAACTGTTGGTCGCCCGACTGGTCGCCGGATGGTGAATGGATGGTGTTTGTATCCGACATGAGCGGCACACCCCAACTATTCGTTATTCGGCCCGACGGCAGCGACCTGAGACAATTGACGTTCGGCCCGTTCCCCGCCTTGTCCCCCACCTGGCAGCCTGTTTCCAAACACAGGCAGGAGTAGTCCCTATGAAGCATGCCCCGGGTATTCTTTCACTTCTCGTGGTAACTGTCGGAATTACCTGCCACTGTGCGGCCCGCGAAGCGGATGGCACCTTGGGACTCATTCGGTATCCGCACAACGGCCGTCCCATCATGATAACGCCGGTGGGCACCTTTGAAGTGATACTGAAAGAGGAAGCGCACCTCACGCTCTCCGGAGCGGGGGGCACGACGGACCTGGAAGTGGCGTGGTCCCCTCTTCCGGGCGGACTCAAACACGGCCTGTGCCATGCAATCGCCCCCCTGTCGCCCGGCGCTCATGCGTTGCATGCCGAAACGGAAGGCGGTGGGGATACCAATATCCGCTCCGTGTATGTGCTCGAAGCGTTTCCGGAAAACTACCGGGTGGCGCACATCACCGACCTGCACATCGGCCGCAGTCCCGGCGCGGACCCGGATTCAGGGACCGTCCGAGAGGCAATCGAAACGGTAAATACCGCTGATGCCGCATTTGCCCTGATAACAGGTGATGTGACGGACCAGGGGGAGCCGGCCCAGTTTGCCTCTTTCCTGGAACTATTGGACAGGTGCAGCGCGCCCACCTATGTCGTCGTGGGTAATCATGACCGTAAGGACAATCATTACCAGGCATTCTTTGGCCCGTCAACCTATACCTTCACGTTTGGCAGTGACGGTTATCTCGCCTTTGACACCAAGGATTTCCTTATTGCGGATGAAATGGACGGACAGAACGGGCTGCTGCATCTTTACCGAAGGCAACTACGCGCGTCGCGCTGGAGTATCGGATTCACCCATCGCTATGACGTCAGCATGGGCATGCGTGCCCAGCTATCTCTTTTTGTGGACGACCCTCTTGACTATCTGGTGTACGGACACTACCACCGCGAGCCCGGAGAAGGAGACGGAATTCCCTGGGGAAACACCCGTCATATCATGACCCCTGCGGCCGTGGACGGCAAGATGCGTTTCCTTCTTGTAGACGCCGAGGGCGTCAAGGCTCTGGAAACCATTTCATCCGCATCGGAACCCGGATCTCCCTAAAGAATACGTTTGCCGTGTTATCGCCGCCGATACCAACGGCGCCGCCTCCGTTGAAGATTGGTATATCGCGGGTTTACCCCGCGTGGGTATGCCATCAGCCGGAGCTTTGCATGCGGCACAGGCTAATTACAGGACACTGCAACATCCTGTTCCAGACGGGCATAGTTGCGCCGATAAACGGATTGGAGGGCGGCTTCGCCGCTTGTCCCCAAGCGGAGGGCACGGAGAAAACTCATCATTTTGGAATGGCCAAAGCGCCGCCATAAGAAATCAATGGAGGCATGAGACTGTAAATAGGCCAGACGCAACGCCTCGGGGCTGAAGGACGCCACCTGATTGCTTTCCAATTGCGCCAGCGAATATACCTCGCTCCGGGCATAGGCCTGCCCCAGCCGGGTTTTCTCCGTGTCGGACAGGGATTTCGACAGTGTTTCCGCCAGCCCTTCATTCACCCACCAAGGCATATTGTCGCCCGCAATACTGCGGGCCACCACATGTGCATACTCATGAACAAGCCTACGTTCCAATTCCTCCTGCGGCAGCCACACGCCGCCAGCATCGGTGAGAGGTGTCCGGATCTTCCCGTCGTACACCGCGCCTATATGCTGTTCCAACCGGGTCGCTTCGGTAAATTGTTCCGCCGTATACAGGATGACATGAATCGGCGGCGGCGGGAAAACCCCGCCCAACGCGCGGCCGATATCGATATACGCCCGGTCGAGAATAGACGAAACGGTAGAGCGCAACGCGGCAGGAATATTCGGAGGATAGCTGATTCTGAAATGCCTGGACTTCCACTGGTTGAAATCATATTCCACCGATTCTTCCCGAAACGCCTTGTCATATCGCTTCTTCAATTCCGTCCGTTGCGGGTCCATTTCCAGTACATAGTCCCATTGCTCCCGGGCTGAGGACAGGTCATTATCCATATAGTAAGCCTGCCCCAGCAGTTCATGGGCGTTCAATTCGCCCGGTTTGAGATTAATGGCCGCCTCCAACTGCACAATAGCGTCATTTACCTCCGCCAGATTCAGATAACAGGAACCGAGTTGCACCCGGGGAGAAGCATTTTCAGGATCGACCTTAATCGCTCTCTCAAGGTAGGGTAACGCAGAACGATAGTCTTTTCTGACGATTAGTTCGTTGGCCTGCCCCTGAAAAGCATTGCACAGGTTGCCCCGTACGAGATCGCTTTCGGGCGCCAACGCATACGCCTGTTCCAAGAGCTCGATGGCCAGGGGATAGTTTCCCGCCTTGAACGCCTCCACGCCCCGGTTATTATAGTCCACCGAGACGCCCTGCTGTCCTTGACCCGCCCCACAGGCCAAAACCACAGTCAGCATCCACAGGAATATTTTCGGCTTATAAACCATCGTTTCCCTCTTAAAAGAACATCGACAACCACCGGTGCTCCGTGCCATACAGAGGACACGACAACGCGGTCGGGCCAAACGGCTTGCCTGCAAAAGGCGTTGTTTAAACGCTGCCGCCGCTGACAAAGTTGACCATATCCGTCCAAGGAAGCGGGATTCTGCGCCACTTCGGCAAACAGATTTCCAACATCACAGCGGACATTCCATAAAACATTTCTATGTTCAGGGACATCTGCGATTACAATTTTATTCCGAACCGTGAAGGGATGGAACTGCAACACGCGGCACAACGAGCCCAAAGGTGTTGCGCAACCCAACGACTCACTCCCGGCGCTTACTGTTTCTTGATTGGCATAACCGTTTATTCCCGGATCCGTTGCACTGCATCCGTCGGTCGCATACTTTTCCATTGCGCCCTATCCCGGATACTATACCAACACATCATGATCCACAGGAAATCACTGTTTTTCCGTAGCAAGCGTAAGCTGCGTCACGTTCTGCCGGGTAAAAAATCCCTTGAAATCACCATACCGGCAGATATATTCGTTAACCAGCAAGGTGTTTGGCGAAGGAGCGGAAAAAGACTGCCTGATCCCTTCCGCCTCACTGCCCACAAGGTCGGAAAGAAAACCCAGGCCCGATTGCCGCAGCGCGGCATCCACCGCGGTAATATCATCCGTCAGAAAAGCCATGTGGTGGACACGGGCCCCGTAATTTTTAACAAACATCTCCGTGGGCCCCGTGCCCGCCCCGGAAGCGGTGATGGTTATGCCCGAGGTAAATACCTGGGCAAATCTCGCCCGCGCGAGGCGGGCGACATTGGTGATGGAGTTGAGGTCCGGAACATAAATAGCGAATTCAAAGTCGTAATTGGTAAGGTCCATGAATTCGAGTATAGCGGGGTCCCGGTGTTCCGCCTTTACGCGGGTCGCAATATGGTCCAGGGTTCCAATCTTCTTTTTCCAGGGCGTTGGTCCGATCTCAAACTTCCAGTCGAGCGTGCGGCAGCGCCCGTTTCTGTAGCCGCCCGCCGCGTGAAGCCACTGCACAAAACCCACGGAGTTGCCCGTGTATACGGAAGGCGCTGTCTGAATAAAACGATACGCGCCCAGATCCAAGGGCGCTTCGGCAAGAAAGGCGATACCCCGCCCTCGCTGTATCTCCCAATACCGCTGCACATCCTCGCAGGCAAACACCAGCGTCTCCAGACGCGTGTGAGGCACATGGGCGGATTTGGGAAAACGGTTTATCGCCAGAAACGGGTTGTCACCCTTCAACCTGCACCGGACTAGCACATCCGCGGAGTCCGGGCGCTTAAGGACACAGGTGCGCTCATCGTCGGACTCAAAGGCATCATCCAGTTCATAGCCCGTATACCGGAGCAATTCTTCGACGGTGGCATACTGGTTTTCATATTCCGTGTGGATGATAATAAAGGCCAAGTCGCCCGTCAACCCGTCAAGCCCGTGTGTTTTCCGGCTTTCCCGCACCTGGCTCGCGCGTTGCTGCAAGTCCGAATCGCGGCCCTGAAAAACACCTTCATTCCCTTGCGGTGAACAGTCCATTATACAACTCCTTTTTTTGATTTTCCCCTTAGAAACGTACGGGACGCGTGTACCTCCCCGTCAAGCCCGTAAATCGACAGGATAAACCGGTCCACCTTAATTGCAACCCGTCCAAACGTTGTCTCCTGCCCCCGGCCACGCCGGCGGCTTAGATGGCCCGGGTTCATATGGGGAACGCCGCCCACCTCATCAATTACCGATTGGTGGGTATGACCGCTCAGGAGCAGGCCCACCCGGCCGCTTATTGACTGGAGTTCCTTTCTATCATGGGCATAAGCGACAGCCAACCCGTCGAATACGTCTAGGCGCACCCTGGGGATATGCGGGTCCCGGTAGGCATCGCACCACAAACCCGGCACGCCGCTAACGAAATAGCCCAGATTGTCCAGGTCCTCCTTGTCTTCCCAGTCGTCACCCAAGTGAATCAACTGTGTCGCGCCCAGTTGTTTTGTCAACATGGCCGCAGCGCTGCGCATCAGCGGAAGATTGCCGTGTGTATCACTGAGCACACCAAGAATCATGGCGCCTCCGGACCCGCGGATGCCGCAAAGTTCTGATAGAGTTCCTCACATCGGGACATGTCTAGCGGCGTATCGGTCCAAATAATACGGAACGCCGCTTCAAGGGGTTTGGCTTCCTCCACTTGCGATTCAAAAAACGCGCCGAAGCGTCCATACTTACGGATACTGTACAGAGGAATACCAGACGGCAGGCCGGGCGAAGTCATATGCAATACCCAGTAGCGACGGCCGCGAATCGGCATGCTGGCGCACACCCACCAGGCCCCTTCCACAACGTCCTCTCCCGCGACACGCGCATTTTCCGGCAGGACGTATTGGGTTTCCGATTCATTGTCCGCGACTTCCTGCGCCATGCGCACATGCATGCCTCCATGTTGCGGGTCGCCCCGCAGCAGAATCGTTCCTCCGAGCGACTTCAATGAGGACGTAAAATCCACGGCGCGCAAGCCTTCACCCGGACAAAACGCCCAAATCGTCCGCTCCTCTTCCATAAACGGCGGTTCCCCTTCCACAAACCACCGGATAAGCGCGGTCTGTCGCGCGCCCTCCGCGTCGGCGGCCAATTCTTTCCACGCAGCCCATTGCTGGCATGCAAACGCCTTGGTATCCGAACCGGAACGGGACCAGCTGTCCAGCACACGATCACCAATGCGAGTCTCCCGCCATCCGATAAATAATCCCCGGTGATGGGGATACTTGCCGCCCGGTCCTTTGGTAATGGGCAACAACCCCTCACTATCGTAAAGATGGGTATAGACTTTGTAATGCAGTTCGGGGTTTTCAGGATCAAAAGGGGTAATCAAGGTGCGCAGCCAGGTGGTACCGCCGACCTGGACATCCACACCCTGCTCAAGGGAAAACGATTCGCCTTCCGCCATCCCGCATCCCGGAAATAAAGTTATCGCCGCCACTGTCATGAACAACACCGGGGATAAACGCATCCTATTTTATCTCTCCTTTCCGGGACCCGCCACGGGCCGTCTGATTCACACTTTTACCGGCACTACCGGATTGCTGGATACAGTCTGTTCCTTTACTGCGTTGACATCGGACAACACGGCACAGACCTTATTCTACAATGTAACGGCTTCATAAACAATACGATGTCCTCAAGGGCTTCCCACGAGACCGTCGGCTATTGTGGTAAGTGTTGCGTTGATGTACATCCATTACAATACAAGAATGAAGATCGCCGTATTGTATTTGTCTCTTTAATTTGGTTATAATACCAAATAGCCAAACGTAAAGGAGATTCTCTTGGACGCAAAAAAATTGGCCTTGTTCGAAGCCAGGGCAAAAATCATCAAGGCGCTTGCCCATCCCACCCGTCTGTACATTGTGGATGAGCTGGCAAAGGGAGAACGCTGCGTGTGCGAACTGCGTGAAGGCGTCGGCGCCGATATTTCCACCGTGTCCAAGCACCTTCTGGTGTTAAAGAACGCCGGACTTGTGGAAGATGACAAGCGGGGTCTGCAGGTATTTTACCGCTTGCGGTGCCCATGCATCCTGAGTTTCTTTGGTTGTATTGAAGATGTTCTTCGGGAAAATGCTTGTCATCACCGGGCCCTTGTCGGCAAATAGCACGATGATAAACGTAGGCCGTGCATATTTTCAGGCCTTTTTATTGGCAATTATCGCAAACAACCAAGCATTGGCGAGAGGATAGCCTGTATATGAAGTGGAAGAAAGAATGGAAACCACTGGTACTGATCGTAGTGGTGTTTCTGACTTGTTTTTATCTGCCTGTGGGCATTCCCCGTTTTGACAACGCCATTACGGAAGCGCTTCAATTGGTTAAATGGTATGCCCGGGAACACGTGCTGCTCTGCCTGATTCCGGCGTTTTTTATTGCGGGCGCCATTTCGGTGTTCATCAGCCAGGCCTCCGTGATGAAATACCTCGGGGCCAACGCGCCGAAGGTTCTTGCCTATGGGGTTGCCTCCGTTTCGGGAAGCGTTCTGGCGGTGTGTTCCTGTACCGTGCTGCCCCTGTTCAGCGGTATCTGGCGCATGGGCGCCGGCTTGGGGCCCGCCACAGCATTCCTGTACTCCGGCCCGGCAATCAACGTTCTTGCGATTGTCCTTACGGCACGTATCCTGGGATTGGAACTGGGTATTGCCCGCGCGGTGGGCGCCATCAGTTTCAGCATCATTATCGGCCTCCTGATGCACCTGATTTTCCGCAAAGAAGAGCAGGAGAAAGCCATCGCTCAAGCGGCCCTACCGGAACCGGAAGTGGCCCGGCCGCTCTGGAAGACCGCCGTATATTTCGCCTCCATGGTAGGAATCCTCATATTCGCTAATTGGGGCAAGCCGGAATCTGGAGCGGGGCTGTGGCACTTTTTATATAGTGCCAAGTGGGTGATTACGGCCTTCTTCGGGCTGGGCTTCGGCATTCTCCTGACCGCATGGTTCCAGATGCTCTGGTGGAAGACGGTTATTGCGGCGGTGCCGGCCATCGTGCTTGCCGTCCTGTTCCCCCACCAACCCGTCCTGTCCTTTGCCGCAGCCTCCATCGGACTCTCGGTCATTACCAGCACCAGCGACGGCGAGATGGGCGAATGGTTCGGGGTGACTTGGGGCTTTGCCAAGCAAATTTTGCCGCTGCTGCTGGGAGGCGTACTGGTGGCCGGCGCGTTGCTGGGCAGTAAACCCGGACAGGAGGGATTGATTCCCAACGCCTGGGTCACCTGGGCGGTAGGCGGTAATTCTCTGACGTCCAATTTTCTGGCCTCCATCATTGGCGCCTTCATGTATTTCGCCACCCTTACGGAGGTCCCCATACTCCAAGGGTTGATAGGCTCGGGCATGGGAAAGGGGCCCGCACTGGCATTGCTCCTGGCCGGTCCGGCTCTTTCCCTGCCCAGTATGCTGGTTATTTACAGCATCATGGGATTTAAAAAAACGTTTGTCTATTGCTCGCTGGTAGTCATCATGTCCACCATTGCCGGGATTCTATTTGGAGCCCTCTCATGATAACACGGACCATACATAATGCTTTGGGCGCTGTATGCCCGACGCTGCTTGTTCTTGCATGCGGCTGCCTCTACGCCTCCGCCCCAAACGATGCCGTTATAAAAAATGCGGGAAATTTTGACTGGCTGACTGCCGCACCCTTCGCCCCGACGTTTGAGGTCTTGGATACGGAAAGCAGCCTGGGACCCTATGCAAGCGACACGAAGACCATCACACTTAAAGACCTGGTCAACATGCATGGGCATCCCTGCGACGGCCTGGTTACCGCCGCGTGCGGATTGTCCGTGGGACTTAAAATACTTTACCCCGACGGCGTCATTGACCGAACCGACACTGGCTGCGTTACCAACAACTCACCCTGCTTTGGGGACATCGCAGCCTACCTTACGGGCGGGCGCATCCGATTCGGCACGCAGAAGATAGATCCCGGCTTGGGCAATGAGTTCATCGTGCACCGATTCTCAACCCGGGAGGCCGTGAAAGTATCCCTGAAGCCCGGCATCTTTCCGGAAGAAGTCCTGCGCCTGGAACGCGCCATCCGGGCGGGTGACTTTACGATTGAAGACATGCGGCATTGTCAGGAACTCCAATGGAAATATGCCCGAGAGCTGATGCAACGACCGGCCAGTGAATCTTTTGATGTGAAACGAATGCCCACCTTTGAATGGACACCGGATGTTTACGAACATCAGGGGAAGCGTGGTGATATAGTGAACAAAAACATTTTGCGCGAAACAACACAAGGAACAGCACCATGAAGACATTGCAGATACTCGGGACCGGATGTCCCAAGTGCAAAAAGCTCGCTGAAAATACGGAGGCGGCCGCCAAGGATCTGGGAATTGACTATGACCTGACAAAGGTTACCGACATCAACGCAATCATGGGCTTTGGCGTGATGATGACGCCCGCCCTGGTGGTGGACGGCCAGGTGAAAGTCGTCGGCAAGGTGCCCGGACCTGACGAAATTAAAAAGTGGCTTGTATAAAGACCAAAAAGGGAATGGCGGTATGACTGAAACAAGATCCTGTGGATGCGGTATCGCTCCGAAGTTGCTTTATGCGTGTTCCGGCGCCGCTGACGTGGGCGAACTGTGCGACAAGGCGGCCCGCGTGCTTGCGCGCGAGGGCGTTGGGAAAATGTATTGTCTTGCCGGGGTTGGCGCCGGCATTGACGTCATGGTCGCCAACGCCCGGTCCGCGTCCGCCAGCCTGGCGCTAGACGGGTGTGCGATGGACTGTGCGAGGAAAACATTGGAAAAAGCCGGTGTGGATAACATTGTCCATTTGCGCGTGTCCGACCACGGCTTTGAAAAGGGGAAGTCGCCCGTTATCCCGGAAAACGTGGAGCGTCTGGTTTCCCTAGCGCGCCCGATGTTAACTTGTCGACCGGAATAGACCCGATGAAAAATACCATCCTTACGATATTGGCGGTCGTGGGTATTGCCGGCGCCCTCTCTGGGTGCGGCACCGAGCCTTTTCCGTCAGCAACGTCGCCGGAAAGCGGGCCTGGAAAAGAGATCCGCGTGTACTATTTTCACCGAACCGCGCGCTGTCCCGGCTGCCTGAAGATTGAGTCGCTGGCCCATGAGACCGTGCGAACCTTCTTCCCTGTTGAACTTGAAAGCGGCGTCGTGCAGTGGCACGCCGTCAATGTGGACGATGAAGACAAGCAACACTTCGTGAGTGACTACGGGTTGTCCGCACAAACATTGATTGTGGCGGAGTTTTCCGGAGGAAAGCAATCCCGCTGGAAAAATCTGGACAAGATATGGGATCTTCTGGACAATGAAGTAGATTTTAGACAGTATGTTGAAATGGAAATTCGCGATTATCTTTAACGCATCGTTGTTTGTTTGTTAAAAACACAAAAGGATATTAGTGTCATGTCTGATCCCGAGATTACTAGTACGACAGGGAAACAGCGCCTTCTAAAAATCGCAATCGTGATAGCCCTGGCGGCAGCCGTTGGAGCCCTCCTTTACGGTAAGAATAACCCTGGTCTTCGATGTCCCTGTTCAACAGGTTCAGAGAAAGGAAGCGCTACCGCCCCCATGACTGAACCACAATCTGAGGCCGAAGTTGCCTATAAACTCCCTACTTTAATTGATCTTGGCGCAACGAAATGTATCCCCTGCAAACTGATGGCCCCTATTCTGGAAGAACTGAAAACCGAACATGCGGGGAGATTAAAGGTGGTTTTCATTGATGTATGGGAAAATCCTGATGAATCAAAGAAATACAATATCAATTTAATCCCAACCCAAATATTCTTTAACGCCGATGGAAAAGAGTTGTTTCGGCATGAAGGTTTCTTCTCCAAGGAGGACATTCTAGCGAAATGGAAAGAATTGGGCGTGGAGCTGGTTCCCGCTTCTTCATAGAAACTGTTGTATATTTTGAATTCTGTCAACAAGGAGTGTATGCATGAAGTATTTCCGCCTGAGTATCGTTGTGATTCTAGCGGTCGTCCTGTATAGTACAGCCACACCTGCAGAGGATGGGACGGCCACCTTATCCACTGTGTTTCCCGGCATCAGCAGCGGTGCTTTGTCTATGGCCACAATGGGAGAACTGCCTGAAGGTGTGGTACTAAAGTCCGGCAGCGTGGAAGTAACGGCTGAGGAGTTGAAGGCCGAGATTGCCAACGCTCCCGCCGAAACCCAGAAGCAGCTGAAAAAGAACAAGTTGTATGTGCTTGAAAACATGGCTACTCCGAAATTACTACTTGCTGTGGCACAGGCTTCGCAAGGAGGGCCCTCGGGGGAGACTTCTACCGCAGACACTGCTTTAGCGAAGTATTTCGAGGCTTTGACCGCCGACGTTGAAGCGACCGAAGAAGAGGTGGCCGCTTTCTACGAAGAGAACAAGGATATGTGCGGCGGCGCCACGCTCACCCAGGTCAAAGACCAACTGGCGCAGTACGTTCTGGAACAGAAAAAACAGGATGCCGTGAACGAACATATCAGAACGATTGGGCAACGAAGCCCCATCGTTCTGGCGGCGGACTGGACACAGAAACAGGCAAAGCTCGCCTTGGACAACCCGGTGGATAAGGCGCGGGCAAGCGGGATACCCTCCATCGTGGATTTTGGCTCGACCGGATGCCGTTCCTGTGCCATGATGGCGCCGATCCTGGAAACGCTTAAGGCCAAGTATGCGGGGAAGGCCAATGTGTTGTTTGTTCACGTCAAGGAGGAGCCGGTGCTTAGCGCGCGTTACGGAATACGCACCATCCCGGTACAGGTATTTTTCGACAAGGGCGGAAAGGAAGTGTATCGTCACAACGGGACCATGTCCCAGGACGATATTGAGAAAAGACTCGTGGAAATGGGAGCGGTCCTCTGATGCAGCAACTATTCAACACCTTGGGCTATGCCGTGGAAGGCTCTCCGGCGGTCGCTGTCGGCGCGGCGATTGTTTGGGGCATTCTCAGCATCATTTTGAGCCCCTGCCACCTTGCCAGCCTCCCGCTGATTGTCGGATTTATTGACAACCAGGGCCGCATGTCCACGAAACGGGCCTTTCTGATTTCCCTGGTGTTTGCCTTGGGTATCCTAGTGACCATAGGACTCATCGGCGTGGTGACCGCCGGGGCCGGACGCATCATGGGCGATGTGGGCGCTTACGGCAATTATATCGTGGCCGCCATCTTCTTCCTGGTGGGGTTGCACCTGCTGGATGTAATTCCCATGCCCTTCTCCGGCCCGGGCCAGGTCGGCATGAAGCGGAAAGGTGTTCTTGCCGCGTTTATTCTGGGGCTGGTCTTCGGGATTGCCCTGGGACCCTGCACCTTTGCCTACATGGCGCCCCTGCTGGGAGTCACGTTCCGGCTCGGCGCGACTAATCCCGCCTATGGCGCCCTCTTGTTGCTCGCCTATGGGTTCGGCCATTGTGGTGTGATCGTGGCAGCGGGCACCTCTACGGAGATCGTGCAGCGGTTTCTGGACTGGAACGAACACTCCAAGGGAACCGTGTGGATAAAACGGATTTGCGGGGTACTGGTGATTCTGGGCGGCCTGTGGATGATTTACACGGCGCCCTGACGGATTCAGGAGTTAACCAATGCCGGTGGTATCCAAAATTGATGCCGGTGTGTGCGGGTTTCAAACGGAAGTCAACGCTTCCAGCGAAGACGGCATGTTTGTGAACTTGGAGGTTACCTCGGAGTGCGAAAAGATCCGTGGCCTTGGCGAGGCCCTTGCGGCGAGATGCCCGATTAATGCCTATGAGGAGATTAGCCCCGTTGGCGAGAGTGTGATTCTGTCTGCGGTTCGTGAATGTTTAACGGGGTGTTGTGCCGGATGCGCGGTGCCTGTGGGAATTTTTAAGTCTCTGCAGGTGGCGGCTGGATTGGCATTGCCAAAGGATATCATCATAACCTTTGAGAAAGGATAAGAATGATGTCAAGAGAAATGACCCGGCGCGCCTTACTGGCATCAGCGGCACTGGGCATGGCCGGAGCGGATGCCGCGCAGGATACCGCAGCAAAAGATGCGGACAAAATCCTGGTAGTCGGGGTTTCATGCAGCCCGCGCAACGGCATGACCACGGCCACGGCCATGGCGGCAGCGCTTGAGGCCGCGAAAGGCGTGGACCAGCGCATCACCACAGAACTGATAGACCTGGGCGGCATGAGGATCCTGGGGTCTGACGGCAACAGTTCGGCACAGGCTGTGCGCGAAACCGATGATGATTTTATCAAGGTGCTGCCCACGCTCGATTCCCCCAATCTCTGCGCCATGATAATCGGCTCCCCTTCCTATTACCGTTCCATGAGTTCCCTATGCAAAGCCTTTTTGGAGAAACTGGCCGTGTTTCGCGAACCGACCATGCGACTTGCGGATGTGCCGGTTGGTGCCTTGTCCGTCGCCTCCAACCGCAACGGCGGCCAGGAACTGGTCATCGAACAGATACTGATGGCCATGCTCAGCTATGGGGCGGTCATCGTGGGCGGCAAAGGAAAAGGACCCCTGGGAGCTACGCTGTGGAACGCCTTTGAAAATGACATCACCCAGGATGAACTCGGCATGGAATCCGCCCGGAATTTGGGTATTCGTGTCGCCGAGGCGGCATTGAAATACAAGGGATAAGAGACAAGAGGCTTGCTAGGAAAAGGGCCTGGGTGATGCACCACAACGGACTTATTGGACTTATAGGACCCATACGATCTATGGACAAATAAGTCGGAACCAGATAAATGAAGCCTCTGTTGAAGATACTTTTTTTATGCACCGGCAATTCCTGCCGCAGCCAGATGGCGGAAGGCTGGGCGCGACATTTAAAAGCGGGTGTCCTGGAGGCCTGGTCCGCGGGCATCGAAACGCACGGCCTGAATCCCTATGCGGTCCAAGTCATGGCCGAGGCCAGCGTGGACATTTCAAGGTACAGGTCCAAGAACGTGTCCGAAATTATGGACATTCCTTTCGATTATGTCATCACCGTGTGCGGCCATGCCCGGGAAAACTGCCCGATATTTCCCGGCAAGGCAAAGGTGATTCATGTTGGTTTTGACGATCCGCCAACGCTGGCACGTGATGCAGCAACGGAAGAAGAGTTCCTCAATATATACCGTCGGGTCCGGGACGAAATTAGGCAGTATGTTGAGGGGCTTCCCGAATCGTTACCGTAATAATTTTTACGTCAATCAGAGTATGATTCATTTAAGGGGTATGGATTCGTACCCTTCGGCGGTGGTCATCGTATGGACTTTATGGACATGACTGGCCTTATAGACGTTTTCTCTTCTCCATCCTGTCCACCCCGTCCATCCCAAACAGGTCCATGCGACCGGCATATTTCCGCAGACATCGATGCCGCTTGGCAGGTTATTGAGAAAACGGCCCATACAAAGGCAGAAAAAATTGACATGTTGCTTTTGCTGTGCTATACTTCGTTACGTGACGAATTAAGGAAATGATAATGAAAGATTTTATAACCATCGCCAAGGCGGTCTCAGATGAGACGCGCGCAAGGATTTTAATGTTCCTGGGCAAAGGCGAACTCTGTGTCTGCCAGATAGTGGACGTGCTTGGATTGGCACCCTCTACTGTATCCAAACACATGTCAATTCTTGCGCAGACAGGTCTCGTTGAGTTTCGAAAGGATGGACGTTGGCGATATTATCGACTGGCGGGCCCGGAGGCATCGCCGTTCATTCGCCAAGCGCTGGAATGGGTAAATACCGCTTTGGAAGGTTCGCCTGTCGTCCAAGAAGACACCCGGCAGCTGAAAAAGGTGCTCAAAAAGGATGTCAAGGCGCTATGCGAACGTTATAAATGTTGATTTTGCATAATCCGTGTTGTAGGTAAAAGCAGCCGTTAAAAGGTAATATGTGATTCTCAGGAGAACAAGCACTATGAAAAAGTTCGTGATAGTGTCTATCATATTGTTGATTTTCGTCGGCATTAGCGTCCTAATGCTAAAAATACCCTATGCCGGGGTCACAGCCCAGACTGGGGCTGCCTCGATACCATACGCTCCTGATGCTTCTGAGGTTCCACTAGCGCCGGCATTTGTTCAGGCAGAAACGCCAACAGGAAATGCCGGCGCTCCAGCCCCAGAAACACCGGCAGCTATTTCGGTTGCACAGGTAGTGGCATCTGGGGAAAGTGTCAGCGCCTCGGCACCTGTGATGCAGGCGGCAACTGTTTCTGGTGACACACCCTTGACAGCGGACGGTCCTTCAATACCCATGATAACGGAAGGTCCCTCAACACCCATAAGCACAGGCAGCCCATCAACACCCATAACCGCGGACGGGGCCTCAATACCCATGATAACGGAAGGTCCCTCAACACCCATAACCACGGGCGACCCCTCAGCACCTATGGCTCAAGTAGCGATGGCCAACACCAGGGGAAGTGCCTCATCGCCAAGTATTGGCATGACCGCATTGGAGAAGGCCGCAAAAGAAAATCAGTATTTGTTCGTTTTTTGCTCCGATACTGATTCTCCAGAAACCGCCGAGGCCAAGGCATCTTTTGAATCCGCAGTGAGCAAGATGGCCGGTACAGCCCAGTGGGCAATCATTGACAAAAATCAACCTTCGGAGAAGGCCGCACTTGCACGATTCAGATTGACTGGTGCGCCAATGCCTATTATTGTGGCCATCGCTCCCAATGGGGCAATTACGGGAGCCTTGTACCGAGAAAAGCTGAAAGAACCCAATCTTGAGGAGCTCATTGCCGGACCTGCCGAGGAACAGTGTATGAAGTCTTTGCAGGAAGGCAAACTGGTTCTGGCATCCATCCAGAATGCCGCAACAAAGTCAAATGACCTGGCAATGCAGGGCGTAAACGACTTCAAATCCGACAGCAACTACGCCCAAATTGCGGAAATCGTTACCTTGGATCCTGCTGACGCGGCTGATCAGCGATTTCTTGCAAAGTTAGGGATTGAGCCGACCATGGAAGAAGCCACGACCGCCTTCCTGGCACCGCCAAGAGCATTGCTTAAGACTTTTACCGGTGCAACAACGAAAGAGGCCCTGGTAGCTACAGTAACTACCATGGCAAAACGTGGTTGTGGCGGGAAGTGTGCTCCGGGTGCATGCGGCCCAAAACGTAAATAGCATCTGTGCGGCAATGGCGTTCAGTACTTTTCCCTGGCACGGTGTTTAAGAGAACGCCAGAGGTCTGCAACAGGCGTTCAAAAAGAAGGTTAAGGCCTTGACTGAACACGTGATACTGAATATTCGTCCCTATTTTTCGATATGAAAGCGTCGTAAAAAAAAGATTCGAGAAAGGAAAATAGCATGAAGAAACGTATGGTATATTTGGTCGTGTTTTTGGGCGTTGGGCTCATCTGCTTTGCACTGGTCCAAATGAATCGTACCGGCGCCTCGGTGGCGGTGAATCGGACAGAACCGGTCTCAACGCCAGTATCCTCGCCTGATACGAAAGCGGCGCCTTTGCCTGACGAGGAAAGCCTCCCACCACAGAACACAGTCTCTCCGGCTACGGTGCCGGAGGCGGCGCTGGCATCGGTTCAATCCCCTACACCTTTAGAAAGTGTCGGCCAGGCCGCCATAGATAAAGCCGCACGTGAGAACAAGTATTTGTTTCTCTTCTTTTCAGAAAATGATTCCCCAGAAACTGAAAAGGCCAAAGCCTCCTTTGAATCTGCGGCAGGCAACATGGAAGATGTCGTTCAGTTAGCCTACGTTGACAAGAACCAACCCTCTGAAAAGGCGGTGGTTGAACGCTTTCGATTGGATGGTGCACCCATGCCTCTCGTTCTGGCAATGGCGCCAAACGGCGCCGTTACGGGCGCTTATTTTGGCGATAAAATGAAGGAACCGAAACTGGAGGAATCCATCGCGGGGCCAGGCGAACAGCAGTGCATGAAGGCGCTTCAGGAGGGTAAATTAGTTTTAGTTTCTTTACAGAACGCCGTAACAACATCCAATGAGCAGGCCATGCAAGGGGTGGAAGACTTCAAGGCCGATACCCGCTTTGCCGAAGCCACGGAACTCGTTGCAATTGATCCCGCGAATGAGAGCGACCAGGGTTTTCTTGCTAAATTGAGAATAGACTCCAAAATCCAGGAGGCTACCACCGCTTTTCTCGCCCCGCCGGGATCCTTGATTAAGACGATTACAGGCGCCACGACCAAGGATGAACTGGTGGCCACTTTGACGGCCGCCACGGCTGGCGGGTGCGGGTCGAGCTGCAAGCCCGGCGCTTGTGGTCCAAGACGATAAATAATAAATCAAGATGATAAATTGAGGATTGTACATTTATGAAACTCAAAACGTTTGTATGGCGTGAAATATTTGAACGAAAGAACCAGCTGGTAACGAGTTTTGTTGCTATCCTTTTGGGTATCAGCGTGATAGTTGCGGTTAAGAACATTACCTTCTACTCGGAAAAGGCGGTGGCACGGGAGTTGGATGCGCTGGGCGCCAACATCCTGATCCTGCCCAAATCTGCTTCCCTTCAGGATTATTATGGCGCGGACATGCAGGAGGAGGAATTTCCCGAAGAGTACGTGACGAGCCTCGCCATGTCGGATATCCAGGGACTGGATAACATTTCGCCAAAGCTGTCCGTTCCCGTGGAACTGGGAGGAAAGCAGTTTACCTTGACCGGGATTCTGCCGACCAACGAGTTTCAGGCCAAGGCGGCATGGCAGGGCGCCGGCATATTCTCGCGTCCGGAAAACTGCGGAACAGTGGAGGTACCCGGAATACTTGCCGCCCCCACCAAAGAGACGCTGGTTCGTGAACGCGTTATTAGTACGCTTGAGGAGGATGAGGCCCTCGTAGGTGCGGATGTTGGCGCAACGCTGGGGGTCAAGGAGGGGGATTCGCTGACATTGCTGGGCAAAGACTTCTCCATTATTGCGGTACTTCCCGCCACCGGCACGGTGGACGATTCCCGGGTGTTCGCGCACCTGCACACCGTTCAGCCCCTTGCCGGTAAAGGCTCCGTGCTTAATGCCATCGAAATCCTTGGATGCTGTAATGAAATTTCCAAAGGATTGGTACAGAAGATCAACTCCCTGCTGCCTGACGCCAAGGTGGTTACCATTACCCAGATTGTGGATACCCAGGTCAAGACCAACCAGATGATGGCAAAGTTGTCGCTGCTCTTCCTGGCGATCATTGTGCTCGTGGGCGGGGCAAGCATCGCCAATTACATGTATTCGAACGTATTCGAGCGGCGCAAGGAAATCGGCACGCTCATGGCGCTCGGCGCCGGTTCCCGTGTAGTACTCAAGATGTTTTTGTTAAAAGCTCTTGCCCTTGGAATTGCAGGCGGTATTGCCGGGTACGTCCTGGGGACGGTTATTGCCGTGATATTTGGTCCACGAATTGCCGGAGTGATTGTGCTCCCAATGGCAAGCCTGGCGCTGTGGGCGCTTGGCGTGGCCGTTGCCATTTCACTTCTGGCCAGTTATTTTCCCGCGCGCCAGGCGGCGCGCCTTGACCCCGCCACAGCCCTTCAGGAGATGTAGCCCATGCTCAGCATGAAGTCTGTTAGTAAGAGTTACCAGCATCGTGGGAAAACCATAACGGCTTTGTATGATGTAACGCTCGCGATTCCCAAGGGAGATTTTGTTGCCATTGTCGGGCCAAGCGGCAGCGGCAAGAGCACCTTTCTGCTGATGTTTGGCGGCATGCTTTCGCCTGCGTCGGGAAGCGTACAGGTGGATGGACAATCTCTGTACGACATGAATTCTGAGCAGCGGGCGGTAGTAAGGCGGGAAAAGATAGGGTTTGTTTTTCAGACCTTTAACTTGGTCCCCTATCTCACCGCCCTTGAAAACGTACAGATACCGCTTTTTTTGGCCGATCTATCAGAGGAAGAACAAAAAATACGCGCTGCCGCCCTCTTGGAACGCGTAGGACTGGGCGACCGGATCGACCACAAACCATCGGAACTCAGCATAGGACAACAGCAGCGCGTCGCACTGGCACGCATGCTCGCCAACGACCCCCCGATTATTCTTGCCGATGAGCCGACTGGCAATCTCGACCCGGAGAACGCCGAATCCATACAGGAATTTCTCAAGGAAGCAAATGATGAGGGGCGCACCGTTGTTATGGTGACTCATGACATGCGGGCGGCACAGGTAGCGCGACGCACGCTTCGGCTTGTTGACGGGAAAATTTTGAATGGAACCCATAATTGAGCGTCCGGTTCCAGGTACTCGCCACTAATAATCAGGAGGGGAAACCGGCCGTGAATGTAGAGAATTCCTGCGAAGTTTTAAGGATAAACAAAGGACAATAAGGAGTTGAAAATGGAACATCCCGACAGTAATTCGGTCCGCATAAAGGTCCAGGAAGGTTATGCAAAAATCGCGCAGCAGGGCGGCTCCTGTTGCGGACCCTCAAAGTCCTGTTGCGGCGGTGGCGATATGGATGCTTTGGCGGTTAGTATCGGCTATACCCCGGAGGAACTTGCAGCGCTGCCTGGCGGCGCCAACATGGGGCTATCCTGCGGCAACCCGGTAGCGTTGGCATCGTTGAACCCCGGCGAAATCGTGGTTGACCTGGGCAGCGGCGGCGGTTTTGATGTCTTTATCGCCGGGCGGAAGGTTGGTCCCACAGGGCGGGTAATTGGTGTGGATATGACGCCCGAGATGGTCAATAAAGCGCGCCATAACATGGCGGCTTACCGCGAGCAAAGCGGGTTGGATAATGTTGAATTCCGGCTTGGTGAAATCGAACATTTACCGCTGGCTGACAACACTGCGGACGTGGTCATTTCAAATTGTGTCATTAACTTATCACCAGACAAACCCCAGGTTTGGCGCGAGATCGCCCGTGTTCTGAAGCCGGGCGGACGCGTAGCGGTTTCCGACCTTGCCCTGCTCCGACCCTTGCCGGAAAATATTGCTGCCATGGTAGAGGCTCTTGTCGGGTGCATCGCCGGGGCGGTGCTTGCCGTGGAAACAGAGCGAATGGCAAAAGACGCCGGATTCATGGATATACAATTAAAGGCCAAGGATGGATACATGGAACAGATGGCGGACTCTATGGATCCGCTGTACCATAAAATAATCGAAAACCTTCCCCCTAAGACTACAATCAGCGATTTTGTTGCAAGCCTGTGCATTTCAGCACGAAAAGCGTAGCAATCCATACCTTACGGAAAGGAATTATCCATGCATGATATGAACAGCCAAGCGGATGAACGAAAACTAACCAATATCTTTGAACGTTACCTGACCGTTTGGGTAGGGCTGTGCATTATTGGTGGCATTCTGCTGGGGAAAGCCGCGCCTAATCTTGCCCAAACGCTGGACAGCCTGGCCATTTATGTCAAAGGCGCACCCGTGGTGTCCATCCCCATCGCGATCTGCCTGTTCTTCATGATGTATCCCATCATGGTGAAGATTGATTTCGCGTCGGTCGTTAAGGCGGGAAAAAGTGGGAAGCCCGTACTGCTCACGCTCTTTGTAAACTGGTGCATCAAACCCTTCACCATGTACGGCATCTCACTGTTGTTCCTGGGTCTTCTGTTTCGCGGCTTCATCGGCGCCGATGCAGTGGACCTGGTCAAAATGCCGTTCGGGCTGGACCTGCCCGTGGGCGCGGAACACGGCGCGGGCATGGTGGTGCTGCAGGACGGCATCAAAATGCTGCAAGTGCCTCTGTGGCGCAGTTATCTGGCGGGCTGCATCCTGCTGGGCATTGCCCCCTGCACGGCCATGGTGCTGGTGTGGGGGTATCTCGCGCGGGGCAACGACGGGTTGACGCTGGTCATGGTCGCTGTCAATTCACTCACCATGCTGGTGTTATATGGGCCCCTGGGCGGTTTCCTGCTGGGTGTCGGCCGCCTTCCCGTGCCCTGGCAGGCGCTGCTGCTGTCCATTGCCATTTATGTGGCGCTGCCGCTGGTAGCCGGATATTTCAGCCGCAAGTGGCTTATCGCCGCGCGCGGCGAGGCCTGGTTTAGCGAGAAATTCCTCCATGTACTTACGCCCATAACGATTATTGCCCTACTTACCACGCTGGTCCTGCTGTTCAGTTTCAAGGGCGCGGTAATCGTGGCCAATCCCCTGACCATCCTGTGGATCGCCGTGCCACTGTTTATCCAGACCATGCTCATCTTCTGGATTGGATATAGTGTCGCGCGCGTACTTAAACTTTCTTATAAAGATGCCGCCCCTGCGGCCATGATTGGCGCCTCGAATCATTTCGAGGTCGCTATTGCCACGGCGGTCATGCTGTTTGGACTATCTTCTGGCGCTGCGCTCGCCACTGTTGTGGGTGTTCTCATAGAAGTGCCCGTGATGCTCTGGCTGGTCAGGATATGCCTGCGGACACGACATTGGTTTCCTGAAAAACAGACATAGACCGGGCATACGAAACTGCATTGCGTCCGGGGCTTCGCCCGGAAAAGAGGTATCTTCAGCACAACCCCAAAAGTCTTTAACCAATAATATGCCGTCAGTGAAATAACCCTAAACGCCTGCGCTCCTCGGGAATCTGTGATATAGTGAGAAAAAGAAACGGTTCGTTTATTAACGGGCCTATACGCATACCAGCACGGGCTTGCGGGTAATGATTCCGGCCACTTTCGTGCCGAGGCATCGCATGGCATCGGAAACCAGTCGCACCGCAGCCTGGGGCGAGCAGGTGGTGTTGACCAGACGTTCGTAGAGCAGTCCCTCGGCAACATTGGTATACCAGTCATCCACCTGAATCCGGTAGGCAATGACGCCGGCGGCGCCGCTTGCCTGTTTGATATCTTCGAGTACGCGCAGGTTCGCGCCGATTTCGCAACACGAGAAGATAATGATTTTGCCGTTCAGGCCCTGGAAAATCTGCGCCTCTTCCCGGAGGTTCAGCGGTTCAAAAGTCAGGTGGAGCGTGGCCCCGTTTAGGCAGGGACCGTCGGTGCCGTGTCCCATGATATGGATAAACCGCGTGGAGGCATTCCTGCCGTCCCGTTGCAGAAACTGACGCATGTCCTGAACGGTATGTACGCGCTCGTACAAGGCTTCCACACCCAGAGCGCTCAGCCACTGCTGCATCATGGGGCCATAAATACGGCCGGATTTGAGACTGCGGTCCAAACGGGTTTCTAAAATCAACACCCGGTCCGGCGAGCGTTTCAGGCTGTGCACCGGCACGACCAGGCGCCGGCCAGAATCCGTCACCACGCGCCGCTTCTTCGGTTCCACCCGGGTAACTTTGCCGCGATGACGCACCCCATTATAGGTGAAGATAACGCGCTCGTTGATGTTGAAACGGGCCATGGATTACGTTTTCCTGTTGTCCGTTCGATTGATGTGCTCAAATGAGGTTGCCCTATATCATAATCGTTGAATTGGGCCGTATCCAAAAAGGATGTCCTTCCCCCATTGCGCTCATGCTGGCGAAATGACGGGCGCAGGAACCATCAGCCTGCGTATCTCTAGTGTACCGGCATACTAAGGCGGCCCCTGTTTTTGGCGATGTGGATGTATATTTAGTACTATATAAAGTTTCTAAATTTCTGAAGATTTACGCCGGTCTCTTTTGTAAACCCTGCCGTTGCTGTGATACATTTACCCTGCGCTTCAAGGCAAGGTGATGGTCAGGAAAGCGAACACAAGAGACCCGCGGCTGAAATGGGTGCACCCATGGCATTTTTCGGAAGGCGGCAATGCATTTGCCCCGGGAATAAGGATATATCATGACAGCAGAAAAGAAACCATTGACTTACAGCGATGCCGGCGTCGATATCAGCGCCGCCACCACAGCGTTATCCTCTATCAAGGAACTGGTACGGCGCACGTATACGGAACATGTCTTGCGTGATATCGGCACTTTCGGCGCGATGTTCCAGTTGGATCTTGAGAATTGTCCGGAACCTGTGCTGGTATCGAGTGTTGACGGCGTAGGCACCAAGCTTAAGCTGGCGTTCATGACCGGCAGGCATAACACGGTGGGCATAGATTTGGTATCCCACTGCGTAAATGACATCCTGGTGCAGGGTGCGCGACCGCTTTTCTTTCTGGATTATTTCGCCATGGGCAAGTTGAACCCGGAGGTGGTGGTGGAGGTGGTCCGGGGCCTTGCCACGGGCTGCCGTTACGCGGGCTGCGCCCTTATCGGCGGTGAGACCGCCGAGATGCCTGACATGTACCGCGACGGTGAATATGACCTGGCGGGCACCATTGTGGGCATTGTGGACCGTTCCCGTATTGTGGACGGCTCCTCCATATGCGAGGGAGACGTGGTGGTGGGCCTGCCCAGTACCGGTCTGCATACCAACGGCTACAGCCTTGCCCGAAAAATCTGTTTTGAAGTGGCGGGCCTGGGCCCGGACGACCCGATGCCGGGGGTGGGCCGGACCGTGGCGGAGGCGCTTATGGAGCCACACATCAGCTATGCCAAGTTGATGCAGCTGGTCATGCGGGTGGTGGAAGTGCGCGGGATGGCGCATATCACCGGCGGCGGGATTACGGATAATTTGCCGCGCATCCTGCCGGAAGGCCTGTCGGCGGAAATCGATTTAGGCGCATGGACCGTGCCGCCACTGTTCCGGTTCCTGCAGGAGCAGGGCAATGTCGAAGACATGGAAATGCTGCACACGTTCAATATGGGCCAGGGGTTCTTGTTTGTCATTCCTGCGGACCAGATAGACCGGCTCCAGGAAACGATCGGCCTCGCCGGCCAGCAATGTTACTTTGTCGGTAAAATCATTCAAGGTGACGGCAAAGTCCACTACACAGGAAAATTGAATTATGCCGATACATCGCATTGAAGTTGCCATGAAACCGGGGCTCGCAGACCCTGCGGGTGAAGCGTTGTGCGCGCGGGTTCTGGAAGACCTGGACATCCGCGTCGAGAATGCCCGCGTTCTGGATGTGTTCACCCTCAACGCTTCCCTGAACGAACAGGAACTGGAACGGGTGCGTGCGGAACTGTTTACCGACCCGATTATCCAGGTTTCCGCCGTGAACCGCGCGTTGGCCTCCGGCTATGACTGCGTGGTTGAGGTGGGTTTTCTGCCGGGGGTGACGGACAATGTCGGGCGCAGCGCGCTCGAGGGCGTGCAGGATACGCTGGGTCGCAAGCTGGCGCCGGGCGAGGCGGTGTACAAGAGTACGCTTTACGCCCTGTCCGGCATTGACGCGGACACGGCCTCGCGCATCGCTTCCGGACTGCTGGCAAATGAGTTGATTGAGCAATATGTCGTGAAGACAGTGAAAGAAATGCAGGCGCTGAACGGCCAGCCGCTGCTTACCCTGCCCGTGGTGACAGGACAAAGCGACGCCACCGTACACGAGGTAAGCCTGGACCTTTCTGACGAGGCGCTGGCCGCGCTGAGCCGGGACCGCATGCTCGCACTCGAACTGGAGGAGATGCGCATCATCCGTGACCACTACGCATCGCCAGAGGTGCGGGACCGGCGCAAACGAGCGGGACTACCGGCGGCACCTACGGATATCGAACTCGAAATCCTCGCCCAGACCTGGTCCGAGCATTGCAAGCATAAAATTTTCAACGCCCTTATCACCTATGAGGATGAAACAGGCGCCAGCAAGACCATTGACAGTTTATTCAAGACATACATCAAGGGCGTTACCGACGAGGTGGCCAAGCGGGTGCCCTGGCTCGTCAGCGTGTTCGAAGACAATGCGGGCATTATCCAATTTGACGAAGACCACCTGTTCGCGCTGAAAGCGGAAACGCACAACAGCCCGTCCGCACTGGACCCGTACGGTGGCGCCATGACCGGCATTGTCGGCGTCAATCGCGATGTGCTCGGCGCGGGGCTCGGTTTCCAGTGCATTTTCAACACGGACGTGTTTTGCGTTGCTTCGCCCTTTTATGCGGGCGACATTCCCCCTCGCCTGCTCCATCCCAAGCGGGTATTACGCGGCGTGCACAGTGGCGTCCGCGATGGGGGCAATCAAAGCGGTATCCCCGACCTGAACGGCGCCATTGTGTTCCATGAACGCTTTTTAGGCAAACCACTGGTGTTCTGCGGCACGGGCGGCATCAGTCCTGCAGCTGTGGCGGGGCAACCCGCCCATGAAAAGGGGGCCCGGCCGGGGGATGCCATCGTCATGACCGGCGGCCGTATCGGCAAGGACGGCATCCACGGCGCCACCTTCTCCTCGGAACCGCTTCATGAAGGGTCGCCCGCCACCGCGGTGCAAATCGGCGACCCGATTACCCAAAAGAAGATGGCTGATTTCCTGTTGGAAGCCCGCGACCTGGGCTTGTTCTCCTGCATCACCGACGACGGCGCGGGCGGGCTTTCCTCCAGCATCGGCGAAATGGCACGGACACCGGGCGGCGCTTCCATCTATCTGGAGAAGGCACCGCTGAAATACGCCGGGCTGGCCCCGTGGGAAATCTTCCTTTCCGAGGCGCAAGAGCGGATGACGCTGGCCGTGCCGCCCGACCGCCTGGACGCCTTCATGGACCTGGCGCGCCGCCGCGAAGTGGAGGCGACCGTGTTAGGTGAATTTAACGATTCCGGTCGGCTGGAGTGCTTCTTCGAGGACCGGCTGATTGCCTCGCTTGACATGGAATTCCTGCACGGAGGCCTGCCGCGCATGCGCTTAGAAGCACGGCTGGAACCAGTGCTGCCCATGCCCGAAGCGCCGCTGACCGCGGACGGGAGCGATATCACCGCCGAACTGCTTGACGTGCTCGCGTCCCTGAACGTGTGCAGCAAAGAGAGTTTTGTGCGGATGTACGACCATGAGGTGCTTGGCCAGAGCGTCCTCAAACAATTCCAGGGGGAACGTCATGACGGCCCCGGCGACGCCGGCGTCATCAAACCGGTGGCCGGCAGCACGCGCGGCCTGGCCGTCGCCTGCGGCATCTGCCCGAAGTACAGTGACCTGGACGCTTATGCCATGGCCGCGTGCGCCGTGGACGAAGCCGTGCGCAACCTGGTTGCGGTCGGGGCTTCGCTCGGTTCCATTGCGGGACTGGACAATTTCTGCTGGCCGGATCCCGTACAAAGCGCGGGCACGCCGGACGGGCGGCATAAACTGGCCCAACTGGTGCGCGCCTGCGAAGCCCTCTACGACGTCTGCCTCGCCTATGACATTCCCCTGATCAGCGGCAAGGACAGCATGAAAAACGATTACCGCATCGGAGAAACCAAGATCAGCATTCCGCCGACCCTGCTGTTCACTGCCGTCGCCATGATTGACGATGTTCGTAAGGTAATCAGCATGGACGTCAAGGGCCCGGGCCACGTGGTCTACGTGCTGGGTGAAACCCGGGAAGAACTGGGCGGCAGCGAATACCTTTCCTTGCGGGGCAAGTCCGGCGGCAGCGCCCCCCAGGTGTTTCCCCTGTCCTCCAGGGCCTTGTATGAACGCCTGAGCGGGGCCATTGCCAGCGGGCTGGTGACTTCGTGCCATGACGTTTCCGATGGCGGGCTGGGCGCGGCCCTTGCCGAAACGGCCTTTGCCGGCGGATTTGGCATGACGGTTTCCCTCTCCTCCATCGGCGTGGCAAACGGCGCCACGGCCCTGTTCAGTGAAACGCCGGGCCGGTTCGTAGCCACCGTGCGCCCGGAACACACCGGCGCGTTCGAGGCCGCCCTGAACGGCAGCCCCTGCTATCGCATCGGCGAAACCGGCGAAGATACGATGCTTCACATTATCTGCGGAGACGGCAGGATTGTTTCCGCAAACCTGGATACTCTGCGCAACGCCTGGAAGACGACGCTCGACTGGTGACACGGCATAAGGATTCTGCAGCGATGACTGTTAACGCTTTGGTACTGACCGGATTCGGCATAAATTGTGACAACGAGACGTGCCGCGCTTTTACCCGCGCGGGGGCCGATACCTCACGGGTGCATCTCAATGACTTGATTGAACACCTGGACCTGCTGGACAGGGCCCACATTCTGGCCATTCCCGGCGGCTTTTCGTTTGGCGACCATGTCGCCTCGGGAAAAGTGCTGGCCAACCGGTTGCGCTACAAACTGGGCGCGCCGCTGGAGCGTTTTGTGGGCGCGGGAAAACTGGTTATCGGCATCTGCAACGGCTTTCAGGTGATGGTGAAAATGGGCCTGCTCCCCCTCTTCGACGGCGCCTTCTCGCGGGAAGTGACCCTTGCCTGGAACGACACCTGCCGGTTTGAAAACCGCTGGGTCCACCTGGGCGTCACGCCCGGTACGGCCTGTGTCTGGTTGAAAGACATGGAGGCCCTTCCCCTGCCCGTGCGCCACGGCGAGGGTAAGTTTATGGTCCGCGATGACGCGGTGCTGCGAAAATTGCGCGACAACGGCCAGGTGGCCCTTCGCTATGTTCGCGCCGACGGCACCCCGGCCGCCGGGGAATTCCCCTGCAATCCAAACGGGGCCGTGGATGATATCGCCGGGATCTGCGATCCCACCGGCCGGATCTTCGGGCTGATGCCCCATCCGGAAGGATACCAGGATCGGGAAAATCACCCGCAATGGACGCGGGCGGAAGTCCCCGCCGAAGGGATGGGGCTACGCGTATTCAAAAACGCGGTGGCCTTCGCGGAAAAAGAATTACGCTGACGGCCGATGAGGCGTCTTCCTGGCGGGCTCCGAAGTATAATGATGACCAGGGTTTGACATGTCCCATCCACATCGTTTCTATGCGCCTTTTGCGCCCGGAGAATCCGGCGCGATACGGCTGCCTTCCGAGGAGGCGCACCACGCCTTGCGCGTGGCCCGTCTGAGGCAGGGAGACCCCGTATCCGTAATCAACGGGCAGGGCGATGAAATCCGGGGGCTTCTTTCCGTTTCGGGGAAGCAAAACGTGTATGTCGAAGTCCGCGAACAGGCCGCCTGCCCCCCTCCCCCTGTCGCGCTGACCCTCGCCCTGGGCGGGTTGCACCAGGAAAAGGCCCTGCAAGAGGTTATCCGGCGCGCCGTGGAGACCGGTTTCTCCAGGATATGCTTCTGGCAGGCGGAGCATTCTCAAAAACCGGTGGCGGTTCACGACAAGTGCTTCAAAACGGCCCTGGAAACCTGTAAACAGTGCGGGCGCCTCTATGTTCCCGTTATCGACACGGCACCCTCCCTGGAGCAGTTTCTGACCGATTTTGACGGTCCCGGAATTATCGGTGTTACAGAAATGGAGGGAAAGGTGCCCGAACCTGCCGTCATTGAAACACGCCTGGCCATCGTGGTCGGCCCGGAGGGTGATTTTTCCGTCCGGGAACGGGAGGTTGTTGAAGCGTTCGGACTCACCCCGGTGTCCCTGGGGAAATATATCTACCGCAGTGAAACCGCAGCGGCCATGTTGATGACGCTGGCAGCCTCCATAGTGGGAGAGCTGGGGCCGCCGTTGCCCATCTCCTGTTTCCCATCGGCGGATCCTTCCTCATGAAAATCCTTTTCCTATGCCAATATTTTCCACCCGAGCCGGGCGCGCCCGCAGCCCGGACCCATGAACATGCCAAAGAATGGGTGCGCATGGGCCATGAGGTGACCGTGGTGTGCGGCATTCCCAATCATCCGGACGGCGAGGTGCCCCTGAACTACCGGCACAAGTACGTCTACGAGGAGATCCTGGATGACATCCGCGTGTTGCGCTGCTGGTTCCTGGTGGCGGCAAATACGGGACGGGTGCGCCGCAGCATCGCCTTCATCAGTTTCATGCTGGCTTCTCTGTACTGGGGTATGGTCAAGGGAGGCCGGGCCGACGTTGTCATGGCAACCTCCCCGCAGCTCCTGTGCGGTCTGGCCGGTTATGGCGTTGCCCGGGTAAAACGCGCCCTGTTCGTCTTCGAAGTGCGCGACCTCTGGCCGCGGCAGATTATAGATTTGGGAGTGTTGCGGAATCCCTGGCTCATTACGCTGCTCCGCGGCGTGGAACGCTTCCTGTACCGTAAGGCCGCCATAATTATCACCGTGGCGGAGGCTGCGCGCCGCGAATTGGTCCAGTCCGGCGTTCCCCCCGAAAAGATTCATACCATCACCAATGCCATCGCCCTTGATGTGTTCAAACCCCAGCCCCGGTTGGGCGCCATGCGGTACCGCTACGGGTGGGGGGAACGGACCCTGGTCATGTATATCGGCACCCACGGCCTTTCCCAGGGACTGGAAACCGTTCTGGCCGCCGCCCGCGAACTGGAAGAACGGGAGGATCTCCATTTTGTTTTTGTGGGTTCCGGCGCGGAGCGGGAATCCCTGATCAAAACCGCCGAGCAGGGCGGCCTGAAGAACGTGGAATTTATTCCAAACCAGCCGCGCCCGGACATGCCCGATTTCTACGCCGCCGCCGATATCTGCCTGGTGCCCCTGAGACAGCGAGGCGTATTCCTCACTAATATTCCGAGCAAGATGTTTGAAATCATGGCCTGCGCACGGCCGATTATTCTGGGCGTGGAAGGCCAGGGCCGGGAAATACTGGAGGAGGCCGGCGCCGGCATTGCGGTGCCCCCCGAAGACCCGCACGCCTTGGCTGCGGCCATCCGCGCCCTGGCGGATAATCCGGAAGCGCGCAGGCGTTATGGCGAAAACGGGCGCCGTTACGTGGAAAAGGCCAGCAATCGTGCAGAGAAGGCACGCGAGCTTATCGATATCGTACAGCGCGCCTTTTCTTGACGAGGCGCATGCCTGGGCCGGTCTCCGTCGTGAACATTTTATTCATTTTGATTTCCTCTCAACCTTTGTCTAGTATGTATTCATGTGTGACACTGCCCCCATAGAATGCTCCGATGCGCCGGAAACACGCCCCGTGCGGTCTTGGGCCAAGGTGCTCCTGGTCTGGGGCGTGCTCACGGCGCTATTCGCCGTCTTCAATCTTCTGTATTGGCCGGTGTACCGGAAGCAGGCCATGACCCACCCCGAGGCCTTTGTGGACTATGCGTGTACCCCGCCGCCTCAAGAAGCCCGGCGGGTATTGCGTGAGGGTATCGCCCAGTTCAACCCGCCTTGGGACGTCCCGTATCTGCGCCTGGCGGATCTGGAAAAACAGGCTGGAAATACGGACGACGCCCTTATTCTTGAAGCGCGTGCGGGCTTCTATGGGCTGCTGCGACAAGACCCCGCGCCCTTGGAAGCACTGGCCGCGCTGGCGGCTAAAGTGTCCCCGCAATTGGGCGTTGTCCAGGCACCGGAGATCGCCGCCGGACTGTCCCGGGCCACGGCTTCCCTGGCCTCCGCCCTCGGCTTGGGAACCGCCCTGGATTCATGGGCACCGGAAGCGCAGATCGCCCTCTTTACCCTGGGCGGCAGCGTCTTTTCCTTCGACGGTGCCATCGGCGACACCGGCGTTCGCGCCCCCGTCCCCCTGCTCGTGTACAGCGGCGGCGGCATGGATAACCAGCGCGGGGCGCACATCCTCGTCGGCGCGGCCGACCATGCCGCCCGACAGAGGGGCATGCACATTGTGCTCCTGACCCCGGACACGGGGGCCGTGCTCCGGACCGACCGCTTCGACTTGTGGGAAAGTACACTGGAGGCCGAGCGCATGCTGCAGTTTCTCACCCGTGCACCGGAAGGCTGCATCGGCCTGTTCGCCGTCTGCGATGACGGAGCGGCGTTCATGCCCGGCGTTGTGGAAGAGGGCTTGATGCGCTTCGGCCTGGGCCGCCGCACGCGGGTGGGCCGCGAACCGAAACTACTCGGGCTGCGCTTCAGTTTCGCCGCCATCGGCGTCAAAGGCGCGCCTCCCGACAGCGCGCTGCAGGCCTGGTCGCCGGACCGCTTCAAGGGACATCGGGGCCATCCCGTGCTCTGCGCCGTCTATAATGCGGGAGGTCCGTCATGAACCACCCCCTCACCCTATATGCCGCGGTCGGCGCCGGAACCTTTCTCATCGTGCTGGCGCTCGTTCCCCTGTGGCGCCGGTTGGCCCTGCGGCTTGACATCCAGGACCGGCCCGCGTCCGGGCGGAAAGTGCATGCACGCGCCATCCCCTATCTGGGCGGGATTCCCTTCTTCATCGCCTTTCTTTGCATGATCCTGGGCATCGAATTCTTTGCGCCCCAATACACACAGCCGGAATTTTACCCCATGGCCGTGTTCGGTTTTCTCGTCGTGCTGCTGGGCGTCTTTGACGACATCTGTGACCTCTCCAGCAAGATAAAACTGCCGCTGGAACTCCTCCTCTGCGGCGCCCTCTATTTCCAGGGCTTTGGAAGCGACATTATCATGCAGCCCTTTGGCGGGGCCCTGTATATCGGCGGCTTCGCCATTGTGATTACCGCGCTCTGGGTTGCGGGCGTCATGAACGCCGTCAATTTTTCCGACGGCCTCGATGGACTCGCCGCCGGACTGGTCTGTATTTGTGCCGCTTCTATTTTTGCCATTGCGTTTCAGGGCGGCCGCATCGGCTCCTGCCTGCTCATGGTCTTTCTCATCGGCGCCACTCTCGCCTTTCTCTGCTATAACTTTCATCCCGCGTCGGTGTTTATGGGCGACGCCGGCGCGCTCTTCCTGGGATTTATTCTCGGGGCATCCACCCTGATAGAGCAGCAAAAGGGCGTGACCGTCATCGCCCTGACCATCCCCATGATGGTCATGGCGGTGCCCCTGGCCGACACAGCCCTCAGTTTCCTGCGCAGGCTGCGCCGCGCGTCCGAAGGCCGGTTCTTCGAGCCCGACCGCAGCCACCTCCACCACCGCCTGCTCGACCTCGGCCTCACCCAGCGCNNCATTTCCGCCTGCATGGGACTGCTCGCCTTCATCCTCTCCGGCGTATCCAGCATCTACCGTTTCCTGACCCTGCTACTCGCCGCCGCCATCATCCTCTTCGGCGTGCTTGCGCTCCGCTTCATGGAAACCCTCGGCCGGAACAAAGAGCAATAACACCTTTCTTCCCGATTCAACCTTCATTTGTTGTCCTTCAACCTTCAGACTTCATCCTTTACTCTTCCTCGTTTTCTTCTTTCTTTCCGAAAACCGGAAACCTGTTGTGCTATACTATTTTAAATATACTGTGTTTTCTTGGATATTTCGGAGGGGTTCCGCAGTGGATAAAGCACACAACAACCGGTTCGGCTCGCCTGGACTGCGATTGGTGCAGTTATATATGTTGCTGGCATCCACAGGACGCCCCTATTCGCTGACCCGACTTGCTGGCATTTTATCCTGTTCACGACAAACCGTCTTGCGCATGATAGAACAAATTGAGCGCATACCAGAGGTCGAATGCCAGTCATGGTTACATAAGGGCGAACGATTTTTTCAGATGGCCCTGCCGACTCCATCCGCCACGCAGGTATTCACCCCCGAAAGCCTCCGGGAACTCGTCCTCTGTCGCGACATCGTGGGCCACCTCCTTCCCGAAACGTCCCGGAAAGAACTGCGCAAAACCTTACGCCTGCTGACACCCGAAATCGCCCAGGACGCCACCTTCGCCGAACCCTGGGGAAAAGGCTTCATTGACTATTCCCCCTTCCAGGACATCCTCGAAACCGTTCAGGATGCCATGCACCTGCGGCGTCTTTGTCGTATCCGATACCAGTCCCGCTCCCTCGGCCGGAGCCTGGACTATCGCGCCGCGCCCCTGCGCATTATCGCCTACCGCGAAGCCCTCTACCTCTGGTGCCGAATTCACACAACACCCAAACACTCCGAGAAGGAATACCGCACCCTCGCCATACACCGGATTAAAACACTCCGCATGGATAGGGCCTCCTTCAAAACCGAAGAGGGAGACGACCGCGAACCCGGGTTCGGCTTCCCCTTCCACGAACCCCTTCGCGTGCGTGTTGCTTTCCGCAACGGCGCCGCCGACTATGTCGCCGAGCGCACCTGGAGCCCTGGACAGAAACTCACCCGCCGCAAGGATGGTACGCTCCTGTTAACCTTCACCACTACCAGCCGCCTCGAAGTCCTCTCCTGGGTGCTCGGTTTTGGACCCGATGCGGAATTGCTGGAACCGGAAGATTTGCGCGAGGAAATGAAGAAAAGAGCAAAGGGCATTTTGGAACAATATACTCAACATATGAAGTGAGGAAAAAGAATGAGCGATGTGGCTTTTGACCAGTTTTTTAAGTTGTTGACCGGCCATCCCTCTCCCAGAGATTGGCAGCAGGCATTGGCTGCTGAAACGACATGTCGGAACAAGATTGTGCGCGTTCCAACTGGGCTTGGAAAGACGGAAGGAGTGTTGGCTTCATGGATTTACCATCGCCTTCATCGTTCTGATGATGGATGGCCCCGCCGTCTTGTCTGGTGCCTGCCGATGCGCACGCTCGTGGAACAGACCGAGCAGGTTGCCCGAGAATTGGCGGAGCGCTTGCCCGCGCCGCATTGTCTAACCGTTCATATTGCCATGGGGGGTGAGGATGCCGGTGAATGGTTTCTTTGCCCAGAGCGGCCGGCAATCATCGTTGGCACGCAAGACATGCTGTTGTCGCGTGCGATAAATCGTGGTTATGCCAGCGCGCGGGCACGCTGGCCAATGGAGTTCGGCCTGCTGAACCACGACGCGTTGTGGGTCATGGATGAAGTGCAACTCATGGATGTGGGCCTGGCGACATCAGCCCAGCTTCAGGCATTTCGCGAAGAAGACCGCAAGAAGGGGCTTCGGCCTTGTTATACGTGGTGGATGAGCGCGACCTTGCAGCCCGGGTGGCTGAAGAGCGTTGATACAGCCCAATACCAAGGCGATTGGATCGCCAACCCATGCCAAGTTGTTTCCACACAGCGTCATGGCGGATTGTGGGATATCTCGAAGGCCCTGGCGACAGATACTATCAATGCTGACAGGCATGAAGATTTTGCAAAGAGAATCCTGCAGGAGCATTGCAGCCTTCCCGAGGGTGACTTTGGGCGAATCACGCTCGTTGTCTGCAACACGGTAGAACGGGCATGCAAAACTTTTGACTCCCTTCAGAGCGCGGGGCGGAAAGAAGGAATCGAATTGGTCCATAGTCGGTTCCGTCCTGCGGAGCGGGAAACATGGCGGGAACGATTCCTCTCAAAATCTGCCTGCGAGAAAGGAGTTGATCGAATCATCGTAGCCACTCAAGTGATTGAAGCCGGAGTCGACATTTCCGCAGGATGCCTCATCACAGAGTTGGCCCCTTGGTCCAGTTTGGTTCAGCGCTTCGGGCGCTGTGCGCGATACGCGGGCAGTGGGAAGGTTCTTGTGGTCGACCGAGGGCGGGATAGTAGCAGCACCCCGCCGTATCAGCCGGAAGAACTGGACAGTACATGGGAAGCGCTTCAGCAATTGGCTAAAGAAGGGGTCGGAGTCGCAGCGCTGGAGGCTTTCGAAGAATCACTTGACGAAGAGGCGCGAGCCAGACTTTATCCGTACGATCCGGCGCATCTACTGATGCGTCGGGAGTTCGATGAGTTGTTTGATACAACCCCTGATCTGACCGGGGCCGATCTGGACATCAGCCGATTCATCCGCTCCGGCGAGGAACGGGATCTACAAGTATTCTGGATTGACATCGAGAAAGACAAAAAAGGCGAAAAGTCCAAGAAGCCACCGGAGAACTATCGGCCCCATCGAAGAGACCTGTGCGCCGTACCGTTCCTCAGGGCTCGCGCTTGGCTGTGTGGTGAAGGGACGAAGACAAACCGCAAACCCAGACTTCGGAGCGGAATCCGGGCATGGATATGGGATTGGATCGATGGCGAATGGAAGATCGCCACACGCGAAGGACTGGTTCCCGGACGAGTCGTTTGCGTCGCTGCGGACACTGGCGGCTATCGGATCGGCAGAGGTTTCGACGCTGACTGCAAAGAGACTGTTCCTTGTGTTTCATCGCAAGAGGGTGACGGACTCGAAGACGCAAGTAATCAACAGGACGCTGAGATTCCGGCCGGTTGTTGGAAGACCCTTGCTTGCCACGCGAACGAAGTGGCGAACGAAGCCAAGAATATCGCAGGAGAACTGGGTTTGCCCCAAGATATTCAAGACATCCTCGAGTTGGCCGGACTGTGGCACGACTGGGGCAAATCGCACCCGGCATTCCAGGGATGCATGCGTGGCCCCAACCGGCCCGACAGGAACGACCTCGCCAAAGCGCCGAATGATTGCTGGCCCAGGGAGCACCGCTATAAATACCTCGACGGCACTGAAACCCGACCTGCTTTCCGGCACGAGTTGGCCAGCGCACTGGCGTTGTTTGCCCTCCTGGAGAACCACGCACCCAAGCATCCGGCACTGTTGGGACCGTGGTTGGAAGTGCTTTCGAAATTGGGCAGGACACCCACTTGCCATGAACCGTTGCCCGTACCGATGCCATTGGTCCAACGGGTCGTAGACTGTTCTTCGGAAACCTTTAACTTGCTTGTCTATCTCGTCGCCAGCCATCACGGAAAGGTGCGCGTCGCCTTGCATGCTGCCCCGGCTGACCAGGACTATCACGATCAGGACGGACGGGGGCTTCCGATTCGCGGTATTCGCGAGGGGGATCAACTTCCGCCGATCGTTCTTGCTCCAAATCAGCCGCTTGTCCCTGGAATCGCGCTCACCCTCTCGCCTGCCGCCATCGGACTCTCGGAGAAGACTGGGATCAGTTGGCGCGAACGGTCACTGGAGGTGATTGACCGCTATGGCCCGGGCGCCCTGGCGTTGTTGGAATCAATCCTGCGGGCTGCCGACGTGCGCGCCTCGCGACTGCTCACCAATGACCCCCTTCTTGCATCGGAGGACCAGCCATGAACACCCATCTCCACGTTTTGAAGGGCTGCTCGCCCGTCCCGCTTGCGAACTACCTCAAGGCGCTGGGCATCCTCCGCCTCGTCAGCGAACAGGTAGACCCGAAGGCCCGCGGCTGGTGGGAGGGAGAGCGATTCTGTCTGCTCACAAAGTTGTCTAAGGAGGAATTGGAGGCGTTTTTTCTTGAAAGTTATGCACCAACACCAATATTCAACCCATGGGGCGGGAGGTCTGGCTATTACGCAGGGTTATCCAAGAAGAAGCAAGACCCAGAGAAGACTGCGGGCAAGGCACTCAGTACGGTCGAGCGATCATCGAACGACCGGCTCGCAGAGTTTCGTGATGCCATAGCAATTGTGCGTGGCGTGATTGCCGAAGGGGGGGGAACAAAACCGGATAAATCCGGCGAACCCTTGATGTTCAGGAGGATTCAAACTCGACTCCGGGGCGCTGGATTGGACTGGCTTTCCACAGTTGCCGCAGATATTGGCGATCGATTTTCAAAGCCGGCTATATTCGGCTCAGGAGGTAACGAAGGCAGCGGGAGTTATACCGCAGCATTCTTGGCAGCGGTGGTCGAGTGTGTGTACCGCCGTGCATGGGATAAGAGCATTTCGCCCTGTCTTTGGAGTGACGGAGCAAATCGTGATCGTTGGGACGGAAGTTTTTGTCAAGATATCGACCAAGAAAAGAAGTCGAAAAAGGAATGTGTTGATAACCCGTTTCGGCAGTATCTGCCCGGCGGGGAAGGCTCTCCGTGGGACCTTTTGTTGGCCTTCGAAGGCGCTCTTGTTGTGCAATCCGGTGTGTCACGTCGGTCAGACACGGACCAGAATCGATTTTTAGCGTCTCCCTTTTACTTCTCTCCAATGGGAATGGGGGCAGGTTCAAGTTCTGAGATGGACGAGTTCTCCCTTAATAAAGGAAAGAAGAACCCGGGACGCGGTGAGCAGTGGTTTCCGCTTTGGGACTCGCCGACTACTTATGCTGAGCTGCAAGGATTCTTTAGAGAAGGGCATTGCACAGTGGGTAGGTGTGTCGCAAAGCAGCCCATCGACGCAGCACGTGCTGTCTGCGCGTTAGGCACTTCCCGAGGAATCAATTCGTTCTTGCGCTTTGGCTACCTGCAGCGCAACAACCTTACGACACATTTCGCGGTGCCACTCGCAAGGGTGTTGGTTCCCAAGAATCTGAGAACAAACAAGACCGGTTTGGTTGACGACCTGGCGAATTGGTTGGACAAACTGCATCAACTCGCTCGGAAGGAGCGACCAAAGCCACCGGACAGGTTCGTGATCGGATTCAGACGTCTCGCTGATGCCGTTTTCACCGCGCTTACCCATGATCACACCGCCGATCGCTGGCAGGCGATTTTGCTCGCCGCCGCCGACATCGAAGCGATCCAGGCTACCGGAACCGCCATAGACGCCGGACCGATTCCGCCGCTGCGCCCGGAGTGGGTTGAGGCCGTTGACGACGGAAGCGCCGAAGTTCGCCTCGCTCTCGCGCTGGGAAGCGCAGCCGCCGCATACGTCAAAGGACGTCCCATAGACCCAGTTCGATTTCACTGGCTGCCTTTGGAACCCAATGCCCGACGGTTCAAGAAGAGCGAAAAGCGCCTTGCAAAGGACTCTCGCGTCATTGCAACGGGACGCGACCCTGTTCGCGACCTTGCCGCTCTTGTTGAACGAAGACTGATCGAATCGGGCATGAAGGGACAGCGGGACTCCCGGCTTGTCGCCGCGCGGGGGTGTGGCGCCCGGCTGGATGATTTGGCGCAGTTCCTCAACGGATCACTTGATATTGACAAACTGCTCGGTCTTGCCTGTGCGTTTATGGCCATCCGCTGGAATCGGTGGAATGAAGGCGGCCCATCGCCGTTATTTTCAGGTCTAATTCCGGATGAACCCTGGCTGGCCATTCGCCTGGCTAATCTTCCGGGAAACTGGATCAACGACCAGCACATTCCCGCCGAAGCGCGCATCGTCCGACTGTTGATGTCCGGTGATTCGTCCCGCGCTATCGATATCGCTTGCAACCGGCTCCGTTCCGCGGGCATCCGCCCCCCCCTGCAAGCAGGTATGACCGACGCTGTCACTGCCCGACTGTGGGCGGCAGCCCTGGCATTTCCCATCGACTGGAAAACTGCGAGCATGATCGCTCAACTACTTGACCCTAGACTCAAACCAAAGAAAGGACTCCTCCATGCCTGAAGAAACGAATGCGATCTTAGATCCCCTTAAGAATGTGCCTCGCCTTTTATTGACCATTCCCTTGAAGCCTCTCCAGGGAGACCGCTTCCAACCAACCGGCTTCCCGAGCCTTGGCGCGGCAACCTACCAGACCAAGGACGACCAGAAACTGCTCGTTGAAAGCGCCCAGAGCATGGCCAACCGTTTCGAAGCGACCTGTTGGGACACGGCAGTGAACGGTCCCGTGGCTGCGTTGGCTGGAATCAGTCACGTTACCGTAACGCGCAAGGGCGCGTTCCTCACTGACTCAATGCTCGAAGCGCATCGACTAAACAGCGCGTACATTGAGAAGAGTAAGGGAGATTTCTTCAGCAAGACGCTTGTAGAAGCAATCGGCGTGGACAAATCAGAGCCGATTGACCGGAAAAGATTTTTGGCAACACTGCTAAAATACGACATTGGATCGCTGGTCCATGGCGTTTTCCTCGAATCTTTGGATGGACGCCTTCGCATTGCGCGCACGCTGTCATCGTTTATCGAAGCTTCAGGAGTCATGGTTGCGCCTTCGGGTGGTGCAAAGATCGACCGGATTCAGGCTGGCAAAGATGACGAAAAGACGGCCAGCGGCGGTTTTGGGAATGTTCCGTTTTCTCGGGATGAGTTCGTTGCTGACCGGATCGATCTTCATATCAATCTCGACCTGGCACAGATTCGGGGCTTCGGGCTGGGCAATGAAGCCGAACAACTACTCATCCTGCTGGCTCTTTATCGTGTGCGGAAGTTGGTTGACGGCGACCTGCGGCTGCGCACCGCGTGCGATCTGGAACCAGTCGACAGCAACAATCTGGTTGCAGCCCGTCCGGAAGGTTTTGTGATCCCGTCCCTCACCAAACTCGAAAATGCCTTAAAGTCAGCCATAAAAGCGTGCAAGGACCTGATGGTTCACACCACCGTTACCTTCGAGGATGATCTTAAGAAGGCGAAGGACAAGAAGGAGGAAGACGGCTCCGGCGACAACACTGGAGACGATGCCGAATCGGAGGAAGACGACACCGATAACGGTGACAATTAGGAGCCTCGCATGCCAACCCTTAAACTCCGATTTCCGGGCGGGCGCTATCATGCGACACCGTGGGGACATCATGTCAACGAAGGTCTGGTCGAATGGCCGCCCAGTCCGTGGCGCCTGCTGCGGGCGCTGGTCTCGTGCGGTTTCACCAGTCAGGGCTGGAATGACGTGCCAACCCTCGCGAGTTCGCTCATTGAAAAACTGGCATCGGTGTTGCCTTCGTACCGTTTGCCCGAAATCACCGCCGCACACACCCGGCATTACATGCCTTACATTGAAGGCGCAAAAGAGAAGACTACCCTGGTCTGGGATACATTCGCCAACATTGGGGACGGGGAAATTCTGGTCCACTGGCCCTGCGAGATCAACAGCGATGAGACCGTGCTGTTTGGGAATCTCGCGCGGAACCTGAATTATCTTGGCCGGAGCGAAAGCTGGGTTGAAGCGGAACTCGTTCCAGACGCGTCACTCTCAACCAATAGTTTCAATGCTGTTCCCCATTGTGAGAACGAACGACGCGATCAACGTTACGAGCAGATTTCATTGATGGCGGCAATTCCTGGTGAGGACTACCGAACATGGCGATTGGAACAGATGGATATTGTGCTTGAGCCATTTAAAGGCAAAAAGGAAACTGCCAAACTGAAAAAGGACAGAGACAAGGCCGAAAAGCCCTATCCTCTCGACCTCATCGCCTGCCTGACAAAGGACACGTCGTGGTGGAAGGGCCATCGGTGGAGTCAGCCACCCGGATCGCAACGAGTGCTTTACTGGCGACCCAGCCATTCCATCGAGGTGACTGCGCCACAAATGTCACAACCCAAGGAGATCCCGTCGGTTGAGATGATGCTGCTCGCGCTCACCACACCCAGCGGAAACAAGTCGGCTTTGCCATCCGTCACACGAACGCTTCCTCAGGCGGAGTTGTTTCACCGGGCCATCGTAGGCAGGGCCGGTAATGGTCAGTCAGTCCATTGTCCGGAACTAACTGGCAAGGATGCAAACAGCAAAGCGTTGCGCGACGGTCACCAGCATGCTCACATCCTTCCCCTCGACCTCGATAACGACCAACACATTGATCATATCCTCATTTACGCCGGAATGGGCCTTGGCGAGACCGCTCAGCGCGCCATTTCCACGCTTCGCCGCACGTGGACCAAGGGCGGGGTTGGTGATATCCAACTCGCTGTCGCAGGAAAAGGAAGACTCGATGATCTTCGGCGTCTCCCGGATCGAATAGGCACAACGATCGACAGTTTGATGGGCGCGGACATCGGTGCGCACACTTGGATAAGCCTTACCCCTTTCGTCCCGCCTCGCTTCATAAAGAAGTCCGGCAAGCGCAACGATTTATTCTCGCAGGTCAACGCCGAACTCTCCTCGCGCGGTCTGCCCAATGCTGCTGTCAGCATCATTCCATGGCATTCGGAAAACGCACACAGGCTCAGACACTGCATTCGCGTGCGAAAACGTGGCGCACCACCGCCCCAAGACGTTGGTTACCTGCTCCGGTTGACTTTTGAGGAAACGGTGCACGGTCCAATATCGCTGGGATACGCCAGCCATTTTGGACTTGGTCTATTCATTGCAGAATCCGGGGATCCCTAATATTGTTTGGCACGTTCCCAAGTTGAACTCTTTTCATTACTCACAAATATTTGCCGAAGAATCATGCAACATGCCTTCAGGATTCTATTGAATCCTGAAGGGATTCCTTCTCATAGCCCGGGGTTGCGGTACTCCGCTACCCCGGGACAAGTCGGAAAAACGAGTCTACCCTGAAAGGGTTGCGTCAACATAAGCGGTTGGACGTAACCCCGTTGGGGTAGTAGATGGGTGGTGGTCATCACTTACCCGGGGTAGTGATACTCCGCTACCCCGGGACAAGTCGGAAAAACGAGTCTAACCTGAAAGAGTTGCGTCAACATAAGCGGTTGGACGTAACCCCGTTGGGGTAGTGGATGGGTGATGGTCATCACTTACCCGGGGTAGTGGTACTCCGCTACCCCGGGACAAGTCGGAAAAACAAGTCTACCCTGAAAGGGTTGCGTCAACATAAGCGGTTGGACGTAACCCCTTTGGGGTAGTAGATGGATGGTGATCATCACTTACCCGGGGTAGCGGAGTACCGCAACCCCGGGCTGTGTTATGAAATCCCGTTGGGATTTGAGTACAACGATATATTTCTCGATTGCTCCATCCAATACCAAAAAGATGTGGGTAATGATAAGAGTTGAACTTGGGAACGGACCCTCTTTTGAAATTGAATCTCGGTGTGATGGGAAGTTCCGTCAAGAATCTGCGTGCCAACGGTTGCGAAGCGCAGGTCCGCGAACACTTGTGAACCTTTACGTTTCTAAATCCGAGTTGTCGTGCGCCCAAACAATTCGGATTGGCACAATGAAATGAAATTGCCCTGAAAGGGCTGAATAAAATAGCCCAGGGTTGCGGTACGCCGCTACCCTGGGGAATCCATTGGCCGCAAATCATATTTACCCTGAAAGGGTTACGTCAGAAGGATAACGGGCTGTGGAGGCGCCCTATTGATGTTGGTACAACCGGCCCGTTAAAAGAGGATACGGATCATGGCACAATCGTTGAGCGCTGTCTATCTGCATCTGGTGTTTTCCACCCAGAACCGCGCGCCCTATCTATGTGACACAACCCTGCGTGCGGAAATGCATGCCTACCTGGGGGGTATTTCCAATACATTGGATTGCCCTGTGTTGTTGACTGGCGGCACGGAGGACCACGTTCACGCGTTGTGCCATTTTGGACGTTCCATCACCTTGTCGGATTGGGTGAAAGAGATCAAACGGGCCTCGAGTCTTTGGATAAAAAAGCGCGCGCCCGAACAACGGGAGTTTGCGTGGCAATCGGGGTATGGCATTTTTTCGGTAAGCCTGTCCAATATTGATTCCGTGAAAACATACATTGCCGGACAAGCGGAACATCACCGGAAACAGACTTTTCAGGATGAATTCCGTTTGTTGATGAAGAAGCATGGTATAACGTGGGATGAACGCTATGTGTGGGGGTGACATAACCCTTTCAGGGTAAACAAGGCCTGGGCGGTTGACACTCACCCAGGGTAGCGGGGTACCGCAACCCTGGGCTACGATATAGAATCCCTTCAGGATTCCTTAACTTTGGAATGACGAATTGCGGCCTTTTTTGCCCCACTGGGCTATGATATAGCATCCCTTCAGGATTCCTTAAGCGCCCAAGTCAGAACATGTGGATAATGACAAAAAAAATACGTTTTGGGTAGAAACCCTGAACGTGTAAAGACATAAGTGAGATATATGAAAGCCATGCGCAGTGAAATAACCATGGCCGTACGGGAAGAACAGGAAGGATACAAGGTGGCTATTGACGCGGAAGAACAAGCATTGGTATCGGTGCTGCCGGACCTGGTGCCGGCGCGGATGTTGAACGAGTATGCCTATTGTCCACGGTTGTGCTGGATGGAGTGGGTGGAGGGGGAATTCGCCGACAGCGCGGACACGGTGGAGGGCACCTTTCAGCATCGGCGGGTGGATAAGGAAGGCGGCACGTTGCCGGAACCGGAGGGGGAGGCCGGCGGGGAAGCGGACGGGCCGTCGCTGATCGAGGATCCTGTGGTGTCCCAGGCGCGGGCGGTGCTGTTGTCGGCGCCGGCACTGGGCCTGATCGCGAAGATTGACCTGGTGGAGGAGCAGGGGGGCGTGGCGGTGCCGGTGGATGTGAAGCGGGGCGCAGCGCCGGACATTCCCGAGGGCGCTTATGAACCGGAACGGGTACAGGTGTGCGCCCAAGGCCTGATCCTGCGGGAAAACGGCTATGCCTGCGACCATGGTGAACTGTACTTTGCGAAATCGCGACGCCGGGTGCGGGTAGACCTGAACGAAGCGCTGGTCGCGCGCACGGGGGAATTGCTTGACGCGATGCGGGCCATGGCGGCATCGGGCGTCAAACCGCCGCCACTGGACGGCAGCGTGAAGTGTCCCCGCTGTTCCCTCGTGGGACTGTGCCTGCCCGATGAAACGAACACGCTGGTCGCGGGGGAAACACCGGTTGAGGAAGACCGGGTGCGGCGGCTGGTGCCCGCGCGGGCCGATGCCCTGCCGCTGTATGTGCAAAAACACGGCGCGGTGGTAGGCAAACATGGCGACCAGATCTCGGTCAAGATGCGCGGCGAGGTGGTGCAGGAGTCCCGGTTGTTCGAGACTTCCCAGGTATGCGTTTTCGGCGGGGCCCAGGTGAGCACCCAGGCGCTGCAGGAATGTCTTTCGCGCGGCATCCCGGTGCTGTTCTTTTCCACCGGAGGCTGGTTCTACGGCATGACCCAGGGGTTGGGCCATAAGAATGTGCTGTTGCGCCAGGCGCAATACGCCGGGGCGGTCGATTTTACCACCTGCCTGCAGGTGGCCCGGGACTTGGTCAACGTAAAAATTCTGAACTGCCGCACCATGCTGCGCCGTAACCATACCGAGTCGCCGGAAGCGGCGTTGCGGGACCTTAAAAAATATGCCGAGGCGGCACAAGAAGCCGCGTCCCTCGAATCGCTGCTGGGCATCGAGGGCATGGCGGCCAAGACCTATTTCGCCCAGTTCAACGGCATGCTGAAGCCGGGCAAGGCCTTGGGGGTAACCCCCGAAGGCCCCGGATTCACCTTCCAGTTCGAACAGCGCAACCGCCGGCCACCCCGTGATCCGGTCAACGCCATGCTTTCGCTAGCCTATGCCCTCTTTGCCAAAGACTGGACCGTCACCCTGGCCTCGGTAGGCTTCGACCCCTACCTGGGCTTTTATCACCAGCCCCGATACGGCAGGCCCGCCCTCGCATTGGACATGATGGAGCCCTTTCGCCCGCTCATCCCCGATTCCACCGTCATCTGGGCCGTCAATAACGGCGTGGTCACGCCGGACGACTTTTTAAGCAGGGGCCAGGCCGTCGCCCTCAAGGACGACGCCCGGCGAAAATTCATTCTGGCCTATGAAAAGCGGATGGACGACCTGGTCACCCATCCCGTGTTTAATTATCGCATCTCCTACCGGCGGGTGCTCGATGTGCAGGCCCGGCTCCTGGCGCGCACCCTTACCGGCGAAATACCGCGACTGCCCGCGTTCCTCACGCGGTAGCCAAGAAATGAAGAATTAAGAATGCAGAATTGAATGGCGCTAACTTAAGTCATTTATCAATCCAGAATCGTAGTATAAGACAAAGCAAAGGAGGGACTGACTCCCCAAAAACAGGCCCAAGCCATTATCGCTATCAACAACCGTACTGTTTTTGGGGTGTCTGTCCCTTCTTTGCGCGCTTAAGTTAGTGCAATTCAATGCAGAATTAAGAATCCCGAATTAAGATTGAGGATTGAAGCATGCGAAGAGTATATCTTGTAACATACGATGTCTCTGATGACAAACGGCTTCGACAGGTCTTCAAGAAGATGAACGGCTATGGGGAGCACCTCCAGTATTCCGTGTTCCAGTGTGAACTTTCCGACAAGGAACGTATCCAGATGATCGCGGAACTCAATACCCTCATCCATCACCGCGAAGACCAGGTGCTCATTTTCTCCCTCGGCCCCGCTGAAAGCTACAATGCCAACGCCACCATCGCCCTCGGTAAACCCTACGAGTTCGTTGAACGACACGCCATCGTGGTGTGAAATGATTTCCCGATTCTTGATAGTTGAAACTATACTTCGCTCGCGCGAGCGGTACAATGATGACAAAATCCCGGGGACCGCTCGCACCTTGTGTTTCAATAACTTAACCTATATAATACGGACGTGGAGCGATATGCAGCCCCAGACGACATACACCGCTCGAAACAGGACCCGAAAACACCCTGTTGACAGTACGTTCCGGAAACGGCTATTTCCGCCGATGAAAATCGGCGGCCCCATTGAAGCGGGCCGAACTCACCCCGCGCGTGGGCGAGGCGATGGGCATTTCCGCCGATGAAAATCGGCGGCCCCATTGAAGCATTTGATCAAGATTCATGGCGTCTTGATGTTTCTGCGATTTCCGCCGATGAAAATCGGCGGCCCCATTGAAGCCAGACATACACTGTGAATTGTCCAGTATGGCCTGTATTTCCGCCGATGAAAATCGGCGGCCCCATTGAAGCGATGTGAGTTGGCTGAACGACTTGGGGCTGGCGGTGATTTCCGCCGATGAAAATCGGCGGCCCCATTGAAGCAGCACTGCCGCGCCAACACCCGCCGTGCCGCTAATCACATTTCCGCCGATGAAAATCGGCGGCCCCATTGAAGCGTGTCCGCGCCGTAAAATTCCGTGAATGATTTCGGGTGATTTCCGCCGATGAAAATCGGCGGCCCCATTGAAGCTGATCAACTTCCATGCTGTTAGCCAGGAGGAGCCTGGATTTCCGCCGATGAAAATCGGCGGCCCCATTGAAGCAAGAATGTCCGACACACTAATGCTAGACGGACGGCCCATTTCCGCCGATGAAAATCGGCGGCCCCATTGAAGCAAGTCGGCGCCGAAAGGCGACCTGCGTACCCCGGTATTTCCGCCGATGAAAATCGGCGGCCCCATTGAAGCGGGAACGGTGGGCAAGAGCAGCCCCGAAATCACAATATTTCCGCCGATGAAAATCGGCGGCCCCATTGAAGCCTGATCGACTGGTTCCCGACGATTGCCGCCGACGAGATTTCCGCCGATGAAAATCGGCGGCCCCATTGAAGCCCGTTCAGAAATTTCTGAAGCGTGGCTACACCCAAAAGATTTCCGCCGATGAAAATCGGCGGCCCCATTGAAGCCAGCGTGCCGCGTATATTGTTGCCGAGCAGATTCATATTTCCGCCGATGAAAATCGGCGGCCCCATTGAAGCCGTGCGGCAAGCGCGTAATTATCCCGCGCACGGTAGGGGGATTTCCGCCGATGAAAATCGGCGGCCCCATTGAAGCCACGCGGATATTGAGCACCGGCTGGAGCGGGGAGACCATTTCCGCCGATGAAAATCGGCGGCCCCATTGAAGCCGCGTGTACATCTGCTCCAGCCGGTCCAATCGCGTTATTTCCGCCGATGAAAATCGGCGGCCCCATTGAAGCTGCACGATTGCGGTAAACTCCGTTTTCATAACGGCATATTTCCGCCGATGAAAATCGGCGGCCCCATTGAAGCCAGCAGGACATGGTCGCCATGCGTTTTGTATTCCGGCATTTCCGCCGATGAAAATCGGCGGCCCCATTGAAGCCTGTGAACTGGAAAGCACGACCACCACCGAAGGCGCGATTTCCGCCGATGAAAATCGGCGGCCCCATTGAAGCAGACCGTAGTTCATTCTATGAGGAGATAGACTATGTTGATTTCCGCCGATGAAAATCGGCGGCCCCATTGAAGCTGCCCGTGCCGGAGATCGCAGTGAAAGATGCCATGTTATTTCCGCCGATGAAAATCGGCGGCCCCATTGAAGCAAGAGTTGCTCCTGTTAATGTTTGTTGTGCAACAGGATTTCCGCCGATGAAAATCGGCGGCCCCATTGAAGCTACGAAGTCAGGGTAAATTTACCGCACGATGATCATATTTCCGCCGATGAAAATCGGCGGCCCCATTGAAGCGGGCGTTCGGGCGTTCGGGCGTTCGGGCGTTCGCGGCACATTTCCGCCGATGAAAATCGGCGGCCCCATTGAAGCACCGCCGAACGGTAAAAGCCCGTGGTCGCGTCACCGAATTTCCGCCGATGAAAATCGGCGGCCCCATTGAAGCGACGACCACTTGGCATGGGCAAAAGAGCGCGGGTTTGAATTTCCGCCGATGAAAATCGGCGGCCCCATTGAAGCATTATCGTCCTCCACAATTTTACCGGCGCATTTGACCATTTCCGCCGATGAAAATCGGCGGCCCCATTGAAGCCATGCGGCATAGATCGGATCGCCGTCAGTGTACGTCATTTCCGCCGATGAAAATCGGCGGCCCCATTGAAGCGCGGCATGTGGCCGCCGAGCCCAGGGCGCGTGCACGTATTTCCGCCGATGAAAATCGGCGGCCCCATTGAAGCTGACGTCACCGACACGCTCCGCGCATTTGCTCGGCAAATTTCCGCCGATGAAAATCGGCGGCCCCATTGAAGCTATCGGATGCCAGCGCATCATAATCTATGTTTGGTTTATTTCCGCCGATGAAAATCGGCGGCCCCATTGAAGCATTGTCGTCCTCCACAATTTCCCCGCCGCATCTGACATTTCCGCCGATGAAAATCGGCGGCCCCATTGAAGCTGGCGCACGATCGTATCGTTGCGGGTGAGCGAGCCGGGATTTCCGCCGATGAAAATCGGCGGCCCCATTGAAGCCATCCTTGATCTCGCTGCCGTATTCCGTCCACTTCCACATTTCCGCCGATGAAAATCGGCGGCCCCATTGAAGCCTGCTTTATATCCGCGCCCGTGCGAGCCGCTCCTGTGATTTCCGCCGATGAAAATCGGCGGCCCCATTGAAGCATTTTAGGTAAGCCTCCTGATCGGCCAATGCTAACCATTTCCGCCGATGAAAATCGGCGGCCCCATTGAAGCCGGACGCAGTAAAATTCAGTGGGCAAACCAGTCGGGATTTCCGCCGATGAAAATCGGCGGCCCCATTGAAGCAAGCACGACTGGTGCGGCCAGCACCCGGAGTTCTGGCATTTCCGCCGATGAAAATCGGCGGCCCCATTGAAGCAATGGGGAAGAAAATGAGTTTTGGATTACAGACGGGGTATTTCCGCCGATGAAAATCGGCGGCCCCATTGAAGCAATCCTGCAACGTGTGCGCCGTCTCTGTCAAGCATCCGGCATTTCCGCCGATGAAAATCGGCGGCCCCATTGAAGCATGATTATTGGTATCAGTGGTAATAATGGATCAGGATTTCCGCCGATGAAAATCGGCGGCCCCATTGAAGCAATCGCAATCTCATCGGCGGCAATCATAGGATGCCAGTATTTCCGCCGATGAAAATCGGCGGCCCCATTGAAGCCGCCATCAAAACATGCATCAACAACCCATGTCTCACTGAATTTCCGCCGATGAAAATCGGCGGCCCCATTGAAGCAGATTGCAATACATGAAACAAAACATAGTACTTGGAATTTCCGCCGATGAAAATCGGCGGCCCCATTGAAGCAAAGCATGTGCGGGTACGCCCCCGCTTCGATGACTGGATTTCCGCCGATGAAAATCGGCGGCCCCATTGAAGCATAAGCCCCCAAGTGTTGTTTGATGTATCGGTTGCGATTTCCGCCGATGAAAATCGGCGGCCCCATTGAAGCCGCGGGGGGCCTGCATACGGAGGATGACAAATGAGCCATTTCCGCCGATGAAAATCGGCGGCCCCATTGAAGCGCCCGTTCTCCAGTTCCCACACCGGCGCATCGGGGTCAATTTCCGCCGATGAAAATCGGCGGCCCCATTGAAGCGTGAGGGGTAACGTGGCCGACGCTGTTCTCCTTGTATTTCCGCCGATGAAAATCGGCGGCCCCATTGAAGCTTGCGAACCGACCGTCGTCTGGGCTACGGCGACGGGCGATTTCCGCCGATGAAAATCGGCGGCCCCATTGAAGCCTGTCCCTCCTGTCCCTGTGTTATGAGGTTATTTGCATTTCCGCCGATGAAAATCGGCGGCCCCATTGAAGCAACGTTGATTGGTTTTCCTTTCATACACTCAGACATACATTTCCGCCGATGAAAATCGGCGGCCCCATTGAAGCCACATCTCGATCACGTCGAGCGCGCACAGCCGCGCATTTCCGCCGATGAAAATCGGCGGCCCCATTGAAGCATCCAGCGCGTGCGCGTGGATTGTGCGCGAATGATGTCATTTCCGCCGATGAAAATCGGCGGCCCCATTGAAGCTGCGTGAAGACCGTCGTCTGGGATATGGCGACGGCCATTTCCGCCGATGAAAATCGGCGGCCCCATTGAAGCTTTGCGCGGGTCGTCCGATTCGCCCGCGATGATCGACATTTCCGCCGATGAAAATCGGCGGCCCCATTGAAGCGAATCGGGGACCAGGTGGTCCAGCGTCAGGTCACGCGATTTCCGCCGATGAAAATCGGCGGCCCCATTGAAGCGAGACGGGCGATGAGAGTTTACAGTCCGCCGCACAGTCATTTCCGCCGATGAAAATCGGCGGCCCCATTGAAGCCGTCGAGCGCGCACAGCCGAGCAAATGCGCGGAGCATGATTTCCGCCGATGAAAATCGGCGGCCCCATTGAAGCCAGTCCGCCGCATGGGACGCCGCACAGTCCGTCTCACATTTCCGCCGATGAAAATCGGCGGCCCCATTGAAGCACGGCCCTCCGATATTGTGCGAGCACGGGATACATGCATTTCCGCCGATGAAAATCGGCGGCCCCATTGAAGCATCGCCCCCCTCGACAATCTCGCCCTCACAGGCCACGCATTTCCGCCGATGAAAATCGGCGGCCCCATTGAAGCGAGCGGCACCCCGACCTCGACCAACCGACCGTCGCCGTATTTCCGCCGATGATAATCGGCGGCCCCATTGAAGCTCTGCGTTTTGCGCTGTGCGTGTCCATAGGGTTGCCATTTCCGCCGATGAAAATCGGCGGCCCCATTGAAGCCTTGCCGCCCACAGTTTCCAGCACATATTCAGTTTTATTTCCGCCGATGAAAATCGGCGGCCCCATTGAAGCGGTATCTATTTGCACTCGTGTGCGTCCGCGCATTGATATTTCCGCCGATGAAAATCGGCGGCCCCATTGAAGCCTCACATCCTCCGGCGCCTCCCACAGGGCGATTACGTATTTCCGCCGATGAAAATCGGCGGCCCCATTGAAGCACTTGGTTTTTGTTGCGTCCAGGATTTCTGACAGATATATTTCCGCCGATGAAAATCGGCGGCCCCATTGAAGCTAGCCGCGGATCGTCGCCTGCAACATGGAGACGGCCGCATTTCCGCCGATGAAAATCGGCGGCCCCATTGAAGCCGGCGCGGTACGCTGGAGATAGCAGAGCGGCGGGGCCATTTCCGCCGATGAAAATCGGCGGCCCCATTGAAGCGGATCTTCCGCGGCCCGGGATGACGCCATCCGGTTGTATTTCCGCCGATGAAAATCGGCGGCCCCATTGAAGCTATGACCAGGCGTCGTCTCTCATTGCGGAGTTGGGTCATTTCCGCCGATGAAAATCGGCGGCCCCATTGAAGCAATCACGCGCGGCGTTCATTGCCGGTGCGGGCCTGACGATTTCCGCCGATGAAAATCGGCGGCCCCATTGAAGCAGCTGCGGGCTGGGATATGAGTATAGGCGTCAGACAGAATTTCCGCCGATGAAAATCGGCGGCCCCATTGAAGCGTTCTCCGTTGCAGTGCGCCGCCCTCCACATATAGGATTTCCGCCGATGAAAATCGGCGGCCCCATTGAAGCTATTTCTCCTCGATAACCGCTATCTATTGTTCCGGGATTTCCGCCGATGAAAATCGGCGGCCCCATTGAAGCTTTGATTTTTGTGGCAAGGTAAACACAAAGTTCTATAATTTCCGCCGATGAAAATCGGCGGCCCCATTGAAGCGAAGTCTGGGTGATTCGGATCGTCTTCAGGCCGTTATTTCCGCCGATGAAAATCGGCGGCCCCATTGAAGCTGGGAGATCGTCCATCGTGACCGCACGTCCACGTTTTGATTTCCGCCGATGAAAATCGGCGGCCCCATTGAAGCCCCGGTTGTCGTGTCGACTACACTCACTCCCAGCCACAATTTCCGCCGATGAAAATCGGCGGCCCCATTGAAGCTAATCTCCAGTAGAATCTTTTCCAGCAAAAATTCCAGATTTCCGCCGATGAAAATCGGCGGCCCCATTGAAGCTGGACATCGACCCTGTCCGCCCGTCCGGCATATCGGCATTTCCGCCGATGAAAATCGGCGGCCCCATTGAAGCGTAAGACCCGCTCCGGCGAACTCGCTCAGCGTGACCGAGGGCCACTTCTTTGAACCCGACCGCAGCCACCTCCACCATCGCCTGCTGGACCTCGGCCTGACCCAGCGCCAGACGGTGCTGTCCCTCTACTACATTTCCGCCTGCATGGGACTGCTCGCCTTCATCCTCTCCGGCGTATCCAGCATCTACCGTTTTCTGACCCTGCTCCTCGCCGCCGCCATTATCCTCTTCGGCGTGCCGGCCCTCCGCTACATGGAAACCCTCGGCCGGAACAAAGACTAGTGGAACTATCTACCTGTCTGGCATAAGCATTTGTATAGGGTCCCATTTCCTGCATAACCTCTGAGCAAATTACCTTGGGTCCCTTGGCATACCCTTCGTGCAGATACCCCGGAAGGATTGTTAACCATTAGTCGTTAGTTGAGCGATGCGACAGAATTGCAGTGCGTGCATGCCACCAGTAAATCCTTAGGATTACTGGTGGTATGCACGCACTGCGCTTTTTCTGCTTCGAAATTTGGTACCCATTTTCGTGGTTTCCGGGTGAGTTATAGGCTCGTGGCAAATCGTTCCCAAATGATTGCAGCGAAACCGGTTGCGGTTAGCGTTCACCAGTAGGCGTACCTTCCCGGGTGCGCCATGGTGCGACCAAAGAATTTTTGGTGAACAACCATGGCGCACCAAGGATGGTACGCCTACAAATACCCGTTGATTCCCTGCATCACTTTTTCCCATTCACACCCACTTCGCAACCATGGCCGAGTGCCGGAATACATCTGATGAACCAATGCAAAAAGGGAAAATAGAGTTGCGGGAGAGATTACGTTACCGAATGGAGTTTGTAAAGTAGGCCACCAACAATACCCATCCTCGCGAATGAAGCAAAGCAATCTCGTTTACAGTAAGTCTGTACTACGCTGAGAACGCTTCGCTGCACTCACGATGACATTGTGGAAAAAGCCGCTTTGATTATGTGGTGAGGATATACTCCAGGGCGGCGAGGCCGGTGTCATGGAGCGGGCCGTTGGAGGCGAAGACGCCGAGGTTGTTGGTGAGTTTGCGCCCTTGCGAGAAATCGAGAGGCCGTCCGTGCAGATCGGTCACTTTGCCGCCGGCGGCTTCGATGATCAGGGAGCCGGCGGCCTGGTCCCAGATACATTCGCGATAGTCCGGCTGGGATGGGGAAAGCAATCGGAAGAGTAGTTCGGCCTTGCCCGCTGCCATGCAGGCGTACTTGGCCTGGCTGTCCATCAGCACACAGTGGTCCGGAGGGATGCCCAACCGGGCGGCCACGGCCTCGAGTTCTTCCACGTTGGTGTGTCCCGATTCATAGGAACGCATGAGCCGGGCGCGTGCGGGTCCCGTACACGCAGACACGGAAAGGGGTAGAAACCCGGCATCGGTTCTGTCCAAGGGGGTATGCCAGGCGCCGCCGCCGCGTGTGGCCAGGGCCAGGATACCGCCGCCCGTCCTGTCTGCGGCGCAGTCTTCCGCCATTACGGGACAGGCCAGCCCGCCGCAGCGTACTGTCCCGTTTTCTATCAGCGCCAGGGCGGTCGCGTACTGGCCGCCACGGCGGTACCCTTTCGTGCCATCTATCGGGTCCAGGGTCCAAAAGCGGTCTCCGGGCTCGCCCATGCCCTCGTCTATCCAGTCGCAGACGGCGGCGCCTGTGGCGCCGGGAATCACGCGGGCGACATAGGTGGCGATGACAGCGAGCATTTTGGCCTGCTCCGGTTCTCGCAGGCGCGCCGCACGTTCTTCGGCCACCAGCACAACGCCGGGAAAAGCCTCGCGGAGGCGGTGGGCCACCACGGCCTGGATGGTAAAGTCGGCCACGGTCACCGGGCTGCGGTCGTCTTTAGTCAGGTTGAAGGCGGCGGATTCCTCCTGTATGGCACGGGCGAGCAGGGCGGCCTCGCGCAGGACGCGGTTCATCAGGGCGATTTCGGGAACGGTCAGGTCAATCATGGGCAGGTTTCCTGGATAGGTGGTTTTGGGAAAGGGGTCCGCCTTACTCCAAATAAAATAGTTCTTTGAGCGGGGTGGACACGGGGGAATTGTCGGGGTTGGTCTCCATAAGGTCCTCCATATAGGCCCACCATCGTTTCATGACCGCCTGTTCCGGCAGATCGGCGGCAGTGTGGTCTTCTTCCAGTTTCTGAACGGCGAACAGGGTGCCCGACGCTTCATCGAGAAAGATGGCGTAGTCGGAAATACCGGCATTACGGAGGGCTTCGGCCAGTTCCGGCCAGATGGTGTCATGGCGCCGCTTGTATTCCCCGGCGGCTCCCGGTTTCAGTTTCATGGTAAAGGCGTTTCGTATCACGTGACGATTCCTCCATTCTTCAACGCCGTTTCTCCGAAACGGTCGGTCCCGCCTTAATCCCCGGCACGGGAAACGCACCTCGCGGAGACAGATTGTGATAAAATAGACAACGCTTATGTAAAGGAAAACCATCATGTCAAAAATCAAACAGATGAGTCAAGGGGGCCTATTGCTTTTTACCGCCGGACTTCTCTTGTGGGGAGGATGCACCTTTATCCCGGTAGAATTGGATGGTCTGGGATGTGATGTGGTAACCCTGACACCGATCCCCGACCGATACGGCTTTGCCATCCAGGAGGAAGACCTCTTTTTTACGGGAACGATTTTCAAGAGTGACTTGGACTCCCAGAATTGGCAATTGGATGGCGAATTCAATTTTCCGACGAAGGGCTATAGTGTTCTGGAACCGAAGGTGGAGGTGCTCCCGACCTGGCCGCAACAGGTGAACATCACCCTTTCGGTGCGGTCTCCCAAGTTACTGAGCTGCGTCTGTTCCTCGGACATGAAGGTTCCAGTGAGTGTAAAAATCAAAGCGGCCACCAATGCGGAATTCACCATGGAGATTTGTTCCCTCCCGGAATCCCGTTGCGGGTGGTATGAATAACCGCCTTGCCTCTCCGGCATCAGGCGCATGAGCCTGAAGCCGCGAGTTTTTTTGGATATGAATTGTCAACCATGATAAAGGAAGCGCATGCAATGAATTCAAGGAATACGACTATCTCCCGGCGTTTGTTTTTAAGCGGTATGGGCGCCACCCTGGCAGCGCCGTATATCATTCCGGCCATGGCCCTGGGCGCTGATGGCGGCACGGCACCGAGCGAACGCATTCAACTGGGATGTATCGGCACGGGCAGTCAGGCCAAGGGGTTGGTGGAAAACGCCATCAAACACTCACAGGCGCGCGTCGTGGCGCTCTGCGATGTGGACAAAAACCGTCTGACCGAGGCGAAGGGACTGGTGGACGGGTATTACGGGAATACCGCATGCGCCACCTATTCCGACTACCGGGAGCTGCTGGCCCGGGATGATATCGACGCGGTAATTGTGGCAACACCGGACCATTGGCATGCGCTGGTGTGTGTCGAGGCGGCCCGCCGTGGCAAGGATATCTACTGTGAAAAGCCTCTTACGTGGTCTCTGGGGGAAGGCAAGGCGGTCGTCAAGGCGGTCCAGGAGAACAACCGTGTGTTTCAGGTGGGCAGTTGGCAGCGTTCCGGTGAAGCGTTTAAACTTGCCTGTGAACTGGTGCGTAACGGGTACCTTGGCGGGATTAAACGTATTCTGGTGTCGCTGCCCAATGGCGGGCACGCCTTCTGGGCGGATTCCTTTCCCGCGGCGCCACCCGAGCTGGACTGGGAGTTTTATGTAGGCCCCGCCGAATGGACGCCCTATCATCCGGAACGCTGCCACTGGGACTGGCGCTGGTGGATGAGTTTTGGCGGTGGCCAGATGATGGACTGGGTCGGCCATCACGGCGATATTGCCCACATGGCCATGGATTGGGACACTAACGGCCCGATTGAAGTCGAAGGCATACTTTGGGAACCCACACGGAAGCGCAACAATCTGTACAACGCCCCGGAACATTACCAGTTCAACCTCAAGTATCCGGGTGATGTTGAAATGACTGTAGCCAGCGCGGCGGACATGCCGGACCAGTTCAAAGCGTGCGGTGAAATGGGCACCATGTTTTTCGGCGAGGGGGACGCTTGGGTGTACGTGGACCGCAGCGGCATCCGGGCCAGCAACGAAGCCCTGCTCAAGACGAAATTCAAAACGGAGGACTTCCGGTTCCGGTCCCAAACCAATCACATGACCGATTTCCTTGATTGTATTGTATCGCGGGAAACCTGTATCGCCCCGGTCAATGCGGGACATCGCTCAGCTTCCATTGGACACCTGGGCAAACTGGCTTGCATGCTGAAGGCCGGCTTTAAATGGGACCCGGCATCGGAAACCATCACTGATAACCCGGCGCTGAACGGCATGCTAACACGCCGTTACCGGGGCGACTGGTCTCTTGAGGCCTAAGCGTACCCGCCGGACGCAACATGCAGTGAATACAGGCCGATCCTGAAAGAGAGCAGGCTTGGGCTGCGGAAACGCGTGACATGCAGATTGGATATTCATCAGTAAAGGAATGCAAATGAACTCCAATTCGGGTCTTTTCAATAAAGCGGTATTGATGCGCATTGGACTTTTCATCGTCATACTGACCATGGCAATCGGCGCCGGGCTCTACCTGGGAAAACTATCCGTACCACGGGTACCTATCGCAAAACCGGTACAACGTGTGGGCGCGCCGGCATCGCCTTCCGGCAAGGAGGCCGGTCCCGCCGGCGACCAGGACACCGCCTCTCAGGAGGAAGTCGAGGTGCCCCTGTTCCTGCACGTAGGAGGCACGGGCGTGGAAAAATGGGAGATTGTGGAGGCGCAGCTGGCGTTGGCGTCCGGCGCGGGCATCCACCGCTTTTTCGCGCCGGTCTCTCTGGACTGGATGGGGTCGGACAGCACCGAAGAGGAGAGGGGGGAGAATGTCAATAGCGTGCTTGAAAAATATCTCGCTGCGGACAAGAACGCCCGCGTACTGGTCTGGGTGAACCTCAATCCGCCCGTGGCCTGGCTCGAACAGCACCCCGAGGCTGCCATCATGGTGAACGATACGCTGCAGGCCTACCCATCCATCAGTTCCTCCTTGTGGCTCGATACGGCGCATCGGTTGCTGGAGGCCTTGATTCAAGAAGTGGAATCCGGCCCCTTCGGTGATGGCGTCCTGGGGTACGGGCTCTCGGCGCTGCGCGAACAGCGCTGGATGCTTACCGACGAATACGACAAGTCTGAAGCCAACACGGCCGGGTTCCGGCAATGGCTGGAACGCATTTATAAAGCCCCGGAGACGCTAAAAACGGCCTGGCAAAACAAGGAGGTGGATTTCACAACCGCCGGCATTCCTGAATGCCCCAAAAGCGAAGCGATGGTCAACGCCTTCTGGGAGTTGCCTGCCCGGCAGCCGGTGGTGGATTTCAACCGGTACTGTTCAGAGCGGGTGGCGGACGTGCTGGCGGGTTTCGCCTCATTAACGGCGAGGGTGTCCACCATAACCCCCATGGTCCTTGCCCCCTACGGGTATACCTACGAGGCTATGTCTGCCTCCTCCGGCCACTACGGGCTGGAATTGCTTCTGGAAAGCGATATCACCGGTTTTGTATCCCCGGTGTCTTATTTTGACCGCGGGCTTGGCGGCGCCGGCGGGATGATGGGTGCCGTGGACAGCCTGAAGGTACGGGGAAAGACTTGGTATCTTCTGGATGATACCCGGACCGGTGTGGAGCGGAACGAAGAAACCGGTGAATTCGCCCGGATAAAGGGGCTCCGCGCAAGTGACGTTTACGAAGTGCAGCGCCGTAATTTCTCCATGGCCCTGACCTACGGGTTAGGACTCATCTGGTCCGACCCGAGCCGGGAAGGGTGGCTCAACGACGGTGAACAATGGCATCAGTTTAAGAAACTGAAGGAAATATACGTTAAGAACGCCGCCGTGGCCGCCGGCCAGGCGGCTCAGGAAAGCAAGGCCACGTTGACGGTCGTCGTGGATGAAATGTCCAATTGCTACCTGCAAAACGCCGAGCATACCAATTCGGTGCTGTTGCAGCGCGGCAGGGATGCCGCCCTGCGCACAGGCATCAGCACCCGCTTCCACCTGTTACGCGACGTAATCGACGGCATTTCACCTCCGACCCCCGTCTATCTGTTCCTGAACGCCTTTCAACTGTCGGCGGAATCGCGGGCCCGGCTGCATGCCCGCTTCGCCCTGGAACAGGCCTCCGTCATATGGGTATACGCGCCCGGTTATTTCGGCATGGCGCCCGATGTGGAAAACATCAGCGCCACCACGGGTATGGATGTGGCCGCTTTTCCGGAACCGACCCAGTCGGGTTCCAAGTATGTTCTTTCGGGACAGTACATGAAGGCCGGGGAAAACTTCGGCAATCAGGAACTCTGGTCTCCCCTCTTCTACATTCAGCGCAATGAATCCGTTGACTTTCTGGCCACATACACGGCGGACGGTGAAAAGGGCAGTGTTGCCATCGTAACGCTGCCGGAGGGGTGGACCTCGCTTTATATGGCCGATCCGGAGATCACCCCGGCATTGCTCAGCACCATCGTGCAACTGCTTGAACAGCCAATCTACCCGAACCCGGAAGAAGGGATCTTTTACGATGCGTTTTTCGCCAGGGAACCGCTGATAGCACTGCATGCGAGCCGGCCCGGTAAGCGGTCGCTCTTTCTCGGACGTTTCTGTGACGTCGAGGATCAACTGGATCCGAATATAGGATGGTTTGGAAAGGAAACAATCCTCATGTCCCTGGGCACGGGGGAAACGCGGCTGCTGAGTCTGGGAGAATAGCGGTCAAACCCGCGTTAAGGATTTCTGACGCGTTTTTGCGCGTCCTGTTTTTGCGCGTCCTTTAATCAGGGCACCCGTTCCGGTATACTCTTCCCCGGCAACAGTTTCCAAGGTTTTTATTACTCAAACGCTTTGTAGAAATGAACATGAACAACCAGACCCGACTTGCCACTTTCCACCGCGTGATTATTTTTGCGTGGGTGTTTGTGCTGGTGCTTGCCCTGTTTCCGCTTACCGCGAATCCAGTCGAACCCATCAAAGAGTTGGCTTCGGCGGCCTTTGTCGTTGTGCTGGCCGTCAGCCTGCTGGCGGTTCCCGTGAAACCCGGTGCGCCTTATGACTGGGGGCGTATGCCCGCGCTGTTCCTGGCGGGTCTGTGGTTGTGCTGGGGGCTATTCTGCGCACTGCTTTCCCAATTTAAGATGGCAGGGGTGGATGAACTTCGGGTTTACCTGACCTGGTTCCTGATGGCTCTTTTCGCGGCACGGGTATTCCGGGAACAGCGCCACGTACACCAGTTGTTTCTAGTGATAATCCTGGCGGTGTTTTTTTCCAGCGTATACGGGTTCGCCCAATACCTGGGCTACGATATTTTCCCCTGGTCCACCCGTGATGTGGAAGAATATCGGGGGCTGCCTTCAACCTATGCCAATCCGAATTTTGCCGGACATACCCTGATGCTTTCGCTGATCCTGGGCGCCTGTCTCATGACCGTGAAGCGGATGCGCTGGGTGATTCTGTTGCTGGTTTTGATTGCAGCCCACCTGTACCTGACACATATGCGCGGCGCCCCCGTGGCATTGCTTGCCGGCGCCCTGTTAACCGGGTGCGCCCTCGCCCTGTCCAGAATTCCCAAGATAAGCACGCCCTGGAAGCCCATGGCGACCCTGACCACAATAGCGGTGTTGGGCCTCGCGGGCCTGGCGGCCCTGTTGCCCGTTTCAAAAGCGCTGACCGGGTTCTATGTTCCCACGGACGGTTCCCTTATCCTGCGCTATAACGGTTATTACGGCGCGGCAAAGATGGCACTCGACCATCCGGTAACCGGCGTGGGCCCGGGCAACTATGGCAGGGAAGCCATCGCCTACTGGACCCCCTATGAAAAGCGCTGGTTTGCCGACCAGCAGAAGCGTAACATGCGCGCCCACTGTGACATCCTTGAAACGGCCACAGAAACCGGGCTTCCCGGACTGGCATTACATGTGGCCCTGCTCGTGGCGCTGCTGGTGCGAAGTCTGACGCTGGCCTTTACCGGCGACACCCGGGAGAAGCGTCATCTTGGGTACACCTTCGCCGCCTTTTTCCTGGCCTTCACCGTGGACGGATTATTCGGGTTCAACCTCCGGGTTCCGGTTTCGGGCGGTCTCTTTTTTCTGGTCATAGGAGCGTTCGAAGGCGTGACTTCTCCCATGGCCCAGCCTGCCGCGCCGGAACATGCACACAAAAAATCGAAAGCGAAGATGACCAGGCCCATTCCGGCCGTGTCGGAAAAGCAGCCCCGTGTGTTTTCGAGCCTGGCCCTGTGCGGCGCTGCCACCCTATGTCTTGTTGGCGCCGGGGGCGTTTTCGCCGGTGAAATCCAGTACCAGAAGGGTAACGGCGCAAAAGTATTCGTGGAGAACCCCGACAATGCCATGTATTATCCCCAGGCTCTGAAACAGGGCGAAGATGCCTTGCTGACAGGACGCAACCTGGTGTTCTGGGATGAACGCTATTCAGACCTGCTCGGGCACCTTGCCATGAAGGCCGGCGATACGGAAAGGTCTATCGAATATTACAAACGCGCCCAGCAAACCGACCCGCACCATCCTAACAAAGCAGCCAATCTGGCCCGAGCCTATTTGGGCCATGCACTCAGATTCGCCCGGGATAATGTCGTCCCCGATTATTCGCAGGTGAGTGGGCTGTTGGAAGAAGCGCGGCGCCAGGTGGAATTGGCGGAGCGGTATTGTGACATCTCGCCCCATGTTCAGGATGTCTTTTGGCGCATTACCCGGGCACAGGCCGTGTTGGCAGAGGAACAGGGACGGGACGCCCGGGCCTACTGGGAGGAAACCGCGAACAGAATAGAAGCCTCGCGCCGCTGCGGCCCGCGCGACATCGCCGGAGCGAACAAGGGGCTTGGCATGGCCTACGCGAAAATCGGACAGCCGGAAAAGGCGATAGAACCGCTCGCAAAAGCGCTGGAAAAAGAACCCGCCGACGAATCGACATGGTCATTGCTGGAAACAGCCGCACGTGACAGCGGCAACACGGCGCCCCTCTTCAGCGTGTTGTATAAAAACTATGCACAGGCATCGACGGGCCTTCCCGGGACGGAAGACCTGCTCGTAACGGTGCTCCGGCGTATGGTTCACTGTTATGCTGAACTGACGCGGGACACACGAGTGGCGGAACGGATGGTCCGGAGCGGACTGGCCCTTGCGCCGCACAGGGCCGAGTTATGGGCTTTGTGTTCAGGCCTTGCGACACGGGCCGACGATACGACATGGTTGTGCCGGGAAGCGACACAGCGCGGCGGCGCCGCAAACGCGGGAAAAGGTATCCCCGCTTTTGTGCAAGCCCTTTGTTCAGGAAGCGCTGCCGGTGATGCGTTGGGCCTGGCTTCACAGGAGGTTGCCCGCGAGGCAATGAAGTCGGCAGGGCAACCTTCCGCCGGGGATTTCGCGGGAGCAGCTGATCTGTTGATGCGTATGCTGGAGGGTCAGGCCCTGGCCGTCGATCGCGCGGCGGAAATCAAGGCGAATATTGCCACCGCATACCTCGAAGCCGGACGCTGGGAAGACGCAAACCGGCTGTTCGCTGAAGCCATTGAACGGCTCCCGGAGAACGCCAGGGGGCGTCTGCTCTCCGCGAGGGCCCGGGCTCTGTCGGGCATGGGGCAAGCAGAGAAAGCCATGGCTGTCATTGCCGAAGGAATACAGTACGCGCCGAACGATCCTCTGGTGCAACTTACCTATGCACGCCTGTTGAGCACTGCGGGCCGTGTGGATGAAGCCGTGTTCGCTTTCACTGCGGCCATAAATAGCCTTCCCGACGCCTCGCCATTGAAGGTGCAGGCACAACGCGAACTGGAGCAGTTGCGCGCCCGGAAGCGCGCGCCTGTTCCTGAATAGGATTCCCTGGATGGCCGAAAAAGACACTACCATGCCGACCGCTTCACCCGAAGCTGCGAAGGGCGCCCCCAATCAGAGACTAACCATAGCCGTCCTCTCCATTGCCGTTACGCTGCTGATAATCGCAATGATGGCGGGTTACGCCCGTTTCGGTGCGGAGTTTCTGCGCCGCAGGGACGATTCGATAGGCGATATGCTGATGCGGGAAGGAAAACGAATCGAGGCGGGCGGCATGCACCCACTTGCGCTGGAGACCTATGAGCGGGCCTTGAACGCACGTTTTAACGGCGCTTCCAATCGTACCTTCACCCTGGAACGCGCGGGTGAACTCCAGTGGCAGGCAGAGAATTTCGAAAAAGCTGCCGCGTACCTGTCCCGCGCGCTGGAAGGTCCCGGCGCGAGTCCGGCGCCTTACGAAGCGCTCGTGGATTCCTTGATACACCTGGGCCGGCTCGACGAAGCCCGGCAGCGCCTGTCCGACTGGAAAGAGACGCTTGCATCCGGCGATGGAGACCCTGCCGCGTACGGCCATGCCATGGGAATGCTGGCCGAAGCCGAAGGCGATACCGCCAAAGCCGTTATCGCATATGAGGGTTGCGCCTCCCGGTATGGCCATGCGCTCAGCGCGGCCCGACTGGGAATTCTATATTCCAAAAGCGGCCAGCGGGACAAGGCCCTGGAGTATCTGGAACAGTATTTCCGCCTCGGCGCACCTGGAAAGGAAAACGAAGCGCTTCACAAATTGTATGCCGATTTGGTGCGGGAAAAAACGCAACCCTGAGTTGTAGCCGGTGTCATGACAAGACGGGCGCGGCCGTCAAGAAGCTTCGTCACCTCCCGTTTCATGGCCATACTGCTGCAACAGAAAATACTCAAAACTGTCCAGGAGGGCGACATAAGACGCCGTGATGATATTTTCCGAAACGCCCACGGTACACCAGGAACTTTCGGCGTCTGAAGTTTCAATCAAAACGCGCGTCTTTGCCCGAGTGGCCAACTTGCCGTCCAAGATGCGGACCTTGTAGTCTTCGAGGTGCATACCCTCTATTTTCGGATAGGTGGTACGGAGCGCCTTGCGCAGGGCATTGTTCATCGCGTCGACGGGGCCATGCCCTTCCGCCACGGTATGTTCAATGGCGCCACCGGGCAATTTGACTTTAACCGTGACCTCCGACATGGTCGGTTGGGCGATATGGGGCTGGTTGACCCGGGCATGGAATCCCAGGGTTTCGAAAAAACTGCGGTAGCGGTTGGTGGCCTTTCGTATGATGAGTTCCAGGGAAGCGTCCGCACCTTCGAATTCATACCCTTCGTTCTCCAGTTCCTTGATTCGTTCCAGAATAGACTTCGTTTCCTGACCGCCTTTTTCAAGGGAAAGCCCCAGCTCGGCCGACTTCTGAATCAGGCTGGAACGACCAGACATTTCGCTCACCGCGATATGTGTGCTATTGCCCACCAATTCGGGCTTGATGTGCTCGTAACTGCTTTTGCGCTTGCTCACCGCGTCCGCATGCATACCCGCCTTATGTGTAAAGGCGTAACGGCCGACATAGGGTGCATTGTCACGGGGGGACATGTTGGCCAATTCGGCGATAAGATGGGATTTTCGGGTCAATCTTGACAACTGGTCCTGCGTCAGCACCTCATATCCCATCTTCAACTGCAGCGCGGGAATGATGGCACACAGGTCCGCATTGCCGCAGCGTTCCCCGTAGCCATTCAGGGTTCCCTGGATCTGGGTTGCGCCAGCCCGGACCGCCGCAAGGGCACCGGCAACCCCGCACCCGCTGTCGTTATGCGTGTGAATGCCCAGGCAGGCCTTGGGAACCTGTTTCCTGGCGGCTTTGGTCAACACCTGAATATCTTCGGGCAACGTGCCGCCGTTGGTGTCACAAAGCACGATGGCCTCCGCACCGGACTCGGCGGCGCAGGCAATCACCTCAAAGGCATAGGCCTGATCTTCGCGACAAGCGTCAAAAAAATGTTCCGCATCCACGAAAACCCGCCTGTCATGGCCCTTGAGCCAGGTAACGGATTCACGCACCAGGGCCAGGTTCTGTTTCAGGGTAATGCCGAGCACATCACGCACATGGGAAACGGAACTCTTGGCGAAGATGGTCACGACCGGTGTACGCGCCTCCACCAGGGCTTTCAGATTGGGGTCGTCATCGCAATGATTTTTATGGTGGCGCGTGCTGCCGAAAGCGACCACGGTACTGTTTTTCAAATCAATATCCCGGACGCGTTTGAACAGGTCCGCCGCCTTGGGATTCGCATGTGGTTGCCCCCCTTCAATATAGGAAACACCGAGCGTGTCCAAGGCTTTGACCACCAGTAACTGGTCGCTCTTGGAAAACTTGACTCCGGGGCCTTGTGCACCGTCGCGCAACGTAGTGTCGTATACTTCAATTTTATTTTTCATGTTGGAAGACTCCCAAAACTATTCTCATATTTTAAAACCATGCGGCAAATGATGCCCCCTGCGGGCCGGGGGATTGACCCGCCAGGTAAATGGTCGCCAGGGGCAATACTACACCCTCAAGGCAGGAAACAGCGCATCATCTTCTAATGGCTGCGGTTTCCAAGACGATTGGCCGTCACCGGAATACTGATTTGTTCTTGGGAAAGGAGGTACTGGATCCCGGCCAATTCTGATGCACTTGGGAGCATTATAACAAAACCGGAACCTGGAATATATTCAGGTTCAGGCCCGACGAAGCGTGTTAACAGAAAGCGGGTTCTCATGGATAAAATGATGCAGCAATTCATGGCCCCGCGCGACCAGAATACCACCCGCAGCGGCCGCCTTTTCACTGTAAGAGGCCACTTCGTCCCGTTCAATGCCGGGGCCGCACATGGCGAAGGGCACGGGTCCACCCGCATGCGTTTTAGTACTGATGAGGGTGAAATGGTCGGGCGCGGCGAGCAGGCGCGTCTCCGGGTGGGCAGCCTGGTATTCGAGAAAAGGCCCGACAATGCGTTCATCGAATTGTTCAATGGCCCGGATTTTCAATTCCACATTGCCCTGATGGGAGGCCTCATCTGGTGCTTCCACATGTATATAAACGAAATCGCCATGTTCCAACGCCCTTCGTGCGGCATCCACTTTGCCCTCGTAATTCGTGTCAATCCAGCCTGTGGCGCCCGGCACATCCACCACGTCGAGTCCCGCGCATACGCCAATACCCTTGACCAAATCCACCGCCGAGATGACCGCGCCGGAAAGGCCGAAACGGTCCCGGTACGATTCCAGCGAGAGCGCCCGTCCCTGTCCCCAGGGCCACAGCGAGGTTGCGGGAAGATTTCCCGCTTCCACGCGCTTTTCGTTGACAGGATGCTCGCGCAGTACCGGTTCCGACGCTTCCATGAGTTCGCGCAGCAATGCTGCCGCGGGGCCTTTCGGCAGCCAGGGGGCATACTCCCTGCCGGTAATATTGTGGGGCGGTTCGCATTCCGTGGCGGCCAACTGGTCCACGGAACCCGCATCGGAGGCTTTGATCACACCCGTATGACGGTAACTGACGCCGGCATGCAGCACGATGGGAAAGCGGTCCGTAAGCGCCTGATTCAGGCTTTGCACAAGGATCCGCGCTTCTTCCGTGGTAATGTGACCCGAGGTGAAATCTCTCATGACGCCCTGTTCCAGACAGACGAGGTTGCACCGAAATGCAACCTCGTCTCCGCCCAATGTAATCCCCTGGCTAGCCGCTTCAATGGCCGCCCTGCCAGAAAAGAACGTGCGCGGGTCATACCCGAAAACCGAAAGATTGCCCACATCACTTCCGGGCGGCATGCCTTCGGGCACCGGACAGAACAGTCCGGAACAGCCGGACGCCGCAATGCGGTCCATATTTGGGGTGTGGGCGGCTTCAATGGCCGTCCAGCCGCCACACGATTCCAGCGGATGGTCCGCCATGCCGTCTCCAAGCAAGACAATGTATTTCACGATGTCGCTCCTATTACGTTGTAGCGGGGAAACTCCCCCTCGGCAAATACACTATCATGTAAACGACAATCAAGGCAACCGCATTCCTGAATCCCGAATCCGCACATAAGGAATGGCGAGATCCAACAATTCGGTTTCTAACGTGCAGATTTAGGTGAACGGGCGTGATCCTGTATTTTTCTTGGTAAAAGGATTCGGTATACAATGAGGAACCGTTGTGTTTCATTTTTACGATTGCAGTAATCAAGGAGTTTACTTGAACAAGTCCCTTTCCATAGAAATCGGTGTCAAAACCGACCCTATCGAATACCGGTACTCCTATCCGTGGCTCTTTCGCCTGCTGGCGGAAGAGGGCGTCAAACATGTTCAAATCGGCACTTTTTTTGAGATGTACGCCCTGCCGGACGCCTTCTTCACCGCGTTGCGCGAACAGGCTGCGGCCTTTGGCCTTTCCATCACCAGCGTGTTTACCGCCCATCGGGAGCTGGGCGGTTTTTTCCAGGAGGAACCCGCCTGGGAAACGATTGCACGAAAGAACTATGAACGACTGATTCAGGCAGGGGCCTTGCTGGGCGCCCGCTCGGTGGGTTCCAATCCCGGCGCAGTGCTAAGGGACCGGATGGAGGGCAAGACGGCAGGCATAAACCGGTACCTGCGCCACATGCGTGAACTGATGCATTTCGCCCACAAGCACGGTGTTCCCTGCCTGACGATGGAACCCATGTCTTGCCTGGCGGAACCTCCTACGCTCCCTGAGGAAATCACCGCCATGGCGAAGGCGTTGGCATCCTATCACGGAACCCACCCGGATACCGCCGGAATCGGGTATTGCGCCGACGTTTCGCATGGATACGTGGACCGGGACGGGCGGGTCGTGCACACGCACCTTGCTTTGCTTGAGGCGACACTGCCCTGGCTTGTGGAACTGCATCTGAAGAATACGGACGGGCGTTACGACGCCACCTTCGGATTTACGAAAGAGGAACGTGAACGGGGCATCATAGCGCTGACCGACATGCGCGATTTTCTTTTCGCGCACGGCGACATTCTTCCCGTCGAAAATCTCATGGCCTATCTTGAAATCGGCGGGCCGAAACTCGGCCGCGACTACAGTGACCCTCTGCTCGAGGAATCCCTCCGGGAATCGCTTCGGCACCTGAAAGAGGTCTTTGCATGCCCCCTTCCCACACAAGCCGAACACATCCCTTCCGTGTCCTCCGTGCCTGTTTCACAGGGGCCACATGTGGAAATCGCGCCGTCCCTGATGTGCGCCGACCTGTGTCATGCAGAGGGTGCCGTCCATGCCTTGGAGCGATTAGGCGCGGACTGGCTGCACCTTGACATCATGGACGCGCGGTTTACGCCCAACATGCCCCTTGGACTGGAACTGCTGCGCCAACTGCGTTCGAAAACACGGTTACCTTTCGATGCCCACCTGATGGTCACCAACACGGATTTCTTTGTACGGGAAATGATTGCCATCGGCGTGCAGCAGATATCCGTGCATGCGGAATCCGACCATCACCTGGACCGCACCCTGGCCTTTATCCGGGACGCCGGGATTCGCGCGGGCGTCGCCCTGAATCCGGCCACACCGCTTGAAACGCTGGACTATCTGCTCGAACGCCTGGACTTTGTATTGATAATGACCGTAAACCCCGGGTTTGCCGGCCAGCAGATGGTACCCACCGGCCTCCGGAAAATCAGTGATTGTTACCGGTATCTTCGCACCCGGGGCGCGGCCATACCCATCCAGGTGGACGGCCAGGTCAGCTTCGCCAACATACCGATGATGGTGGGGGCAGGCGCGGATTGCCTGGTGGCGGGAACCAGCAGCCTGTTTCACACCGGCGCCAGCCCGCCGGAAAATATGGCCAGGATGAAGGCAGCCATCGTGAAAGGGCTGGAGATCCGCTCCGGCCGCCCCCGCTGCGTCAACAAGGAGAACATCCCTTCATGAAAGCCCTGGTACTGCATGGAATCGGCGATCTCCGGTTTGAGGAAATGCCTGCGCCGGAACCCGGCCCCGGGGAAGTACTAATCCGGGTCGTGGCCTGCGGGGTATGCGGCTCTGACATACCGCGTATTTTTGAAAAAGAAGCCTACCGTTACCCGCTGATTTGCGGTCACGAATTCTCCGGACTGGTTACCGACTGCGGCGCGGGCGTGGACGACCTGGAAAAAGACGCCCGGGTAACGGCGTTTCCCCTGGTCTGGTGCGGGAATTGCCCCGCGTGTGAACGGGGCCGCTATGCCCAGTGTTCCCATTACGATTACCTGGGCTCACGGAGCAATGGCGCCTTTGCCGAATATGTGGTCGCGCCGCGCCGCAACATTCTACGCATCCCCGAGAGGGTGCCGATGGAAGTGGCGGCCATGACCGAACCGGCCGCCGTCGCTCTCCACGCCCTGTACCGGGCGGGCGGCCTGTCGGCGGGAGAGACCGCCGCTATTTTCGGGGCGGGGCCTATCGGCCTGATGACGGCCCAGTGGGCGGAACTATCCTGCATGGGCAAAGTCATTTTATTCGATGTGGATCCGGACAAATGCGCCCTGGCCCGTCGATTGGGATTCCGTTACTGCTTCAACACGGCCGAAACATCGGCACCGGAGGTTATCGACGATATGACGGGCGGCGAAGGCGCGGACATTGTCATTGAAGCGGCCGGCGCGCCCGCAGCGCTGACTTCCTGCCTGGAAGTCGCAGGCACGGGGGCACGGATTGTTTTACTGGGCAATCCCACCTCTGATGTCACCCTTCCGGCTCCCCTGTTGTCCCGGGCCATGCGTCGCGAACTTTCCATCCTGGGCAGCTGGAATTCCACCTACAGCGCCCTGGGTACCCGGGGTGAATGGCAGGTGGTGCTGCAGTCCATGGCAGCCAGCGCCCTGATGTTCAGCCCGCTCATCAGCCATCGCGTAACCTTGGCCCATGCCACCGAAACGCTAAAGACCATGCACCGGAAAGTGGGTCTGTTTTCAAAAGTCATCCTACAACCCATACTTGGATAACCCGCTCCGCATAAAGGAATGCCTCATGCTCGCCGCACTTCTGGAAGATATTAACCGTCTCACCCTGAAAGAAATGGCCGTTCCCAAAATCGATGACGATTCCGCCCTGATGCGGGTGGAATCCGTGGCCATCTGCGGTTCTGACGCCCGCATCCTGCACCATGGCAATCCCCGGGTGCTCCCGCCGGCCATCATGGGTCATGAAGCGGCCGGCATCATCGAAAAAACCGGAAAAAATGTCACCCGTGTTAAGGAAGGCGACCGTGTCGCCCTCGGCGCCGACGTGCCCTGCGGCCGGTGTTCCTGGTGCCGCAACGGCCTGGGCAACAACTGCGCCGTCAATTATGCGGTGGGATACCAGATTTCAGGCGCATTCTCCCAGTACATGAAGCTGCCGCGCCTGTTGCTGGAGGAGGGTCCGGTAACGCTTATTCCGGACGCGCTTTCCTATGACGAGGCGGCGCTGGCGGAACCGCTGGCGTGCGCCATAAACGGACTGGAACTCGTGAACATGTCCCTGGGGAAAACTGTGGCGTTGCTCGGGCTCGGGCCCATCGGATGCATGATGATAGATTTGGCCCGCGTCATGGGAGCGGTAAAGGTGATTGGCGTACAGCGCAGCAAAAAACGCCTGGAAATTGCCCGCGCATACAACGCAGACGTGTATATCGCTTCCGATGAGGAAAACGTGGTAGAACGATGCCGGGAAGAAACCGGCGGGCACGGACCCGATGTTGTCATTACCACCTGCGGCGCGGTGGAAGCCCATGAACAGGCGATTGACATGGTGGCGCACCGGGGCTATGTCAATCTTTTCGGCGGACTGACAAAAGACATGCGACCGGCACAGATTCTCTCCAATATCATTCACTACAAGGAATGTTACGTTACGGGTTCGCATGGCAGTGTACCACGCCAGCATGAACTGGCCGTCACCCTCATTGAAAGGGGCATGGTCCGCGTCAAACCCGTCATTACCCACGCCTATCCGCTTACCAGGATTCAGGAGGCTTTTGAAACCATGGAATCCCGCCGCGGCATGAAGGTGATCCTTCATCCGCATGCCTAACCCCTCCCCAAGCCAAATGCGTCATGGCGTGTTTTTGTCTACCGACCGGGTGACCTGGTTTTGGTTCCCATTCCAGCCCAACCTTTAAGTTATTTGAACACTAATTCTAGTTTGCGGTACACTACTGGACGTATTCAGGTAAAAAATTCTTTCCCCCCTTAACCGTTGTTAATAAGGCTCCATCAATGAACACAAAGATATTGATTGGCTTTTTTGTCTTGCTTGCCATTTTTCTGTTACTGCCCGTGGTGGCCCAAATCATCCGGTCCACCGGCGGAGGTGGCGGAGAGTTGGGTGGCCCCCCGCCTCCGGGACCAAAGGCAGAGCCCCTGTTAAATGCCAGCAATCTTGTAGGTACAGCTTGGAATGTTAAAACCCCGGAGATGCCCATTGCGGTAACGGTGACCCTCAACAGCGGTGGCCAGGCGGTGGCGACGGTGCCGGCCCTTTTTGCGCCCATTGCCCGCCAGCAACTGGGCACGGACACCCTCACGGGAAATTGGTCTGTCCAAGGCAACAAGTTAATTGCCTCGGTTACGTTTCAGGGGAAGGGGTTCCAGGTGGAATGTGATATCATCGGCGACAAGATTTACTATAACAACAAAGAGATTCCTCGAGTCCAGTAACCTCTTCCGTTTCCGGGAACGCTTATGGAACCTGACAAGGTAGCATCACCTGTCAAAAAAGAGGAGCGCCTTAAAGAAATGGCGGCCACGTGGGGGACTGTTGCCGTGGCCTATTCCGGAGGGGTCGATTCTTCCTATCTCGCCGATGTGGCCGTCGAGGTTCTGGGTAAAAAAGTGTGGCTGTTTATTGCGGATACGCCAAGTTTTCCGCGCTCCGAGTTATCCTTTGCGCTGGAACTCGCCCGCGCACGGGGATGGCAGGTTGAAACCCTGAATACGCATGAATTCTCCTGTGAAGCCTTTTTAAAAAACGATGCGATGCGGTGCTACCACTGTAAAGGGGAGATCTTCAGCGTTATGGCTGCCCGGGCCCAGGCCCGGCATATAGCCGTGCTGGCACATGGAGAAACCGCAGAGGACATCCTTGACTCTACCCGCGTCGGCATGCGTGCCGCCCATGAGGCCGGCGTTCAGGCCCCCCTCGCAGACGC
>MTKZ01026347.1_pt1 | contig 76752 bp, 80 predicted proteins | sample 1042781 | NCBI WGS metagenome assembly MTKZ01 (sample SAMN06212207, study PRJNA360539) | anaerobic digester metagenome | biome: Wastewater treatment plant; material: sludge; isolation source: anaerobic digester fed with sludge from wastewater treatment plant | place: Denmark: WWTP Viborg ... | reverse complement strand
CATAGGCTTTTAGATCCATGACACCATCCTAATCCGGTGTCAGATGTTAAGCAATCACCAAAATTATTACGCCTCTTTGCATTGCTTGCTTGAGTTCATTAATAAATACATCATCAATAACTTTATCTGAAACCCAGCCCGAAAGAACAAGAAACGACGATCTTGAATTTTGTAAAGCCGTGAGTAGAAAAGAATAATGTTCGGAATCAATCAACGGTTTAACTCTGCCCTTGTTTCCAGCATCCTCTATCAATACCCGAGTTTGTTCAGGATAATCTTTGATTGTTTTTCTCAACTTCTCGAGCTCGATATCTTTTCTTTTCCAGGATGAAAGAACCGACCAAGTACCCCAAGCGGTTCCAAGCTGAATAAGCACAAGAGGGGTGTAAGAAATAACTAAAAAGGTCCAAATGGTCCAACCTATTACAATATAAAATGCTATTTTCCTTGAGAAAAAGTGCGCTATGACAATTGTCGAAATTACTCCTAGTTGCCAAAAGACAACAGCCACTATGACTCCTCCTTGCGCCATGGGGAAAAATGGGCCTACACTGTTTACCAAACTCTATCTAAATTACCTTGCTTCGATGTCTGGCTCCCTTTTCACTATGAACCGGGGAACATATTGGCATTATCAGACCTGAAATTTGTCTTGAATTTCAGCTTATTAAACATTTTTAACAGAATACAATATAGCTGGGTAAAAGGGAATTTTTGGAACAGAAGTCTTGAATAGAAAATCTTGGTAATACAAGCAGAAACAATGAAGGTGGATATTTTGTAAATTCATATTTCCCTATCAGCTTTTAGGAAGCGGTCAAGCGCCGACACGTGTCCGTCACGGCGCTTCTCAAATTGTAATAGAACCCGGGCCGTCGGTCATCTCAATCCGAGCTTCCAACAACGGAACTTCCGCTTTCGACCACCTCCGGCCCGCCTCTGCTTTCCTGCTTCCCGCCTCTCCATTTCCGATCCAGGTTTTCCGTCCCCGCACATCAAAAAGCAGTCAGGCCGCTCCCGCCGGGCATGTCGTATAACCGGCCCGTTATACGATACGAAATTCCCCGCCGCACCGCTTAACATAAGTAGGCTTGTGTTGCCCTGTTGCTCTTCTCGGCGCGGGTCTTGAACGACTTTGCGGCTTTGTTCACTGTATGCTACCATTCTCCGGGCTTAAATTGCAAATAAAGGGGTAGAGGAATCGCTCAAAGCGGCCGTGAAAATGAACGAAGAAGGCTGGAAGTTCGTACATGCTGTGTCAGGCGATAACGGAGTATCGACTGAAAAGGATTGAGCAGGGATTGGCTTTCAAATCGCCCTGGCGGGTTTTGTAACTGTCATCGAGAAGAAGTACCGAGCATCAATTGAAGCAATTAAAGAAGAGGCCGCCGGGAGGTAGCGGCCTCTTATCTACTTAAAACCCCTACAGGCTCAGCCTGGGGGGAATGTCCACCGGGCCGCCGTACCAGAGACATCTGATCATGGACCGCGATACTTCCAGGTGGAGAAAGACTCTGTGACGATATTCAAGGCAGCCGCCGCCCGCTGGAACGAATATCCTTGCGGCGGCGGCGTGGAACTTTTCAAAAGGAACCCCGGGCGAGCAGGCTATGTCGGCGGCGCAACCGATCAGGTGTCGGCTTCGGCTGGCTCCCCCAACTGTAATGTTGTGTTTCGAGCACCTGTAGCGCTCGTCACAACCGGAGGCGCCGCGGCCGCGTTTGCCTTTACGTTTGCCGCCGAAATAGGATTCATCTATTTCCACCTGGAACATGTCGGGACCCTCGATGAACTTCCTGGTGACCAGCACGGGATCGGCGGGGTGCGGGAAGGGTATCCGGTCAATGATGACCTGGGTTTATAGGTGTCATAATGTTTATCGGTGTCAGACCTACATAATTGCCAGAATCAGTATTACCAGTCCAGGACCTGATGGGAGCACTCCCGACAGGGGCACCACGCCCTTTTCGGTCTCAAAAAAAGGTCCGGTATCGAAACGATCAAGGCAGCGATAAATGAAGCGTCCCCCGAAGCAGCCAGCCGGCGGGAAGAGGGGGTTCTGCCTTCACCTAGATATTATTCATCAAATGTGTAGGTCTGACACCTTTGAGCTTTTTCTGGTCGGGTGATTTTCCATTCTCGGCCAAAGACCTTCTTGAACTTGATTGCTGCTTCGCTCAACCATTGGAAGGCATCCTGCCATGTGGATGGGTCCGCGAAAGTGAAGGCGCGCAAGACGCGGATACGAGCGGCTTTTTTCCCCGGCAGTTCTTGCCAGTCTAGGGGAGCGCCAAGTTCAAGCTCCTTCTCTATCTGTGCAGCTGATGCGAGTAAGGTCTTGAACAGGTCTTTAGAGTCTGGAATGTACAGCTCACAACGGACTTGATTCTCCCTGGAATCTGCAACGAAACAAATGTGGCAATCGGATCGTCCGATTGAGATGTCGTACCAGTGCTGGGGTCGAGGAGTCCGTAAGCGGAGTTCAGGATACTTGTCAATTGCGAACTCTTTGAGTTGCTGCCAAAACTCAAGTTGCTTCGTTTTGGTATCAGTAAGATCGCCGTCTTGGGCACTCGTCTTTACAGATTTCTTCCACTCGTTCGGGCTAGATAGCACAGAGAACTTTGGAGCAGGATCCGAGTTTCCGATTTGCCAGAGCTCCAGAGCGACAAGAAAGAAGCTGATGTCCTCGTCAGTATGTTCATTCAACCAGTCGACGGCTTGGCGGTGCTCTTCCCTGCCCCCCCTCACGATCCAGATCACATACTCCGCTTCGAGTCCTGCGGCGTATGTAATCAGTTGTCCAAGGTGGGTATGGTCGGTCATTTCGAGCTGATTCTCGATAATTATCTTCCTGCCTGTATTCTCTTCTTGTGCAAGAATGTCTACCTTGAAGCAACCAACGTTGGCTTCTGTCTGAAAAACTTCGATACCAATTTCGATTTCGTCGCTCAAGATGGCAATGTTCTCCGGTTCGCTCAACCACTTCGTAAAGTCGAGCGCCTCGTGTTTCCAGTACTCTCGAGGATCCAGTCGCTTTAGCTTTCCGAGTTTCATGTATTATCCTTCCTTTCACCCAACGCCGTGGTTCAGACACGTTTCTGACGGAGCATACGCTGAGACAGAAACGTCGGCTGCAACCACTTGTTAGCGGTCATATCGCGACCGTACGAATTGTAAGAGTGACGTGCGCCCCTAAATGTGCAGTACGCGAACCTGCATGATCACCCCATTGCAGTCCTCTAACTCAAAGGGATGATTGACTTTAAATGAAGCAGGCTGGTTCTGGCCTCCGTTAATCGCGATATTGTCGGCGTATAGATATGTTCTGTTGCTGGTATCCAGGATCGGGTTCAGGCGCCCCTCTAGGCCTGGTATGTAGCAGGTACTATGACACAACACTGACCCAGTATTCTCAGTGGGCACCAGCAAGACCCGTATATCCTCCGCCGGATCCCACGATGGAATCACGGCTCCGGGAAAGTCCGCATGCGCAACGAGTAGTTGATAGCTACGACGGGTTGGAATCGTAAGGGTAGCGACCCCGCTGGAGTCGGTTTGTCCTGTCTTCGTCGTGCCGTTGTCTGCTATGGCAACTACCGTCGCAGCAGATACGGCAACCCCGCACGTGGACATTACGGATATCCGCGGCGTCTTTGGGTCAACGCGCGGGATCGCCATGGTTGAGAATTGCGCCTTGCGAATTGCCTCAGATGGCACGGTTCTCCCACTATTAATGAGCTTCTTGAGAATAATCTCAACAAACTTTTCCGGAGCGAGATCGACTAGTGAGATATAACCGATAGTTGGTAGAAGCCCGGGTATATTTGTGTCATCAAATCTAGCGGGGAGGATATACTCTTGGTTTTCTTGGAACGCCCGAGCCTGCATGGTCTGGCGTTCGAGGGTTGGCCACAACTTCTTAGCGTAGTGCTCCGATATGAACATGATCGTAAATAACGCTTTGTTCATGTATATATCGGATAAGTAGTCGTACAGATTCTTGCCCCAAATATTTGCCTCCTCGAAAAGGTCATAAAACACCTTCACGCCCGAGTCCCTCAGAAGATTTGCCACTTGATCGACATAGTCTCGGTTCTCGCCAGCAAACGAAAGTGCAATATCAAATTCGCGTTGGTCTGCCATAGCTCCCTCAATTTGACCGCTAACAATGGTTATATGGTTTCCTCATTACACTTTTGGGTCGCGACATCGCAATATAACACCCCACCTGTAATTTTATCGTAACATCTGCATTCGCAGAAGATTAGGCCATGTTCTGCACTGAACACGGGGGATATATGGTTTCTATACAAGACACCTTCGCTCCTCCTCTACAAATCGTCCACGGACTTTTGACGCCCTTGCTGCCCCGGTTCAGGACATGGGTGTAAATCATCGTAGTCTTGACGTCCTTGTGGCCGAGATGTTCCTCAATAGCCCTGATGTCGTAGCCGCTTTCCAGGAGTTGCGCGGCAAAGGAATGACGGAACAAAATCTTTCGGTATCACACAATTGACAGAGCCAGCATTACCACTCCATGATCTGGTGGGATTACTCCGCCAGGGGTACCACGCCCTTTTCGGTCTGATAAAAAAATGTCCGGCATCGAAAGGTTCACGGCAACTATAAATAAAGCTCCACCCAAAGCAGCCAGCCGCAGGAAGATGGAGTTCTGTCCTCTCCTGGATATTATTCATCAATTTTGTAGGTCTGACACCTATGCCTACGTGGGGGGCAACCCGTCAAACTCTGTCTTTTCGAATGATGCATCTCTGTTTCAACCCACGCCCCCGCGTGGGGGGCGACCCGCTGTGCGTCAGTCCTTAATTTATCAACCTTCTGCAGTTTCAACCCACGCCCCCGCATGGGGGGCGACCACGGCAAAACGCATAACCGAGGTGATGGACGAGTTTCAACCCACGCCCCCGCGTGGGGGGCGACAGAAGCCAAGGAGGGAATGCCGTAATTACGAGGTTTCAACCCACGCCCCCGCGTGGGGGGCGACCAGCCCCCTGATACAACGGCATGCATTTTCTGGCTGTTTCAACCCACGCCCCCGCGTGGGGGGCGACAAGGGCGCCCGGTTGACGGGCTGATATTAGGGCAGTTTCAACCCACGCCCCCGCGTGGGGGGCGACCAGCCCCCTGATACAACGGCATGCATTTTCTGGCTGTTTCAACCCACGCCCCCGCGTGGGGGGCGACCCGGGTACCACACCCGGCCCCTCCTTACATCATCGTTTCAACCCACGCCCCCGCGTGGGGGGCGACTTGGAGGCGGATCGGGCGGAAAACGAGGGCTTACGTTTCAACCCACGCCCCCGCGTGGGGGGCGACACCTCGGCATCAACGTTAAGGACCCGCCGTCGTCGTTTCAACCCACGCCCCCGCGTGGGGGGCGACAAAGGCACGGCGAGCCAAGTTCAACTGGCAAGCAGTTTCAACCCACGCCCCCGCGTGGGGGGCGACGAATGTAATTCCATACATTGCCTGCTGTCCAATGTTTCAACCCACGCCCCCGCGTGGGGGGCGACCAAGGACCCTGGGGCGGTTTCCCACGACGGATTGTTTCAACCCACGCCCCCGCGTGGGGGGCGACCGGCATGAGGCGCCTATTCGCCACCTGGTAGGCGTTTCAACCCACGCCCCCGCGTGGGGGGCGACCCGCCCGGCGGGCGATCAAGAGGATGGGGGTGTGTTTCAACCCACGCCCCCGCGTGGGGGGCGACTGACAGCGTCTTCGTCAGGACTTTGCCACCATGTGTTTCAACCCACGCCCCCGCGTGGGGGGCGACTACGAACGCGGCCAACTCTTCGGACATGACGATGTTTCAACCCACGCCCCCGCGTGGGGGGCGACGGCGACGGCGGACGAGTTTGCCAAACTGACGGAGTTTCAACCCACGCCCCCGCGTGGGGGGCGACGGCCATCGCCAATCGGAGGGGATCGAACATGAAGTTTCAACCCACGCCCCCGCGTGGGGGGCGACCGACGGCTTCGCGCAGGCGTGGAACCACACGAAGTTTCAACCCACGCCCCCGCGTGGGGGGCGACCGACGTGCTGGCGGAGTTTTTGCAGAAGGTCGATGTTTCAACCCACGCCCCCGCGTGGGGGGCGACGCGTTGAGGCGTTGATAAACGCCCTGGTTGATGGGTTTCAACCCACGCCCCCGCGTGGGGGGCGACTATCTGGATTTGGGAGCATTATCCAGCCTGAGCGAGTTTCAACCCACGCCCCCGCGTGGGGGGCGACTCTGCCAGACAAACTCTTCCCAGACGGGTTGACAGTTTCAACCCACGCCCCCGCGTGGGGGGCGACCTACGAACTGACCGACGAGGAATGCAACACCCGGATGTTTCAACCCACGCCCCCGCGTGGGGGGCGACAACCGCCCCTATTCCACATAAGGGAGGTCAGGTCGTGTTTCAACCCACGCCCCCGCGTGGGGGGCGACGGGCACTCACTAGGGCCACAAACTCCCGATGACGGGTTTCAACCCACGCCCCCGCGTGGGGGGCGACACCACCTGTTTAGTTTCCCGGCTCCAGGGAGTAAGTTTCAACCCACGCCCCCGCGTGGGGGGCGACGAGTTTGCGCCTGATATCGCCACCCCCATGCCCAGTTTCAACCCACGCCCCCGCGTGGGGGGCGACCAGTATATATTCAATGGGGGGAAGTGCAAGGGGGTTTCAACCCACGCCCCCGCGTGGGGGGCGACCGTCCCGGAGCTCGTCTGTCCACTTGATTTGCCTGTTTCAACCCACGCCCCCGCGTGGGGGGCGACGTCTTCCACCGTCCGGGCCGAGCCGACGACCTGGTTTCAACCCACGCCCCCGCGTGGGGGGCGACCAATACCCATCACCACAACTACGCGGCTTCCGGTTTCAACCCACGCCCCCGCGTGGGGGGCGACGTGCGTCCTTCAATCCTGATGGCATCGCCCTTGTCGTTTCAACCCACGCCCCCGCGTGGGGGGCGACTCGTTTACGGCGTTTTTTAGTCGCCGTGATAGGTGTTTCAACCCACGCCCCCGCGTGGGGGGCGACACGCGCGACGAGATGCTGGCGCGATATCGTGAGGTTTCAACCCACGCCCCCGCGTGGGGGGCGACGTCAGCCATCGCTTTCTCCTCTGATTTCCACAATGTTTCAACCCACGCCCCCGCGTGGGGGGCGACACCCCGTCAACGGCAATGTGGCTGCCGAAAGAAGTTTCAACCCACGCCCCCGCGTGGGGGGCGACGTGGGTCCGGTTGGTCCCGTTGGTCCAGGAACCGTAGTTTCAACCCACGCCCCCGCGTGGGGGGCGACGTACCCCAGAAAGGAAGCCAAGATCGCCGCTAAAGTTTCAACCCACGCCCCCGCGTGGGGGGCGACAGCATGAGCCCTCGCAAGTATTTCCTCCTTGCTTGGTTTCAACCCACGCCCCCGCGTGGGGGGCGACGACATTATCTTTTTGACGCTGATACTGTCTACAGGTTTCAACCCACGCCCCCGCGTGGGGGGCGACCGTTAGCGTTTGATATTGCAGTATCAACACTGCATGTTTCAACCCACGCCCCCGCGTGGGGGGCGACAGCGCAACTAGACTTAACAGATTTTAGTAATGCTGTTTCAACCCACGCCCCCGCGTGGGGGGCGACAAAAGACCGCCGTATTTAAGCATGGCGGATTTGTTGTTTCAACCCACGCCCCCGCGTGGGGGGCGACGGTGACCAGGGTGGACAACCTAGAAGGGTGGCAGTTTCAACCCACGCCCCCGCGTGGGGGGCGACCGGGCTGGTCAAAAAGGCCGTTGAGGGCCGAGAGTTTCAACCCACGCCCCCGCGTGGGGGGCGACCGGGCTGGTCAAAAAGGCCGTTGAGGGCCGAGAGTTTCAACCCACGCCCCCGCGTGGGGGGCGACCTATGCCGATGCTGACGATTACACCATGCAGGTCGTTTCAACCCACGCCCCCGCGTGGGGGGCGACGCGCCATTCCTGCCGTTGTGACCTATAAGGTCACGTTTCAACCCACGCCCCCGCGTGGGGGGCGACGTGGTGACCAGGGTGGACAACCTAGAAGGGTGGCAGTTTCAACCCACGCCCCCGCGTGGGGGGCGACGAAGTTTGCCAGTCTTGTGAGTGTCCACGTGAACGTTTCAACCCACGCCCCCGCGTGGGGGGCGACACGTCGCCTCAAACTCTGCCATCGCCGACTCGTTGTTTCAACCCACGCCCCCGCGTGGGGGGCGACAAAGGAGGTCGACAATCAGCAAGTCCAAAAAACAGTTTCAACCCACGCCCCCGCGTGGGGGGCGACCCACGAGGCAGAGCGACCGGACATGACCTTTTTGGTTTCAACCCACGCCCCCGCGTGGGGGGCGACAGATACACCTCGACCTCGCGGATGGACCCTGTGTGTTTCAACCCACGCCCCCGCGTGGGGGGCGACACGGAGCCGGGGTGCCTTCGGGCCCCCCGGCAATGTTTCAACCCACGCCCCCGCGTGGGGGGCGACTCACCAGGGGTCGTCATGCTATCTACCCAGTACGTTTCAACCCACGCCCCCGCGTGGGGGGCGACCAGCGGGGATGGTGAACCCGACATAGGTGCCTGTGTTTCAACCCACGCCCCCGCGTGGGGGGCGACCCAGCGCAACGGGGGCAACGAAAAACTCCGGACGTTTCAACCCACGCCCCCGCGTGGGGGGCGACGGGCTGCCGAGTATGAATACGATTATGACGAAGTTTCAACCCACGCCCCCGCGTGGGGGGCGACCGCCTATTTCGTCGGCACCGTCCTGTACGTCTGGTTTCAACCCACGCCCCCGCGTGGGGGGCGACCGGCAAGTATCGTGGGCATAATGCGGGAGATAATGTTTCAACCCACGCCCCCGCGTGGGGGGCGACATACATCATGCGGGATTAAGTACGAACAGTGCGTTTCAACCCACGCCCCCGCGTGGGGGGCGACCAGCGGGACGATGATCACCAGGGGCGGTCTCGACGTTTCAACCCACGCCCCCGCGTGGGGGGCGACAAGCGGTCTCTTTTCCCTGTGCGGCGGGGATGGTGTTTCAACCCACGCCCCCGCGTGGGGGGCGACCTCGATGGAGGCCGTAACACAATCAACGGGAGTAGTTTCAACCCACGCCCCCGCGTGGGGGGCGACTTTGGGGGGCCTTCCTTCGGGAGCGAGGCATAGCGTTTCAACCCACGCCCCCGCGTGGGGGGCGACAGGGCGACATATTCGATGATCACAAACACCCAAAGTTTCAACCCACGCCCCCGCGTGGGGGGCGACGAACACCAGGCTGAGGCGGGAGATAAAGTACTGGGTTTCAACCCACGCCCCCGCGTGGGGGGCGACACCTGCAACCGGAGGATAGGGAATATCAAAAATTAGTTTCAACCCACGCCCCCGCGTGGGGGGCGACCAACTTTCAAGGAGACTGAAATAGGATGCCCTCATGTTTCAACCCACGCCCCCGCGTGGGGGGCGACTTCCACGCCACCAATAAGCGATGGGGATGGTGCAGTTTCAACCCACGCCCCCGCGTGGGGGGCGACTTGACGTTCCAGTCTAGGGTCGTCCTGCCGACTAGTTTCAACCCACGCCCCCGCGTGGGGGGCGACGGTGCTTACCGCCCACTCGTTGACGATGTTTATTGTTTCAACCCACGCCCCCGCGTGGGGGGCGACAATGACGCTTAATCCAACCCATGCCCTGACATTGTTTCAACCCACGCCCCCGCGTGGGGGGCGACGGAAGGTGGCATGTAACAACAAATTTTGGCACGCGTTTCAACCCACGCCCCCGCGTGGGGGGCGACGAGCCTGTCTAGCGATGATGTGGTGACCAGTTCGAGTTTCAACCCACGCCCCCGCGTGGGGGGCGACAGATACTGACGATAGTCCGCCCCGGGGAGCTGCGGTTTCAACCCACGCCCCCGCGTGGGGGGCGACCTCGTCTTCGATCATCTCGAAGTTCGATAGATAGTTTCAACCCACGCCCCCGCGTGGGGGGCGACTTGTTGAGATAGCCCAACACTGTGCTGGCATGATTGTTTCAACCCACGCCCCCGCGTGGGGGGCGACCAAGCGCTTCAAATGCATTGTCATTTAACACCTGTTTCAACCCACGCCCCCGCGTGGGGGGCGACAGGAGGTGGCGGGGTGCAACTGGCAGACCTACAGTTTCAACCCACGCCCCCGCGTGGGGGGCGACCACGGCGGAGATGGTGGACCGCTGGCACCGCCAGTTTCAACCCACGCCCCCGCGTGGGGGGCGACGTTTCCCCTCTCGGAGCCGCTGAATCAATGCGGGGTTTCAACCCACGCCCCCGCGTGGGGGGCGACGATGTCCTGACCGGAGACCTTTGCAAAATTCATGTTTCAACCCACGCCCCCGCGTGGGGGGCGACGACGCCTTAAACTCCTCCGTTTTATCGCCCGGGGTTTCAACCCACGCCCCCGCGTGGGGGGCGACCCCGCTGCTCACCTTGGCTACCGGCGACGGCATGGTTTCAACCCACGCCCCCGCGTGGGGGGCGACAAGAGGGCACGCTGTATTCCTTGCCGTGGAACTTGTTTCAACCCACGCCCCCGCGTGGGGGGCGACGTGTATTTCAATGAGGACGGCACGTTCATGGTGGAGTTTCAACCCACGCCCCCGCGTGGGGGGCGACTGTTTATTCCCTTCTTCTTACGTTGTTTGCTTTTCTCTCGCTCTTTTCGCGGACCCCACGAAATCACCGAGTCAAAGAATGAAGAAATATCTTGACCAGCCAAAAAGGCTCATAGTGCCTGAACATCCTTGTTGCGCGAACCTATTGAGTTTTGCTCCACAACTAGAGGTTCGCAGCATACTAAACGACCAGGGAGCCCTCCGGGTCGTATCCTGCTTTCGTACCTCGATGCTCTACTCTGTTTTTCCAATTCTTCCCCAGATAGTAGTACCGCAAGCTATCTTTTTCTGGATCGAAAATCAACTCCAGATGGTTCTTCAACACAACCCATTGCGAAGGATCAACTAAACATTCAAAAACAGAATTCTGAACCCGCTGACCGTAATTTTCACAGGCTTTTGATACTTTGCGAAGCCTCTTTTTCCCTTCTGTATTTTCAGTGTTTACGTCGTAAGTCACAAGAACCATCATGGCTGACCACCTCTTTTTCCTACCTCCACCGGAAAGGTGGGTATCCAGCGATGTCCCCTCTTAAATGTCGCGCGAGTAGCAAGGCTTGTGTGTATGGGATGAGTCCCAAGGGGATCTTTTCTTCAATAAAGGGGTGGGTTATTTCATCTTGTTTTCTTTTCTGATAGGAGACAATCACTGTTTTACGGGTTTCATCATCCATTACCACACCACCGCTTTCAGTTATTTTGAAACCGGCAGCGTTAACCTGTCTGCGATTAATGAGTGTCAGAACAAGCCTGTCGGCCAGGACCGGCCTAAGCTCTTCCATGATGTCTAGTGCCAGGCTTGGTCTTCCGGGTCTATCACGATGAAGGAACCCAACCTGGGGGTCAAGGCCAACGGATTCGAGAGCACTCACAACATCATGGCACAAGAGGGTGTAAACAAACGAAAGGAGAGCATTTACTCTATCAAGAGGAGGCCTGCGATTACGACCATTGAAAGGGAAAGAATCTCTCTCCGCCGTTATCAAGGCCCCAAAGGAAGAAAAATAACAACGCGCCGCCTCCCCCTCCTTTCCACGTAGTCCTTCAAGGTCGAGTGGGGCTTTCAGTTCTTCAAGGATACGGTTTAACATTTGCGCCGAATTAACGAGTACATCATTTTCGTATATGTGATCCTCTCTTGCTCCTCTTTGTACCACTTGTTTGCAATTGGCGATCTTTGAAATAATAATGTTCCGTGCAATGTCAGCTGAAGAGGTCGTGTCTTCGCTAGTTCTGTATTGGGCTTTACGCAAAAGAACATTCCCCGAAACTCCCCCAGTAGCTCTAGCCAGAAATCTCCCGTGCTCAGTGCAAAAAGAAAGGCCTACTCCTCTTTCACAACAAAAACCCATGAGAAAGGGGCTACAGGAAACTTGCCCAAAACAGACAATCCCCTCAAGCGTATGGATTGGTAATCGCAGTTTTGTCTCGTCCTCGACCCGGACGAGAACAGTTTCGTCCTTCTTGGAAAGGTAAGCCCCTTGTGTCGTTACAAAAAGGGTGTTTAAAAGCTTTCGCATCAATCTTTATCCTCTTTGAAAAAATTTTTCATATAAGAAGTAAACTTACGTCTTGACCAGTTTGCTTCCGGGAGGCAAAGCTCCTTCAACGAGCAATGCTCACATTTCAAACCTCGTTCTGGAGGGGGTGTTCGCCCTTCACTTATCAAGGAATGGAGTTCCTTTGCGGTTTCCAGCGTCAGTTTCCTGAGCTCGTTTGAGAAAGGGACCACAGTCCTTCGTTTTGGGAGGCCATAATATAGCGCCCCTTCCGTGATCATTACCCCAAGCATTTCCTCAAGGCAAATGGCCTGGGCACAAAGTTGTATTTCATCGTAAGGTCCCGCTTTTTGGCGACCTCGCTTGTATTCCACGGGAAAGGGGCGCCAGTCTCCCTTAAGCCCTGGCAACTTGATACCTTGCCCACGCTCTTCGGGGTAGAATTCTACGACATCGGCGATGCCAGATAGTCCAAGTTCAAGTGACCTCAACGGGAGGGAGCGCGTTATCCTCACTCCCTCCCGCATTTCGGTCTTCCCCTCATGGGCTTTTTCGTGAAGAAGACGCCCTTCTGCAGTGTAAAGATTTTCGGCCCACGCCTGTTCAATGTGTATCAGCGCACACTGACGTTTGCAGAAAGACAGGTGTTGCAGGGCCGATATTGGAAGAAGTTCGTCCTCCTGGTACATTTCCGTCTTCCAAGATCATCCGGTTACTTTGACTACCATGAAGGTTTCGGGTAATGGTTGACCGTCCAGTAATACCCGGTAATCGGAAAAACTCCGCGCCGGCCCTTCTGTTGCCCGGTCACAGGTGACTCTCGAGAATAACTCGTGGGCCGGTTTATTCCCGAGAGCTGTAGCGTGCTCAAATACAACGACTCCACGGGTGCTCATCAACCCCCGAGCGGCTGATCGATCGTGTTCGAACATGTTTTGAAGAGCTTCCCAAAACAGGCCAAGGTCTTCTTGAGAAAAACCCGTCTGACCTGCAAGGTGTGACGAGACAAACCCATGTGATCTGTAAAGCCCGTAGGGGACTGTGAACTTACGACCCATAGTGCGATTGTCACCGCTTTGTTTTTCTGCTTCCGCTTCAGTAGCAACAGCCATTCGAGTAATACAGTGTTCCAAAGCGACTATCGGTTCGACTGAACGAGCGAAAGTCATTTGGATCGGTCCACGAACCTGACCGGCGTTCTTGCCAGTGCTCATAACGGCACCAAAAGTTCTAATATCAAAATATTTTCTAGACATCCATTCCCTCGCAGCTTCCGTCTTCTCTCCCTTTTCCTTCGTTTTGACTTCTTCTTGTTCATGGGCTTCATCGATCAGCTGGTTCAAAATACCCTTTTCCTTTATGAAAATTTCATAACCCGCCGTTTCCTTTTTTGTTATCTGGACATAATTTCTGACCTTTCTTTTCAGGCATACATCGGTTACAAGGCCCATCCCTGTTTCAGCATCAATCCTGGGCAGATTCCCTGCATCCGGGTCGCCATTGGGGTTCCCGTCCTGTACATCGAAAAAGAACACGAAATCGTACCTGCTATTGACTTTGCTCATGGTGTACCTCCTTATTATTGAGAATCAGAATTTTCTTTAGGATTCTTTTTGAAGAACTCCTGACGCTGGTGGTAATAACCGATCGCGAAGAAAGCTTGATCTTCAAGCGTCAGATGTTTAGGGAAATGGTCGATCTCTCCCATTATTTCCCCAATTTCTTTTTCGAAGAAAACCTTTCTTCCAACATTGTCGAGTTTCGACAGATGATGGTTTTTAAGTTTGAGGAGTTGGGAAAACACAGTTACCGGGGTTGAAGAGGCCGCACCATAATACCTGTCCCTGATAGTCGCGTTTATCCCGGGGTTCGCCTCTTCCTGTATTTTTTCAAGTACAGCGAAAAGGCGACCGAGGCGATAGCCCTCATTCTTGTTACCCCTATCCAACGCCACTGTTGCCACCTCTCTTTCTGAAAGCTTTGGATACCTGTTTATCCAGGCCTTGAGGATCCCGGCACGCGATCGATTTACATTCCGTTCGGCTCTTATCCGTCTTATGCATTGTTGAGCAAGAGTAATTGGGTAAGGGGTCCCGTCAAGTATGCTGTTAACAACGGAAGCAGGAAGGTTAGGAGGTACGTTATCCATTTTGTATTCCAAAGCTATGGAACGAAGAATCCTGTTCAAAGTCAAATGTTCAGGTTCGTTGGGGCCATGGGTAATTTGAATGTCCTCAAAATGTTTGACGATCTTCTCCGCAAAGCCTCTAGTTGTGCCAGTCTTCCAAAAACGGACAGAGATCCTAGCAACATTGGGAGCCAGGCCAAGCACATAAAAACGGTTATCATCAGGTAGACATAAGTTGCCAGATCTCACCGCTTCGAAAAGACCTTTAACCGCCTGAACACCCCTATCTGGATCATCCTTGGGCGGATCCTCTAAAAACCACTGAAACTCACTCTCCAGATCGTAGGCGGGACTGTCCCTTTTTTGGCTCCAGAATACTATTGTGGAATCTCCGACGATGGTCTTGTTGTGTGAATCCTTGCCCAGCATATGATTAAGGGCTGTTGTGTAGCAGAAAGCAGCCGTTTCCCCGACCGGAGAATTTAAACCCTGTTTTTTACCAAATGATCTGAATGAATCAAGATTAAAAGATACTATCGATGCACCTTGGGGGTTAGTACCTCTCACACCTTTTATCGAGGGATGTAATTGCGCAATCGGTGTTTTTTCCCCTGTTACAAGGCATACCTGTTCCTTATCCTCGCCGCCTTCAGTATGTCTTCTCTTCGGGAAAAGATCTCTAACTGAATCACATACTGTCGAATCCCCAGATCCACCAATTTTGAAAGCAACAAAGGCATTAGCCTGCATTGCTTCATTCCAAATCGGAAGAAATTCAGTCCTTGATTCGATCTGTTCAATGGGGTCGCTGTCCAGAAAAGTTTTGAGTGCTCTGAGGGATACATTACTGGCCAAAAGCCCGACGCCGAGTTCATTTTCAATTCTCAATTTGAATTCATTATGGCGAAGATCGATATCATCCCTCCCTCTTGGATTAGCACCAAGGGCATACTCCAAGTTATCCCAAAGATAGTTTGCTTTGATACCAACCGTCCTTTTTTCTCCTTGAGGTACAAGAAACCGCTTCGCTCTGAACTTTTTCCCTTCAAACTCCCTAGTATCTTCTATTGCCTGGAATTCCCCTTGGTCGCTCAACACGATCAAAAATGGGATCTCTTTCCATTCCCAACCATGTGGCGCAAGATCCTCCTCTGAACTTGCTTTTTTCCTATCATAGTACTCACAGAGGGCTTGAAGGATCATCGAAACACCTCCCCACTCCCCCAATCGGGGACATGGATCACCCCTGATTCAAGTTTCGCCCGGAAAAAAGCAGGCTGGGGATCAGCTTCGTCGGTGAAATCGAGGTCGTAGAGCATGAAACCAAGGTCCCTGGTTTCTGAGATCGGTCTAGGTTCTCCTTCAAGCGATCCCACAAAGCGGAAACTGCAACTAAATTCCCTGCATCCCAGGTAAGGCTGATTAAAGCACTGGCCATTACGCGCCCTACGTTCGAAAATAGCGTAGTATTTTCCCGGATTCTCGTCTTTTTTGAAATCCTTTTTCTCATCTCCAGCGACGAAACCCTCAGAAGGTTCATCCAATAGAGGTCTACGGTGCCCCGGAGGGATAAACACTAAATCAGCGTGCAGCCTGTACCGGACATCCCGGAGCAGAAGGCTTGCCCTCTGTTGCCTGTTATCTTCGATGAATATTCCGTCGGAGCGAGGGCTAATTACGGACCCTACCTCGTTCCTCCTGACGGAGATCCACCGAATAGGATTGAGTATCTCGATTTTCTTGACCTTCCACCGAATGGCAGGTTTCCAGAAAATAGCCTCTAAGATCCCTCTTGCCGCCGAAGGGGTGATCACATCGTAACTGACCCGCTCAACCTTCATTTCGGGTCGGGTAAAGCAGGCGTAATCCCCCTGTACTTCGATACAAAAGGTTCTGTCAAAAAACTCTTCCAAAAGAAAACCTCCCTTCCCCTATGGTTCAACAAAGGTGAATTTCTTTCATCCATTCACTCTCCTCCCAAAGCAGACCGTATTTTGGTTTATAAAGACCGTCGCCGGCCTGAACGCTAAAGCCGTGAACTTCCTCGATATAGCCGAAATCAGAAAGCTTCTGCCAAAGGGGATAAGGGATATTTACGGTAAAACGCTGCAACTTACGTAAACGGGATTTGTTTGGACCGAACCTTTTAAGTTCTTCAATTATCTCGCGGCTATCGATCGTTCTCCCTTTGTACCAGACAATGACCGGTTTCTGTCGGGCGTCGTCAATGAGGTTAAACTCACGGGAGAAAGTCCTGAACTGGAATTTGAATTCATCCGCTTCGCGCCTTAACTTCCCTTCGAAATCAGGTTTATCCAGATCGTTAATTGAAGCAAAATAGCATCTGAAATAATCTTGGAAAAGGCCGCTGTTAAACTCATGAATGGATCCGTTCCTAATGAGCATTCTTGATGCATCCTCGCTCTTTCTGAGCAGGCCCGGTGGTGATTGTTTTGGTGGAAAAAATACTATTACCTTTCCAATCTTCCCCTGCTCACAAAGTTTGCCCTCACGATTACATCGACCCGCAGCCTGTGCTATAGAATCTATACCGCTCATCGCTCTGTAAACGACAGGGAAATCAATGTCTACCCCGGCCTCGACAAGCTGGGTGCTTATCACTTTTACCGGCTTCCCCTCGGCAAGCTTTTTCTTTATGTCAGAAATCACTTCACTGCGTTCTTCTGCACACATAAGGGCCGAGAGGTGGACAGTGCCTTCAGGCATTAACCGGTGAAGGTCACGGCAATCTCTCCTGGTGTTGACTATGCAAAGAACCTGTTCGAACTTGTTGAGCGCTTCCGAGACCTCTTCCCAGGTCGATACCTTACCCGGATCAGGGAATTGGATCTCGACGCGCTTCAAGTCTCTGTAAAGCGATTCGGGATCTTCAATTATTTCTGTGCATTGGGGTATTCCTTCGAATTTTGTCTGGTTGGAGCCAACGGTCCCTGAAAAGGCGGGCTGAGTGGCGGTACAAAACAAGACCGTTACACCGTAATCTTCAACCAAGACCTTGAGTACTGAAAGGATGGGCTTGAGGTACTCCGGGGGCAACATCTGGGCTTCGTCAAGGATAACCACGCTGTTAACGATATTGTGAAGCTTCCGGCAAGAGGAGGGGCGGCTGGCAAACAGTGACTCGAAGAGCTGGACATTTGTAGTCACAATTATCGGGGCGTCCCAGTTTTCCGAAGCAAGGCGGTTTTTGGCGGTTTCTCTATCTGGATCGAGGTTGCTGTGATGCTCGATAACCGGTTCTTCCCCGAAGAGATACGGCTCTTTCTTAATTTCCTGAAACGAGCCAACCGTGTCGGTTCCAAATTTCAAAACCTTTGCCGTCTGTTCTATGATGCTCGTGTAGGGTATCGCCATTATTACCCGGCTTTTCCCGTGTTCTAGCGCGTGTCCAAGAGCAAAAGCCATGGAAGAAAGAGTTTTGCCCCCGCCAGTAGGGACTGTCAGAGAAAAAAAGCCGGGAGGCAGCGCTGATTTTTCACGACATTGTTCGAGGACCCACTTTCTTTTAAGGTTAATTGGTGATCCTGTTGCCTTGGAAACCTTAACGTCCATAAAAGAATCAAATTTCTCTTTTAGTTCAGCCAAGGTAGGGTACCCTTTTCGTTCGTCGGACCTTGCCTGGTCCATGAATTCTTCAGTATCAAGATAGTCCGCGTCCACCAGGCAAGAGAAAAGCATCCTGATCCACATGTGACGGTTTTCGTCTTTATTATCGGTTTGGCCTTTTTTAATAAACACGGGTACTGATCCGGGAAAGGGAGCCACCATGAGCTCTTGCGCTTCAGGATTCTTTTTGATTTCGTTCAGTTCTTCTGCCCTTAAGCTTCCCGTAAGAGGATCAAAGACCCGGCTTTGCAAGTCACCGCCGGCCTCATCGGGATACCAGTCAGAGAGTCCCGCGTGGTGCCCTGCAATGGTATAGCCAAAAATACGGGCAATCGGGTGAGCTTTGGCCAGGACATTGAAAACATGTACAGCTCCCGCTGTACTGTGGTTGATTCTCCCTGGTGCACATTCGATATGAGCCTCTTGATCATAACCCGATCTCAATCGGATGTATCTTTGCCAACGTGGGTGGAATTTCCCGATATCATGCCAAAGCCCCATTAAGTAAGCCCAATCGGAATTGCCGAACTCATCAGCAAATTTTCCAGCCCTAGTTGCGGTCTTTTTGAGATGATCGGACAGACCCTGGGTGACCCATTCCCCTTCATCATTCTGCTTGACGTGGGCAATACAACTTGTCGTCATTGCCTTCAACCTCCATGAAAAGGACCAAAAGGATAAGGTCGAGGAAGACAATAGCGAGATAGGTCATTACTGGACCAGGGGCGATTTTTTCCCGATCCGTGGAAAGGGCAATGCTATTATAATAAATCATTTCCCAATTTTGTCCATTATTCCAGTCCCTTGCGCCTGCTTTTTCCTTACCTGACCTCTCAAGTTCTTGTTATTCCCCTGCGTCCAGGGATGCTAGAGATCAAGTGCGCCGGCGGTAAACAGGAAACGGGACAAGAACTAGGCAGATCGTCGCTTTGCCTGGAAAGCTAAAGGCGTCAGACCTACACAATTGATGGATTATATCTAGGTAAATACATAACCCCATCTTCTTGCCGGCTGGCTACTTCGGGGGACGTTTTGTTTATCGCCACCTTGATCGTTTCGATGCGGGACATTTTTTATCAGCCCGAAAAGGGCGGGGACATTCCTGTCGGGAGTCCTTTCCTGTGGATCCTGCTTCGCTCATCTCGTTTCCGTCAATTCGTTTTGACAACTTTGATCTCTCTCGTTCGCCACCTTCACGCATTCTTTCCCAATTCCACTTCGACCTTCCTGTACTTCACGCCGGGGAGGGCGTCGGTTATCCTCCACCCTCTCTTGGAGAGGACGCGCCCGTCCAGGATCACCACCCTGCCGCGGTCGCTTTTGCTCCTGATGAGCCTGCCGGCGGCCTGCTTCAGCAGCAGTTTGGCCCGGGGGAGGACGATGTCGAAGAACATGTCGGGGCCCTCGAGGATCTTCCTGGTGACCAGCACGGGGTCGGCGGGGTGCGGGAAGGGTATCCGGTCGATGATGACCTGGGTCAGCCCCTCGCCGGGGACGTCGATGCCCTCCCGGAAGGAGACGCTCCCCACGAGGACTGAGGAGAGGTCCTGGCGGAAGAGCCTCAGCAGTTCGCTACGGGGGAGTTCCCCCTGCTCCAGGACGCGGTAGGGGTGCTCCTTCGACCTCAGCCGCTCCGATACGGCCCGGAGGAGCCTCAGGGAACTCAACAGGACCAGGGTGCTACCGTCGTTGTCGTCGCAGAGCTGCTCGGCGATCCGGGCGACGAGGTCGTCGTAGCCGTCGTCGGTCACGGCGAGGCCCAGGTCGACGACCCAGATGGACATCTGCTCGTCCAGGTCGAAGGGCGAGTCGAGGACAAGCCTCTCGGTGGCCTGCAGTCCCGTCTCCTGCTCCCAGAAGGAAAAGTCCTCTCCTATGGCCATGGTCGCCGACACCGCCACCAGGGCCTCCAGGGGCTTGGCGAAGAACCAGTCGCTTATGAGGTCGCCGCAGAAGGTGGGCGAGCTGTTGATGCCCCGGCCGTCCCACCAGTAGGCCCAGAGCGGGAAGCGGTCCACCCTGGCGCACCAGGCGGTGCGGTGCGACAGGTCCGCCACGCTGTCCCTCCACTGGTGAAGGAGGGCCGCCGACTCCCTGTCGTCGGCGCCGTTCTTCTCGGGCGGCTCACCGGCTGCCTCGAGGACCTCCCCGGCGAGGCCCTGGAGCGGGCCGGGACCGTCAGGGGGGCCGGCTTCGTCGGTGAATATCCGGCCCGCGGGGACCTCCTTCTTCCAGAGGTGGAAGAGCCTTTCGGACTCCTTTTTCACATCGTCGGCCAGGAGGGCCAGCCGCTGGCGGTCGTGGTCGGAGACCCATTCCATCCTGGGAAAGACGCGGGCCTTGGCGAAGTCCATGACTCTGGCCCACTCCTCACCGGTGGCCCGCAGCGAGGCGGCCGACCGGGCGGCCTCGGTGAGCCGGTGGGCCTCGTCGCAGAGGATGGCGTCGTAGGGCACCGGGAATCCCCTCCCGGTGGAGGCGGAGTAGGAGAAGAAGAGGTGGTAGTTGGCGACGATAATGTTCCACTCCTGGGCCTGCTGCAGGACCCTGCGGAGGAAGCAGCTCTCCCTGAAGGGGCAGCCGTTGCCCCGGCACGCATCCGATGCGGCCGACAGGGCGGATATGACGGGGTGACCCGGCGGGAGGGCCAGTTCGGAGAAGTCGCCCGTCTCGGTCTTTTCCATCCAGGCGACGAGTTCAAGGACGAGGTCAGGCTCCAGGTGGGCCAGCAGTTCCCTCTCGCTTATCTCCTTGCCCCGGAGCCTGCAGAGGTAGTTGGCCTTTCCCTTGATGAGGCCGTAGGAGAGGTCCTCCACGCCCAGGCAGTCACAGAGGTCGGGGAGGTCTCTTTTTACGATCTGTTCCTGCAGGGGGATGCCCGAGGTGAGGAAGAGAATTTTTCGGTCGTCCTCGAGGCACCAGTAGACGGCCGGCACGAGGAGGGCGTGGGTCTTGCCCGTACCGGTAGGGGCCTCGGCCAGCAGGATGCCGCCCCCGCCGGAATCGAGGCAGGCCATGACCCTTTCCGCCAGGGCCTCCTGCTGGGGCCGGTGCTCGAAACCGGGGAACCGCTGCGAGAGCAGGCCTTTCCTGGAAAAGATGTCCTTCATGGAGGGCTTTTTCAAGGGCGTGGCTCCTCCGTCACGAGCAGGTGCGGGACCGGTGGATCATCCTGAAACCGCCGATCCACATAGCCGCTACGATCCAGGTGGCCGCCATGAACCCGCCGAGGGTGTTCGTCAGCAGCAGGTAGTTGAAGGCCCCGTGGGCGACGACGGGGATGGTGAGTATCTTCGCGAGGGCGAAGGGGGGCCCGGCGGTCATCTTCTGGCGGGCCGCCTCGTAACCCATGGCGAGGCCGCAGAGGGCGTGAAGGGGCACCGAGACGAGGGCCCTCCACCCGGCCACGGCCCAGGGGTTGATGGAGCCCACCACGTAGAAGAGGTTCTCCATGGTGGCGAACCCCAGGGCCACGCTGGTCCCGTAGACGATGCCGTCGTAGCACTCGTCGCATTCGCTTGACAGGATGTACCTCTTGAGCGCCATCCACTTGCAGCCCTCCTCGATGAGGGCCACACCGAAAAAGGCCGTCACCAGCGGCGAGAAGGAGAGGGGACCGCTGATGACCTTCTCAATGAGCCCGGCGGGGAAGACGAAGAGCATTCCCCTGAAAAAGGCGGAGAAGACCAGGGAGAGCGGTTCCGGTTCGAGGTAGTCCTTGTTGTAGAACCACCACAGGAGGGCGAGGCCCGGCGCCACGGCGACGGCCGCCACAAGACCCTTCCCAATTTCCAAGACCGTTCCCTCCCCTCGCGGCCGTTTCATGATAAAATGTCCTGGTTCGGCCCACGGTCATTATATTCCACGCTAGTTGCGGATAAGGCAACAGCCATGGTAAAATGTGGCCTGCTGCAAAGGGGGTGAAATGATGGCTAACACGAGATCCGCCCGCAAGAGAGCGCGGACATCCGAGAAGAACAGGATCTACAACCGCTACTGGACCACCCGGTGCAAGACCAGCGCCAAGAAGGTCCTGGAGGCGATAAACAGCAACGACCCCGAACTCGCCCTGAAGAGGTTCGACGACGCCCAGTCGGCCCTTGACAAGGCTGTGGTCAAGGGCGTCATCCACCGGAACATGGCCGCCCGGAAGAAGTCGAGGCTCACCAAGGCCATCCGCAAGATCCAGGAGCAGGCCTAGGGGCCCTTTTGCGGTTTTTCACACTCCCCCTATAAAAGCACTTCCGGCCACGGGAGCATCTTTCCCGCGGCCTTTTTTATTTCCCCGGGAGGGTCGAGAGCAGCCTGAAGACCTCCAGCTCGATGCCGTCCCAACCGCGTCCCAGCCCGCTCTTGGCGGAGGTGCTCTGGGCGGCCATGGCCACGACGAAGTCCCGTAGCGCCCTCCTGGGGAAAAGGGACGCCGCCTTCGTGGCCTGCCTCACCTGGAAGGGCGTAGCCTCCAGCGCCGACTCAACCTCCCGGGCGTGTTCCGGGGTCGCGCCGGAGAGGTACAGGGCCAGGCGCATTCTCTTGTGGAGGGCGCTGATCATCTTCAGGGGCTCCTCCCTTTTCCGGAGGAAGGAGAGGGCCCCGAGCACGGCGGGGACGTCGCCCTGGCAGAGGCCGTCCAGAAGGGAGAGCATCTGCCGCCCCCCCTCGTCCACAACGAGGTCGCCCACCAGTTCGACCCCGATGGTCCCGCCGCCGGAGGCGACGGCCAGTTTTTCGAGCTCCGAGAGGAGTTCCACCCCGTCCTCGGTCCATTCGATGAGCAGCTGGGCGGCTTCCCGGGAGATCGTCACACCCCGCTTTTTCGCCTCCCTCTCGAGCCAGGGCACACGCTCTCTAGGCCAGAAGGGGGCCCTGGCCGGCCTTCGGACGGTCAGGAGGTCCTTGGGGAGCGAGTTAAGCCCGGCGGGGAGGTCCTTCTCGAAGACCAGCAAGCAGACCGTGGCGGGACCGGACCGGAAGAGATCTTCAAAGGAGCCCTCGGGGAAGGGTCCCAGGAGTTCGGCCTCTTCCACCACGAAGGCGCGCTTTTCCTCGAAGAGCCCACCCGTGCTGAGCGCCCCGAACAGGTCCTGCCACTCCTCGCCGGTGAAACGCTCGAAGGTCTCGTAGCCCTTTTCGGCCAGTTCCCCCTTGCACTCCGCCAGGAGGTCCCTCTGGGACGGTCCCGATCCGGTGACAGCGATGAAGTGTGTCACGCCTTCCCCTTCACCACCACGTTGACCAGCTTATCCGGCACGGCGATGACCCGGACGATCTCCTTGTCGGCCAGACGCCTCTTGACGGCGTCATCGCCAAGGACGGCCTGCTGCATCTCCTCGAGGGTCATACCGGCCGGGAGGTCCACCTGCTCCCTCACCTTGCCGTTGACCTGGAACACCACGGTGACCCGGTCGGGCACCAGGGCCGACTCGTCCAGGGTGGGCCACCGGCGCTCCGATACGAAGCCCTCGTTGCCCGTCATCTCCCACAGTTCCTCGCAGATGTGGGGGGCGATAGGCGTGAGCAGCGTCAGCAGGACTTCCACGCCCTCCCTGAAGAGGCGCCACTCCCGCTCCGAGGAGGGCGAGTAGGAGCCCAGGTCATTGGACAGCTCCATGAGCCGGGCCACGGCCGTGTTGAACTGCTTTTCCTCCTCGATGTCCCTGGTCACGCGGTCTATGGTGTAGTGGATCCTCCTCTTGAGGTCCCTGTCCTTTTTCTCCCTGAGGTATTCCATGGGGAGCTTCTCCGCAGAAGCCTCCTGGAGGCCGTCGAGGTGGCTCTCGACGAGCCTGTAGACCCTCTGGAGGAAGCGATGGGCCCCCTCGACCCCCTGGTCAGACCAGTCCAGGTCCTTGTCGGGGGGTGAGGCGAAGAGGATGAATAGGCGGGCCGTGTCGGCGCCCCACCGGGTGATGATCTCGTCGGGGTCCACCACGTTGCCCCTGGATTTGGACATCTTGGCCCCGTCCTTGATGACCATGCCCTGGGTCAGCAGGTTCGTGAAGGGCTCCCTGACCTCAAGCAGGCCGAGGTCGGCCAGGAACTTGGTGAAGAACCGGGCGTAGATCAGGTGGAGGCAGGCGTGCTCTATGCCGCCGATGTACTGATCGACGGCCATCCAGTAATCGGTGTCGGCCTTTTCGAAGGGCCCCTTGTCAGTCCAGGGCGAGGCGAACCTCAGGAAGTACCAAGAGGAGCAGATGAAGGTGTCCATGGTGTCCGTCTCCCTCACGCCCGGCCCGCCGCAGACGGGGCAGCGCGTGTTCTTCCATTCCCTGGCATCCTCGAGGGGGTTTGACCCCGGCTTCATCTCGATGTCCAGCGGCAGTTCCACCGGGAGGTCGCTCTCGGGGACCGGCACGGCGCCGCAGCGGTCGCAGTAGATGATGGGGATGGGAGCGCCCCAGTAGCGCTGCCTCGATATCAGCCAGTCCCTGATGCGGAAGTTGACCTCCTTCTCTCCCCACCCATGGGAGACGAACCACTCCTTCATCGCCGGGAGCGCCTCCGATGAGGGCATCCCGTCGAAGATCCCGGAGTTGCACTGTATGCCGTCGCCGTCGAAGGCTTCGGCCATGGTAGCGCCGTCCAGGGGGGCCTCCTCAGGCGGGTTTATCACGGGGATGACGTCGATGGAGTACTTCCTGGCGAAGTCGAAGTCCCTCTGGTCGTGGGCGGGGACCCCCATTATCGCGCCGGTGCCGTACTCCATGAGGACGTAGTTGGCTATCCAGATGGGGACCCTCTGGCCGTTCACGGGGTTCACCGCCATGAGGCCCGTGTCGATGCCCTTCTTCTCGGCCCCCGCGGCCGCCTGCTCCCGCTCGGTCTGGGACATGCAGGAGGCGACGAAGCTCTCTATTTCCGCCCTGGCGGGTGACCTTTCGGCGATGTATCCCACGAGGGGGTGTTCCGGCGAAAGGGCGAGGAAGGTGACGCCGAAGATGGTGTCGATCCGGGTGGTGAAGGTCTCGATGCGGGTGTCCGTCCCGTAAAGGGCGAAGCTGAGCCTGACGCCCTCGGAGCGCCCTATCCAGTTGCGCTGCATGATCTTGACCTTCTCGGGCCAACCGGGGAGGTCGTCGAGGGAGTCGAGGAGTTCCTGGGCGTAATCGGTGATGTGGAGGAACCATTGCTCGAGGTTCTTCTTCACCACCGGCGTGGCGCACCGCCAGCAGCGGCCATCGTTGATGACCTGCTCGTTGGCAAGGACGGTCCCGCAGCTTTCGCACCAGTTGACGGGGGCCTTCTTCCTGCTGGCCAGCCCCTTGTGGTGAAACTGGAGGAAGAGCCACTGGGTCCACCGGTAATAATCGGGGTTGCAGGTCTCGACCCTTCTCCGCCAGTCGTAACTGCACCCCATCCTCTTCAGCTGCTCCGTCATGTGCTCGATGTTGTCCCAGGTCCACTTGTTGGGGTGGATGCCGTACTTTATGGCGGCGTTCTCGGCGGGAAGACCGAAGGCGTCGTACCCCATGGGGTGAAGGACCTTCAGGCCCCTCATCATGAGAAACCTGGCCAACATGTCCCCGATGGAATAGTTCCTCAGGTGCCCCATGTGGAGGGCGCCGCTGGGGTAGGGGAACATCTCCAGGCAGTAGAACTTCTCCTTGCCCGGGTCCTTCTCAACGTTGAAGATGCCTTCCCTGGCCCATCGTTCCTGCCACTTCTTCTCGATCGGTAGAAAGTCGTAACCCATGTCCCGTCCCCCTTGCAGCGACGCTCCTTCGTGCCTGAGTGCTGCGGTTTTCGCGATAGGCCCTATTATATCCGTCCAGGCCCGATGTCGCAAAAGGCGCGGGGGCTTTCCCCCCCGCGCCTTCCTCCTGCTTCGGCCGCGCAGGGCTTTTACTCGCCCCGGCCGCCCTTCTTCGCCTCCATGAAGGCCCTCATCATGTCGATGGGGATCGGGAAGAGCGTGGTGGAGTTGTTCTCCGCCGCGACCTCCCGGAGGGTCTGGAGGTACCTGAGCTGGATGGTCACGGGGGAATCCTCCATCTTCAGCGCCGCCTGGGTCAGTTTCTCGGCGGCCTGGAGTTCGCCCTCCGCAGCTATGACCTTCGCCCGGCGTTCCCGCTCGGCCTCGGCCTGGCGGGCCATGGCCCTCTTCATCCCCTCGGGCAGTTCCAGTTCCTTGACCTCGACGGCGCTGACCTTGATGCCCCAGGGATCGGTCCTCTCGTCGATGATATGCTGCAGTTCGATGTTTATCTTGTCCCTGGCGGAGAGCACCTCGTCGAGCTCCGCCCTGCCCACGACGGACCGAAGGGTCGTCTGGGAGAGCTGGCTCGTGGCCATGATGTAGTTCTCCACCTCGATGACCGACCTGGACGGGTCTATGACCCGGAAGTAGACCACAGCGTTCACCTTCACCGGCACGTTGTCCCTGGTTATGACCTCCTGGTAGGGGACATCGAGGGTGACCACCCTGAGGTCCACCTTGTAGATGCGGTCGATCACCGGTATGACTATCACGAGGCCCGGCCCCTTGGTGCCCACGTACCGCCCGAGCCTGAAGACCACCGCCCGCTGGTACTCGGGGACGATCCTCAGCGCCGAGGGCAGCAGGACCAGGATTATGATGAGCGCCCCCACGTAGCTGCCCATGCTCATGAACAGGTCGAGCAAGTGTCCGATCATCTATTCTCAACCTCCCCTTCTAATCGGTGTCGTCTCTTACCTGGACGGGGCCTCCTCGCCCTCGGCCAGGGGCCTTACGACGAGGGTGAGCCCCTCGACGCTCTCGACGACCCCTGTCTCCCCCGAAGCCAGGCGGCCGTCGCCGGGGACCCTGGCCAACCAGATCTCCCCGTGGCATATCACGCTCCCCTGGGGCGAGAGATCGGAAACGGCGAGGACCCTGCTCCCCACGAGGGCGTCCCTGCCGGAGACGGGGCGTCTCTTGACGGACCTCCAGACGGCCCAGGCGGCGAAAAGGAAAAACGCGGCGAGGACCGCCACGGCGCCTATCATGAAGTTGTACGACATGTTAAGCAGTTCACCTCCCGGGGCCCTGAAGAGGATGAGGCCCCCCACGATGATCGCCCCGGCGCCGGGCACGCTAAGGATGCCGATGCCGCCCACGAGGAGGTCCAGCACCATGACGGCGACCCCCGCCAGAAGGAACACTATCCCGGCCCAGTTGAAGGGGATCATCCTCAGTCCGTAGGCCCCGAACAGCGCCAGTATACCCCCGGTGACGCCGAGGACGAACCCGCCCGGCGACAGCACTTCCAGGATGATGGCGAACACGCCCGCCACGAGCAGGAGGTAGGCCATGTCGGGCCTCGATATCACCTGGAGGGCCTTGAGCCTGGAGTCCATCCCCAGTTCGACGACCCGGTACCCCTTTAGGGAGAATTGCAGCGCCCGGTCACCCACCAGGAAGATCCTCCCCTGCGCCCAGGCGAGGATGTCGTCGAGGTCGCCGGCGACAAGGTCGATGACCTTCGCCTCCATTGCTTCGTCGGCGGTGTAGGAGACGCTCTCGGTCACCATCTTTTCAGCAGCCGCCGCGTCGCGGCCCCGTAGCCCCGCCAGGGACCTCATCTGGGCGGCGAAGTCGCTGACGACCTTTTTCTTCATGTCCGTGTCGGGTATGTCGCCCCCGAGGGCCACCACGGGGTGGGCCGCCCCCATGTTCGTTCCCGGAGCCATGGCCGCAATGTGCGAAGCTTCGATGAGGAAGGCGCCGGCCGAGGCACCCCTGGCCCCCTGGGGCGATACCCAGGCCGCCACGGGGAAGGGGGCCGCCTGGATGAGCTGGATTATCTCCCTCATGGAGGATGAAAGGCCGCCGGGGGTGTCCATCACGAGGACCATGAGGACCGCCCCCTCCTCGCTGGCCCTGGCCACGGACTCCCAGAGGTGTTCCTCGAGGGCTATCCCTATGACGCCCTCGACGGGCACCACGGCGATGACCGACGTCCCGATCGCCTGCGGTCCGGCCTCGTCGCAGGGGGCCGGGCCCGCCACCGGCAAGAGCAAAAGGATCGCGGCGGCGACGGCTGACAGTGCCGTTAAGGCTTTTCTTTTCATCTCATCACCTTCAGGGCCTCCTTGAGGTTCCTCACCCTGACGAGGGCCACGCCCGGCGGCATCTCGTCGCTCTCGAAGGCGCTGATCATCGCTTTTTTGAAACCCAGCCTCGCCGCCTCCCTTACCCTCAGGGGGGTCCTGACGGCGGGCCTGACCTCGCCGGCCAGGCCCACTTCGCCCACGAAGCAGCAATCGGGGGGGAGGGGCAGGTCAAGCGCCGCCGAGGCGACGGCAAGACAGAGAGCCAGGTCGGCGTGGGGGTCCTTCACCGAGAGGCCTCCGGCGACGTTCACGAAGACGTCGAGGGAGCCGGTGGATATGCCGCACCTCCTGTCCAGGACGGCCAGCATGAGTTGAAGCCTCCCGGCGTCGATGCCGCGGGCCGTCCTCTTGGGGTACGGAAAGGGCGTGGGGGCCACCAGGGCCTGGACCTCGGCGACAAAAGGCCTCGAACCCTCCATGATCACCCCCATGGCGACGCCCGAGACGGGGTCGCCGGCGGAACTCCAGAAGAGGCGGCTGGGGTCCTGAACGGGGACCAGGCCCCGGTCCTTCATCTCGAAGACGCCCAGCTCGTCGGTGCTCCCGAAGCGGTTCTTGTAGGACCTCAAGAGCCTGTAGGGCGACGACCTGTCGCCGGTGAACATGAGGACCACGTCCACCATGTGCTCCAGCAGTTTCGGCCCGGCGATGGAGCCCTGTTTCGTGATGTGGCCTATGATGACCGACGGCACCGCCGAAGCCTTGGACCTCTCGATGATCTTCTGGGCGACGGCCCTGACCTGCGAGGGGGTCCCTGGAAAACCTCCGCCGTCCTCGGCGGTGAAGGACTGGACGCTGTCGAAGACGGCGACGGAGCACCCCTCCACGGGGCCGAGGGAGTCCTCTATGGCCGTGGAGCTGATCATCCCCAGGTCACCGCCCCCGCCGCGGCCGATCCTCTTGGCCCTGATGGCCACCTGGGAGAGGGACTCCTCCCCCGAGACGTAAAGGACCTTGCGCCCCGCGGCGGCCATTTCGGCGCAGGCCTGGAGCAGCAGCGTCGACTTCCCCACGCCCGGTTCACCGCCGAGAAGGGTCACTGTCCCCGGGACGAACCCGCCTCCCAGCACCCTGTCGAACTCAGCGATGCCGCTCGGGCGCCTTTCCGGCAGGGCTATCTCCGAGATGAGCAAAGGCTCCACCTTTTTGTCCCGCCTCGCCGGCGCAGCGGACAGGGTCACCTCCACCAGAGAGCCCCACTCTCCGCAGGAGGGGCACCTCCCCGACCAGGTGGGGCTTTGAAAGCCGCATTCACCACACATGAAGAGCTGCTCTTTCCTTGCCATGGACACCCCGTTTCCGGCCGCGGTGGGCCTACCGTCTTTTCTTTGTTTATCATATCGCATCGGTTGTCCTTTTGCACGGCCGCGGGCCGAAGGCCCCCCTCCGCCCCGGGGGCCCCACGGGTGAGGCCTTTCGGTTATCATGGGCGGGGTCCATTCTTTCGAAGGGAAGGCTGCCCGACATGACAATTTTCGCCCTTTCAGCTCTTTTTGTAATGCTGGCCTTCATGACCGCCGGGATATGGCACGGCCGGAAACCCCGAAGCCTCGGCGACTACACCGTCGCGGGCCGGGAGAGCGGCGCCCTGCGGGTGTCGGGGACACTCCTGGGGGCCCTGGTCGGCGGGGCTTCCACCGTAGGGACCGTCCAGATGGCCTACCAGTGGGGCCTTTCAGCCTGGTGGTTCACCCTCGGCGGCGGGCTGGGCTGTCTGGTGCTGGGGCTCTGGTTCGCCATACCCCTGAGGCGGTCCCGGGTGCAAACTGTGCCGGGATTCCTGGAATTATCCTACGGCAAGGCGGCCTCCCTGGTGGCGGTCATGGCTTCCGTGACGGGCACCTTCGTCTCCATCGCGGCCCAGTTCATCTCCGGTTCCGCCCTCCTGCGGGGGGTCTTCCCGACGGGGGGCGTAGTGCCGGTATTCCTGGTGGGGGTCCTGGTCCTTTCCTTCATATTCATGGGCGGGCTCAAGACCTTCGGCTCCCTGGGCACCTGGAAGATAGCCGTGCTCTACGCGGCACTGGCCCTCTGCCTCGGGGCGTCCCTCAAGACCTTCTTCTCTCCCGGGGGCGGGGGCGCCCCACTGCCTTTCCATCCCTTCCTCAACCCCTTCGGCCAGGGAGTGGGTCAGGGCCTTGGCGCCAGCCTCTCCGTCATAACGGGGGTCCTGTGCACCCAGATCTACATCCAGGCGATCTTCTCCGCCTCGGACCCGTCCACGGCGAGAAGAGGGGCGCTGCTCTCGGCGGTGCTGATGCCCCCCATGGGGCTCATGGGTATAGTCGTGGGCTTAAGCGTCAGGCGGTCCGGCGCCGTCCTGGAGCCGGCGACAGCCCTCCCCCATTTCCTCGCCACCAGTTTCAGCCCCGTGGTCGGCGGACTCCTATGGGGGGTGATCCTGGTCACCCTGATCGGGACCGCGGCGGGCTTGACTCTGGGCGTAGCCACAAACCTCGTCTTCGACCTGCTCCCTTCGCTTCGGCGGGGCCATCCCCAGGGCGACCTGACAAAAGCGACGAGGATGACCATCCTGGTGCTGGTCGTCCTCGCCGGTATCGCCGGCATGGCCGGTCAGAATTCGATGATCCTCCGGTGGAGCTACGTGAGCATGGGGCTCAGGGCCTCGGGGACCCTCATACCCCTAGTGACGGCGGTGCTGACCCCGGGTCGCCTGTCGCCCGCCTGGGCCCTGGCCACGGGCTCGGCGGGGCTTTTGGTCACCCTCTTCTGGCACCTGACAGGGCTGGCGCTGGATCCGCTGGCCGCCGGGCTGACGGCCTCTTCCCTGACCGCCATCTCGGGCATGATCGCCGGGAGGGGCCTCCGCCCGTAGGGAACTTGAAGTCACCTCTTGTAGCCGATGATGTCCCTGAGCAATTTCTTCCTGTCCTCGACGTCCCCCTCGGATTCGACCCCTTTCGGAGGGAAGCCGTCCACAACGCCGGCGATGCCCCGCCCCTGGCCCGACTGGAAAACGAGGGCCTGCAGCGGGTTCGCCGTGGCCGCGAATACCCGGCATACCTCCTGGACCTGCTTGATGGCGTTGAGGACGCTGATGGGGAAGCCGTTCCTCATCAAGATGACGAAAGCATGTCCTGCCGACAGCTTCAGGGCGTTGGCCACCGCGATCTCCACGAGATCGTCGGCGTTGCCGTCCTTCCGCACCAGGCAGGGACCCGAGGCCTCACAGAAGGCCAGCCCGAACTCGAGGGCCGGCGACGAAGTGACCAGCACCTCGTAGAGGTCCTCCACGGTCTTGATGAAGTGACTCTGGCCCAGGATGATGTTGCAGCCTTCGGGAATGCCGAGTTCGACCACTTCCCACTTCAGGGTCTTATCCGCCATTGTCCATACCTCCTCCGGCCCGGCCCCCGCTGACGGAACAGGGGGTGGATCCCCCGCGGGAGCGGTCCTCTCCTATTTTTGCTTCCAGGGAACCCGACAACGAGCCGAGGGGTTCCAGGATCTTCGAAAAACCCTTCTCCGACGCGGGGGGCAGGATGATATCGGCCACATCCAGCAGGGGTTCCCTGGCGTCCTCCATGGTGATGGCTATATCGGCCTGTTCCAGCATTTCGAGGTCGTTCAGGTGGTCCCCGGCGGCCGCCACCAGCGCCGGCACGCCCTTTTCCAGCAGGGATCCGAGCAGCATCCTCATCGCGGCGCCCTTGGAGATGCCGGGACCCAGGATGTCGAGGAAACCGTCGCCGGCGAAGACAGCCCGCGCCGCGCCTCCAAAGGCGCCCTGGACGCGGAGGCCGATGCCCTCGACCTCTTCCGGGTCCCCATGGACGATGACCCTGAAGATCCCCGGTATGGGCCTCGGTCGGATGAGGTCGTCCATCACGGGGACTCCCAGGGCGCTGAAATACCGCCGCGCCAGGAGGTCGCCGGGCCGGCAGTAGACCTCCTCGTCGCCGAAGACCTGGATCCCCGGAGCCGCTTCCCAGATCATCCCCAGGATATTCTCCACGGTCTCCGGGGGGATGGTCGCCCCCCATAACTCCTCGCCGGTGCCGTCGGTCATGATCCTGGCGCCGTCGTAGACGATGGCCTGGGGCAGGGCCCCCACGGCCCTCATGAGGCGGCGGGCACTGGCAAGGATGCGCCCCGTGGCTATGATGATCTCCCACCCGTCATCCTTCAGCCGCCGGCAGGTCTGGACCACCTCGTCACAGACATGGTCCCGATGGGCCAGGGTCCCGTCGATATCAGTCACCAGCAATTTTCTCATGGTCCCCCCGATCCCCCCGCCCCTGGAGCCGCGGCAAGGCGATATTAACGGTAAACGCGGGAAAAATGAACGAGAAAAAGCAACTTGACAACCGCAGAACAGCACGACAATTATGGTATCATGTAAATGTTTCCATAACCTTCTCAGGGGGTGTAAGCTTTGAGGAAGATTCTTGTGCTTGCCTTGCTCGGTGTTTTCGCGGTTATGGGCTTAGCGGCGGCAGCTGCGGCCGAGGATGTGATCAAGATCGGCCACCTCGCCGCCCTGACGGGCGACTGGGCCGCCTACGGCCAGACCGAGGTCAACTCGGCCAAGCTGGCCGTGGAAGAGATCAACGCCAAAGGCGGGGTCCTGGGCAAAAAGCTCCAGCTTGTCCCCTATGACTTCCGCACCCGCCCCGAGGACGCGGTGAACGCCTTCCGGCGGATGGCCGAGAACGACAAGGTAGTGGCGGTTATCGGCGCCAACGGGAGCGGCATCAACATCGCCACCGCCCCGCTGGCCGACAAGTACAAGGTCCCCCAGATCGGGACGGTGTCGACGAACCTCCTCGTGACGGTCGACGAGAAGGGCGTCCTCCACCCCTACATGTTCCGCATCTGCTTCACCGACCCGTACCAGGGCCAGCTGATCGCTGCCTTCAGCGCCCAGGAGCTGAAGAAGATGACGGCGGCTGTCCTCTGGGACGTCGGCAGCGACTACGCCCAGGGCCTCCGCGAGTTCTTCATGAAGTACTATGACCAGTACGGCGGCAAGGTCGTAGCCGACCTGGGCTTCCGAGCCGGCACCGACGTGGACTTCAGGGCCCAGCTTACCACTATCCGTGACAGCAAGGCCGAAGTCCTTGTCCTGCCCAACATGGGCAAGGAGATGGCCCTCATCATGAAGCAGGCCCGGGAACTCGGCATGAAGGACATCATCTTCGTCGGTGGCGACGGTTACGGCGAGTTCATGTGGGAGATCGCCGGCGACGCCATGGAGGGCAGCTACTGGATCAACCACGTCGCCCCCGAGGACCCCGCCATGGCCGACTTCTTCAAGGACTACCTGAAGACCTACAACGACGAGTGCAAGGAGTTCACCAACGGGGTGCTGGCCTACGACTCGATCTACTGGCTCGCTGACGCCATCACCAGGGCCGGCAAGGTAGACAGCACCGCCATCAAGGACGCCCTGGAGAACACCGTGAACGTGAAGCTTCACCACGCCACCATGTCCATCGACCCGGCGACCCACAACCCGATGAACAAGACCGGCGTCGTCCTGATCGCCAAGGACGGGAGAGGCCAGTTCTTCACCAAGATCCAGCCTGAATAGCGTCACCTCTCTTTTCTCGCAGTCACCCGCAACGGGGCGGGCGCGAGGCTTCGCGTCCGCCCCGCATTTGCAGGACACAAGGACGGTGAACCCGGTTTGGAAACACTTCTCCAGCAGGTTATCAACGGTTTTTCCCTCGGGTCGGTCTATGCCCTCATCGCTGTCGGCTATTCACTGGTCTATTCCATCCTGCTCTTTTCCAACTTCGCCCACGGCGGTTTCCTCGTCATAGGGGGCTACATCTGCTACTACACCCTCGCGGCCGTGGGCAACAACATCTGGGTCGCGAGCCTTCTGGCCTTCCTCGGCGCGGGAGTTTCGGCGGTCCTGGTAGAGCGAGGGGCCTACAAGCCCATCCGGGAAAGGACCAACGTGACCCTCTACCTCCTCATAGCCTCCATGGGCATGAGCATCGTGATCGAGAACATATTCGTGGTCACCGTGGGAGGCCGTTTCAGGGCCCTCCCCCCGGTCATCCCGATGACCCCGGTGAGCGTTTTCGGACTTGCCACTACGAGCGCTTTTGACATCCTCTCCCTGGTCATGGCCATGATCTTCCTCGCAGGCCTGCAGGTCTTCCTCTCGACCACGAAATGGGGCCTCGCCATAAGGGCCGCATCCTACGACCTCAAAACGGCGGGTCTCATGGGAGTCAACGTGAACAAACTGATATCCATTGTCTTTTTTGTTGCGGGCCTGCTCGCGGCCGTGGGCGGGATCTTCCTTTCGGTCCGTTATACCCTTTACCCCCAGTTGGGCCTGATAACGATCAAGGCTTTCGTCGCCGCCGTGATCGGCGGGCTGGGGAGCCTGCCGGGGGCCGTCGTGGGGAGCCTGATCCTGGGGCTAGCGGAGATGCTCACCGCCGGGTTCATATCCAGCCAGATGAGGGACATCGTCGTCTTCGGCATGCTGGTCCTGACGCTCCTCTGGCGCCCGACGGGGCTGTTCGGCAAGCACATCTCCGAGAAGGTCTAGGGGGGAGGCCCGTCATGATCTCAGGTTATATCGAAGGCATCATAATCCTGATCTGCGTGAACTCCATCGCGGCCATGGGCGTGAGCCTCCTCACGGGGTTCACGGGTATTTTCACCCTTGGCCACGCGGGCTACATGGCCATCGGGGCCTACACGGCGGCCATACTATCCGTCCGACACGACGTCCCCTGGTTCGCGGCCGTCATAGCCGGCGGGATCCTGGCCATGGTCCTGGCCTATCTCATCGGGGTCCCCACGCTGAAACTGATGGGGGACTACTTCGCCATTGCCTCCATCGGGCTCGGCGAGACGATAAGACTCATACTGGAGAACTGGCAATCCTTCACCAGGGGGGCCAGGGGGTTCCCCGGGGTGACGAACTTCACCACCCTCCCCGTGGCGGCGGCCTTTTTCCTGGGCATGCTCATCCTCATGAGATTTTTAATAAACGGCAACTACGGGAGGGCTTTCAAGGCCTGCCGGGACGACTACATAGCGGCATCGCTTCTGGGCTTCAATACTTCCCATTACCGGGTCCTGAGCCTCACCATATCGGGCTTCTACTGCGGCATCGCCGGCGCGCTGCTGGCCGGTTTCCTGACCTACCTTCAGCCGGTCATGTTCGACATGAACAAGTCCACGGAGCTCACCGCCGTGGTGGTCTTCGGGGGACTCGGCTCCCTGAGCGGGTCCATCATCGGGACCGCCGTGATCGGCATGGTGACGGAAGTGTTCAGGCCCATCTCGCAATACCGGATGCTCATTTACGGCGCCACGATGGTCCTGATCATGGTCGTCAGGCCGGAGGGGATCATGGGGCAGTACGAGATCGGACCGAAGCTGTTCCGTTCCATTTTCTCAAGAAAACCGAGGAACGAGGTGGACGGAGCCCATGGCTGATCCCATCCTCTCCCTCGATAACCTGAACAAGCACTTCGGCGGCGTCCACGCCGTCAAGGATTTCACCTTCCAGATGGAGCGGGGTGAACTGGCCGGGCTGATCGGGCCCAACGGGGCCGGGAAGACCACGGTGTTCAACCTCATCACCGGCGTCTATTCCCCCGACTCGGGGAGCATCAAGTTCAAGGGCGAGGAGATCTCCGCCAGGAAGACCTACGAGGTCATCTCGAGAGGTGTGGCTAGGACCTTCCAGAACCTTCGCCTTTTCCCGCGCTCCACGGCGCTGGAGAATGTCATGACCGCCCGCCAGCAGCACTTCAAGTACAACTTCTTTGAGGCGGCCACCCACGCGGGCCGATGGGCCGGCAACGAGAAAAAGATCAAGGAGACGAGCCTGGAACTCCTCGACAGGGTAGGACTTCTCCCCGTGGCAGAACAGGCCGCAGGGACCCTCCCCTACGGCCACCAGAGGCGCCTGGAGATCGCCAGGGCGTTGGCCCTGCAGCCCGAACTCCTCCTCCTGGACGAACCCGCCGCGGGGATGAACCCCGAGGAGGTCCAGGACCTGAACGGCCTCATAAGGAACATCCACGAGGATTTCAACCTGACGACGCTGGTGATAGAACACCACATGGAAGTCATCATGGAGATCTGCCCCCGTATCGCCTGCATGAACTTCGGCGAGAAGATCGCCGAGGGTGACCCGGACTATATACAGAAACACCACGAGATCCTGAAGGCCTATCTCGGGGAGGAGGTCGAGGAATGTTGACAAAAGAGCCTCTCCTGAGCGTCCGGAACCTTCACGTCAGCTACGGGGCGATCCGCGCCATCCGGGGGATCGACCTGGACGTCTACGACGGCGAGATCGTCTGCGTCATCGGGGCCAACGGGGCGGGCAAATCAACCCTCATGAACGCCATTATCGGCAACGTAAAACGGGAGGAGGGCACCCTCCTGCTCGACGGGAAGCCCCTGGCGGGCCGTAGTTACCAGGCGGTGGCCCAGGGCGTCTCCCTCGCCCCCGAGGGGAGAAAGGTCTTCGCCCCTCTGACCGTCCATGAGAACCTCATGATGGGGGCCTTCCCCATCAAGGACAGGAGCAAGATCGGGGAGGACCTGGATTGGGTCTTCACGCTCTTCCCCAGGCTGAAGGAGAGAAAGGACCAGCACGCCGGGACCCTTTCTGGGGGGGAGCAGCAGATGCTCTCCATCGGAAGGGCGCTCATGTCGAGCCCCAGGCTGCTCCTGCTGGACGAACCTTCCCTGGGCCTGGCACCTATCATCATCAGGGACATATTCAAGGAGCTCAAGAGGATAAACGACGAGGGCGTGACCATCCTGCTGGTGGAGCAGAACGCCCGCCAGGCCCTGCTGCTCTCTCACAGGGGTTATGTCATGCAGACGGGGAGGATGCTCATGGAAGGCCTCGCCGCGGACCTGCTCAAAAACCCCGACGTGGAGGCGGCCTACCTGGGCACAGCCAAAAAATAAGGTCCGGGCCCTGCGGGCCCGGACCTTTTCTTTACGGGGCGGCGATCCTAGGCGTTTTTCTTCTTGATCTCCTGGATGACATCCTCGGTGATGTCCGCTCCCCCGAAGAACACCTGCGTCTTGTCGAGAACTATNNTTGGCCTCGAAGATCCTCTGCTTTTCGTTGTTGTCGCTTGTCTTGTCGATGGCATCCTTGGCCTCGGCCTGCTTCTTTTCAACAATGACCTTGATATCCTTCTGGGCTTTCTCGAACTTCGGATGCTGGAAAAGCACCTTTTGGGGGTCGATAACCCCTATCTTCTCCTGGGCGGAGGCGATGCCTGAAATTGCTACCAGAACCAGGACACTTATTGCCACAACCGAAAGGATCTTCCGCGAGCGAGACATTTAAGAACCTCCTTTAAATTCACTCGATAGGTCAATATTCTATCCTCACAAACCCGGAACGTCCAGTTATAATTACCTAGTCGCGATCGCACGATTACGATGGAACGGAGGCCGCGCGATGGACTGCATCGCCACCTTCGAGGACGCCCAGATGGCGGTCCTCTTCGACAAAATGTGCCGTAACATGGGTTTTTTCTGCAGGATCGTACCGGTCCCCAAGGGCATCGTCGCCAGTTGCGGCTTGGCCTGCCGCATCAAGGCGGAGGATGCCCCCATGATACGAGGACTTGCGATGGAGCACTCCATAGAAGTCCTGGATTATCACTTCCCCGGTCAATGAATTCCCCCCTCGCCGACTCCTGTTCACGAGGCCCCGGCGAGAGCCCAGACGACGGCTCCTTCGACCCTGCCTCCGGCAGTCATGACCGCCCCCGCCGCAACCCTCAGCGTCGCCCCGGTGGTACAGACGTCGTCGACCAGGATCACGGGCAGCCCCCTGCCGATCGCACCCTTCCAGGTGATCGAGTCCTGGGGGAGTTTTCTGCGGAGTCCCGGCGAGAGCCCCACCTGGGAGGACCGCCTGGTCTTCCAGGCCAGTTTTTCGGCCGCGGTGCAACCCCACGCCCGGGATATCCCCCGGGCGATCTCCATGGACTGGTTGAAGGCTCTCCCGCTCCCGCGGTGGAGGGGGACCGGTACCAGGATGACCCTCCCCGGGGCTTGGAACCTCCTACCCATGAGATCCCCGATGGGCTTGCCCAGGCACTTCTGGGAACCGTACTTCAGCCGGTTGACCAGTTCCCTCGAGAGTCCCCCGAAGGAGGTCAGGCTTCTCACGGGGAAGGCGCCGGGGTGAACCGGACAGGGATAGGGCCCCAGGCATTCGGAGCAGGAGATCTTCCCCGGCTCACCGCCGACGAGATCCAGAAGGCACTCACGGCACAGGGCGGAGCCCAGCTTTCCGCACACCGGGCAGGACAGGGGCCACAGGAAATGAAGCACAAGGTCCACGGCCCTTTCCCAGTCAAAGCGCGTCAACATGCCGCTCTCCGGGGGCGCATCGCTGCAGAGGGCTTCAGCAGCTCTTTTCGGCGGCCCTTTTCAGGGTTTCGACCCTGTCTATCCGTTCCCAGGCGGGTATCGGGTCGAGGTCGATCCTCCCCATGTGCCCGTAGGCGGCGAGGCGCCTGTACTGGGGTCTTCTAAGGTCCAGATCCCTTATGATGGCCGCGGGCCGAAAATCAAAGTGAGTCTTGACCAGGTCCGTGAGGAGCCCGTCGGGAACCAAACCCGTGCCGCCGGTATCGACCATCAGGGAGACGGGCCTGGCCACGCCAATGGCGTAGGCGACCTGGATCTTGCATTCCCGCGCTAGCCCGGCGGCGACGATGTTCTTGGCCGCGTAGCGGCTCATGTAGGCCGCCGAGCGGTCCACCTTGGTAGGGTCCTTGCCGGAGAAAGCGCCGCCCCCATGGGGAACCACGCCGCCGTAGGTGTCGATGATGATCTTACGCCCCGTCATACCCGTGTCGGCCATGGGCCCCCCTATGACGAAGCGGCCCGTGGGGTTCACCAGGATCCTGGGGGGGATCTCCGTCAGGTGGCCGGGCAATACCGGCTCTATCACCTCCCGGGTGATGTCCTGCCGGATCTGCTCCGGTCCCACCGCGGGGTGATGCTGGGCCGAGACGACCACCGTGTCGACCCTCAGGGCCTTCCCGTTCTCGTATTCTATGGTGACCTGGGTCTTGCCGTCGGGCCGCAGGTAAGGCAGGGTCCTGTCCTTGCGGGCCTCGCTCAGCCTTCTCGCCAGCCGGTGGGCCAGGGCGATGGGGAGCGGGAGGAATTCCTCGGTCTCGTCGCAGGCGAAACCTATCATCATACCCTGGTCGCCGGCACCCACGCCGTTGATCTCCTCGTCGGACATGTCGTCCTCCCTGACCTCCAGGGAACAATCCACCCCCCGGCTTATGTCGGAGGACTGTTCGTCGATGGCGGTGACCACGGCACAGGTGTCACCGTCGAAACCGTATTTTGCCCTGGTATAACCTATGTCCTTCACGATACTCCTCGCCAGGCGCGGAATATCGACATAACATTTGGTGGTGATCTCGCCGGCTACCATCACGAGCCCCGTGGTGATCAATATCTCGCAGGCCACGCGGCCCATGGGGTCATCGGCGAGTATCGCGTCCAGAACCCCGTCGGAGATCTGGTCGGCCACTTTGTCGGGGTGCCCTTCCGTGACCGATTCGGATGAAACAAGATACCTTCTCTCCAATTCCTTTCCACCTCCCCTTCTTAATGGCCGTGCCCCGCCTGGCTCAAGGGAGCCGGGGCACGGCTTAATGGCAGTGGGACCGCTCAGGAATACTCGATCGGTTTCCGGAGGAGCATCATCGCCCCTTCTTCATGCCTGAAACCAAGCCTGGCCAGGAAGGGAGCGAGTTCGCTCGTATAGGTGATGACCAGGGGGATATCCCTCAACTTGGGGTGATCGAGGGCGTAATCCAGCAATGACGACCCCAGCCCCTTTCCCTGGTGATCGGGGTGGACCATTATGTCCCAGAGGGAAGCCCTGAAAACTAGATCCGACAGGACACGGCAGAAGGCCACCATTTTGGAAGCGTACCTGACCGAAAAGCACATGGTGGTCCCCTGCAGCATCTTCTCTATCTGCTCGATGGACCGGCTCCTGCCCCACCGGGTGAACCGGTAAAGTTCCTGGAGGTCGTAGGGCGTGACGGCCATCTTGCTGTCGTAGTAGAGGTAACGTTCCTCGACGTCCTTCAAGGTCCGTTTTTCTCCTCTTCCAGGGGCGCGTCGGGTGAAAAGCCCATACCGGCGACGATCCGCCGGAGCTCCCCGCCGCTGGCATCGGTGCTGACCGGCAGCTGGAGGACCTGGCCCGCCCCGCAACAGGGGCATGTCCAGACGGTCCTCGCCACGCCGTCGGCGTCGGGCGTACCGGGCAGTATCCTCATTTCCCCGCAGACCTGGCAAGCAACGATAAGCATTTACCCATCCCCTTCATCCCACAGAACAAACGTGTCATCCTTCATCGATGACCAGAATCTCCACACGAACAGGCCCTTCAGTATAAATGTCATCCTCCGCCTTGACAATGACCCTGGACGTTTTTTCCCTCAGGGTCACCAGGTCCACGGCTTCGAAGAACTTGGAGGCGCTGAGGTTGCCCACGGTCCCCTTCAGGGGGTCGGGGAGCACACCGTCCCTCTGGGCCTTCGAATTGACCCCCCTGAGGATGGCGAAGAGGCGCATCTCCGCCTCCTCCTGCCCAAGGCCGGCCGGTATGTCTCCCACCTCGGCCAGGGTGTATCCTTTGTCATAGATCTTCCTGCTCTCGTGCAGGGTGATGGAACCCTTCACCGGTTCCCCCTGGACGGTATTCTCCGACACGATGAGCCTGAGGATCATCCTCCCCGGGGTTCCCGAGCAGCACTCCCCTATCATTTCCTCGGAGTGAGGGTCCAGGGTGATCTCCACCTGCTCCGGGTCCGTCCCGGAGCGCATGGCGATGTTGGCCCTGGCCGACTTCATGAGTGTTTCCTCGACCTCTTCCGGTGAAGGGCGGGGCTCCCCGGGTCGTGTCACGACGACGGTCTGGGCGATCATCTCCCCGGCGAAGATTATGATACGCCCTTCCCGGACGTACTCAAGACCCTCCCTGAGCCTCTCCGATTCGGCCCTGAGAGCGTTCACCTCGAGGTCGAGCCGATCCCTCTCCTGCTGAAGCGAGGCCAGGCTCGCCAGGGCCTTCTCTTGCTCTTTCCTGGTCGTACCGAGTTCCTCGCCTATCTCCTTGAGACGGGTCTCGCTCTCGTTGAGCCTTCCTTCGACGGCGGCCAGTTGGAGCTGCTTGCTCATGAGGTCCTCCTGGTTCTCCATCAGCCTGGTCTCGAGGTCCTCGAGTTCACCCCTGCTCCCCTGGAGTTGGGAGGTAAGGTCGGTGATCTGGCGCTGGACGAACTTCATGCTGAAGATGGCCGTCCTCACGGTCTGGGAAGTGGTGGTCAGGACGGCGAGGGTGAGTATCGTGATGAGAACCCCGGAAAAGATGGTGATGATCGAGGAGGTGGACTTGGGCCTGAGGCCGAAAATGCTGACCCTCTTTTTGCCCACCCTCATCCCCACGAGATCGCCCATGTAGGCCACAATGGCGCTCACCGCCACCAGGATAAGGATCAGGGTCCAGTTCATCTCTGCAAGGAGATCCAACATCACCACCACCCCGCTTTCAGGATAAAGTTACCACATGAGAGCCCTATTTTCACGAAAAAGGCCGGAGGGACACCCCTCCGGCCTCAAAGTCAAGTTGAATCCGGCACCGGCGTGACGGGGCCGTTATTTGGAGCACTCCCTGAAGACTTCCCTGGCTATCGCGAGGCCGGCCTCGAGGTCCGCCACGGGGACATTGAGGGCCGGGCGGAACCGGATGGAGACATCGCCGCAGGGGAGGACCAGCATCTTCTTGGCCCAGAAGAGTTTCAGGGCCTTGTCCCGCATAGCGCTGGTCTCGAAATCGTAGGCGCACATCAGGCCCTTGCCCCTGGCGTTGGAGATCAGCCCGGGGAACTCCTCCTGCAACTTCTTCAGACCGTTCAAAAGGGCCGGGCCCGCCGTGTTCGCGACATAATCGAGGATGTTATCCTCCTCATAAATCTCGAGGTACCGGGTGGCCCTGACCATGTCGACCACCGTCCCACCCCAGGTGGAGTTGATGCGGCTGGAGATCTTGAAGCAGTTGTTCTCCACCTCGTCCAGCCTCGGGCCGGCCACGAGACCGCATATCTGGGCTTTCTTACCAAAGGCGAACATGTCGGGCTTCACCGGGGCGTGATGCTCGAAGGCCCACATCTTTCCGGTGATCCCCATGCCGCACTGGACTTCGTCGAAAATGAGGAGGATATCCTCTTCGTCGCAGATCTCCCTGAGCTGCTGGAAGAACTCCGTACGGAAGTGGTTGTCCCCGCCCTCTCCCTGGATGGTCTCGATGATAATGGCGCAGATGTCGTCGGGGTTGTCCCAGATGGCCTCCTTGATCTGCTTGATGGCCACCCTTTCGAGCCAGGTCACCACGCCGAGGTTATCCTCGAGGGGCCAGTAGATCTTGGGGTTCAGCACCCTGGGCCAGTCGAACTGGGCGAAATGCTTGTACTTGTTGGGGTCCTGGGTGTTGGTCACGGTGAGGGTGTAGCCGCTGCGGCCGTGAAAGGCGTCGTTGAAGTGGATGACCTTGGTCCCCCGTCTCCCCTTGACGGCGTCCCCCCGGCAGCACTTGCCCTGCTGGAGCAGCTTCTGGACCTTCCAGTCCATGGCGACCTTGAAGGTGTTCTCCACTGCGAGGGTCCCGTAGTCGATGAAGAAAACGTGGTTGAACCCCTTGGGTACGGCCACATCCCCGAAGGTCTTGACGAACTGGGCCATCTGGTCGGTGTAGATGTCGGAACTGGCCACTTTGTTGATGGCCGCCCTGAAGATGATCTCCTTGAATTCCGGGTTGTCGAGTTTGGGGTGGTTCATTCCGAAGGGGGCCGAGGCGAAGAAGGTGTAAAAGTCCAGCCAATCCTCGCCGTTGACCTTGTTGATCATGTGGGAGCCNNCTGATCTCTTGGAAAACCTGTCCAGGTTCCACTCTTCTGTCTACCTTTGCCATTCGAGCTACCTCCCTTTTATTTGTCTTGGGATGCCCGCCAGGTATCCCACTTGGCACCCGGAGCGGAGGGGCCTGTTTCTTGTTTATTATTTCACAATTATTCGAGCGGGGCAACCAGGCATCGACCCGGCCGGGGGTCACCCGTTAAAGATCCGGGAAAGGCGACTTTGCCAAAAGGGCGGCTATCTCCTCGGCGCTCCAGAAACGCCCCCGGTCCATGCCCGGGCATTCACTGGATCGCTCCACCCAACCCCGTCTCGTCCTGAGTATGCTGGGCCAGAAGGGGAAGAGCCTGCATTGAAGGGGTCTCACGCTGTATATCCCGCACCGGGCGCTCTCACCCTGGTACATGACGCAATCCCAATTCGGGCGTTCCCTGAGGGACATCCTGCCCCGGCGCTCGACCACAAAACCCTTCCGGAAGGCTTCACTCTCCATGCCTAAGTATTCAGCGACCGCTTCCAACTCCCCGGGGGAAAGCCAGACCGACCCGGGTTCACCGCGGCAGCAACGGCCGCAACCGATGCAGGAAAAAAATAAACCTTCTTGCCACCACGGTTCATATGGTAACTCAAGGGCTCCCCCTTTTTCAACCCCGAAAAGCGGGCCCGACCTCGATATCATATCACCATACCTTTCTCTCCCTGCGCCGTGAAGCCCCGATAAGTGAACCGCTGGAGCGCAACTTGTCAAGATCATCGAGGGCCTTGCCCGTCCCGATGGCCACGCATTCCAGGGGCATGTCCGCCACGTAGGCGGGTATCTGGGTCTTCTTGGTAACAAGCTCGGGGAGCCCCTTCAGGAGGGCTCCTCCGCCGGAGAGGGTTATGCCCCGGTCAATTATGTCGGCCGACAGTTCGGGGGGGGTCCTCTCCAGGACCTGCCTTATCCCCTCGATTATCATGCCGACCGTCTCCTCGATGGCCTTGGCCACGATGCGGTCGGTGATCTCGATCTGCCTCGGTAGCCCGTGGACGAGGTCCCGCCCCTTTATCATCATAGTCTGTTCCTGCCGTGGCGAGGGGGCGCAGTTGGCCACATTGATCTTGATCGCCTCCGCCGTCTGCTCTCCTATGGCGAGGTTGTATTCCTTCCGGATGTAACGGGTTATGTTCTCGTCGAAGCGGTCCCCCCCCAGCCTCAGAGACTCGGCCACGACGATGCCGCCGTAGGACAGGACCGCCACGTCGGTCGTCCCGCCGCCGATATCAACGATGAGGTTGCCCCTGGGTTCGGAGATATCGAGGTTAGCCCCTATGGCCGCAGCCATGGGTTCTTCTATCAGGAAGGCCTCCTTCGTGCCTATCTCGACGGCAGCCTCCAGGACGGCCCTCCGTTCCACGTCGGTGGCCCCGGAGGGAACGCATATCATTGCCCTGCGCCTCATGAGCCTGCCGAAACCCTTGATGACCTTCTTCAGGAAGTGCCTGAGCATGGCCTCGGTCATGGTGTAGTCGGCGATGACGCCGTCCTTGAGGGGCCTGATGGCCACTACATTGCCGGGAGTACGCCCGAGCATGCTTTTGGCTTCGTTACCCACGGCGAGGATCCTGTCGGTGTTCAGGTCTACAGCCACCACGGAGGGTTCCCTCAGGACCACGCCGTTATTTTTCATGAAAACGAGGACGTTGGCCGTCCCCAGGTCGATCCCGATATCCATACCCCACATACAAGGTTACCTCCTTCAAGGGTCGACGAAAAAGACCGCCCCGGGTCCTCGTGGCTTCCGCGCCCGCGGTTAGACTATATCCGAAAAGGCCGCCGCCCTCAAGAAACATCCCATGGCGAAGGGGTGTACCCCACCAGGGTGAGGAAAAGCCCATCCGGCGGGGCCGTGGGGCCCGCGTCGACCCTTTGTCCCCCTTCGAGAAGCCCTTCGAACCACGGGACATCCCGTTTACCGGCAGCGACGAGGTCCATCGACCCCATGATGATCCTGATCATGTTCGTCAGGAAGCTGTCACCCCTGATCCTTACCCGCAAAAGAGGGCCCTTGCCAGAGACCGACGCGGCCAGGATCGTCCGCCGGGTATCGGCGGGGCGGTCGAGTTTGCGGCAGAAAGCGCTGAAATCGTGCTCCCCCTTCATAAGGGCGCAAAGCGTCCTCAGGGTCCCCCTGTCCCAGTCAGAGCTGTTCCTCCAGACGAAGGGGAGGATATGGGGCGGGCACCCCTGTCCCTTCCATACGAAATATACGTACTCCCTCCAGTCGGCGCTCCGCCTGGCGCTGAAATCGTCGGGGACGGGGGCCACCCGCGACACGCTGATGGATCTCGGGAGGTTGGCGTCCAGGGCGTTCCGGAGCTTTCGAGGTTCCCAGGGGGCGGCCATATCGAAGGATATTACCTGCCCCAGGGCGTGAACGCCCTTGTCGGTCCTGCCGGCGGCCACGACGGGCGTACTCCGCCCGTTCAGCGTGGCCAAGGCCCTTTCGACGTGCTCCTGCACGGTATTTTCCGTAGCCTTCGGCTGCTTCTGCCAGCCCGAGAAGCGGGAGCCGTCATAGGCGATCTTCGCGGCGAACCTCATGGGAGGGTCACCCTGCCATCGAGGAACACCGCCGAAAAAGAGAACAGGAGCGAGAAGACGAAAGCNNGCCAGGTCGTCGGCCCTCTGGAAGACGATCACGAAAAGGGGCACCAGGACGGGGATGAAGGCCCGAAGCCTCTTCAGAGGGCCACCCCTTTCCAGTTCGGCCCCCCTGGCTATCTGGGCCTTCATTATCCTCTCCGTCTCGTTGAGAAGGGTGGGTATGAACCTCAGGGCTATGGTCATCATCATGGCCAGTTCATGGGCGGGGAAGCCGAACCTGCGAAGGGGGGAGAAAAGGCTCTCCAGGCCATCGGCCAATTCCGTGGGGCTCGTTGTGAGCGTAAGGAGCCCCGCGAACATGATGAGCAGCATCAGCCTCAGACCCATCCTCGCGGCCATGACCACGCCCTCCCGGGTCACCTCCAGGATCCCCCAGGAGAAGACCGGCTCCCCGCCGGTGAAAAAAAGGTGGATCGCGGCGGTGAAGGCTACCAGTATCCAGACCGGTTTCACCGTGGACAGGACCAGCCGCGCGGGTATTCTCGACGCCCCGACGAGGGCCAGGAAAAAGAGGCCCCACATCACGAAGCCCAGGGGGCCGCGGACCATGAAGATGCCCACGAGGCAAAAGAGGACGGCCACGATCTTGCACCGCGGGTCGAGGTGGTGGACCGGGGATTCGACGGGGACATACTGGCCGAGGGTCATGTTGTTCAGGAATTTCATCTTCCGTGGCTCCTGCCTATCGCTTCCGCCAGGATCTTCGGCTCCCAGGTCAGGGGCACCTCGAAGCCCAGGTCGCGGAGGCGGCCGGCGAACCGGACGAGGTCCGGGATGACGAGCCCCCGTATGTCCCGTTCGAGGAGTTCACCCAGTATCACGCCCGGAGGGCCCCAGAGGGTGCTCTTGCCCTCATCCAGGACCAGTATCGTATCGGCGAGACCCAGGGCCAGTTCCATATCGTGGGTGATATGGATTATCCCCTTGCCCAGTTTTTTCAGGCCGGAAAGAAGGCCGAGCAGCTGCCTCCTCCCTGGGGAGTCGAGCCCGGCGGTGGGCTCGTCCATGACGAGATAATCGGGGTCGGAGGAAAGGGTCGAAGCTATGGCGACCCTCCTCTTCTGCCCGCCCGACAGCCGGAATGGGTTGGCTTCGTACAGGTCTTCACCTATGCCCACCAGTTCGAGGGCCTCTTCGACGCTTTTCTCAAGGCGACCGGCCTGGAAACCCCAGTTCCTGGGGCCGAAGGATACTTCCTTGAAGACGGTCTCCTCGAAAAGCTGCTGCTCCGGGTACTGGAAGACCAGGCCCACCTTCTGCCTGACCTTGCGGAGGGACTCTTCGCCGTGCCGTACCTGTATGCCGTCGACGCTGACCGAGCCCTCCGTAGGCAGGAGGAGCCCGTTCAGGTGCTGGGCCAAGGTGGACTTGCCGCTGCCGGTATGCCCCACAACGGCGACCCAGCTACCCCTTTCGGCCTCGAAGGTGACGCCGTCGAGGGCCTTCGTCTGGAGGGGCGACCCGGGGTGATAGATATGGACCAGGTCCCTTACGGCTATCGACATAGGGCCTCCACCATCTCTTCCGCCCGAGGGGGGGTCCCCTTGCGGATCAGCCCCTCCTCAAGAAGCATTCGCCAGACTTTCACCATCCCCGGCACTTCAAGTCCCCACCTCACCAGTTCCTCTCCGAGGAGGAACAAGGCCTCCGGGGTCCCTTCCCAGGCTACGCGGCCCCCGTAGAGTACGATGCAGCGGTCACAACAAAGGATCTCCTCGAGCCTGTGGGTGATGGAAACGAGGGTCATGCCGCCGGTATGAAGGCTGGAGAGTACCGCCATGAGATCCTGCCTCCCCTTGGGGTCTAGCATGGTTGTCGCTTCGTCCATGACGAGGCAAAGGGTTCTCTGGGCAATGGCCCCGGCCAGGGCGAGTCTCTGCTTCTGTCCCCCAGAAAGGGCGTAGACAGGTTTACGGGCCATATTCCCGAGGCCCGAGACGTCCAGGGCCCATCTCACCCTTTCCCTGATCTCCCCGGGGGACAGGCCTAGGTTCTCAGGGCCGAAGGCGACGTCTTCCTCTACGACGGCCGCTATGAGCTGGTTCTCCGGGTTCTGGAAAACCATAGACACCGACCTTCGGGCCGAGCGTTTGCCTTCTTCGGTCTTTGTGTTGAGGTCGTGGACAAAACAATCGCCCTGCGTAGGTAACAGCAGGGCGTTGAAGTGCTTCGCCAGGGTGGATTTACCCGACCCGTTGCTCCCAAGTACGGCTATCCACTCCCCGGCGCCGATCTTCAGGTCAATATCCGCGATGGCTGGAGCGTCTGTACCCTGGTAGGTGAAAGATACACCGGAAAACCGTACCAGGCAGTCGGCCGTCATGACCTCTCGACTAGTTCTATCACGGCCATGGGGGCCCCGTCGCCCTTGCGGTAACCCAGCCTGGTTATCCGGGTGTAACCCCCTTGCCTTTCGCTGAAACGGCCGGCTATATCGTTGAACAGTTTCTGCACGGCCTTGACGTTACCCATCCTGGAAGCGACGATCCTCCGGTTGTGAAGGTCGCCGGCCTTGGCCTTTGTGATCATCCTCTCTGCTACCCGGCGAACCTCCTTGGCCCTGGTGACGGTGGTCTCCAGGCGCTCCTCCAGGAAAAGGTCCGCCGTGAGGTTTGAGAGCATGGCCATGCGATGGCTTCCGTACCGCCCAAGCCTGCGTCGGTCAACGCGGTGCCTCATCGGGCTTCATCCTCCTTCGACTTGTCCTCTGACGGGCGGTCATCCTCCGAGATCTGCAGCCCGAAGGCTTCCAGCTTTTCCTCTATCTCCCTGAGGGATATCTTGCCCAAATTCCTGATCTTCAGCAGTTCCGACCTGCCCCTGCTCATGAGGTCCCCGATGGTCTGGACACCCCCGCGAAGAAGGCAGTTCTCGCTCCTTATGGATAACTCCAGGTCCTTGATGGACCTTGCGAAGACGCCGTCGGTATCCTTGTCTTTACCAGTCGACCCGTCGCCTTCCCCATCGGGAGCCCCTTCGGACTCATCCTTGCCGAGCCCTTTCACGAAGAGAGAAAAGGATCTCTGCAGGATAGAGGCGGCGTCGATCACGGCCTTTTCGGGCATGATCGACCCGTCGGTCCACACTTCGAGGACCAACCTCTCGTAGTCGGTCCTCTGGCCGACCCTGGCGTCCTGGACTTCGTACTTGGCCCGACGGACGGGGGAGAACACCGCATCCATGACGAGGGCATCCAGCGGGAGGTCCGAGGGCCTGTCCCTTTCGGAGGTCAGGTAGCCGGTCCCCTTTTCGATGAAGAGGTCCATCTCCAGGAAACCTTCTTCCTCCAGGGTGCAGATGTACCTGTCGAGGTCCACGAACTCGATATCGCTGTCGGGCTGGATATGGGCCGGCGTGACCACGCAGGGGCCCTTCGCCTCCAACCTCAGTATCTTGGTCCCCTCGCTGTAACTCTTCAGCGCCACGTTCTTCAGGTTGAGGAGCAGTTCGATGACATCCTCCCTCATGCCCGGGATGGTGCTGAACTCGTGAAGGATACCCTCGATCCTCACCGCAGTGATGGCCGCCCCGCCGATGGAAGACAGCAGGACCCGCCTGAGGGCGTTCCCAAGGGTGACGCCGTATCCCTTTTCCAGGGGGCTGACGACGATCCTTCCGTTCAGGGGAGTGCTTTCCTCTACCCGGATCTCGGGTTTGATATGTTCCATCATTTTCCTCCCGGTCATGCCCTATCGGGCGTAGAACTCAACAACCAGCTGTTCCTTGACGGGGACCTCGATCTGTTCACGGTTAGGGAGGGCCAGTATGCGGCCTTCCTGCTTCTCGGCGTCGAACTGCAGCCACTCGGGTATCGTCCGGGAAGCCGCCACCTCGATGTTCTCCTTGAGGAGGGCCTTGTCCCGGCTCCTCTCGCCGATGGCGATGACGTCCCCCGCCTTCACGAGGTAACTGGGGATATCCACCTTGCGTCCGTTCACGGTTACGTGGCCGTGTCTCACGAACTGCCTCGCCTGGGGGCGGCTCACCCCGATGCCGAACCGGTAGATCACGTTGTCGAGGCGCGCCTCGAGCAGCCGCAGGAAGTTATGGCCCGTCTGACCCGCCATCCTCGAAGCGGCGGCGTAGAACCTCCTGAACTGGGACTCGTTGATCCCGTAGAAGCGTCTCAGTTTCTGCTTCTCCCGCAGCCGGAGGCCGTACTCGCTGACCTTTATCCTTCGGCTCTGTCCGTGCTGCCCCGGTTTGTAGTTTCTCTTGTTGATCGCGCACTTTTCCGTGTAACACCTGTCGCCCTTCAGGAAGAGCTTTGTACCCTCGGCCCTGCAGAGGCGACAAACGGCACCTGTGTACCTGCTCATTACTCCTGTCCTCCTTGATCAGCCCGTTAGACTCGCCGACGCTTGGGAGGCCGGCAACCGTTGTGAGGGATGGGGGTCTCGTCCTTTATGGCGTTCACCTGCAGACCCGCCCCCTGGAGGGACCGGATGGCCGACTCGCGACCGGGCCCGGGCCCCTTGACAACGACATCTATCTCCTGGACACCATGATCCTGCGCCTGCTTGGCAACCTGCTGGGCAGCCAGCTGGGCCGCGAAGGGGGTGGATTTCCTCGCCCCCTTGAAACCCACATGCCCGCCGGAGGCCCATGACAGCAGGTTCCCCTGCCTATCGGTGACACTGATTATGGTGTTGTTGAAGGTCGAGTAGATATGGGCTACACCGTAACTGATATTCTTTTTTTCCTTTTTCTTGCCTCTTCGTTGCGTTCTCTTCGCCACGCGAATACTCCCTCCCTTGCTACTTCTTGGCCGCGGGTTTCTTCTTGCCCGCGACGGCCCTGCGGGGTCCCTTGCGGGTCCTCGCGTTGGTCTTTGTCCTTTGCCCCCTCACGGGAAGGCCGAATTTATGGCGCATGCCCCGGTAACAGCCGATCTCGATGAGGCGCTTGATGTTCATCGTGACCTCGCGCCGGAGGTCGCCTTCGACCCTGTAGTTCTCCTCTATCTCCGACCTGAGCTTCTGGGCTTCCTCTTCAGTGAGGTCCTTCACCCTCCTGTCGGGGTCGATGGAAGTCGCTTCCAGTATCTTTTTCGAGGAGGGCTGCCCGATCCCATAGATATAGGTCAGCGCGACCTCGATGCGTTTTTCCCTTGGGAGATCGACTCCTGCGATTCGTGCCATGGGTTACTACCTCCTCGCTCCCTGTCTCTGTTTATGCCTCGGGTTCTTGCTGCATATGATCCTTACGACACCTTTTCTCTTGATAACCCTGCAATGTTCGCAGATGGGTTTGATAGAAGGCTTAACTTTCATTTGATCCCACACTCCTCAACGCAACTGAATTACGCGCCTGCCGGGGAAAACCCCGGCGATCCTCCAGGTTCCAAGCTATTTATATCTATACACGATCCTTCCCCGTGTCAAGTCGTAGGGGGATATCTGGACGAGGACCCTGTCTCCCGGCAGTATCCTTATGAAATGCATCCGCATCTTGCCCGACACGTGGCCCAGGATCTTGTGACCGTTTTCCAGTTCGACCCGGAACATGGCGTTGGGTAAAGGTTCTATGACCTTTCCCTTGACCTCGATCATGTCATCTTTTGGCATATGGCTCCTTCACCCTCCCTGTCCCTCTCGGCGGGACGGCCCGACCCGTTCAACCAGGCCGGGGCGGCCACCAGCCCCGGGGAGATCAGCGCCCTGACCCTTTAATCCCAAGGCGTGATCACCTCCGGGTCGCCGCCGGTTATGACGATGGTCTTCTCGAAGTGGGCGGCATCGGAGCCATCGGCCGTTACCACGGTCCATCCGTCCTTCAGAGTCCTTACCGCCTCCTTCCCGGTCATGATCATCGGTTCGATGGCCAGGGACATGCCCCTCTTAAGGGTTATGCCCTTGCCGGGCACACCGTAGTTAGGGATCTGCGGGGCCTCGTGGAGCTTCCGCCCGATCCCGTGGCCGGCGTATTCCCTCACAACCCCGTAGCCCCTGGGTACGGCCCACGATTCCACCGCGTGGCCGATATCCCCCAGCGTGGCCCCCTCCCGGGAGGCGGCGATGGCCCTCTCCAGGCACTCGCGGGTCACCCTGAGTAGAGCCTCTCTTTCCGGCGATATATCGCCCGCCGGGAAGGTGCAGGCCGCGTCTCCGTAGAACCCTTCGAAACGGACCCCCACGTCGACGCTGACCACATCGCCCTCCTGGAGGATCCTGTCCCTGTCGGGCTTCCCATGGACCACCTCGTCGTTGATGGAGACGCAAAGGGTCCCCGGGAAGGGGACAAGGACCCCAGGGACGGTATACCCCTTGAAGGCCGGTCGTGCGCCAGAGGCGATTATAAGCTTTTCCGCCTCGGCGTCCAGGGTAAGGGTGTCCACCCCCGGCCGGATGATATCCCTCACCAGGTGAAGGACATCGGCCACAATCTTCCCGGCCTTCCTGAGGCTCGCGATCTCCTGTTCGTTTTTTATCGTGACCATATCCTATAACCCTACGGCCTTTTCTATGGCCGCGACCACACGGTCGCCCTCCTGGCCCGCATCGACTCGGATGAGTCGGCCCTTTTCCTCGTAGTAGCGGACCAGGGGAGCCGTCTGTTCCTCGTAGACCTCTAGCCTCCTGATGACGACCTCTTCCCTGTCGTCATCCCTTTGGGTCAACTCCCCGCTGCAGCGGTCGCAGACCCTGGGGGTCTTGGTGTTCTTGAAACGCACGTTGTATATCTCGCCGCAGCTCCCACAGACCCTCCTGCCGGTCAGCCGGTCGATGACCAGCTGCCTTGGGATCTCGAAAAGGATGACCCCGTCGAGGGTGATGCCCATCCCCTCCAGGAGACGGTCCAGGGCCTCGGCCTGGGGGACCGTCCTGGGGAACCCGTCCAAAATGAAGCCGCCTCGGCAATCGGGCTCCTGGAGGCGTTCCTTCATCATGGCGATTATCACGTCGTCGGGGACCAGCCCGCCGGAGTCCATGTACTTTTTGGCGGTCTTTCCGAGCGCGGTCCCGCTCCTGACGTTCTCTCTGAGGATATCGCCCGTGGATATGTGGGCGAGGCCATAACGGTCCTTGAGAACCGCTGCCTGTGTCCCTTTGCCGGCGCCGGGCGACCCGAGGAAGATGACTCTCATGACCTCGCCGTTCCCTCTAGAATTTGAGGAGCCCGGCGGTCTTCCCCTTTGACCGCTTCAGGATGCCCTCATAATGCCTCATCAGGAGCTGGGCCTCGACCTGGTGGACCGTGTCGAGGGCCACACCCACCACGATCAGTACAGCGGTGCCACCGAAGTAGAAGGTGGTGATCCCCATGAGGCGGGTCATCAAGGTCGGCAGCAGGGCGACGACGGCGAGGAAGACGGCGCCGCCGAGGGTGATCCTCGACATCACCTTCTCTATGTACTCCGCCGTAGGTTTACCCGGCCTGATGCCCAGGACGAACCCTCCGTACTTCTTCATGTTCTCGGCCGTGTCGTTGGGGTCGAAGACGACGGCGGTGTAAAAGTAGGAGAAGAAGACTATCAACACCACGTAGAGCGTCATGTAGACAAGGCTGTCGGGCGACAGGAAGCGCTGGATCACCGCCGACACTTCACCTGAAAAAAGNNNNGCGATGACCACGAGGATCAGGATGAGAGCCAGGCTGATGACAAGGATGTTCATCTCACCCATCCTCAAGAGTGACCAGGTCCTGATCATGGCCTCGGGCAGCCTGGCCACAATCCCGGCGAATATCAAAAGCGAGATGCCGTTGCCTATCCCGTGGTCGGAGATCTCCTCTCCCAGCCACATGACCACCAGGGAGCCCGCCGTGACGGTGAAGATCGCCGCGACGAAGCCCACCCATCCCCCCGAGAATACGCCCAGGTTCCTGAGCCAGAAGGTCATACCTATGGCCTGCACGGCGGCGAAGAACACCGTGCCGAGCCGGGTGTACTGGACGATCTTCTTCCTGCCCTGCTCGCCCTCCTTCTGGAGCTTTTCCAGGGCTGGGAACACCACCACCAGCAGCTGCATGACGATGCTGGCGTTGATGTAGGGGGCGACGCCTAACGCGAATACGCTGAACCTCCTGAGGGCGCCCCCGGCGAAGAGGTCCAGAAACCCGAGAACTCCGCCCTGGTCGAACAGGCTGGCCATGGCGTCGGGGTCGATGCCCGGCGTGGGGATATGGGCGCCAAGACGAAAGAGGAAGAGCACCCCCATGGTGAAGAGTATTTTCCTCTTGAGATCGGGCAACCTGAAAGCATCCCTGAATGCGTCGAGCACCTAGATCACCTCGGTCTTCCCGCCTGCAGCCTCTATCTTGGCCACCGCCTGGGCGCTGAAAGCGTTGGCCTTCACCGTCAGTGCCCTGGTAACCTCGCCGTCACCCAGTATTTTCACCGGCCTTTTCGCGTCCCCGATGAGCCCGGCCATCAGCATCTCGGGTATGCCCACTTCGCCGCTATCCTCGAAATGGTCACCCAGCCTTCCCACGTTCACCAGCTGGAAGGTTTTTTTAAACCTGGCGTTGCTGAAGCCCCTCTTGGGGACTCTCCTCGTGAGGGGCATCTGGCCCCCCTCGAAACCGGGGCGAACGCCTCCACCGCTTCTGGCTTTCTGGCCCTTGGTGCCCTTACCGGCGGTCCTGCCCGTACCGGACCCCGTGCCCTGTCCCATCCTTTTTGGTTTTCTCCTCGACCCAGGAGCGGGCCGGAGCTCATGAATTCCCACGAGCCTCTCCCCCCCTATTCCTCTACGATCTCCCAGTCCACAAGGTGCTCCACCGCGGCTATCATCCCTCGGACCTGGGGAGTGTCTTCATGGATCACGGTCTGCCTGATATTCCTCAGGCCCAATGCCCGGACCGTCTCCCCCTGGCGGGGCGGGCGGCCTATGGTGCTCTTTCTGAGCGTGACCTTCAGCTTGGCCATCGTCGTTCTCGCCCCCTACGCTTCCTGGGCGGGGCGGGCTTCCTTGCCGCGGAGCCTCATGACTTCCGCCGGAGAGCGAAGCCCCTTAAGTGCCGTCATGGTGGCGTAGGCCACGTTGACCGGGTTCGAGGTTCTGCCGATGACCTTGGTCACCACGTCGCTGACGCCGCCCAGTTCCATGATGGCCCGGACGGCCCCGCCGGCGATGACGCCCGTTCCGGGGACGGCCGGTTTGAGAAGAACTTCGGCGGCACCGAAGCGTCCAACGATATCGTGGGGGATGCTGCTGCCGACCCTCTTCAGTTCGACCTGCCCCTTCTTGGCCTTCTCGATGCCCTTTCGGACGGCCTCGGAGATCTCCCTGGCCTTGCCGATGCCTATACCCACATTCTGCATGCCGTCGCCCACGACCACGAGGACGCTGAACCTGAACCTTTTGCCGCCCTTGACAACCTTGCTGACGCGGTTTATGGAGACGACTCTTTCGAGCATTTCCTGGCCCTTAGGACCGCCTTCGTTGACCCTCATTTCCTGCAACCTCCTTAGAACTTCAGGCCGGCTTCGCGGGCCGCGTCGGCCAGGGCCTTGACCTTGCCATGGTAGAGGTGACCACCGCGATCGAAAAGGACCTGGGTGATGCCCTTCTCCAGGGCCCTCTCGGCGACCGTCCTGCCGACCGCCTTGGCGGCCTCGATATCGCCGCCGCCTTCAGAGCCGTTCCTGACGCTTTTCTCCATCGTCGAGGCGGCGGCCAGCGTATGCCCCTTGGTATCGTCAATGACCTGGGCGTACATGTGGTTCAGGCTACGGAATACGGCAAGGCGCGGGCGTTCCCCGGTACCCGAAAGGGTCTTGCGGAGACGGCGGTGCCTGATCAAACGCATATCGTTCCTGGTTCTCTTTTTCATCCTGCCCTTCACCTCGCTAGCTAGGCTCCGGCCTTGCCGGCTTTACGAATAACGTGCTCGCCGACGTACCTGATCCCCTTGCCCTTGTAGGGCTCCGGCGGTCTGAAACCCCTGATGACCGCCGCCGCCTGCCCGACGGCTTGCTTGTCTATCCCCTTCACGGTGATCTTGGTGGGGCCGTCGGTGGTGACCTCCACCCCCTTGGGGGGGGCGTACTCCACCGGGTGGGAGAAGCCCAGGTTCATGACCAGGGTGCTGCCCTGCATCTGGGCACGCCAGCCGATCCCTACGATCTCGAGCCGCCTTTCAAAACCGGCGCTGACCCCCTGGACTAGGTTGTTGACCAGCGCCCTCATCATCCCGTGATAGGCCCTCGTCCTCTTGTCATCGCCCTGCCGGGTGACCTTGACGGCGTTGTCCTCAACGGTGACATCTATCCCCGGGACGAGGTTCACCGAGAGTTCGCCCTTGGGGCCTTTGACCTTGACCTTTTCGCCATCGACCGAAAGGGTCACTCCGGAGGGAAGGTCTATCAGTTTCCTGCCGATCCTAGACACCGATGACACCCCCTACCAGATAAAACAGATGACTTCCCCGCCAAGGCCCTGTTTGCGGGCCTCGGCTTCGGGCATCATGCCCTTGGAGGTCGATATGATGGCGGTACCGAGCCCCTTCATCACGCTGGGGAGCTCATCCTTCTGGACATAGATCCTGCGACCCGGCTTGCTGATCCTCCTGAGGCCCTGGATCACGCGCTCCCTCTGCGGACCGTAGGAGAGGAACAGCCTTAGGGTCGCGTAGGGCTTTTTGGGGTCGTTGACCACCTTGAAATTCTTGACATAACCCTCTTCCTTGAAGATCCTGGCGATGGCCAGTTTGACCTTGCTTAAGGGCATGTCCACCGTTTCATGGTAGACCATGTTGGCGTTCCGGATGCGCGTGAGCATGTCCCCTATAGGGTCATTCACATACATTGCAATAGCCTCCTTGACCGCATCCCTTGCTACCAGCTGGATTTGACCACACCGGGGATCTTGCCTTCCCGGGCCAGCTTCCGGAAGCAACAACGGCACATATTGAATTGCCTCATGTAGGCATGGACACGACCACAGAGGGGGCACCTGGTGTAGGATCTCACCTTGAACTTGGGATCCCTCGCGGCCTTGATCCTCATGGCTTTTCGGGCCATTCGCTTCATCTCCTCCCTTACCGGGCGAAAGGCATTCCAAGAGCCTGGAGCAGGCTCATAGCCTCTTCATCCGTCTTCGCCGTGGATACGATGGAAATATTCATCCCCCTGATACGGCTCACCTTGTCGTAGTCGATCTCGGGGAAGATCAGCTGCTCCCTCAGGCCGAGGTTGTAATTCCCGTGGCCGTCAAAACCCTTGGGAGACAACCCCTGGAAGTCCTTGATCCTGGGCAGCGCCAGGGAGATGAGCCTGTCAAGGAACTCCCACATCCTCGCCCCCCGGAGCGTGACGGAACAGGCGACGGGCATCCCCTCACGGAGCTTGAAGCCCGCCACGGACTTCTTCGCCCTCTTCATCATGGGCTGCTGCCCCGTAATGGTGCGAAGTTCCGCGATGGACGACTCCATGTACTTGTAGTCCGTCTTGGCCTCCCCCACCCCGATGTTCACGACCACCTTCTGGATCCGGGGGACTTCCATGACGTTGGAATAACCGAACTCCTTCTGAAGCCGTCCCGTGATATCTTTTTTGTAAAGATCTGCCAGACGCGGCATTGTCCAGTCGCCTCCCCGTTACACCTTATCGATGATCTCGCCGCACTTCTTGCAGACACGGACCTTGCGCCCGTCCTCGAGGAAGGCCCTCCCGACGCGGGTCGCGGCGCCGCAGGCCGTGCAGACGAGCTGGACCTTGCTGGAGTAGATGGGGGCCTCCTGCTTGACGATCCCGCTCTGTGGGTTCTTGGCGGAGGGTTTGACATGCTTCGTCACGATGTTGACCCCCTCCACCAGCAGCAGGTCCCTGGAAGGGAAGCAGCGAAGGACCTTACCTTCTTTCCCCTTGTCCTTCCCGGAGATGACCTTAACCCGGTCTCCTTTGCGTATCCTGATCTTGCTCATCGCGCCACTTCCTCCTAGACCACTTCCGGAGCGAGGGATACGATCCTCATGAACCGCTTTTCCCTGAGCTCGCGGGCCACGGGGCCGAAGATCCTCGTGCCCCTCGGGTCACCGTTGTTGTCGATGAGAACGGCCGCGTTATCGTCGAACCGGACGTAGGAACCGTCCTTGCGGCGAACCTCTTTTTTGGTCCTGACGATCACGGCCTTGACCACATCGCCCTTGCAGGCGTTGCTGTTGGGTATGGCCTCCTTGACGGAGGCGACCACTATGTCGCCGATGGAGGCGTAACGCTTCCTGCTCCCCCCGAGGACCTGGATGCACATGATCTTTTTCGCGCCTGAGTTGTCGGCGACCTTCATCACCGTACGGAGTTGGATCATCCGTTACGCCTCCTTATCCTGGCTGCCGCCGAGGACCGGGGCCCTCTCGATGATCTCGACAACCTTCCAGCGCTTATGGCGGCTCAAGGGGCGAGTCTCCTCGATCTTTATCCTGTCCCCGATGCGGCAGGTCTCCTCTTCGTCGTGGGCCATGAATTTCTTGCTCCTCAAAACGGGCTTTCCGTAAAGGGCATGCTTGGCCATCCGGTCGACCTTGACCACGACGGTCTTCGTCATCCGGTCGCTCACGACGGTACCTACCTGCGTCTTTCTTGAGATGGTTCTACCGTTCATCCCTTGTTCCCCCCTACACCGGGCGCTTGAGCCCGATCTCCTTCTCCCGCATGACGGTGAGCACCCTGGCGATGGATCTTTTGACCTCTCCGATGCGCCCGGTGTTCCCCAACTGCCCTATGGCGTGCTGGAAACGGAGGTTGAAAAGTTCTTCCTTGAACTGCTTATGCTTGTCGCTCAATTCCTCTAGGGACAGCTCGCGTAGTTCCCTGGCGTTCATCCTCAGACACCACCCATTCCATCCCGCGTTACCAGGCGGACCTTTATCGGCAGCTTGTGAGAAGCCGTGAGGAAGGCTTTTTCAGCCACGTCCCTTGATACCCCCGCTATCTCGAACATGATCTTCCCCCTGCGCACGGGGGCGACCCAGAACTCCGGGGCCCCCTTCCCCTTCCCCATACGAGTCTCAAGGGGTTTCTTCGTGAAGGGGTGGTCCGGGAATATCCTGATCCAGGTCTTGCCGCCCTTTTTCATTTTACGGGAGATCGCCACGCGGGCGGCCTCGATCTGCCGTGCGGTTATCCAGGCGCATTCGAGGGCCTGTAGCCCGTACTCACCAAAGGCTACGGTCTTGCCCCCCTTGGCCATGCCGCTCAAGGCGCGTCTATAGGTTTTGCGGTACTTGACCCTTTTCGGCATGAGCATCCCCAATTACCCCCTCTCGACGGGTTCCTGGCTCCCGGCGGGAGCGGGCCTCACGGCCTGACCCTTGTTTATCCATACCTTTACGCCTATCACGCCGTACAGGGTGCGCGCTTCGGCAAAGCCGTAATCGATGTCGGCCCTGAGCGTCGACAGAGGGAGCCTTCCCTCGAGGTACCACTCGGTCCTGGCGATCTCGGCTCCGCCCAGCCTTCCGCTGCACTGGATCTTTATTCCCTCGGCACCGGATTTCATGGCCCTGAAGATGGACTGCTTCATGGCGCGGCGGAAGCTGACACGCCTCACCAGCGCCGACGCGACCCCTTCGGCCACGATCTGGGCTTCCCTGTCAGGGTTCTTGATCTCCTGGACGTTGATCATTACTTTATTTCCAGTCAGCTCCTGGATCTCCTCCCTGACCTTCTGGATCTCGGTGCCTCCCTTCCCGATCACTACCCCGGGGCGGGCGGTCCAGATGGTGAAACGGATGACCTTGCCTATCCGCTCGATCTCTATCTTCGAGATGCCGGCATGGGACCATCTTTTGGAGATCCATTCCCTGAGCTTGAGGTCCTCATGCAGTTTCTCCGCGTAATCCTTGCGGCCCGAGTACCATCTCGATTCCCAATCGCGCACTATTCCAAGCCGATACCCAACAGGGTGTACTTTCTGGCCCAACGGTCAACCCTCCCTAGCGCTCGGCGACCACAACGGTGATATGGCTGGTGCGATGCTTGTAAGGATGCACCCTGCCCATCGAGACTGGTTGCCAGCGCTTCATAGATGGACCCTGGTCGGCGTAGGCCTTCACCACAACCAGTCGATCCATATCCATTCCATAGTTATGCTCGGCATTGGCGATGGCGCTCTTGAGCACCTTCTCGACCACCCGGGCGGCCTTCTTGGGGGTGAAGCGGAGCGTCTCAAGGGCCTGGCCGGCGTTCTTCCCCCTTATGAGAGTAAGGACCTGCCTCGATTTGGTCGGCGAGATCCGCACCTGCCTCGCAATGGCTTTTGCTTCCATGAAAAGCCCTCCTATCGCACGCGGGTGGAACGTTCCTGCCCCGCGTGCCCCCCGAACTTGCGCGTGGGGGCGAACTCCCCAAGCTTATGACCCACCATATTCTCGCTTATGAAGATCGGGATATGGGTCCTGCCGTTGTGCACGGCGATGGTGTGCCCGATCATGTCCGGCACAATGGTGGAACGCCTGGACCACGTCTTGATGACTCTTTTCTTTCCTTCCTCGTTCATGGCCTCCACCTTGTGGAGAAGCTTCTGTTCGACAAAGGGCCCCTTTTTCGTTGAACGAGCCATTGTATGTCCCTCCCTGCCGCTACTTCTCGTAACGTCGCCGTACGATGAACTTGTCCGACGGCTTGCGTTTACGGGTTCTGTACCCCTTGGCGGGCGTTCCCCAGGGGGACACCGGGTGCTTGTGGGACTTGCTCTTCCCTTCCCCGCCGCCCATGGGGTGATCCACGGGGTTCATGACCATGCCCCTGACGCGGGGGCGTCTACCCAGCCATCGGCTCTTGCCTGCCTTGCCCCGGGTGAGGTTCTCGTGGTCCTCGTTGCCCAACTGTCCAACGGTGGCCATGCACTCAAGAAGGGCGAGACGGAGTTCCCCGCTCGGTAGCCTTATGAAAGCCTTTTTGCCCTCCTTGGCCATGAGCTGCGCCGATGTCCCCGCCGACCGGACCAGTACACCACCCCGACCCGGCTCGAGTTCGATGTTGTGGATAAAGGTACCCTCGGGTATGTCCCTCAACTTCATGGCGTTGCCGGGGCGGATATCCGACCCGGGGCCCGCCGTGATCATGCTCCCGATCCCGAGGCCCGAGGGGGCGAGGATGTACCTTTTCTCGCCGTCGACGTAATGGATCAGGGCTATCCTCGCGGAGCGGTTGGGATCGTACTCGATGGAGGCCACCTTCCCGGGGACACCGATCTTGTCGCGCTTGAAGTCGATGATCCGATAGAGGCGCTTGGACCCTCCTCCGCGGTGCCTCATGGTGATCCTGCCGAGGTTGTTGCGGCCCCCGGACTTTTTCAGCGCCTCTACCAACGACCTCTCGGGCTCGGTCCTGGTGACCTCCTCGAAGGAGGAGGTCGTCATGAACCTGCGGCCCGGGGTATAGGATTTGTATTTTTTGATACCCATCTTATTAAACCTCCCCGCCTAGGCGCCGGCGCCCTCGAAGAATTCGATGCGCTCGCCGGCAGCGACGGTCACGATAGCCTTTTTCCACGCCCTGGATTTACCCAGGAAGGCTCCCATCCTCTTCGGTTTCGGCCTCACGTATAGGGTGCTCACCTTGACCACCTTGACCTTGAAGATGGAGGACACGGCGTTCCTGACCTCGATCTTGTTGGCCTTGGGGTGCACCTCAAAGGTGTACTTGTTATGCTCCATCAGCCGGCTGCTCTTTTCCGTGATGATGGGCCTCAGGATGATATCCTGCGGCAACGATTTCATGCCCCGTACACCTCCTCGATCTTCCTGGCAGCGTCCACCGTCAGGATCATCCTGTTATGGTCAAGGATGTCGTAAACGTTGATGCTGTCCACGTGGAGAACCCTCGCCCCGGGGATGTTAGAGGCCGACTTGTAGATCGCGCCGCTGCTCTCACCCACCATGAGCAAGACCTTTTTCCCGGCGTCGATCTCCGTCAGGAAGGAGGCCATGCCCTTCGTGTCGGGCTTTTCTATCTCAAGGCGGTCGAGCAGTACGAGGTTTCCCTCGAGGACCTTGAGTGAGAGCGCGCTCTTCAGGGCGATCCTCCTTACCTTCCTGTTGACCTTCTGGTGATAGTCCCTGGGCCTGGGACCGTGAGTGACCCCGCCGCCCACCCAGAGGGGGGATCTCCTGCTGCCGTGCCTGGCCCTCCCGGTGTGCTTCTGTCTCCAGGGTTTTCTCCCGCCGCCCTGCACCTCGCCCCGAGAGCGGGTTGAGTGGGTGCCCTGCCTGGCGTTGGCCTGCTGGGCCACCACGACCTGGTGCATGGCCGGAACGTGGACCGGGGCCGCGAAGACGACATCGGAGAGGTTCTCCTCACCGATGAGTTCTCCCTTGAAATTGATAACTTTCACAGTCGGCATAGCTTCGCTGCCTCCTTACCGTGGTGCCCCGGCCCGCTTGCGGATCATCAGAAGTCCGTTCCTTGGTCCTGGAACGGCGCCCCTGATCAGCAGGAGGTTGTTTTCCGGGTCAACGCCGGCGACGGACAGGTTCTTTACGGTCACCCGTTCGCCGCCCATCCTTCCCGGCATTGTCTTTCCCTTGAAGATATGACCGGGGTAGCTGCTCGCCCCCCCCGAACCGGGCTCCCTGTGGAACTTGGAAGCACCGTGACTCGCGGGGCCCCCGCCGAAGTGATGTCGCTTGATAACCCCAGCGAACCCCTTCCCTTTGCTTCGCCCTGTCACATCGACCACGTCGCCGGCCTCGAAGAGTTCCACCGAGACCACGCCACCTACCTCAAAACCGTCGGTGTCGCCCACCCTGAACTCCCGGATCCACCTTTTGGGCTCGAGGCCCCTCTTTTCGAAGACGCCTCTGCGGGGCCTGTTCAACTTGGAGGGCTTGGTGTCCCCAAAGGACAGGCTCACCGCCGTGTAGCCGTCCGCGTCAAGGCTCTTGACGGCGACGACGTTGCAGGGACCGGCCTCGACAACCGTCACCGGGATGGACCGGCCCTGTTCGTCGAAGATCTGGGTCATGCCCAGCTTACGACCGAGAATACCCATCAGTACCATCTCTCTCCTTTCAGCTCATTGCTCCCCCTAAAGCTTGATCTGGATGTCCACTCCGGAGGGGAGATTCAGCTGCATAAGCGACTCCATGGTCTTCTGCGTCGGGTCGATAATGTCGATGAGCCGCTTATGAGTCCTCATTTCAAACTGCTCCCTCGCGTCCTTGTCCTTGTGGGGCGACTTGAGGACCGTGAACTTGTTCACTTCCGTCGGGAGGGGGATAGGCCCGGAAACCTTGGCCCCCGTCCGCTGCGCCGTCTCCGCTATCTGGAAGGCTGACGAGTCCAGCGCCCTGTGGTCGAACGCCTTGAGCTTGATCCTGATCTTCTTCGCCACTGTGACCGCCTCCCGGGATCAGCTGCCGAGTATCTCGGTGACGACGCCGGCACCGACGGTCCTGCCGCCTTCGCGGACGGCAAAGCGAAGACCCTGGTCCATGGCGATGGGCTGGATCAGCTTGACCTCAAAGGTCGCGTTGTCACCAGGCATTACCATCTCAACGCCCTCGGGCAGCTTGATGTCTCCCGTCACGTCGGTCGTCCTGAAGTAGAACTGCGGCTTGTAACCGCTGAAGAACGGCGTGTGACGGCCGCCCTCTTCCTTCTTCAGTACGTAAACTTCGGACTTGAAGTGCTTGTGGGGCGTGATGCTCCCCGGCTTCGCCAGGACCTGGCCCCGCTCCACGTCTTCCTTACCTACGCCCCGAAGGAGTACGCCCACGTTGTCGCCCGCCCGGGCGTCGTCGAGGATCTTCCGGAACATTTCAAGGGACGTGGCTACGGTCTTCTTGATGTCTTCCTGCATGCCTATGATGGCCACTTCGTCGCCGGCTTTGATGATGCCCCGCTCTACCCTGCCCGTGACCACGGTGCCGCGGCCCGTTATGGTGAAGACGTCCTCGATGGGCATCAGGAAGGGCCTGTCCACTTCACGAACAGGCTCGGGGATGAAGCTGTCGCAGGCGTCCATGAGTTCCCAGATAGCCCCCGCCCACTGGCTGTCGCGGCCAAGGTCGTCGCTTTCAAGGGCCTTAAGCGCCGATCCCCGGATGATGGGCGTGTCGTCGCCCGGGAAGTCGTACTTGCCCAGGAGGTCGCGGATCTCCATCTCCACCAGGTCCAATAGTTCAGGGTCGTCCACCATGTCCACCTTGTTCATGAAGACCACCAGGGCAGGCACGTTGACCTGACGGGCCAAAAGTACGTGCTCCCGCGTCTGGGGCATGGGGCCGTCCGCCGCGGAGACCACCAGGATCGCTCCGTCCATCTGCGCCGCACCGGTGATCATGTTCTTGATGTAGTCGGCGTGACCGGGGCAGTCGATGTGGGCGTAGTGNNCGCTTCTCCGTCTGGTATTCCACGTGGGAGATGTTGATCGTGATGCCACGCTCGCGCTCCTCGGGGGCCTTGTCGATCTTGTCAAAGGGCGTGAAGTCCGCCCACCCCGTCGAGGACAGCGTGCGCGTTATCGCCGCCGTCAGCGTCGTCTTGCCGTGGTCAATGTGACCGATCGTACCTATGTTCAGGTGCGGCTTCGTCCTGTCAAAATGCTCCTTCGCCATTTTGTTAACCTCCCTTGTTAACTTCTTCTCAGCGGTTACCGCCTTTTATGTTTTTCCGGGGCGTATCAGTGCCGAAGGATCTTTTCGGTGATCTCCCCGGGAACTTCCTCGTAGTGAGAGAACTGCATCGAGTAGGACGCCCTCCCCGAGGTCTTGTTCCTCAGGTCGGTGGCGTACCCGAACATCTCCGAGAGCGGGGCGAAGGACTTCACGATCCTCGCGTTGCCCCTCATCTCCATTCCCTCCACGTGACCCCGCCGCGAGGAAAGATCTCCCATTACGTCCCCTACGTATTCATCGGGTGTCACGACCTCGACCTCCATGATCGGCTCCATCAGGACCGGGTTAGCGGACCTCATGGCTTCCTTGAAGGCCATGGAGGCGGCGATCCGGAAGGCCAGTTCGGAGCTGTCCACCTCGTGGAAGCTGCCGTCGACGAGGGTCACCTTTACACCGATCACAGGGTAACCGCCCAGCACCCCGTTGGCCACGGTCTCGGTTATCCCCTTCTGCACGGCCGGGATGAACTCCCTCGGTATGGCCCCGCCGACGATCCTGTCCTCGAAGAGGAAGCTCTTTTCCTCGGGGAGCGGCTCGATCTCCAGGACCACGTGGCCGTACTGCCCCCTGCCCCCGGTCTGCTTGATGAACTTGCCCTCGCCGGAGGAGGGGTTCCTGATGGTCTCCCGGTAGGCCACCTGGGGCCTTCCCACCCTGACGTCCACGCCGTATTCCCTCTTGAGCCGGTCGACGATGATCTCGAGGTGAAGTTCCCCCATACCGGAGATGATCGTCTGGGCCGTCTCCTCGTTGGTGGAGACCTTGAAGGTGGGGTCCTCCTCGGAGAGCCCCGCCAGCCCCCGCGTCAACTTCACCTGGTCGGCCTTGCTCATGGGTTCCGCCGAGAGGTGGACCACCGGTTCCGGGAACTCCACCGATTCCAGGACGATGGGCTTCCTCTCGTCGGAGAGGGTGTCCCCCGTCTTGGTGGCCTTCAGCCCCGGCAGGGCAACGATCTCGCCGGCGGAAGCCTCTTCCAGGTCTTCCCTCTTGTTGGCGTGCATCCTGAGTATCCTGCCCACTCTCTCGCGGTTCCCCGTAGAAGTATTCAAAAGGCTGGAACCGCTCCTGACCCTCCCCGAATAGATCCTGCAATAGACCAGGCGCCCCACGAAGGGGTCGACCATTATCTTGAAGGCCAGCGCCGAGAAGGGACCGCCGGGGTCGGGATACCTTTCCTCGGGATCTCCCGTCGAAGGGTGCACGCCCTTGATCGGCGGCAGGTCCTTCGGGCTTGGGAGATAGTCCACCACTGCGTCTAGAAGGGAATGGACACCCTTGTTCTTGAAGGCCGACCCGCAGAGCACGGGAAAAACGGCCAGCTCGATGGTCCCCTTCCTCAAAGCCTTCTTGAGGACATCTTCCGGAACGCGCTTGCCCTCCAGGAAGAGGTTCATCACATCCTCGTCGATCTCCGCCATGGCCTCCACGAGGGCTTCCCTCCCAAGGGCGGCGTCTTCAGCCAGCTCGGCCGGGATATCCACTACCCTGGGGTCGACGCCGAGCTCCTCCACGTAGATGACGGCCTTTTCCCTGACCAGGTCAACGACACCGCTGAAACCATCCTCGGAACCTATGGGTATCTGCACGGGGACGGCGTTGGCGCCTAGGCGCTCCTTCATCTGGGCGACCACCTGGTGGAAATCCGCCCCGACCCTGTCCATCTTGTTGATGAAGGCGACCCTGGGCACCCTGTACCGGTCGGCCTGCCTCCAGACAGTCTCGGATTGGGGTTCCACCCCGCCGACGGCGCAGAAGACCGCCACGGCCCCGTCGAGGACCCTCATGGACCTTTCGACCTCAACGGTGAAATCCACGTGGCCGGGCGTATCAATAATATTGACACTAAAACCCTTCCAATGGCAGGTCGTGGCCGCGGAGGTTATAGTGATCCCCCGCTCCCTCTCCTGTTCCATCCAGTCCATGGTGGCTGCGCCTTCATGGACTTCCCCGAGCTTGTGCTTTCGGCCCGTGAAGAACAGGATCCTCTCCGTCGTCGTGGTCTTGCCGGCGTCAATATGCGCCGCGATGCCGATATTCCTGATTGAACCGAGATCGATCGAGCTCATTCGCTTTTCTCCGTGCCCGGTCCCGCGGCGGGTCCCCCTTGCACGACCCGGTGCCCGCGGAGCCTTAAGCTGACTACCAGCGGTAATGGGCAAAGGCCCTGTTGGCCTCGGCCATCCTGTGAGTGTCTTCCCGTTTCTTGACGGAATTCCCCTCACCGCGGCAAGCATCGGTCAGCTCCCTGGCCAGCCTTTCTACCATGGGGATGCCCTTTCGCCCCCTGGCGTACTGTAGGATCCACCGGGTGGCGAGGGCCTGGGCCCTCCTGGGCTGCACTTCCACGGGGACCTGGTAGGTGGCCCCGCCCACCCTCCTGGGACGGACCTCAACCATGGGTCGGACATTCTCCATGGCCTTGTTGAACACCTCGAGGGGCTCCATGCTCAGCCTCTTCGAGGCGAGGTCAAGGGCTCCGTACATGATCTTCTCGGCGACGCTTCTCTTGCCGTCGATCATGATCGCCGCAATGAACTTGGCTATATCGAGTTCCCCGAACCTGGGGTCGGGCTCAACCTCGCGAATCCTGACGTGTCCCTTTCTTGGCATATCCTAGACACTCTCCCTGCCGTTGCCTGTCTGCCGGCCCTACTTGGGCCGTCTCGCGCCGTACTTGGAGCGGCTCTTCCGTCTTCCCTCGACGCCGCCGCAATCAAGGGTACCCCTCACTATATGGTAACGGACCCCGGGAAGGTCCTTGACCCTGCCGCCCCTCACCAACACTACAGAGTGTTCCTGCAGGTTGTGTCCCACCCCGGGTATGTAGGAAGTGACCTCGAAGCCGTTGGTAAGGCGGACCCTCGCGACCTTCCTGAGGGCGGAGTTCGGCTTCTTGGGCGTGACGGTGTAAACCCTGGTGCAGACCCCTCTCCTGGCAGGATTCCCCTGCAGGGCCGGTGCCTTGGAGTGCCCTCTCTTTTCCTGGCGCCCCTTTCGTATCAGTTGGTTAATGGTCGGCAAAAAACCCCCTCCTTCTCATTCACTGCTCCTTCAAGCCCTCCACCTCGGTGACCTCAGGGACCCTTCCGTATCGCGATCCCCGCCGCAGCCGCTCCGCGGCCGATGGCGCAAGCGCGCCCAAGGATGGTCATGCTGTCAGCCCATTCGACCTTGATGCCGGCCTCTTCAGCCATCTTCTCCAGGTCCTCCACCAGGGATGCCCTCGCATCGGCCGCGAGGAAGAGTTTCCTCAAATTCCCGGACTGGAGCGCTCTCCTCACGGACCTTACCCCCACCAGCCTGTTGGGCACAGCCAGCTCGTTCAAGGGCACACGGGACCCCCCCCTTGAAAAGGACACCGGGAAATAATATCAGCGGCACCGGTCACTGTCAAGAAAGATCTTTTCCCCGCCTCTTCCAGGGTTACAGGAAAACCTCCCCGGGGGGTGGCCCCTCGGGCGCCGTCGCCGCCTCACGGACAATTATATCCTTGCAATCCTCGAAGGATGTCCCCGCGGGGATCAGGTGTCCTATGATCACGTTCTCCTTGAGGCCCTTCAGTTTGTCCACGTCGCCCCTCACGGCTGCACCGGCAAGGACCTGGGCCGTCTGCTGGAAGGAGGCCGCGCTGAGGAAACTCTCCGTGGCAAGGGCCGCCTTGGTGATGCCGTGAATGACGGGCTTCCAGGCTGGTTCCTCCCTGAGCCTGCGGACAAAGGTCACCCGCTGAAGGGTGCGTTTTGTCTCGGATTGGGTGAAGATCGGCCTCAGGACCATCTCATCGGGGTCGGCCGTTAGCAGGCTCTCCAGGACCTGGCTGTTAACCTCACTCCCGGCATCGGCCACGACCTCGCCCTTTTTGTCCTTCACCGGCTCCAGCAGCACCTTCCCGTAGGCGATATCGGAGAGCACCTTCCTCAGGATGGCGTCCCGGGACAGTATCTCGCCGTCGATCTCGACGGCCGTCAGTTCACCCTCCACGAGGCCTCGCACGACGCTCCCGTCGATAAGCTGGGGTATGTCGATGACGGCGTTACCGTCGGAGTCGATGGCCTGCACGAGGGGCCTCGCCCAGTACTGGTCAATGAGCATCTTCTGGATCGAGTCGGATACGGTGACCGTCTCCGGGGACCGCCAGACCTTCACGGACACCACGTTGTTCTCCCTTATGACCGAGGCGGCCGCGTCATCGATGACCCTGTCGGCGGAAAGGAGCGTCTTGCCGTCGGCTGTGACATCCTCGGCGAGGTAGGTCTTGTCCTTCATCTCCTCGAGGATAGCCACGTCCCTAACTTGGATCCTGGGCGGGAAACCTCGGGTCAGCAGCGCCAGGTTCAGGCCCGAGAGGGCGCTCCCCGGCTCGATGGCTTCGCCGTCGGGCAGTTCGACCCTTTCGGTCAGCACCAGTCCCGTCATGCTCCTCCTGAAGGAGGATTCGCCAACGATCACGCGAAGGGCATCGCCTTCATCCTCAAGGGTCAGCTCGGAGACGCCCGAACCGGGGCGGAGCATCTGCCGGATCGAGCTGTCATCGAGCACCTTGCCCTTGACGCTCAGGGCGGGTTCAATATCGCCCTGCCCCGCGACGTCACCGAGTTTTTTGCCGGCCATGATCTCCACAGCCTCCTGGAGGAAGCGCTCGTTGCCGGCTCTTATCTGCTCGACTTCTTTCTCGATGTCGCTGAGCCAGGCCAACTCCATGGAGACGAAGGAGCTGTCCCCCTCTTCGATCACCCTCACCCTGTTGACGGGCGCGACCTTCCTTAGGATGACCTCGATATGCTTGTTGCTGACGGAGACGCCCTGGGAGAGGTAGACCGACTGGATATTGTCCACCAGGTAGTTCTGGACCGCCTCCAGGCCTTCGATCTCGAGCAATTGCTGCGGGTCGACGTGCCCGTCGGTCAGGGCCTGCCCCTTCGCGACGGGCTGTCCCTCCTCGACGAGGAGGGGCTGCGACGCCGGGATGTTGTAGGAGGATCGGGACTCCACACCATCCACCTCGGAGGATATGAAGACCTTTCTCTTGCCCTCCATCTCCCGGATCTCCGAAACGAACCCGTCCCGGTCGGAGAGGAAAGCCACCTTTTTGGGCCTCCGGACCTCGAAGAGCTGTTCTATCCTGGGAAGGCCCTGGGTGATGTCCTCACCGGTGATGCGGACGCCGCCGGTATGGAAGGTCCGCATGGTCAGCTGGGTCCCGGGCTCCCCTATGGACTGGGCCGCTACGACCCCGACGGCCTCGCCCAGGAGTACCTTCTCCCGCGACGACAGGTCCATGCCGTAGCACTGCCGGCATATGCCGTCCTTGAGGGCGCAGGTCAGGGGGCTCCTCACCCAGACCTCCTCCAGGCCGGCCTTTTCGATCTGACCCGCCTTCTCGGCGTCGATCAGCTCCCCGGAGGCCGCGATCTTTTCCCCCGTCTCGGGGTTCACTATATCCCTCAGGTTGGTCCTGCCGATTATCCTCTCGCTGAGGGAGATGATCATCTTGCCGTCCTGGAGCAGGGGCCTTATGCAGACACCCATGTCGGTGCCGCAGTCCTCGGCGGTTATGATCAGGTCCTGGGCGACATCGACAAGGCGCCGGGTAAGGTAACCGGACTTGGCCGTCCTGAGGGCGGTATCGGCCAGCCCCTTTCTCGCGCCGTGGGTGGATATGAAGTATTCCAGGCTGTTGAGGCCCTCACGGAAGTTAGAGACGATGGGGTAGTCGATGATCTTCCCTGACGGGTCGGCCATGAGCCCCCGGATGCCGGCCATCTGTGCCACTTGGCTTTTGCTTCCACGGGCGCCGGATTCCATCATCATCCTGATGGGGTTGGTGACATCCATGTTGGCCAGGACCGCATCGGCCGCCTCCCGGGAGGCCTCCGACCAGAGGGTCTCCTTCTGCCGGAGGTATTCGTCCTCGGTGAGGACCCCCATCTCGTACTGGGACGAGAGGACCTCCTCCTTGGAGAGGGCCTCGTTAACGATGTCCTTTTTCTGATGGGGTATGACGACGTCGCCAAGGCCGAAGCTGATGCCGCTGACGGTCGACCACTGGTACCCCAGTTCCTTTATCTTGTCCAGCATGTCCACCAGGGCCTCCTGCCCCACCCGGTCGTAAGCGGCGTCGATGAGCGCGCCCAGGGGTTTCTTCCCCATCTGCTTGTTTATATAGCGCAGGTCGGGGTGGAGTATGCTGTTGAAGAGGGCCCGGCCGGGGGAGGTGGTGATCCATTCACCCCTGAACTTGAGCTGGATCTTGCTGTTGATGTCCACCACGTCGAAATCGAGGGCGGATAGAACGTCCTCGATGGAGAGGAAGCTCATCCCTTCGCCCTTCCTGCCCTCGAGCATGGCCGTGACATAGTAGATCCCCAGCACGATGTCCTGGGTGGGCGTGACGACGGGCCTCCCGCTCGCCGGCGAAAGGAGGTTCCTGGCGGAGAGCATTATCGTCTGGGCCTCCACGCGGGCCTCGATGGACAGCGGCACGTGGACCGCCATCTGGTCACCGTCGAAGTCGGCGTTGAAGGCGGTGCACACCAGGGGGTGGAGTCTCAGGGCCTTACCTTCCATGAGGACCGGTTCAAAGGCCTGGATCCCCAGCCGGTGAAGCGTCGGCGCCCTGTTGAGGAGCACGGGGTGGCCCTTGATGACCTCCTCCAGTATGCCCCACACGTCCTCGCGCCCCCGCTCGATGGCCCTCTTGGCGCTCTTGACGTTGGGCGAGAGGCCCTGATCCACGAGCTTGTTGATGACGAAGGGTTTGAAGAGTTCCAGGGCCATTTGCTTCGGGACGCCGCACTGGTGGATCTTCAGGTTCGGTCCGATGACGATGACGGACCTGCCCGAGTAGTCGACCCTCTTGCCGAGCAGGTTCTGGCGGAAGCGGCCCTTCTTGCCCCGCAGGAGGTCGGAAAGGCTCTTCAGGGGCCTGTTCCCGGCACCGAGCACGGCCTTGCCCATCCTCCCGTTGTCGATCAGGGCATCGACGGACTCCTGGAGCATCCTCTTCTCGTTACGGATGATTATCTCCGGCGCCCTGAGCTCCTGCAACTTGCGGAGCCTGTTGTTGCGGTTTATAACCCTGCGGTAGAGGTCGTTGAGGTCCGAGGTGGCGAAACGGCCGCCGTCCAGCTGGACCATGGGCCTCAGGTCGGGCGGGATGACCGGGAGAGCCTGGAATACCATCCACTCCGGCTTCCCGTCGCTCTTGCGGAAGTCCTCGGCGACCTGTAGCCTTTTGACCAGCTTTCTCTTTTTCTGGCCGGTGGATTCCCCTATCTCGTCCCTGAGGGAGGCCGCCAGTTCGTTCAGGTTGATCCTCGAGAGGAGCGAAAGGACGCCCTCGGCCCCGATCCCGGCCTCGAAATCCTTGTCGTAGGCCGCGCAGAGGCGCTGTTCCCTCTCAAGGATTATGTCACCCCGCTGGAAGGGCGAACCGCCGCCCTCGATGACCATGTAGCAGGGGTCCTCGATCGTCACGGATTCCCCCATCACCGAGAACCTCCCCGGGTACTTCTGGAAGAAAAGTTCGTACTCGCTGGAGGAGATCACGTCCCCCTTCTTGAAGGGGAGCTTGGCCACGGCGGTGACGACGAAACCCTCCTCGTTGCCGACCAAAGCCCGTTCCGTCCGGAGCAGTTCGTTCGCCGAAAGGGCCTTCTCTCTCTCTGTGGCGGAAAGTACCCGCCCCTCGGAGTAGAGCCCGTCGGCGGAAGGCTCGGTGACCCGGAAAGCCGGTTCCGCCTTGAACACCTTGTCGCCGAAATCGCGCTTGAAGACCCCCACCTGGCCCGCGGAGATCACGTCGCCCGGGTTGGCCGGGATGTCGTCCACCGGGCCGACCCGGTGGGCTTCCTCAGCTTTGAACCGGTGGTCGTAATGCCTGTGGATCCTCTCCTCGCACTCCGAGACCAGGTCCCCTCTTCTCAGGAGATCCGTCCTCCGTCCCTCCATGACCACCTTGTAGACGGGTTCCCGCCTCCGGGTGGGGGCGAAGTAGACCACCTTCTCGAGGTCCTTCGTGGCGGTGCCCAGGAGCAGGCTCAATCGGCTGGGTATACCCCGGAGGTACCAGATATGGACCACCGGCGCCGCCAGCTCGATGTGCCCCATGCGTTCCCTCCTGACGCGGTTATCGGCTATCTCAACGCCGCAGCGATCGCAGACTACGCCCTTGAACTTGGGGCCGCTCCTTTTGTACTTCCCGCAGGCGCACTCAAAGCTCCTGGTGGGACCGAAAATTCTCTCGCAGAAGAGGCCGTCCTTCTCCGGCCTGAGGGTCCTGTAGTTGATGGTCTCAGGCTTCTTGACCTCCCCGCTGGACATTTCCCTGATCCTTTCGGGGCTCGCAAGCTTGATCTTGACCCCGGAGATCCCTCTCTGGTTCATCTATTCCTCAGCCCCCTCTTCCGGGTCGTCGTCACTCTCTCCACCCAGGACCGAGATCAGTTGGCCCCGGTCTTCCTCAACGGGCACCTCGTCGTGGAAAAGGTCATCGAGGGCTCCCTCCGGGCGGCCCGCGGGTCCTTCGCGCTTCTCCTGGGTCCTCACTCTCGGGAGGAGCGCCGGCTCTTCGTCCTCATCCATGAGCAGCTCTCCCATGGAGCCGTCCTCGTAGGCGATCTCCACGTCAAGACCCAGGCCCTGCAGTTCCTTGACGAGGACCCTGAAGCTCTCGGGGACGCCGTGTTCCGTAAGGTTGAGACCCTTCACTATTCTCTCGTAGGTCTTGAGCCTGCCCCTGATGTCGTCGGACTTGACGGTCAGGATCTCCTGGAGGACGTGGGCGGCCCCGTAACCTTCCAGGGCCCAGACTTCCATCTCCCCGAAGCGCTGGCCGCCGAACTGGGCCTTCCCCCCGAGGGGCTGCTGGGTTATCAGGCTGTAGGGGCCTATGGACCGGGCATGGATCTTGTCGTCCACCAGGTGGATGAGCTTCATCATGTACATGGTCCCCACCGTGACGGGCCGCCTCATGGGTTCGCCGGTCCTGCCGTCGTAGAGGAGCACCCGCCCGTCGGGCGTCATGTCCTTGAAACCCTCCTGGCGGGACTTCTCAACCAGGTCCAGGATCTCCTGTTCGGTAGCCCCCTCAAATACTGCGGTGGAAACGTGCCAGTCGTTCTGGGAGGCCACGAAGCCGAGGATGGTCTCCAGCACCTGGCCGAGGTTCATGCGGCTTGGCACCCCGATGGGGTTCAGCACCACGTCGATGGGAGTACCGTCGGGAAGGTAGGGCATATCCTCCTCGGGGAGGATCCTCGAAACGACACCCTTGTTGCCGTGGCGCCCCGCCATCTTGTCGCCCACCGAGATCTTCCTTATCTTCGCCACGTAGACCTTGACGACCTCGTTGACTCCCGGCGTCAGGTCATCACCGTTCTCGGAACGGCTGAGGCGCTTCACCGCCACGACCTTACCGCCCTCGCCATGGGGGATCCTCATGGAGGTGTCCCTGACCTCCCTGGCTTTCTCGCCGAAGATGGCCCTCAGGAGTTTTTCCTCGGGCGACTGGTCGGACTCACCCTTAGGGGTGACCTTGCCGACGAGGATGTCGCCCGCCACCACTTCCGCCCCGATCCGGACGATACCGGTCTCGTCGAGGTCCTTGAGAGCGTCCTCGCCGACGTTGGGGATATCCCGGGTTATCTCCTCGGGCCCGAGCTTCGTGTCGCGGGCCTCCACCTCGTACTCCTCTATATGGACAGAGGAGAAGCTGTCGTTCTTCACCAGCCTGTCGCTCAGCAGGATGGCATCCTCGTAGTTGTACCCCTCCCATGAGACGAAGGCCACGAGGACGTTGTTGCCCAGGGCCAGTTCGGTGTTCTCCACCGCCTGGCCGTCGGCGATGATATCCCCCGCCTTGACCTTGTCTCCCTTGAAGACGATGGGTTTCTGGTGGATGATGGTACCCTGGTTCGATCTCTTGAACTTGACCAGGTTGTACTGGTCGACCTTGCCGGCCTTGCCGGCCTGGATCTTTATCGTCCGGGAATCGACGCCGATCACGGTGCCGGGATTGCGCGCCACCACGCAGGAGCCCGAATCCCGGGCTATCCTCGCCTCGATCCCCGTGCCGATGATGGGAGCCCTGGAGTTGATCAGCGGGACGGCCTGCCTTTGCATATTGGACCCCATGAGAGCCCGGTTTGCATCGTCGTGCTCCAGGAAGGGGATGAGGGCCGTCGAGGCCGAGACGATCTGCTTGGGCGAAATATCCAGGAAGTCGACCTTGGCCGGCTCGACCACGGCGATATCCCCCCTGTCCCTTACGTAGATCTCCTTTTCCGCGAAGGTCCTGTCGGGGTTCAGGGGCGTGTTGGCCCTTCCGATGTAATATTCATCCTCCTCGTCGGCCCCGAGGTAGACGACTTCGTCGGTGACCTTGCCGTCGACGACCTTTCTTTTCGGTGCCTGGAGGAAACCGTACTCGTTTATCCTCGAGTAGATCGACAGGGAGGTCACCAGGCCGATGTTGGGACCCTCGGGGGTCTCGATGGGGCAGACCCTGCCGTAGTGGGTGTAGTGGACGTCCCTGGCCTCGAAACCGGCCCTCTCCCTGCTCAGGCCTCCGGGGCCGAGCGCCGAGAGTCTCCTCCGATGGGTCAGTTCCGCCAGGGGATTCGTCTGGTCCATGAACTGCGAAAGCTGGCCAGAGCCATAGAACTCCCTCAAGGCCGCCGATATGGGACGGACGTTTATCAATTCTCTCGCGGTGGCGCCGGTGAGGTCGGGGATGGTGGTCATCCTCTCCCGGGCGATCCTCTCCATCCTGAGCAGGCCGATACGGACCTGGTTCTGGAGCAGTTCGCCGACGGCCCGCACCCTCCTGTTGCCGAGATGGTCGATGTCGTCGATCCGCTCGTAGCCGTCCCTGAGGCCCATCAGTTTTTTAACTATCTGCACGACGCCGTCCACCAGGAGCAGGCGGACAGACCCCGGGATATCCAGGCCGAGCCGGCGGTTCAGCTTGTACCTTCCCACGCGGCCGAGGTTATACCTGCGGGTGTCGAAGAAGAGCCCGTTGACATACTCCCTGGCGTTCTCCATCCGGGCCGGTTCGTTGGGCCGAAGCCTGCGAAACAGCTCGAGGATGGCCTCATCGGTGTTCCTTGTCGGGTCGCGCTCCATGGTAGCCTCGATGGCGGAGTCGGTCTTCCAGACCCAGGCCCGGGTCCTGCCCATCTCCAGCAATCTCTCAAGGATGTCCCGGGTGATCCTCTCGTTCTTCCTGATGACGGCCTTCCCGGACTCCTCGGTTATGGTTTCGGCGATGAGCCTTCCCTTGACCTCGTCCTCGATGAGGTCGATCTGTTCCTCGACGGCCCCGAAAAGCTCCAGGATCTCATCATTGCCTGCTACGCCGAAGGCCTTGAGCAACACCGTGACGGGCAGTTTTTTCCTGTTGTCGATGTTCACCGATAGGACCTCGCCCGGCGTCATGTCGAACTCGAGCCAGGCTCCCCTGTCGGGGATGACCTTGGCGGAGTAACGCTCCTGCCCGGGGATGGATTCCTCGGAGTTGAAGTAGACGCCCGCCGAGCGGGCCAGCTGGCTGACCACGACCCTCTCGGTGCCGTTGATGATGAAGGTCCCCCTTTCGGTCATCATGGGGAAGTCCCCAAGGTAGACCTCCTCTTCCTTGATCTCCTCGGTCTTCCTGTTCACCAGGCGGATGGTCGCCCTGACCGACCTGGACCAGGAAAGGTCCCTCTGGATCGCCTCTTCCTGGGTGACCTGGGGGGGGTCGACGAAATAGTCCACGAATTCAAGGGCGAAGGACCCGTCATAGCTCTCGATGGGGAACACCTCATCGAAGAGCTCCTGGAGACCCTGGCTGGATCTCTCATCCGCCTCGATGAGTCCGCCCTTTTCGTTGAACTGGAAGAACCAGCGGAAGGAATCCCGCTGGATCTCCACCAGGTCGGGGATCTCGACAAGGTCGCGGGTGCGACCGAAGGTGAGGCGCTGCCGCTTGCTGTTTACGGTAACGAATTCAGCCATGGGAGAAACACAACCTCCCTGTCTCTAGGGGATTTGGGGAAACTAGACGTGACAAACTAAAAGAATAGCGAAAGGGCTGTGCTCTGTCAATAGGCACAGCACAACCCTTTCGGTTTTCTCCTGGTGCGATCACCGTTTTTCACCACCCGCCGACGGGGTGGACGTATTCTATGGTGGGGAAGGGGGGATTTGAACCCCCACACCCTTACGGACACTGGCTCCTGAAGCCAGCGCGTCTACCGTTCCGCCACTTCCCCGGGTCCTGGTACCGACGCCGTTGATTTTATCAACGGGGGGACCTTTTTGCAACAGGTGGTTGGTAAAGGGGCCCGGCGCCAAGGCACCTCGTTCCTTTACGGTTCACGCCTTTCGCTTTTGCTTTTGCCTTTGCCTTTGCCTTTGCCTTTGCCTTTGCCTTTGCCTTTGCCTTTGCCTTTGCCTTTGCCTTTGCCTTTGGCCTTGGCTTTGCCTTTGGCCTTGGCTTTGCCTTTAGCTTCACGATTTACGATTTACGATTCACGATTTACGGCTTTTTCGATGGTGATTGCACCCTATTTGGCACTGGTATTAGGATGGTGCCATGGACCTCAAAGCCTATGAA
>MTKZ01005801.1_pt1 | contig 76772 bp, 51 predicted proteins | sample 1042781 | NCBI WGS metagenome assembly MTKZ01 (sample SAMN06212207, study PRJNA360539) | anaerobic digester metagenome | biome: Wastewater treatment plant; material: sludge; isolation source: anaerobic digester fed with sludge from wastewater treatment plant | place: Denmark: WWTP Viborg ... | reverse complement strand
GCCTGCTACGCGCAATTCGGAATCCGCATAATGGCTGAAGAGCATTCCAAAATCCGGGGCGGGTACATCATCCTTATCATCCACAGCCTTGACTCGTTTGGATTCAGGCGGCAGATGTTCATGCGTATCCATTAAGGGAGTCTGCTCCACCAGGGAGTGTATTCCCCCTTCCGGAACGGCGGCGGCAACCGCCCAATCCTGTCTTGCCGGAAGGGTAGCGCATCCCCCCATGCCAAGGCTCAATACCGTACCCGTGGCGCCCATAAAAGCCCTCCTGTTAACGGATTCATTCATGGCAATACCCTTTCTCCCGTCCTCTGTAATCAGTATTTCCGGATAAAATGCATATGCCTCCATGAATGCTGTACCTATGCCCTGCCTCAAACGTACGAATCATGGACAAGTTCCAGTTCAGCTCACCTTCTACTATATTCAAGTCACCCCCGAAGTATCAATCTTATCTTGTTTCAGGAACGGAAGTTTAATGCGATTGGGGTTGATTCCATTTTATCATGTCGGATACTATAGATATAGATATTTCTGGAGATTCGTATGAATTATTATTTTAGGGAGAAAATTACATGGATGCCAATACGGGATATAACGACTACCAGTTAGCAGCATTGTTGTATACCCAAAAGCGCTATAGTCAATCGTTGGCTATTCTTGATGAACTTGTAAAGTCCTTTCCTGACCATATCAAGATAAGGCTTGGGCGGGCGCGCTGCCTGTTTCATCTCGAACAGTACCGGGAGTGTCTGGATATCTGCGAAGAACTGCTGGCCTTTTCTGATGACACGAAAGCGATTGAGTTAAAAGACAAAATACTTGCCCAGGCGCCGGAACTCGCCCCTCAAAATACAGATCAATCGCTAATACACGCTATCGCTGATGATGACTCATCCGGGGCAGAACCCACCCCGGAGTGGCCGGAACCGGTCGCCACGTTTGATTCAACACCGGAAAGCCAAATGTCTGTCGAATACAGCAACTTTATCGCAGAACTTCTTGATGATAACCCCTGTGCTGCGCCGACAGATGCGCTGAAATCCCACCATGGTGAGCCTGAAATGCACGCCTTCGACCTTGGCTCAATTACGGAAAAAACGCCCCCAAGAAAAGAATCCATCGAATTCCTCTTCGAACCCAGCGAACCCGTGAAAGAGGACACTTTAGAACAAACAGGCAAAACGCCTCGAGAAGAGGATTTATCGTGGCTTTTTGATAAACTGGATTCAAATGAAATTGCTGCCGATATAACGGAGCGTTCCGATTTTTCCATTGAATACCCGGAACCATCAAATGCATTGGCGGCTGAAGCGGTGGCGACTCCCGATCAAGATATGCCTCTCTCACGCCTTCAGGACGAAGTGGAACCAGAAACATCATTTAAGACTCTGGAGCCTGTCGAGTCTTCCCAGGAAAGCGATGGGGCCATTGCGGATAACTGTATGGAAGCGAAGGAACAAGAGGTAATTGATCTTGCGAACGAAGCCATTATGGATATGGCAGGTCAAATAGATGCATCTTACCTGGATAGCGAGTCAAAAAGTATCCTTGAAGACGAACCATTGACGGACACATCCGTGGCTGAAAGTGTTGATGTATTCCCAGCGGGACAGAGCCCCCTTCCAGAAATCCAATCACCTTGGACAGTCTATATAGCCGAAGAAATTCCCCAAGAGCGAGAGCCCATAGAGTCTGCACCTTTGCTGCCAGAACCTGACAAAATAGTTCTGCCAACCAGTGAACCGTATAGCTTCATTGAAAACCTTCCAGTTCAGGTAAAACCCGCCGAGGATGCGTTCATTAAAGAGGAACAAGACGTTACGAAACCCGCTGTTGTCGACAGTCCTCTTTCCACAGCAGGCGACACGACACAAGCACCTTCGCTGAAGCGGTCTCGTCCGGTTCAAGTAAAGGGTCCGCGCTACCTGCCATTATTGGCCGCAGGTCTCATTGTTATTGTCGCAGTTGGCGGAATCACTTATCTTGCAAAGATCGATGAATCAATCTCCACCGTCACATCACAGGATGCCTATGTTCCACCGGAACAGAACATGCCATCACTCGCGGAACCACAAGAGTCGGTCCCTGTGGACAGAAGCATAGGAGGAACGGAACCGGAAGTGGCATCAGGCAATGCACAACCCCTCCTCACAGAGACTGTTAAACCTGAAGATACAAAACTCGTAGAAGTCCTGCAGCCCGCTCCTTCCACGGAAACTGTGGTGGACGACTCACGCGTTGAGGAACCAGGTCTTTCCGTCGCGGGCATTATAGATACTGCCCAGTCCCCCCCCGTAGAAAAACGACCCGCTTCCCCATCTTCTTCCGCCACAGAGAACAAAGATAACTTGGAAACTCCTCCAGCGGCCCCGGTTGAAACCGAGGCTACTACAGATAGTTCACCCTCTGCTTCCACAGCCTCCCCCTTCCTTTTTTCGGGCATGCATCGTTCCGGTGCCAGAACAATCAGTGTTATTGGCGAAACGCCCGTTTCACTTTCGTTGGAAGTCAGTGGCAACGCACCGGCATCGGTAGGATTTGCGGATCGAAAGACCACCATTAAGGCTATCCGCCAACTACGTCTGAAAAAAGGAGAGCTATTTGTCTGGATTTCCCTTCAGAAACAATCGGACAAGGAAGAAATCCTTTTATTGGAATCCTGTCATCTTGCCGCCGGAGAACAGAAATGGGAACCCCTTGCCTATACCTTTGACCTAAAGCAACAAAGTCCATTTCAGGCGCTGGAGATGCCATCCCAAGACAATACATCCGCCGCGTCAAGTGTATCCCAAATTGTGATTCCCGCTGAAACCGCCCTGACTTACCTGCTGTTCAAGGTACCTGACACTGGGACTGAGGGTACCTTTGTACTGGGCGGGGAGCAAGCGCCCTTCAACATCTCAGTGTCACGCCCCCCCGCCGTAAAGCCACCGGCTTCGACCGGCGAGTAGGTTGAAAATACACTCAGCGGAGTGTCAGGAAAAAGGTTGTCACAGGCTTGTCTGCAACAGAAACATCAGGAACTTAGTGTTCATTTCAGGGGCGCCCCACATGGGGCGCCCCGTTGACTTTCGTCGCTCCATTTCGTTCCTAAAAAAAACGGATTCATCACCTGATGAAGTCTTTCCAATTTCAGGGATGAGCACATAATACCTGCTATTTGTCGAAAATAAATTACCTGAAAGCAGAGTGCCGCCACGTCTGGTTTTTAGAGACATCACTCTTCTGATAGTGGAGACTGGCACAAGTCGCAGTATTTAATTTTCATCAATGTCAACCCTATCCACATGGGAATCCACATCCCCAGCGTGACAAGTGCGATCAGAAACTGCGTTCGATGATTGACGCGTTTGAAATGCCAATTAACTTGCTTTTTACATATGCTGCAGTATACGGGTTTATCGTTGTGATCCATGATATAGAATCCTTTTCCTTGATTTTTAAATTGAAGATATAGTCCTTTCCCGTACTCGAATGACAGGAAGGATGGGAAGGTAAAAATACATGCCCTTATGGGAAAAGCGGCAGCAGCCAGGAAAGGGATCAAATCAGGATGGCACGGTGCAGCAGATGTATTGAACAAGGCTGAGGGTAGTGATGGGACCCACTTGTCGAATAGACACGTGTTGTGTCATCTCCGGGATAAAAAGAAGCGTTAAACGGCAGTTTTCCCGTGTAGTTACAGGAACCACGCGAGGGGGAAGGCACCGCTCCAGCAAGGTTGGCAATCATGGTGGAACATATCAGTGATTCAACCGGTACCGTCCCGCCCCAATTACTTGCCGACACGGGAAGCATAGGCAATACAGAGGAGAGAAACACCAATATCATCACCAACAGGGAAAGGTACGTTCCTGTTTTCCTCCATTCCTTGCGCTTTGGAATGCTATATGCCTGTTTTATCTGCATAAAGATATTATACTTCTTTGTCGGGTAGTGACCCAAAAACAGATCCACGATACAAACAAGTTGAGAAGGGCTATGGGTAAACATGTATACTCTCATATACCATGTTTAATACAGATTCTTAATTTGGTATTCGAAAGAACACGTTTTTAACAAAAGAACCTAAATTCTCAAAGGAAATGGAAATGAAACACAATTCCGTAATGACTCTGTCGTTTATAGTTTATGTGACTTTCTCTATCGCACTGGGATCTTTTGCGACTGTCAGCACACCAAGTATTTTTGGTGATCACATGGTGCTGCAACAAAATAAATCACTTCCCGTGTGGGGCAAGGCTGAACCCGGCGAAACTGTCACCGTCACGCTCAACGATAAAGCGAAATCCACCTCTGCCTGTTCCGAAGGACGATGGATGGTTAAACTGCCTCGTATGAATGCTGGCGGCCCTTACGAACTTAAGATCACAGGCAAAGACAACACCCTCCTGTTCAGTGATGTCCTCGTGGGAGAAGTCTGGCTGGGTTCCGGCCAATCAAACATGCAGTGGTCCGTAAATCTTTCCACGAATGCCGAGGCAGAAATGGCAAGTGCGAACTATCCCAATATTCGGCTGTTCACGGTAAAACGCACCGTTGCCACCACCCCCCAGGATAATTGCGAGGGAGTATGGTCCGTGTGTTCCCCGGAGACGATTCCCGAATTTTCTGCGGTATTGTATTTCTTTGGGCGGGAGCTGCATCAGCAGTTGAACCAGGTTCCGATGGGGCTAATCCATACTTCCTGGGGCGGCACGCCCGCGGAATCCTGGACCAGCCGCAGCATGCTGGAAAGCGATCCCGACCTTGCCGGAATGGTTCAGCAATGGGACCAGAAACTTGCCGACTACCCTGCCGCCAAGGCTGCTTATGACCAGGCCATGGTAGAATGGCAAAAGGCGGCAGAACAAGCCAAGGCCGCAGGCGCTGCCGAACCGCCCAAACCCGAAGCCCCCCAAGGTCCCGACAGCCCCTGGCTGGCTGCGGGCCTCTATAACGCGATGATTGCGCCCCTGGTCCCCTATGCCATTCAGGGCGCCATCTGGTATCAGGGGGAATCCAACGCGGGGCGGGCCTACCAGTATCGAAAACTGTTTCCTGCCATGATTACCGATTGGCGCAACGCATGGGGACAAGGGCCATTCTCCTTCTACTTCGTACAATTGGCAAACTTTCAGGACACCCTTCCCGAGCCCGCGGAATCTGACTGGGCAGAACTACGTGAAGCGCAAACCATGACCTTGTCCCTCAAAAAAACCGGCATGGCCGTTATTATTGACATTGGTGAAGCCAAGGACATCCATCCGAAGAACAAACAGGACGTTGGCAAACGCCTCGCCTTGAACGCTCTCGCGAAGGATTACGGGAAGGATGTCGTCTGGTCAGGACCTATGTATAAATCCATGCGTATCTGGAAGGATAAGATTATCGTAAAATTCACTCATACCCTTAGCGGTCTCACCACCAGTGACAGGGAAACGCCCAAGGGATTCGCCATTGCCGGCGCCGATAAAAAGTTTGTCTGGGCTGATGCTGTAATCAAGGGGAAAAAAGTCATCGTCTCCTCGCCGCAGGTGCCCGCTCCCGTAGCGGTGCGTTACGGATGGGCCATCAACCCGGTATGCAACTTGGTAAATGGTGAAGGACTACCCGCTTCCCCCTTCCGGACCGACCAGTGGCCGGGAGTCACTGTAAACAACAAATAGTGCCCCTCTTATATCTTTCGCCACCATCCCAACAGGGCGGTTTGCCTTGCCGGGATGGTTTTTTATGTCTGGTTCAGCCAATATATTCATTTGTCAACGAGGTCAATGTTGCCTTTCCCGCGCATTCAGTTATTTATCCCGATACGCTCATCCAAAACGGGAAGGAAGGCTTGTATGCGGTTATTCTCAATAAGCACCTCCCCTGTCTTGCTTCCGATGCGGATACCGACACTGTCATCACCGATACATTCGATGGTATTATCCCGGATAACGGTACCGTTGGTCTCGCCGCCGACATATAACCCAAAGGACCCGTTATTGCGAATGGTGTTTTCCGTAAAGGCAATATTATGGGCGGCCATCGGCTCGGCTTCTTCGCGCCATTGCACACCGCCTCCTGCATTATCGGCAATGACGTTGCGGCGTATGACGTTATCGCTGTCTTTATGGCCGATGGATATGCCCACGGTGCCGTTCCCAATAAAGGTGTTGTCTTCAACTACCGCACCGCGCACACGCCAGCAAAAAAAGAAGCCGTCCTTGTCATTCTCTTTGGAGGTACACCCGCGCACCACGGCGCGTTGGGAGCCGCTGCCGGGATGGATACCGCCACCGGCGCATTTTTCCACCATACAATCCAGCACCTGCACATCATTGGACTGCTGGAAGCTGATACCATCGCCGCTGTACCCGCGTACCGTGCAGTTGTGAATGACACCCGCATCGCCCTGGTAAAAAAAGATGCCTGCGCCGCGGCAGCCGTTTATAATGCCATTATGCTCTCGGTTTCCGTCTATGGTCAGATTCTCAATGCGAAACTTTTCCACATGGTAGGCGCTGATGACTGGAAACAGGGTGGTCGCATAGGCTTCGTCTGCCATCATGCAGTCCGCATTGAGCGCACGGCTCAGGGTCAGATAGGCACCGTTTTTGTTTAGGATCGTGGCACATATCGTGTGAAAACCATGGACCCGTTTTGTGGCGACATGCAGGCCGCAGCCGATTTCAAAGCCCTCGGCATTTTCCACCGTGACGGCGCATTCACCAAAATCTCCGTCCGCGACAAGGAGGCTGCGCGTTTCCACGTCTTTTTTCAGCACCGTATCCGCACCTGCGCCACGAAGGGTAACACCCATTCGCATGTGCAGGGAATCCCGCATCAGGTACTCGCCCGGGCCCACCTCCACCGTGCCGCCGCCAAGATTGCCCACATAATCCACGGCCGCCTGCAGGACCCGGTTGTCCCGGCCAACTATTTCCGCGTCTTGTTGTCCCACGGTAATGCGGACATTCGGAGCAGCCAACCATTCATTTTCGGGATGATTTCTTGCCATGGTTGAAGAATTAAGACTCAGAAGGATACAACACACAATAAACCAAAGATGGATAGTTTTCATAGGGAGATTCTTATGCTGTTTTTGACAGAACTTCATTTTATCTTGACGCCATTGGATAAGCCCGCCTGGAAACAACCTTACAGTTCCATCCGCCCAAAACTCTCGGCAGGCAAATTCCATAAACCATCTTGCACATCCAACGTGATGCCACATTCCCTGTCACCTGTTATGGTGGATTCCGTATAGGCGTGGGCAGCACGGGGATTTGCTCCGAATGCCTTGACCTGTACCGGCCTGTCCGCCTGATTGACCCAGAAAAGAGTATCCCCAACTCGCACGGCCAAGACCTGTCCTGACGCGCTGGAATCGCATCGGTATACCGTGTCACCGGTTTTTGTATACCGCGTCAGGTTCGCCCAGGCAGTATACACAGGGCGCACGTTCCAGTTCCGGTNNAGTTCCAAAGACCGTAATTCATGAAACCGCCGCCGGGATAATAGACTTCGTGGAGGCACCAGATACAAAAGCCCGCGATCCCCCGGTTGAGCCCTTTGATAACAAAGGCGGTTGTCCAAAGCGCGTAGAGATAATTCTCCATGAGCGGGTTCTCGAGCGTGCCGGAGCGATGGTCCTGAAAGCCGAATTCGGCGATAACCAAGGGCTTATCCGAAGCATGGACGCGTATGAGATTGAGGCGGTCGTCAAAAAAGAACGGGGCAAGGTGACGGTCCGTATGCCGCGCATAGAGATGGGAGGCGAAAAAGTCCGCGCAATCCAGGTAACGGTCCGAACGTACGCAGTTCTCGAACCAAGACAGGCCGCTGGTATCATCACTGCCGAGGATGCGAATGTCCAGACCCCGTTTTTGGAATTCCTCCTTCACGAGTTCGTGCAGACGCAGGTATTCTTCGAAAGCATTGCCCCGCTGCGTCCAGGAACCGTTCGGCTCGTTGGTCAACGTCCATTCCTGTACGCAAGAGTACCCTTTGACTCGAATCAGGTGTTCTAATAAGGCGCCGATGGCGGTGGCCATTTTCGGAAGATCGGTGAATTTGGGCACCCCCCACTCCACACCGACGACATTGACATACGCGCCGACCTCCTGATACAGGTCCAAGGTCCGGTAATGGCTGCGCATGTTGTCCGTTTCGAAATCGAAGGTTTCATAATCGCCCTTCGGATTCCAGTCCTTGTACCAGAAGAACATGCGCGTCCAGTCCGGTTCCATCCAACGTACCCGGTCCTCCCGCAGGGTCCAGTCTTCGCGAGTCACGCCTTTGGCTGCGTTGTCTCCATTATAAAACCATCCGTCATCTTCCGCGCCAAACCCTTTCAGGGACGGGCATGCAATTTCATCCGTGACGGTTAATGTTACCGGCCCGTCAGGCAGGGGGACATCCTCTCCGGGCGCGGCGGTCACCTTGACACCCGTGAAACAAGCCTCCCCGTGCCCGTTCAGCAACAGGCACAGCCGGGCATTTACACTTTCCGGCGGCGCAATACCCCGGATCCGCAACGGGCGCCAGGTTCCGTCGGGAATCACCATCTCGGATTGCACAAAAGAGATGCGTCCCCCGTCCGCACCAAGAAACTCAACGGACATATACACCCCGACGCCATCACGCACCTGTGTTCCCAGGGCTTCCACATAGACCGAGATTACAGTACCCGGTGTCACGGGATAGGTTTGCCGCACGGAAGGATAGCCTATCGGCGCTTCCGGCGGCACCACAAGGCGCACTGCGGTGCGCCCCTCCAGCGATAGGGCTTCCGCCGCAACCGGCGGTATGAAAGCAGACTCCCATGCTTCAAGTCCTTGTTCAAAAGAACCGTTCATAGACAAGAGATTGGGAAAGACGGAGAAAAATACACAGGCAAGCAGATTCCAGCAAAGCATAAATATCTCCCAAAGTTAACCGCATAGTGTTTTTCAGTATCAATCCGTCAAACCCGTTTCTTCGCACTTCATCATAGTAGCGAGCATCGTTGCCACCATTTCTCTTTCCCCTCTTGCTGTGCATGTACTTCCCCGAAGCACACGGTCAAGGTACGCCCCGGCTTGAGTACCCGTCCCCGGGCTATCAGTTTTTCCCCTGCGGCAGGTGACAAGAAATTAACCTTATACTCCACCGTCAACGCCGCGGCGGAGGCAGGCATACAGGTCAGCGCGGCGAAGCCACAAGCGGAATCCACAATCATAGTCGCCACACCGGCATGGAAAAAACCATGTTGTTGGGTAAGGTCGCTGCGAAATGGTAATACAACGGTTACCTCTCCCGAACCGATACTGTCAATGGACGCTCCGATAGTTGTCATGACCGTCTGACGGGCAAAACTGTCTTTGATACGCTTTTCTAAGTTCATTTCCATAACGACTCCTCCTTTTTATCATGCCAGACCTCATGCGTAAGGCACAAACTAACCAATCATAGCGATTGGTTTCCCAACATGTACATTATTGGTGCCTGTCAATGTCACAATCCCCCACCTAAAGAAACTCTACCTATTTTGTCATTACCAATGTCGTGGTGTATCCTCAAAATGGAATGTCGGCAATTCTCAGCACTAAAACCCATGGAGATTTGGGATTATGAATAGCATACCACTCGTAGCGCTTTTGATACTGGCTCTCGTGCCCGTTGTATGGGTACATGCGGACTTCATCAAAGACTTCCGCGCGGTCTGGACTGCCGCGGAGGTCGTGCAGAAGATTGATGCCGGTATCGAGCAGCATCGCAAGGGCGACGCGGTCCTTCTGGTGACGGACAAGGAGGGTAAGCCTCTTCCCGGCGTCACAGTGTCCGCCGTGCAGGAGTCCCACGCGTTTCTATTTGGCGCGAACCTGTTTGTGTTGGGGCAGATGGCCACACCGGAACTGAATGCCGGGTATGAACAGGCCTTTACCCGAATCTTCAATTTCGCGTCCCTTCCGTTCTACTGGGCGGATCTGGAACCAGAACCCGGAAAACCGCGTTTCGGAAAAGACGCGCCCTATATTTGGCGCCGTCCCCCGCCGGACGCGCTGCTGGCGTGGTGCGAGGCCCATGCCATCACGCCAAAGGGACACCCGCTATTGTGGCATGCCATCAACCCCGTGTGGATGCCCACGGAACCAGATGCGCTGCGCGCGGCCTATACCAAACGCTTCGGGGAGATCGCAGAACGCTATGGCAACGACATCCCGATCTGGGACGTGGTGAACGAGTCGCTGGTGTGTCCCGACACCTATCCCCTCTTTTCAGCGGACCAGGCGTATGTGCCCTGGGCCTTTGAACAGGCGCATCAGGTCTTTCCCGACGACACCCTCCTCATGATCAACGAGGTCATGCACGTCAGCCACAAGCCGGTGGACGAGAATGCCTACCTGGAACAGGCCAAGGCCCTGCTGGCCTCCGGCGCGGGCATCGAGGGTATCGGCTTTCAGTTTCATTTCTTTTCCCGGCAGGAGCTGGACAAGCATTTTCCAGGGAATCCGGTATACAGGCCGGGAAACCTGCTGAATGTGTATGAACGGTTTTCCGAATTGGGCCTTCCCCTGTATATCACCGAAATCACAATACCGGGCAGCGGCGACAACGGGCCGGCGATTCAGGCCGAAGTCGTGGAGTATCTGTATCGAATCTGGTTCAGCATAAAAGGCATGGCGGGCATCACCTGGTGGAATCTCGTGGACAAGACGGCCTATGGAAATGAAGGCCAGGCGCTGGGCGGCCTCGTGGATGAGACCCTCCAGCCCAAGCCCGCCTATCAAGCACTGGACCGGCTGATTAACCAGGAGTGGAAGACTGAATATACCGGGAAAACAGACGCGGACGGCCGCCTTGTGTTCCGGGGATTCGCGGGAAACTATCAGATAAAGGCTACAGCGTCTGACGACATGGAATACGCGTCTCCACTGCAAATTGTGGCAGGAAAAGAGAATGCGGTGACCTGTGTGTTGAAATAGTGTGTTGAAAATAAGAAGACTCTGGCACATTACTATCGTTCATAGTGAGCGTTGCACAACGTAGCCGTAACCATAGTTTTTTTTCTGTGACTTCTGTGCCTCTTGTGGCAAAATATTTACAACATCGCCACATAATGCACAGGAACACAATAGGGATTACAATTATTATGGACATGTATAAAGAAGTTGGTTCAAGACGAATAGATGGCCCTGCCGAACCGGACACTGGTGCACTGCACCCTGAATACAAGCAACAGAGTACCGATGGTACAAAACCCTTTTCACAGTATAAACACGCGCTGCTTCTTTCATGTCTGGCTGTAGGTATTACTGCTGCTTTATATTTTTTGAATCTCTATATCTTCTTAGCCGCATCCACCAGACAATCGGACAGTTGGTCTATTATATGGAATCTTTTGGCCCTTCTCTTTGGGGTGTGCACTGTTGTAGGGATTCATTTCTTCGGGAACAGATGGAACAGATGGACAGGTTTCCTATTCAACACGGTATATTTCATCATTCATTTGATCCTGTTGTTAACGATTTCTCTGTCACTATCCAATACCGGCGAAACAATAAGTGCCTCTTTTACGCTCAACCCGCAATGGATGGTCTCTTTCTATGGTGTTTTGTATGGACTTTATTTTGTCATGTACTACTTCAGACGGAAGCCGGAAAAGAAAAACGCTTCTGAAGAAGAAGTAGAAGATATGTTGTTTTACGGCATGTTGCCCTTCCCACTAAATGTCTTGACTATGAAAATTATGGGCAGGCCGCTGCCCAAAGCTGTGTTTGAGTTTCAGATATGGGTTCTTGCAATGATGGGCGTGTCTTTCATCGTTATTTTAGGAATAATTCTGATGGTGGCTCTGCTTACATAACAATCGTCAGATTTGATTTCGGGTCACCGCGCAGTTCCTCTCGAAATACAAGTTGTCCCTCGCCATCTCATGTGTTTTACAGGGATGGAAACGAGATGTAATTTTCTGTCTGAAACAAACACGGTAGCATCAGTCATCCTCCAACACTGACGACACAAGGATTTTGCTATGAACGCTCTACATGTCTTAATGGCTGGTCTTCTAGTTGTGTTCTATGTAATCGGTGTGCATGGGGACGCAACGGCGCAGCCTTCCGAAGCGCCGGTGCTTCATTTCGGTGGTTGCGGCGGGGTGTATCTGTTGGCGGAATCGGGGGAACTGTGGATAGAGGTCGAGAAGTATGACCTGAACGTGCGGGGGCGTAAGACCTTTCTGCGGGCAATTCTGGCGGGGCCGGACCGGGCAGTGCTGGCGGAGGAGACGCTTCCGGAGGACGGGCTTGGTAAGGGCGACGGCCCGGGACCGGTGCAGCAGGTGCGGTTGAGCGCGCACGTGCCGTGCAGGGGCGTTTACGCACTGAACATCACCGTTAGCGAGGACCGGTACGGCGAGGACATCGCCTGGGGCTTCCGCACCAACTGCTCGAAGTATCTTATCGAAACATCGCGGGGACACCGTGACGCGGCCCATGAAGAACCGCTGGTGCTGTTAGGACCGGATGTACCCGGCGACATCTGTTTCCGGCCGGAGCGCGGGGCCTTCACGGTGGAACTCTCCGGCCTGAACGCGGATGTGGAACCGCCGGTGCTGTATGACGGGGGCGATGGGGTTGTAGCCGTCATTACGCCGGACGCTGAGGGCAACGGGCGTTTCACCGTGTCCACCGAGGCGCCGCGCGGCTCTATGCCCTGGCGGCTGCACCTGCCCGTGTTCCGGGGCACGGTCCATATTGACGGCGTGACGCGCTGGCCGGATGACAGTGATTATCCCAACTTTTCGTTGTGGACACCCAACGCGGATTCCTGGTTTCCTTTTCACGAGAATCGCTGGCTGCTCACGCCGTACCGCCGGACGGTGTATCTGAACGGAGCGGCGGAAGAGACCGTTGCGTTTGAAGTGTACAACAACGCGGATGCGCCGCGAACCGTCCGGCTGGAGGTTGAATTTGCCGGGGAGTCCTTTCCGGCGACGCTGTCTGTGGCCGAAGCCTCCGTAGAGGCGAAAAACACGGTGAACGTGACGCTGGCCTGCGCGCTGCCGGAGGGCGTCGAGGAGGCATCCTGCCGGTTGCGCGCAACGCCGCAGGATACGCCGGAATTTTCAACTTATGCTACGGTCACGTTGCGCCGGGGCATTGCACCGGCAGAGCAACCGCTTAATCTGCCGCTGGTGTTCAAACCGTACACCCACGAGAATGAACTGTTCGGATATCTGCCCCGTTATCCGCTGGATAATCAGGTGTATTTCAACAAGAGAGGCCAGCCCTTTGTTGTCGCCAAAACCGCCCTGTTGGCCCTGAGCGATACAGGCTGGAGAGCCTTGTCTGAAGTAGCAGGGACCGATGGCGAAGCACTCCCCTTTACCACCCGGTCCGCCAAGTGCGCTTTTGACGCGGACAACACGGTGTATCTCCTGGGCCAGGTGGAGGGGCGTGCTGCCATGCTCTATGCCCGCCCAAGCGAAGAGCGCCTGAATCCGTGTTTCCTTCCTGTGCGCGGCAGTGTGGACCTGGAACAGTTCTCGGGGAACAATCCACTCGAAGGACCGCCGCCGCTGGTATCCTACACCTTTACCGAGAAAGACCCGGATGTGTTTTGGCGCCGGCTAAATGATCTGCACCTGCTGCTGCCGGCCAAAGGGGCGGGCAGCGCTCTTTCCATCGGGAAGCCAATTCTGATCTCGCGAAAGTGCATCGGCTTTTCCGCCCATTCCGGCATCCCTTCATCTTTGGTATCCCGGGATCGGAAGGTGCATGTCGTATGGGCCGAAGCCACCGAGCCGGAAGAATTGGCGCCCGGCGTGCCTACCTTTGTTGCGACCTTTGACCGGAACACGCAACAACTGGGAAAGCCCGCGCTCGTGGGCTACGGCCCCCCGGCCAATGACTGTCATAACACGCCTTCCATCACCATGGACAGCCAGGGGTATCTCCATGTGCTCATCGGCACCCACGGACGTACCTTCCAGTATGTGCGATCCCTGGAACCGAATAATGCAGAAGGTGGCTGGACCGAACCGGAAGAACTCGGGCCCGGCCTGCGCCAGACCTATGTCGGGCTGGTATGCGACCAGAAGAACACGCTGCATGTCGTGTTCCGGCTGTGGTTCGACGGCGGCAATCCCTATTTCCCCGCGAGCCACTACGCCACGCTCGCCTATATGCGCAAGCGGCAGGGAGAACCCTGGTCCAACCCGAAGGTGCTCCTGGTTTCCCCCTTTTCCGAATACAGCGTTTTCTATCACCGCCTGACTATCGATCCCCGGGGACGCCTGTTTCTGTCCTATGACTGCTGGTCCACCTATTGGTTCTACCGTAACGACCACCACGGCACCCGTCGCGCGTTGATGATGTCTCCCAACGGAGGCGATATGTGGAAATTGGGAGCGATGGAAGACCTGCAACAAATGGTACCGTAGGCCGGGTGGAGCGGGACTCATTCGTTACAGCGGTAATCATCGCGCATGCCATTTTCACGGGTATTATGCCGATATCATGAAACAACCCAAGCGAAACCCGCCTTTCTTCTATAAGGCGGGTTACGCTCTGGTGTATACAGGTCCCAAACATCTGCATTTGTTTTCGGTCTTCTATTAAATAATGGGTGATATCCCCCATGGTTCCGCTCCACCCGGCCTACATCAATCTTTTTTTTCTTCGTTTTTATGCTCGTGTAATGAAACAGGGTGATTATTCCAGGTCCAAATCCGGGGTATCGGGAGAAAGACCCCAATCAACATCGTACCATCCCATTTTCGCGTATTTGTGAAAGGTGGACCAAGGCCATGCAGAGACACTTTGCACAAGACCATGCTTCACTGGATTGTAATGTATGTAATCGAAATGATTTTTCAGGTCATCTTGTTCACGAATGGAATGCTCATAATATCGTGATTGAAATACCGCCCGCTCCCCTTTTTTCTGTTGACGTGCCGTTCGTTGTCCTTCCTGCCCACCCGATTTGAGATACGCATGCGAAAACAGGCTTTTCAGTTTTTGCCATCGTTTCGGATAGGCATCATCTTTTTCCGGCAATTGCCAGATGCAATGCAAGTGGTCTGGTAGTAGGCATACCGCTAGAATATCAAAGGGATATAACGATTGGGTTTCTTTCCAAGCGGCTCGCAAGCACTCTCGTGAAAGTTCACTGGTCATAAAAGGCTGCCTCTTGTAGGTCACGAGCGTGAAGAAATACAGCCCCCCTTCACGCCGTAGTCGAATATATCGGGACATAAACGTGTCCTTTCAGGCTTGGTTATGATTGTACCAAATTTCATTGGAAACCCGTAGGCCGGGTGGAGCGGAACACAACAATTCATACTCTTAGGTTACATGCACCCAAGGTATACGTCCTTCGCCAAAGACATGAAGTATCCTAAGCTGAACCCGCCTTTGCTTCCCGGCATGTGAATAATAAAGGCGGGTTCCGCTCAGCCTTGAGCATGCCAACGCATCCACATTTGTGTTCAGCCTTTTATATCAAGAGCGACATACCCCATTGTTCCGCTCCACCCGGCCTACGTTTTTTGTTCTCGGATAGTTTGTATGGTATACAGGAGCAAAGAAAGGATGGTATTATCCATGAACAAAAAAAGATACATGGTACGACTATATATGTTGGTTTTGGCGATAATTTTGATACTGACGGTTACAACGGGTGCCGGTGCACAAGAAAATGCCGGATTACAACTTGCTGTTTTTGATATTGACGCCACACCGCCGATCGGCGCACACCTAGCGTATAATCCTGTGATAAACACCTGGGACATGAGCCTCCGGGCACGGGGCATTGTGCTGACGGGTGCGGATGAACCGATTGTGCTGTGCGCGGTTGACTGGGTCGGCATCGGCAGCGAGGGTCATGACGCGTTCCGTCAGACCCTGGCCGAAGCGGCGGGTACGGATATGCATCGGGTAGCGGTGCATACGGTGCATCAGCATGACGCCCCCGGCTGTGACTTCACGGCGGAACGTATTCTGAAAGAACATGGTATCACCCCGCACCGTTATGAAGGGGCCTTTCACCGGGAGGTGCTGCAACGTTTAGGCACGGCCGTTCGGGATGCCATGGAAAAGCAACAGCCTATAACCCACCTGGGACTGGGCAGGGCTCCTGTGCACCAGGTGGCCTCCAACCGCCGCATTGTCGGTCCGGATGGCAAGGTCGGCCCGATGCGCGGTTCTTCCTGCAAGAATCCCGAGTTAATCGCCGCGCCCGAGGGATTGGTTGACCCAGACGTATCTTTGGTCAGTTTCTGGAACGGCGACACCCCTGTGGCCGTGCTCAGTTATTATGCCTGCCACCCGCAAAGTTACTACCGGACAGGCATCGCCAATCCGGATTTTCCCGGAATCGCACGGTTTATGCGGCAACTGGCGGTGCCGCAGGCGCTGCATATTCATTTTGACGGCGCTGGCGGCAACGTGGCCGCAGGCAAGTATAATGACGGTTCCAAAGAAATGCGCCTGATACTGGCGCAACGGCTGGAAGACGGTATGCGTCGTGCCTGGGAGGCCACGGAACGCAGTCCCGTCAGTACGGCAGCGATTCGCTGGGCGGTGGAACCTGTCGGGTTGCCTGTGGCGGAGGGACTTAATGCGGCGGAACTCGAGAAGCGCATGCTCGAGGAAAAGGACATGACCATCGTAGAGGACTGCGCCCGCAAGATCGCGTGGCTGCAACGGCGCGAGGCGGGTATCCTCATTGACGTGGCTTGCCTGTCGCTCGGATATGCGCGTATTCTTCATATGCCCGCCGAGCTTTTTGTGGAATATCAATTGCTGGCCAAGGCGGAACGTCCGAACTTGTTTGTCGCCATGGCCGCCTACGGCGACTATACGCCCGGCTACATCGGTACTGCGATTGCCTATGAACAGGGCGGCTATGAGACCAGCCAGCGAACGAGCAATGTATCTCCCGAAATTGAAACCGTGCTTACTGACGCCATCAAAAAACTAATACAGGAAAAATAACGTACCCGCTTACCTCCGATGGCGTTTTACAGCACAAGCGGTCCTGTTCCCATAAATCATAACTACACCGAATGCTCATTTTTTGGGATATACAGATCACTCTGGGTTAGAAAAGAACATTTTTAAGTACTTCGAAATACAGCCAGTGACCGAAGTCGCTGGGATGATTGATATTGTTCCCCAACATGCTGGAACAGTCTTTTCTTTCAAGCATTTTCATCCAGACCGCATACACATTCCCAAAAGCGCATCCGGAGGTATTTGCAGCCCTTTCTGTGGCTGCCGCATACAGTTCCATACGGTGAGAACCATATTTCCAGTTGGGGTTCGGCGGAAATGCGGAAAACATCAGCACTTCGGCCCCGGTACGTTCCCGAATCGTTTTAACGATTTGCACCAGATTGTCATGAAACACGTCCGGTTCCGGACCGCCTGTATTATGGTCATTCATTCCGAAACCGAGCAATACCAGGTCCGGCTGTCGTGTCAATACCTTTTCTTCCAGACGGGCAAGTCCTGATACAGTACTATCCCCGCCAGTTGCCCCATTTTCAAAGGCAACCTGTGCTTTGGGGAACTGTTCCTGAAGCCATTGGGCATACCGTCGCGTAAACTGGAGGCGCTCTTCGGTCGCATCGCCACCGTAGGTAATGCTGTCGCCAAAAGCGATGACTTTAAAGGGTCCGCCCTTCTGCAATCGTTCTCGCGTCTGCTTCAATACGTCCCGCTGGTCGTTAGGGGTAAACAAGACGGAACCATTTCTCGTCGTATAGTCCACATAAACGAAGAAGGCCGTATTTCCGAAACCCGGAAACTGGTTATGATCAAATTCTTTCTTCCCATAAAGAATATTGGTGCTGAAATCCGGAATGCGCGACCCGGGCGTCCGCGTAACGGTTCCCGCGACATAGTCCACCACATAATCTCGTTCCGGTTCGTAGACCACCATCCCTTCCTTTGCGGGGTCATGGGTGCTTCTCACAACCACAGTCCCGGGAATAATCTGGTTAAAACACAGGGTTCCCGGAATGGCACCAGACAGTACGAGGCTCTCACCATGCATATCCATGGTTGTTTCCGACTGTGAAATCACCGGTATAAGCAGGAACAGTACGTAAAAGATGATCATCATGCCGGGGGTGTGTTTTCTTTTCATTGTTTGGCCTCCTTTTGTTCCCTGACCTTAAGACATGAAATAGTCAGACGGTTTGCCGTAAATGCGACTATTATTCTATCGGCAGCCCTCCGTTGTCAAAAAGTGTACAGCGCCATGGAGGGGACAGGAACGGGCACCACTCCCACTATCATGTTTGACATCTTTATTTTGCAACCTCCTTTCAGACATAATACAACTATGTTTGTTCAAATACTGAGAGGACCACCCCGCAAAAATTTTCGTCTGCCGTCTGTTGTCATTGCATTGGGTATCACCAGTTTTTTAACTGACATGTCCAGCGAGATGATTTATCCACTGTTACCCGTTTTTCTGACAACAGTTCTTGGTGCGGGGGCCGTATCCTTGGGAATTATTGAAGGAATTGCCGAGACGACGGCCTCCTTTCTCAAACTTCTCTCCGGTATCTGGTCCGATCGTGCGACGCGCAGAAAACCTTTTGTTCTGTTCGGATACGGCCTGGCGGGGTTGGCACGCCCTCTTATCGGTATCGCCTCGGGATGGGGGTTTGTCCTTGTTATGCGTTTCACGGACCGCATCGGCAAGGGACTCCGCACAGCGCCCCGTGACGCCCTCATTGTGGACGCCGTACCCATAACCCATCGTGGGACCGCCTTCGGTTTTCAGCGCGCTTTAGATCACGCCGGGGCCGTGACAGGCCCCGTCCTGGCAGCCATATTACTCATGGTGGGAGGGGTCTCTGTACGCCACGTATTCCTTCTTGCCTTCCTCCCCGCCATCGCCGTTCTTTTCGTCCTGACCTTCGGAGTCAGGGAAGTGCCCAAAGAACCTCCAAGAACCGGGAAGCAACCGATACTGGGACATTGGCGTGAACTTGGCTCTTCCATTCACCTGTACCTTCTGGCCTTACTGGTGTTTGCCTTAGGCAACTCGACCGATGCATTTATTCTGTTGCATCTCAACAATGCCGGCATGCCCCTATACGGTGTTTCGTTGGTTTGGGCCGCTCATCATGTCATAAAGATGATTTCCTCTTGGTATGGCGGTGCCTTGTCAGACCGGATGGGACGGAAACGCATCGTATTAACAGGCTGGACACTTTACAGCGTCGTATATTTGGCTTTCGCCTTGTCTGCGGAACTGGTCCCATTGATCATCATCTTTCTTGTCTATGGAATCTATTATGGTCTTACGGAACCTGTTGAACGCGCCTGGATTGCGGACATGGCGCCCAGACAACAGGTTGGTGCCGCACTAGGATTCTACCACGCCGCAATAGGACTTGGCGCGCTCCCGGCAAGCGTTTTATTCGGATGGGTATGGAATTTATTCGGTGCTCCTGTCGCCTTCATTATGGGTGCGACCTTGGCCTTTACCGCATCTCTTCTACTCTCTTTTGTAGGCAAATCCGAAAAAGACGCCCACATTTCCCTTTAAGAAGAAGCATAATCCCAACCTCTTGGACACGCACTTCGTCTACACAAATCACCAATAGGTTGTACCGCTTTCTGCATTGTATGGATCCGCGGACACTTATATGAACTGTATTATCACATCGTCTTTCGGGATTGCATAACAACAGCGGCAGGCAACTATCTCTAAATTTCCTCCTTACAGAGCGTAATATTGCCTTAACCTTGCTGCACTACGAGTATTACTCAGGGTATACCCTGTCTTTCGGTCAGGCCACCGGGTTGGATTGTTTGTTCAGGAGGTCACGAATTTCAGACAAAAGTTCCTGGTCTTTCGTCAAGGTAGCGGGCGCCGTTTCTTCTTCAACCTTGGTCCGTGTGAACAAGCCCACAATCTTCACCATGAAAATGAACAGAACCAGTGCAATCAGCAGAAAGCTAACGATTTCGCCCAGAAAGAGGCCATAGGGAATCGTTTTTTCCCCTACGGTCAGCTTCCAGTCCACATACCCCTGTTCCCCGGGCATGACCAGGCTCACGGCGGGCATAATTACATTCTTAACGAAAGAATCGAGCAGTTTTCCAAATGCGCCACCGATGATGACACCCACAGCCATGTCAATCAAATTGCCTTTGAAAGCGAAATCCTTGAACTCACTGAGAAATGAAAACGCTTTCTTGCCACCAAGTTTATTTACCTTGTCAAATGCATCCATCATGTACTCCTTTCTGTGTGTGTTATACTGAAACTCCTATAACCATCAGTACGCATCAATAACTATAGGTGTGCCCGATTCCCCTGCACCATTGGTAATATTTTACCTGATAAAAATAAGTTTGTGTTACAAAATTTTTCAGAGTGTTAGATATTGTTTAAGGTTGTGCCACGACCCCGGCTCATGGTATCTTACTCTCCGCTGCCGAATCGTAACGAATGCCCCCTTGCTTCCGGTCTGTCAGGAGCGCACATGACCCCTCACCCACTAAAACTTCAAAAACTGATGCTGCGCACTGCTGCCGCCCGCACTGCCATTCCGGGGTTTAATATTCCTTATCTTCCCATGATGGCGCCCGTTGTAAATGCGTTGCGGGATACACACTGTTTTGGACTGATAATGGTGGCACGCCTCGAATGGACGAAATTTGCCGCGGGCGGATTGCAGCAGGTCTTTAATACCTACCAAAACGTCAAAGATGAACGGTATACGCGACTGCATCTGGACCACGTGCCGGTCATCGATGAAGATCAACTCCCTGTGGAATATGATACAATACTGCGTGAAGCGGTAGAAATTGGCTATGATTCCGTCATGGTGGATGGATCGCGGCTTTCCTTTTCCGAGAATATCGCGGCAACCAGATCTATTGTTGATATGGCCCATGCGTCCGGTGTGCCTGTGGAGGCCGAGCTTGGTGCTGTGTTGGGCCATGAATCCGGGCCGTTACCTCCTTATGAAGAGGTTTTTTCCACCGGCCGTGGATTTACGGATCCGGAACAGGCGCGTATATTTGTCGAAGAAACAGGTGTGGACTGGTTGTCCGTTGCCGTAGGCAGCGTACACGGGGCCATCGCCGCAGCAACCCGACGTGAAAAAAAATTGGAAGCGCGTCTAAGCATAGAGAGACTTGACCAGATTCGTAACGCTGTCGGCATTCCCCTGGTTCTGCACGGAGGCACGGGCATCCGAAAGGCCTGCGTACTCGACGGGATACAGCATGGTATTGCTAAAATAAATGTGGCAACCGCCGTCAGGCAGCCTTACGAGGCACTTATGGATTCGGCGCCCGAGTGCGCTCTGGAAGCGGTATACAGGGCTACCCGTGACGTCATAGAAAAGGATCTTGAGTTGAGTAATACGGCCGATCGTATTCACGTTGGCGATACACAGGATTTCTTCTGACAACAAAGGAGACTAACATGAAAAGCGATAAGAGCAGTTTCGCGGTATTCTTCGGGAATCGCGGCTTTTTCCCGGCGTCCCTCCAGGCGGGTGCGCGCAAGGAAATGACCGCGGAACTCAAGAATCTTGGCCACAAGGTGCTCACACTGGATGCCAAAGCTACTCGTCATGGCGCAATTGAAACGCCGCTGGAAGGTGCAGTGTATGCGAATTTTCTGCGCGAAAATGCGGGCAACTATGACGGAGTCATTCTCTGCCTGCCCAACTTCGGGGATGAGACGGGTGCCATTGCGGCACTGAAAGACGCCGGCGTTCCCATCCTCATCCAGGCGTATCCGGATGAGTTGGATAAAATGGCCCCGGAAGTGCGCCGCGATTCCTTCTGCGGCAAGTTCTCCATCATGGATGTGTTTTGCCAGTATGGGCTGAAGTTCACTGCCCTAAAACCGCATACGGTACATCCAACCGATCGGCGCTTTGCGGATAATATTGACTATTTCGACCGCCTGTGCCGCGTGGTCAAAAAAATGCGTTCCATGACGATTGGCGCCGTTGGCGCACGCACTACGGCTTTCAAGACGGTTCGCATTGACGAAATTGCACTGCAGCGCCATGGAATCACCATGGAAACACTCGATATGTCTGATGTCTTCGCACGCATGAACGCCCTTAAATTGACCGACAGCCCCGTGGTGAAGAAGGCCAAAATCCTTCAGAAATACACCAACTGGGGCAAAACCCCAAAACATGCCTTCGAAACCCTGACAAAACTGGGCGTTGTCCTGGATTCTATCGCCGAGGAGTTACGGCTTGACGCCATGGCCGTGCGCTGCTGGATTGAATTACAGCAGCAATATGGCGTTTCCCCCTGCATATTGCTCAGCGAGATGAACAACCGATGTTTCCCCGTGGCTTGCGAGGTGGATGTCGGCAGCGCGGTCACGATGTGCGCCCTGCGCGTTGCGTCCGGCAGCGTCGCCACATGCCTGGATTGGAACAACAACTACGGCAATGACGACAACAAGTGTATTCTCTTCCACTGCGGTCCAGTACCCCAGGATATGATGACCTGCACCGGTGAGATTTCCGACCATGCGATCCTTGCCAATACCGTCGGCAAGGGCTGTTCGTTTGGATGTAACGAGGGCCGGATTAAACCGGGGCCCTTTACCTTCGGCAATCTCATTACGGATAGCGGTAAACTCAAGTTTTACCTGGGCGAAGGCAAGTTTACAAAAGACAAAATCCCCGCTGACTTCTTCGGTTGCGCCGGGGTGGCGGAATTTCCAGACTTGCAGCAGACCTTACTGACCATCGGCCTCGAAGGACACCGTCACCATACAGCCGTAACCCCCGGATGTGTTATGGTGCCGGTAAAAGACGCTTTCGAGAATTATTTAGAGTATCAGGTCACGGCGGTATAAACCATCGAGTTCCTTTTTTTTGCGCGCCCCGATAGTTCAGTGGATAGAACGAGCGCCTCCTAAGCGCTAAACACAGGTTCGATTCCTGTTCGGGGCGCCATCTTTATCTGTGCAAAACAATCGCCGCTATTCCTCTTCTTCAAACTCATCTTCCATGTCGAGTTGTTCCGGAATACCCGTGCCGTTCGAGGGATTATCCGCAGGCTCATTTACCTCCAAAGGCGCTGATTCCGTGGCGTCTTCTTCCTTTTTCTCTCCCAATGCGCGGGCCACTGCGCTGACAACAGCACCGGGTTGCGGCTTCATGAGTTTGACGCCCTGCGTGTTACGTCCGATGGTGCTGATGCCGACCACACCGGTTCGAATGATTGTCCCGTCCGTACTCACCATCACAATTTCGTCATCATCATCAACGGTAAGCATGGCCACCACGTTCCCGTTTCGTTCTGTCGTCTTGATATTAATAATTCCCTGACCGCCGCGATGCTGAAGACGATATTCACCCACCTTGGTGCGTTTTCCATAACCATTCTCAGTTACGCTCAGAACCGTTTTTTCATCTTCTGCAAGGGAAACCCCCACGACGAAGTCTCCCGTTTGCAGCCGGATACCGATAACGCCACGCGCCGTGCGCCCCATAGGCCGCACATCCTTCTCCGGGAACCGTATTGCCACCCCCTGGTTTGTGGCAATCAAAATGTTGTCTTTCCCCGAAGTAATCAGGGTATCCCACAGCGTGTCTCCTTGATCAAGATCAATGGCGATGATACCAGCCGCGCGGGGATTGCTGAATGCCTTGAGCGCTGTTTTTTTGATGGTTCCCTTGCGTGTCACCATGAACACAAAACGTCCCTCTTCATTCAAATCACGAACGGGCAGGAATGCGGTTACAGTTTCGTCTTGTGCGAGATTCAATACATTGACTATGGCGCGACCGCGCGCGGTGCGGCTCGCCTTAGGCAATTCATGCACTTTGCGCCAGTAGAGCCGGCCTAGATTGGTAAAAAACAACATATACTGGTGCGCGGAAGCAATAAATAAGTCGCGAACGAAATCGTCGTCTTTTGTATCCATCCCCGTAACACCCTTACCACCCCTCCGCTGTTTCCGATAGGTGCTCACGGGCAAGCGCTTTATATACCCCTGGTTCGAGACAGTGACCACCATGTTTTCATCCGCGATAAGGTCCTCCAGTCTGAACTCGCCCGCTTCATCCAGAATCTCTGTTCGACGTTCATCACCATAGTCCTGGCGCACTTTTTCAATTTCAAGACGCACTTCTGCAAGGATGGTCTTTTCACTGGACAGGATGTGCCGAAGCCGTTCTATCTCCATAATAAGATCCCGGTATTCCTGCTCAAGTTCGGAACGCTCCAACCCGGTCAAACGACGCAAGCGCATGGCAAGAATGGCAGTCGCCTGGGGCTCGGAAAAAGAGAACCTTTGCATTAAACGATGCTGGGCATCTTCATTATCCGCGGACTCCCGGATTATTTTGATGACTTCGTCGATATTGTCAATCGCCTTGAGCAATCCTTCGACAATGTGGGCACGCTCTTCCGCCTTGGCAAGTTCGAACCGTGTCCGTCGTTCAACGATTTCCGCACGGTGCTGAATGTAATAATAGAGAATTTCACGAAGGGTCAACACACGAGGTGTATTATTGACCAGCGCAAGCATGATGATACTCGCGGTGGCCTGTAGCTGCGAATGTTTGTAGAGCTGGTTCAAAACCACCTCCGGTTCCTCGCCTTTCCGCAATTCTATAACCACCCGCATCCCGTCCTTGTCGGATTCGTCACGAAGGTCGGTAATCCCTTCTATGGTTTTGTTCTGGACAAGCTCGGCAATGTTTTCGATTAACCTGGCCTTGTTCACCTGGTACGGTATCTCTTGTATAATCAGCCGCTCTTTACCACTGTCCTTGCGCGATTCCACGGCGATTTTTGCACGGACGGTAACGCGCCCCCGGCCGGTAGTATACGCATCGTAAATGCCTTTTCTTCCACAAATAATACCGCCGGTGGGAAAATCGGGCCCCTTTACGAAACGCATCAAATCCTTGGAAGTGGCATCCGGATTATCAATAAGATGCACAAGGGCGTTGCATACTTCGGTCAGATTGTGGGGCGGACAACTTGTCGCCATTCCCACCGCGATACCGTAAGACCCGTTGACCAGCAGGTTGGGAATGGCCGCCGGTAACACGGAGGGCTCTTTTTCGCGCCCGTCATAGTTATCAACCATGTCCACGGTCTGCTTCTCAATGTCGCCAAGCATCAGCGCCGTTATGGCCTCCATCCGCGATTCGGTATATCGCATTGCCGCAGCGCTGTCCCCGTCGATGGATCCGAAATTGCCCTGACCGTCCACCAGGGGATACCGCATGTTCCATTCCTGAGCAAGACGCACCAAGGTATCATAGATGGAAGAGTCGCCATGGGGATGGTATTTCCCCATGGTGTCCCCCACGATGGCGGCCGACTTGCGGTATGGACGCCCTTTACTGAGATTTAAATTATGCATGGCATATAATACGCGCCGGTGCACTGGCTTGAGCCCGTCGCGTACATCCGGAAGTGCCCGGCTCACGATGACACTCATGGAGTAGTCAAGAAATGAATTCTTCATTTCGGATTCAATGGCAATTGGTTTAACCCGAATGTTTTCGTCCATGTGAATATTTACTTTCTCTGTTTATGGAAAACTTCATGCCGTCTCGGTTCTTCTATACTTAAATGTCCAGGTTTTGCACTTCTGCGGCATGTTTCTCGATAAAATCTTTCCTCGGTTCCACAAGATCGCCCATTAACATGGTAAATACGTCGTCGGCGATGGCTTCATCTTCCGCCGTAACCTGAAGCAACACCCTGTTTTGCGGATCCATGGTAGTCTCCAGCAACTGCTCCGGATTCATTTCTCCAAGCCCTTTATATCGCTGCACGTACAGCCCTTTCCTTCCGCTTTCCAGCAGGAAGTTGCTAAGAGCAAGCAGGTCATCCGCCTGAAGAACCGGAATCCTGGACTCTCCACCAGATGGCACCACGATATAGGGCGGGGCACCTGCCATGGATATGGGTTCGTTATGTCCCAGAAGGGCCGAAAACTCATGGCTCTTGAAAAACGCCAAATCCACCTGGTTTTTCTTTCTCGCAAAAACCGGTTTTGGTTTTCCGTTTCCATTGCCATTTTCATCCAGTTCAGCCTGAACAACAAGCGAATTGACGACCTCCGCCTTTTCGCCAAAAAGTTCCACCTGCTCCGCGTAAGTCAGATTAGAGGGATTCAAATACTTTTCTCTTGGCAAACAAAGACATTTTTTCAAAGTCGCACGATCGACACCATAAACCCGGTAGGTACGGTTAATCATTCTTTCCTGTTCTTGTGAGGCGCGAATAGCGCGAACCAGAAGTTTCATTTCCAATGGAGAGCCCTTGACATTTCCATTCGCGAACACGGATACACTGTCCAAGGCAATTTCGTACAGGAAATCCTCATATTCCGTTTCCGTATTGACGTAACGCGATTTTTTACCCTTACGTATCTGGTACAGGGGCGGCTGGGCTATGAACAGGTGGCCGCGCCGGATAAGTTCGGGCATTTGCCTGAAAAAAAAGGTTAACAACAAGGTACGGATATGAGCCCCGTCCACGTCCGCGTCCGTCATGATAATGACCTTGTGATACCGTAATTTACTGACATCGAATTCCTCTTTGCCGAAACCGATGCCAAGGGTCGTAATAAGAGAGCATATCTCTTTGTTACTAAGCATTTTGTCTTCGCGGGCCTTCTCCACATTCAACACCTTCCCGCGAAGGGGTAATATCGCCTGAAACCTGCGGTCGCGTCCCTGCTTGGCGGAGCCTCCCGCGCTGTCGCCCTCAACAATAAATATCTCGCACCGCTCGGGGTCCCGCTCCGAGCAATCCGCAAGTTTTGCCGCATGCCCCAGGCCGTCTAAAGCACTTTTGCGTCTTGTCAGTTCCCGAGCCTTGCGTGCCGCTTCCCGGGCACGCGCGGCGTCTATGGTTTTGTTGATAATACGGTTGGCAATTGTTGGATTTTCTTCAAAATAGTTCTGGAGACCCTCGTAGACGAGAGAACTTACAATACCCTGCACCTCGCTGTTCCCCAGTTTCATCTTCGTCTGTCCTTCAAACTGGGGATTATGCAAGCGCACCGAAATGATAGCGGTTAGCCCCTCTCGCGTATCGTCTCCAGAGATGACGGCATTGGTTTTTTTAAAGAGATTATTTTTCTTCGCATAATCGTTAAGGCTTTTTGTCAAGGCCGCACGAAAACCGCTCAGGTGGGTACCACCCTCGTGGGTATTGATATTATTGGCATAACTGGAAACGACTTCTGAATACACATCGGTGTATTGAAGTGCAACTTCCACCTCAACATCCTCCTTGGCGAGTTCCATATAGATAGGAGAGCGGTGCAACGGTTCCTTGTTACGGTTAAGATATTTTACGTACTCGATAATTCCGCCTTTATATTGCATGACTTCAGGCTCATCATCAGTACGCTCATCTTCAAAGGTAATTTTGATGCCCTTATTCAGAAAGGCAAGCTCGCGCAAACGCGTTACCAGTGTCTCGGCGCTGTAGGTGGTTTCTTCAAATATTTCGGCATCGGGAAGAAAGGTAATCTTGGTGCCTGTTGCGCGCGTTCTACCGCGTTTCTCCAAGGGCGCTTTGGGGACACCCCGTTCAAAAGCCATAAAATGAACATATCCGTCGCGCTTTACCTCCGCCTCAAGCCATTTTGAAAGAGCGTTCACGCAGGAGACTCCAACACCGTGGAGTCCCCCGGATACCTTGTAGCTGTTGTTATCGAATTTCCCGCCGGCGTGCAATATGGTCAGTGCCACTTCCAGAGCCGTCTTCTTCCGGTATTTGGGATCGGGATGAAAATCAACAGGTATGCCCCTGCCGTTGTCTTCCACCGAAATACTGTTGTCGATATGAACGGTTACCGTAATCTGGTTGCAGTAACCCGCCAAAGCCTCATCGATACTATTGTCTACCACCTCGTAGACCAGGTGATGCAACCCACGGCCGGCGGTATCTCCGATGTACATGGCGGGGCGCTTCCGCACCGCCTGCAGTCCCTCCAAAACCCGGATAGACCCAGCGCCGTATTCATTACTTGTCATGGTAGTTTCCTCTGATTTTTATTCGCGCTCAACACTCTTCTAGATTGTTCAAATTATACCAATTTTAGGCTGCCTGACGCAACCCGAATACCCCATATTTAGTGTGGTCTCTTAATGTCCTACCCTTTATATAGTATTTCAAATATATATTTTCGTCTTCCCTGAAAACCTTCTTGTATTCCAAAATAACAAAGTTGAATCATGGCCATAGTTTTGTTATACTTATACCCGGTATGGGTATTTTTTAACACTAGGAAATCGACCATGAAACGCGCCGCAACGACACCCAGAGATGCCGTATTAACACGACTTAACCGGATCGAAGGGCAAGTCCGCGGCATAAAAAAAATGGTTGAAAACAGCCGGCCTTGCGTGGATGTTTTGCGTCAGATGGCAGCCACGGATTCCGCCCTGCGGTCGGTTGCAAAACTCATTATCACGGAGCACATGGATTCTTGTTTTGAAGAGACCATGAAAGACAGTGAAACACGGAAACAATTTCTTGCGGAATTGTTGGAAAGTTTCGGGCGTTTTGGATAAATGAGTACCGTGTGCAACCGGGTTAAACCAACCATGATCATAAGGATAACGATATGTCGAAAACCATTGTAATCGTCGGCGGCGTCGCCGGTGGAATGAGCTGTGCCGCTCGCATCAAACGACTGGATGAAAGCGCTACGATACTTATATTTGAGAAGGGTACGGCCGTATCCTTCGCGAATTGCGGCATGCCCTATTACATCGGCGGTGTTATAGAAGACCGGGCGACCATGATTGTTCAAAGCGAGGAAACCTTAAAGGGCCGTTATGGGCTTGCCATCCGTACCCGTCATGAAGTGACCCGTGTTTTTCCCTCCGAGAAGGTTGTGGAAGTGCGCGATCTGAATTCCGGCACGGAATTTCGCCAGCCTTATGATGTGCTTGTTTTGGCCCCTGGCGCCGCCCCCATTCGTCCCCCACTACCCGGGGCTGATGGCCCTAATGTATACACGTTGAACAATCTGGATGATATGGACCGATTGAAGGAACAGTCTGGTGCCGCCCGTTCAGCCACCATTATCGGAGCCGGTTTTATTGGTATCGAACTTGCAGAGAATCTTCACAAACTCGGTAAGGAGGTGACCCTGGTGGAAATGCTGGACCAGGTTCTGCCTCCCTTGGATAAGGAAATGGGCACGCCGCTTTTGCAGGAGTTGCGTCTCAATGGCATTACAGTTCATCTGAATGCCGCCGTCACCTCCATTGAGGATACCGGAGTCACCCTCCATGACGGATCCCGCATTCAAGCGGATATGGTATGCCTCTGTGCCGGTGTTGTCCCGCGAACTGATTTTGTCCGCACATCAGGTTTAACCTTGTCACCACGAGGTCATATCGTGGTTGATGAACAAATGCGCACCAGTGATCCTGCCATCTTCGCCGTCGGGGATGCCGTTCAGGTGCGGGACCGCATCACTGGGGAATATAGCGCGGTTCCCCTGGCCGGTCCAGCCAATCGACAGGGTCGTATCGCCGCGGACATTATCTGCGAGCGCAGTTCCTCTTATCACGGCGTATTGGGCGCCTCCATTGTCAAGGCCTTCAACCAGACAGCCGCCTGTACCGGTTTAAACGAAAAGCGGCTAAAAAAAGCAAATATCCCTTATTTCCGCGTTTATGTGCACCCCATGCAACATGCCAAGTATTATCCGGGCGCTGTTCCGGTCAGCATCAAAGGCCTGTTCAGCCCTGGCGGGGTTCTCCTGGGCGCCCAAGTGGTCGGCTCCGAAGGCGTTCAGGCCGCCATAGACGTGCTGACTCTCGCCATCGGACAGCGCATGGACGCCGGACAATTGGAACAGTTGGAGTTGGTCTATGCTCCACAATATGATTCCGCAAAAAGCGGCATCAATATGCTTGGTTTTACCGCCAATAACATCATCAAGGGGGACGCCGAATGTATAGAGGCGGATGCCCTTGAACAGGATGCCTATTTGCTGGATGTCCGCATGCAGGATGAAACGGAACTTGGAATCATCCCCGGCGCCACGATTATCCCGTTGGACGAATTGCGATCCCGTCATGTTGAGTTGCCTAACGAAAAAACGATTGTGGTTTATTGCGCTGTCGGACTGCGGGGCTATATCGCCTATCGGCAACTAAAACAGCATGGCTTCAAGGTAAAGAATTTAAATGGCGGCTATCGCACCTGGACCTATTTCCGAAATTCTGAAGTTGAGGCCCCAGGTACTCCTGTTCCGGTTTCCGGCAATACCCAATCTATCCGGCAAGTTAATCCCTCCGCCTCTGTTGTACAACTTGATGTATGCGGGCTGCAGTGTCCCGGACCGATTACACGCGTCAAGCAGGCGATGAAGGATATGTCTCAGGGGGATACCCTTGAAGTTATTTCCACGGATGTGGGCTTTATCGCGGATATACCCGCCTGGTGCTCCAGTACCGGCAACACCCTGATGGAAGCGCATCCAGACGGGAACAGGTACGTTGCGCGCATTACACGCGGAGCAGTTTGTAATACACAACCAAATGTCCAATACGATTCGGAGAAAACCATCTCTATGCAAAAGAAATCCAAAACAATCATTTGTTTCAGTGATGACCTTGACCGCGTCATGGCAACCTTTGTCATTGCCAACGGGGCAGCGGCCATGGACAGTGATGTGACCATCTTTTTCACCTTCTGGGGGCTCAACGTTCTGAAGAAAACCCATCCCCCGGCGGTACAAAAAGGCATTCTCGACCGGATGTTCGGTATGATGATGCCAAAAGGCCCCGGACAACTGCGCCTTTCCAAAATGCATATGGCCGGTGTCGGTTCGCGGATGATGCGCCACGTGATGAAAACCAAAAAGGTGATGCCCCCGGAAGAACTGGTTGCGGCGGCGCGCGAAGCGGGCATTCGCCTGGTAGCCTGTTCCATGAGTATGGATGTGATGGGAATCAAGAAGGAAGAATTGATTGACGGCGTGGAAATCGGCGGCGTCGGCGCGTACCTGGGCATGGCAGAACAAGCAGGCGTTAATTTATTTATTTAACTTCTCTCCCATTGTGTGGTGACTGAAGTACCGCAGCATTTTCCCTATAATTTGCAGCAAACACCGTCTGTTCCCACTCCGTTCATACTTGTAATCGTTACGGCATAACTTCGCTGTAGCCATGGCAAATTTAGGCGATGGCGCTTTCTAAACATGTATACTACCCTTGGTTTTGAGAAAGGCCTTTGCGCTCCTGTAGTGCTTTATGCCTCTTCTATAGTATGATTGTTCCGGTTTTAGTCACATGACCGCGCGTTGTAATACTGGTACCCTTAACCAATCCACCCTTGATTTTGCGTAAACCTGGTAATGAAAAACTATTCCCAGAACACATCACACCAGGCCGACCAAGACGCTAAAATACAAAAGGCTTTCGAAGAAGCGTGTTTGCTCCTGCTCCATCGCGTAGGTCAAGCAAATCTCCCTGAAAACCAATTGTTGCGCGTGGAAGTGAAGGCGCCCAACCTGTGTCTTACCGACTGGCTGGCGACACAGCCGCATCTCCCCCGCTATTACTGGTCTGACCGCCAAAGATATACAGAAATGGCAGGAATCGGTGAAGCGCACGTTGTCACACCGGAAGGGTCATCGCCTGTCACCAACGCATGTCATCAAATCCGTATGCACCTTCCCACGAATAACCCGCGGGCACGATATTACGGCGGCTTTCGGTTCCATTTTAACAACCGCGACGATGCGGAATGGCATGATTTTAAAAAGTGCCGGTTTGTAGCGCCTTTGGTAGATATCTACCGAAAAGGCGAAACCTGCCTCCTATCTTGTACTTTGAATGGAGAGCGTGGCCGCCTCGCGGCGCAGCATCTATTGAGCACCCTAAAATACACGTATAGTAAACACGCATATTTGCCTCGCTTTTACGACCGTGCCGATACCCCCGACTACCCGGAGTGGTGCGGCCTTGTTCGCGCCGCCCTTGACGATTTTAAACATACCGATCTGCAAAAGGTGGTTTTAGCCCGCCAAACAGTATTCCATGCCCGGGAAACTATAAACCCCTTTGCATTGCTGCAACGCCTTTACCGGAAAGCGCACAATGTATATCTGTTCTGCTTTCAACCAGAACCTTCGCGCGCGTTCCTTGGTGCTTCCCCGGAATGCCTCTATCAACGTCTGGAAACACGCATTTATAGTGAAGCGCTCGCGGGAACTTGTCCCAGAGGAAACACCCCGGAAGCGGACAAAGACCTTGAACTGGCGCTGCTGAATAGTAAGAAGGATAATCGGGAACATCATATCGTCCGCGAGTCCATTATGGACACCTTGTCTGGACTTTGTACGGAAGCACATGCCGACGCCACACCGCATATAGTCAAATTGTCCCATTGCCAACATCTGCGCACACCTATCACCGGCATTTTGGTGCCTGACGTTACTGATGATTCGCTTCTCTCCACGTTACACCCCACCCCGGCAGTTGGCGGCACACCGGCGGCAGCCGCCATGCGCTGGATATTGAAAAAGGAACCTTTTGAACGTGGGATATATGCCTCACCGGTCGGATGGATTGGGGCGGACGCGGCAGACTTCTGTGTGGGAATACGCAGCGGACTAACCGTTGACAAAACCCTGAATTTATACACCGGCGCCGGTATTGTGTCCGGTTCTGACCCGCACGAAGAATGGCTTGAACTGGATGCCAAACTGGCTCAATTTTTGGACATAATCACCGGAGATGATACTGATGGAAGCACCTAACCTGAATCATCTTTGGGCAAAACTGCTTGTAGAGGAACTTGTCAGAAACGGAATAAGAAGGTTTGTCATCGCCCCCGGTTCCCGAAGCGCTCCTCTTGCCGTCCAGGCGTTCCGAAATGGTGCAGCGGAGACTTTGGTACATTTTGACGAACGGGGCGCCGCCTTTTTCGCGTTAGGAAGCGGCCTCTCCGGAAAACCAGCCGCAGTCATCTGTACATCAGGCACCGCCGTGGCAAATTGCTGGCCGGCCGTTGCGGAAGCTTTTTATTCCGGAATACCGCTGGTGGTGCTCAGCGCGGACCGCCCTCCCGAATTGCAGGCGTGCGGCGCCAACCAGACGATGGACCAAGTCAACCTTTTCGGCGCTCATGTTCGTGCCCATCTAGCACTTCCCTGTCCGGATGCGCAGATACCTCCCGAGTCTATCCTGACAGGAATCGACGCTGTCATAGCTGCCGGGCTCGGTCAAGATAAAGGCCCTGTTCACATTAATTGCATGTTCAGAGAACCGCTCGCACCTATTCCGATTGCCGCCCCTTGGCCGGATTTTTATATGTCCCGCCTCAATTCATGGGATACGGTTCATTCCCCTTACACTTTCTGGGAAACTCCGCAAACATCCCTTACTCCCGAACAGGTGACCGGCCTGGCCGAAATACTGTCCTCCACCAATAAAGGCCTTCTTGTTATTGGGCGGCTTCATACTCCTAATGAACGCGATGCGGTATTGACGCTGGCAAATAAGTTGCATTGGCCCGTACTGGCCGACTGCACCTCCGGCTGCCGCCGCATGGATTGCTGCAAGGGTCTCATAGCGCACTATGACTTGATACTGCGTTCCACGAAATTCGCAGACTGTATCCTGCCTGAATGTGTGCTGCACCTGGGCGATGTCGTTATATCCAAGCATTTACAGGAATTCCTAAGGCGTGTGGAAGGACCATATATACAAATGGTATCACGGGCCGGAAACAGGGACTCTTTGCACGGTGTCACTCGAAGATACACGGCCGACCTCGCCCTCGCCTGCAGTCAGCTGTCAGAGCGTTTGGAAGCGCGGCCTGCCGGTGAGTACCTGAAACGGTTTCTTTCCGCATCGGAAACCGTCCAGAGCCTCTGCGAGAAACAACTTGATAACGATGATGTACTGACGGAACTTGCCGTTGCCCGTATCGTGGATAGCGCGCTGCCGGCGGACATGGCCTTGTTCCTTGGGAACAGTATGCCGGTGCGTTATATGGACTGTTTCGCTTCCTCTTGCCATGCGGCCCAAACTCAAGCCAATCGCGGCTTGAGCGGCATTGATGGAAACATTGCCACCGCTGCCGGGATGGGTTGGGGCACACCCTCAGGAGCAGCCTCGCTCATAGGAGACATGGCCGCTCTTCATGATATGAACTCCCTGGCACTTCTCAAAAACGCCGCGTCACCCGTGCTCTTAATACTACTTAACAACCGGGGCGGTGGTATTTTTTCCCATCTTCCCATTGCCGGATATACCGATGTGGCCGGACCCTGCTTTGTTAATCCTCATTCCTTCCACTTCGAGGCTGCCGCTCAAATGTTCGATATAGCGTACAAGCGTGTTCATGAAAAGCAAGACCTTCTGGAATCGCTGAAGTCAGCGTCAAATTTGCGCAACTCCTTTATTCTTGAGGTTATGATCGACCATAAGTTAAATTTATCGATCCACCATTCATTTTTTGCTGAAGTGACACTAACTTTGGATACACAGTTTGCGGAAATGGCGCAGACTGTTTCGGGCAGGCCTTAATAATTCAAACGCACTTCGGAGGATCGTTGTAACGGCATTGATGTTTCCGCCCCGAATGTCTTAACGTATGATACTGTGATGTTGGAGTATTGCCATGAAGAGTCTGTCTTTATTGTATGAGTCGGATAAGCCTGTCATTTCGTTCGAATTATTTCCGCCCAAAACCGAACAGGGGAACCTGCATCTTTTTGAGCACTTGCGTGAATTGATAAATTGCAGGCCAGCCTACCTTACCTGCACCTATGGTGCCGGCGGTACTACACGGGAACGGACCCTGGAAGTATTGACCGCTATCCGCTCCCGGTACCCCCATATCCCTCTCGCCAGCCATCTGACCTGTGTGGGGAACACTACGGACGAATTACGCGCTTACATCCGGCGGGCGCTCAGTATCGGGGTGGAGCATATCGTCGCGCTCCGGGGTGATCCGCCGAAAGGAGAAATCTCTTTTAAGCAGGTACCCGACGGGCTCAGTTACGCCAGCGAACTGGTACGCCTGATCGGGGCAGAATTTCCCCAGATCGGCATTACGGTGGCGGGATATCCTGAGACCCACCCGGAGGCGCCCTCTTCCGCCGTTGACCTGGAAAATCTTAAACGGAAGGTGGACGCCGGGGCGGACATTGTCGTTACCCAGTTGTTTTTTGAAAATATGGATTACTTTCGCTTCAGGGACCGGTGCGATGAAATCGGCATTAGGGTACCTATTGTTCCAGGCATCCTGCCGGTAACCAATCTGACCCAGACGCGACGTATAACAAGCATGTGCGGCACCCATCTAAGTCCGCGTCTGGTACGCCGCCTTGAAGTGTACAATGATGACGATGAAGGTCAATACGCGGTGGGGGTGTATTATGCCGCCCGGCAAGCGGAAGAATTGATTGCACAAGGCGCCCCCGGCATACATTTTTACGTATTGAACAAATCACGGGCCACGGCCCAAATCTGCCGCTCTCTTGCTCTTTTCACTCCGGATAACTGACCAAACATTCAAGCGAAAAAGGGGTTATAGTTTTTTTCGATAAATACCGTACTTGCGGGGCCGTGGCCAGGATAAATCCGGCATGTTTCCGCCAGGATAAAAACATGTTTTTGGATATATTCGATCTCAAGAGCGCGGTCCCGTTCGCTGGCCGTGCCTCCGATACTACCCGCAAATAGTGCGTCCCCCGTAAATACAACCCCTGGAAACACCAAACCCACAGAATAAGGGATATGCCCGGGTAACTCCACAACACGTCCTTCCAGATGGCCGACAATGATTTTATCATCCTGACGCACCGCCTGCGCGGAAATACCGTCTATACTATCTTTCCCCGCGTAGACCCTGGCATCATGACAGCGTAGTATGTCCTGGACACCACCCGTATGGTCGTAATGATCATGGGTGATGAAGACCCCTTCCAGCATCAGATGGTGCTCTTCGATAAACATCTCTATGCGTCGGTCGAAACATGCAGCGTCAATAAGCAACGCTTTACGGCTTTCAGGGCAAGCCACGACGTACATGTTCGCCTCGTTGACTTCGGTAAGAAAGTGGGCAAGTATCATCGCTGCACTCCTTCCAGGAGAGCGTTTTCAAAATTGGCATCTCCTTTGGCGCCCGTGAAGTCCGCCCCGCGCAGGTTGGCACGTCGGAAAATGGCGCGTTCCACAACAGCGTTACAAAACACCGCCAATTCAAAATTGCCATTTCCCGGGCGGGAATAATAGAGGTCTGCCCCGCTGAAGTCCGCTCCCGGAGCCATTACCCCAACCAGGTTAGCCCGTTTCAGGTTGGCGCCACAAAACTTGGCTCCGGTTAAATTCGCGCCTCCCAGCACGGCGAACTCCAAGTCGGCACCAGACAGGTCCGCGTTCTCCAGATTAGCCCCGGCCAACATCGCACCTTTCAACCTCGCGCCACACAGATTCGCACCTGCCTGGTTAATTCCCGACAGATTTAGTCCCCTGCAGTCCGTACCACATAATAGAGGCCCGGACTCCTCCTTCGCCGTTGACAGATATGTCTCTTCGTCCAAGTCCATGATCACCACGTCAGGGCCCGCTTCCATCATGGGGTTGTTCTCCTCCTGAAAGTTTTACCCATTTTTATAGAGATATTTACACCGCCCTTATTGGGGTGTTTTCACTGAAGGGACCTCGTCATGGCAGTTGGCTGAATGCCGCTAGAGCGCGTCCATATCACTAAGTTTCTTTTCCAGCCAATCCCCGTAATAGGCCATTTCCTTTACCCCCCGCTTTATCACATCCGGAGATGCTTCGTCTTTAAGGATATTATTAACAATCGCAAGATGTTTCTCATCATTAAATTTCAATGTTGCGAACGCGCCATGAAACAGTTTTGTATTCGCCTTCAAGGCCCATAATAGTTTGTCGGAAGTCGCCTCGCCACACAACGTAAACAGGCGGATAACACTTTTGTCCCGAAATTTACCCGGCATAAGGTATACCCGGTGCATACGAGGACCGTCCAATTTAACCGTAACCACAAACCCTGTCTTGTACGCCTCCACAGTCCGGAAACCATGCTTTTCACAAGATAAGGCCAATTCCCTCAAGGTATAGGGTTTGCGGCGTTTTCCCCTGGTACTGAGCAGTATATGGAGGGGTTCCAGACAACGTCCGACTTCCATCTGCACGTCCATATCCGGATCCTGTTTATGCTCCAGAAGAATGCCAAGGGCGCGATGGGCAACCTTCCCGAGTTTTTCCGCAGCGTCACGCCGGGCTACCCATCCGGCATCATGGTCATTAAGCACCTTGCCCAATTCATCCAGCAATGCATCCATAATGAATAGCCTTTATTGTGTGTTATAACCCCAAGAAATCGAACATGAAACCGAATACCGGCGGTACTCTTTTTTTGTCTCCAGTCGCGCTGACATAAACATGCAGAAAGCACTCTATTGTATACTTAGTGTACCATATCCTGACAAGGACTTGCGGATAAACCAGCGTCACATCCTGTCGCCTGTTTCCCATGCGACAACTCCGGAATAAGACCGTACAATCGCGGGCATTAGATTTCACAGTGCTTCTACATTTACGCTATTTTGTTATGATCAGATTGTCTGCCTTGGGCAATTCAGGGAACGGATTGTGAGGTTCTTCCTGATACCAATACGCAACGGAAGCGAGATCGTCCTGCAACGGCAAATAGCGGCCTTCACTTTGCCAGCCAAGACTCTGGATGGTGACTTTTATATCCTGTTCAAAACGAACCGGATCGGTGATGTGCCAACGGTATTGACCAAAGCGGCGCTGAACTCCTTCCTGCGCAACATGGTAGAAACCGGTATACAGGCTACTGAAACTCTCGTAGCTGTAAGTGTCTCCGTCCTGTTTCTCATTGTAACCATAAGATCCGCAGAAGTAATCCTCTTCGCCTGTGCCGCATATCGTGGGAAATTCGGTATCTCCGTCTATGAAAAATTTAATCTCACCTTCTCCCCACCATCCCGGGCTGTTGGCGCCATGGGACAGGTAAGTGCCCGCATAATGTCCACGCCCTTTAATCCCGTCAATAATAGTATAGACTTCTTTTTCCGGAAGAGGGTTAACCCGGCGGAATTGGGCATGGAAATAGGGTGTGTCTGCAGATATTTCTTCCAGGGAGTAATCAATCTGGTAATACACCGTAGCACGCTTTTCCCCGAGGTTTTCCATGGTTATCCGGAATCCTTTACGAAATGGCATCTGCCAATAGGAATTGAAACCGCTACGCGGATTGACACATATTGCAAGTGAGGAAATACGGGGCTCATTGCCCATACCCCAGCCGGACGCAAAAAAGTCACCCACCGGCACTTCCACCGAAGGGACGGCTTCATCATCCCAGTAAAAACGGAAGATCATAAGCCTGAAATCGCCCACCGGTGTCATCCAGATATGATTGATAACGCCCGCCCCATCGACTTTTCCCAAAGTGAATGTTGTGCCCGGTTCTATATGAACATAGGGGTTCACTTTCCATCCCTGTCCCAGTTCACGTGCTGCACGTGCAGCGCTCCCCTCTTCCAAAGTTGCCATACCCCCTTTACCCTTTTCTCCGGTAAGATTCTCCGGACTGATGGAACGCGTCGACGCATTCCTGATTTGGCACAGACCCGCCATGGGGTTGTTTTGAGCATATGCTGTCGTCATCGTCATAAGCAGCAACATTGCCAAGGGGAAAAGTTTAAACATCATCATGTGCCTGGCTCCTTTCCGTTACAAAACTGAACATATGCACTTATTACATTTTAACGGGAAACCTAATAGTACCTTTTTTCATCTACAGCTTGCCACATTTCATCCTGACACACAAATACACTTGGAACGATGACCAATTTCCTTTTATCATACTGTAACATCGGTCGGGCCACACTCTCACTTTTTTTTCGCTGACGACTCATTGAAGGCCGTTGCGATAATCCTATATGCTATTTGCTGGATTCTAAACGCGCTAAATCGCCAAAGCACGCGGTTTAGCCCTAGAACAGATCAGAACCGATTTCAGATTTATCCCTGAAAGGAGCCTGCCATGATACTCACCGCAATGACCCTGCTTGCTGCGACGATGACTGCTTCCCCGCCTGTGGATGACTTGGCGACCGTGGCCAAACTGATACAGCAGCCTTCAAAAGAGTATACTTCCGGGCCTTTATGGGTTTGGAATGATATGCTGTCCCCGGAGCAGGTGGTGGAGGCGTTGGATGTGCTTGCCAAACAGCACATACGCCAGGTCTGGGTACATCCACGCCCGGGGCTAATGACCCCCTACCTATCAAACACATGGTTTCAGTTATGGGAGGCCACACTGGCCGCAGCGCGGGAGCGGGACATGCTGGTGTGGATCTACGATGAAAACTCCTATCCTTCCGGATTCGCCGGCGGGAATGTTCCTGAAATCATGCCCGAGTCCAGGGGCCTGGGCTTGACCATACGCCAGGAAGATAAGATTAAAATGCCTCACGACGGAATTCTGGCCGTTTATCGCATAGGTCCCGAAGGCTTTCAAAATGTAACACAGGAATTATCCGACGCGAATGCCATTGCTGAGGGTAATTTTCTTATTGTCCGCGAAGAACAGTCCGCCCCTTCACCGTGGTTCGGCGGAAAAACCTACGTAGACCTGCTCCGTCCCGGCGTCACCGAGCAGTTCCTGGCAGTGACTCTGGATACGTACAAAGACCATTTTGCCTCAGATTTCGGTGTATTGATTCCAGGTTCTTTCACCGATGAACCGCACCTGAAGCCCTGCGGTGATATTCACTGGACGCCTGACCTCCCGGAACAGTATCAGCAACGATGGAACGAGGACTTTTGGGTTGGGCTTCCCCACTTGCGGCAGGACACGGATGCAGGCAGACGTTTTCGCCATCATTATTTGTGTACTCTAAATGAACTTTTCGTGGAAAGATGGGCAAAACCTTATTTCAACTATTGCGCCAAGAACAACTTGGAATTCACAGGCCATTATTGGGAGCATGAGTGGCCAAACTGCGCTTCCGTGCCCGACAACATGTCCATGAGTTTCTGGCAGCAACGCCCAGGCATAGACACACTCTTCAATCAGTACGCAGAAGGCCCCCACGCGCAATTCGGAAATGTGCGGGCGGTCATTGAACTGGCCAGTGTTGCGAGACAGGGCGGCAGAAGCCGTACCCTGTGCGAAGCCTATGGGGGCAGCAGCGCGGAAATGCGTTTTGAAGATTACAAGCGTATTGGCGACTGGTTGCAGGTGTTAGGCGTCAATACCATTAACGAACATCTCTCCGATATCAGTATTCGGGGCGCACGCAAGCGTGACTATCCGCCCACCTTCTCCCAGCATTCCCCCTGGATGCAATCTTACCACGTATTGGTAGACTATTTTGCCCGCATCTCGTGCGCCCTGTCCCAGGGAAAACAAATCAACCGCTGCCTGATTTTGGAACCGACAACAACCGCGTGGATGCATCATTTTACGGACACGGGACGCCTGGACGCCATAGGCGAAGGTTTCCAGGCTTATGTAACGAAACTGGCGAAAGCGCAGCTGGCCTTCGATTTGGGAAGTGAGGCCATTGTCAAGGAAACCGGTACCGTTGCTGAAGCGAACGGCCTTCCAGCCCTTAAAGTTGGGGAATGTGCCTATACGGCAGTGGTAATACCGGCGGAAATGGAATCTATCAACCTCAGCACCTTCGATCTTCTTAAATCTTTTCTCGACCAGGGCGGCAAGGTATTTTCCTGCGCCCCGGCACAATTACCCTCCCATCTTGACGGGGCACCCGCCGAAGTATGCGCCACGCTGCGTTCCCACCCTAACTGGACGTGCGTTACCGCCGATGAATCGGCGGCACGGATTGAAGATTACTGTAAGCCAACACTTCGCGTAAGGCTTGCCCCCGAAAACCAGGGGATCGTTTACCATCACCGTCGCCAGCTTTCAGATGGCGATATACTGTTCCTCGTCAACAGCAGCAATGAGCATTCTGCTTCGGGTCGCGTCTGGGCGGGTGCCGCTGTCGCAGCCCGCAGGACCGCCCCTGAAACGGGTGCCATAACCGCCTATCCAGTCACTCAAAGTGAGGACTCAGGAATTGAAGCGGCCTTCACATTGCCCCCCTGCGGCAGTCTGATGCTTTTCCTTGACAAAACCACTGTTCCCGCAGGCGCCCCCCTTGCCGTTTCCGACAGCCGCGTCCCAGTTGCCATTTCAGCCATTGAGGCACAACGCCTTGACGACAACAACCTTATCCTGGATTATATGGATGTCACTGCCGGCGCGGAAAACGCTTCGGGGGTTTACTTTAAAAAAGCGGCCGATATTACCTTTCAACAGCATGGCCTGCGTGGAAATATCTGGGACCACTGCGTTCAGTTCAGGGACACCCTGCTTCGAACGGAGTTTCCCGACGACAGCGGTTTTGAGGCACGCTATCACTTCTCCATTGAAGGGGCGGTACCAGAACGCCTGCATGCCGTGATCGAACGGGCCGACCTCTATTCGGTGTCCTGCAACGGCGTTCCCTTAACGCCCGAGCCTGATACGGGATGGCTGGATAAAACATTTTCCCGACTGGATATCGCTCAAGCAGCAATAGTGGGAGAAAACGAACTGATCATCACGGCCCGCCCCATGACCATTTTTCATGAACTTGAGGCAGCCCACATCGTCGGTGATTTTTCTTTAAAATCGACAGACCGGGGATTTGTAATTATCCCGCCGGTGACTCTGTCTCTGGGACCTTGGACACGACAGGGATTACCGCTCTATGGGCTCCGGGTAGCCTACACGGCATCGGTGAAAATAACCGAGCCCGAGAAACGGTATGCCGTGTTGCTGCCCTCCTGGAACGGTGTTGTTGCCCGGGTAGTAATAAACGGAGAAGAAGCGGGACACATTTACCGTCATCCCATGGAATGCGATATAACCGCGCAACTCCGACCCGGCGCCAACACTATCCAGGTCATACTGTGCGGTTCTCTCCGCAATACGCTCGGGCCTCACTTCGGCGAGGGCAGCACAGGATTAACCCATCCCGGGTCATGGAACAACGCCCCAGAATCAGGACCACCGCCGGGCAATGAGTATTTCAACATCGGCTACGGCCTCCTCAGTCCTTTTGAGGTGGTGACGTATTAGGGAAAATGAACGATTTCGTGTTGGACAACGAAATTACTGGTACTGTTTTTCGACTTCCACGACATCTTCTAATAGCAAAAACAACAAGGATTATTCAGATGCGAAATTGGAATTCTGACTCCATTTTGAACCTTTCCCGAGCCTTCATGGAATCCCGCCTTCTATTATCAGGGGCAGAAATAGATGTATTCACCCACCTTTCCTCGCCCAAGACGCTGGATGAAATTACATCGTTGTTGGAATCCGACAGACGGGCAACGGAAATCCTGCTTGACGCGTTGACCGCGATGAAATTACTTGAGAAAGAGGACGAGCGTTATCACTGTCCCGAACCCGCGGCATCACTGCTTTCCTCGGAGTCGGAACATTCCGTCCGGCCCATGATATTGCATTCGGCCAGTGTGTGGCAGCGCTGGTCGTTGCTCAGTGATGTCGTGCGTACGGGAAATACGGCAGCACCCCCTGCCGGGCTCTTTGAAAAAGAGGAGTTGACCGCCTTTATCTTTGCTATGCATGTGGTTGGCCGACACATGGCGGATGAAATTGCCGTCATAGCCAAGGCGCAGGCATCGCGTGCGCTACTGGATGTCGGCGGCGCCACGGGAACCTATGCAGAGGCTTTTCTAAATCAGTATCCTGAGATGCGGGCCACCTTGTTCGACCGCCCCGCCGTCATCGAAATGGCTGAAACACGGCTGGCATCCTCCCCTGTCCGTAAGCGCATTACATTATCTTCGGGGGATTTCTACACCGACCCGCTACCCGCCGGTCATGACCTGGTCTTACTTTCCGCCATCATTCACCAGAACAGTCCGGAACAAAACGTTGCCCTCTATAAAAAATGTTTTGATGCCTTGACGCCCCGGGGACGGCTCCTTGTGCGTGATCACGTGATGCAACCTGACCGGGTCAAGCCCGAAGGAGGCGCCCTTTTCGCCGTCAATATGCTGGTTGCCACCGAAGGAGGCAACTGCTATACCTTTGAAGACATACGAAACGGCCTGTATGCCGCAGGTTTTGTAAACGCGCGTCTGATCCAGGATGGCGAGCGCATGGACGGCCTGGTAGAAGCGTACAAACCCTGACGGTACATCTTCTATCCGGAATAAAATCCGTATTCAAAAGCGGCATCATACAGGGCGACAATGTTTTCCGGCGGCACACCCGCCTGGATGTTATGAACGTTATTAAAGACAAACCCGCCGCCGGGTTTGAGGATTTTCATGTTGCAGCGTACCGCATGGCGCACCTCCTCGGGACTCGATACGGGCAATACGTGCTGGGCATCAATGGCGCCCCCCCAAAAAGACAAGGATTTGCCATACTGTGCCTTGAGGTCGGCGGGATCCATGCCAGCGGCACTTATTTGAACGGGATTCAATACATCAATGCCGTTGTCGAGCAGGTCCGGAATATACCCGGCACAAGCGCCGCAGGTGTGATACCAGACCTTTGCGTCTGTCCTGGACTTGATGTACTGAACAAGCCGTTTGTGCCGCGGTTTCACCAGGTCAGTGTAAATTCCCGGATGAAACAGGGGACCATTCTGTCCGGCCAAATCATCGCCTATCATGATCACGTCCACAACGTCTCCCACTTCATCGAGAAAGACGCGGAACCAGTCTAGCCAAAATTTTAACGTTTGGTCCAGCAAGGCCTCACAAAAAGCCGGGTTCGCCATCAGGTCCATAAACCAGTTTTCGAGACCACGCATATACCAGCAGGTCTCATAAACGACCCCGCATATGCCGCTGATCACTGCATAAGGTGTTTCATTTTTAATCTGAAGCGCTCGGTCACGGAGTCCCTCAAAGCGGCCTGGATCATCACCTTTGGGGAATGGATATTCCCGTATATCATCAATGGAAGCCTGTGCCAGCGGGTGATGGGTAATATCCATAAAGAAGGGCTGATCGTCAGGCATGGACCAGCGCACCCCGAATTCATCCACTAAGTCATGCCAGAGTCGCCCGTCGCGTTCTTCTTGTACAATGCCCCCCTTCCAGTCCGACGCGGCCCCGGCCGCAATGTACCGCGTATCCACATGGAAACGCTCTAAAAGTTTCTCACAGGGCCGAGCCAGCTGCTGTACCGCATCCATGATGACGGTTTCATCGTTAATGCCCAAGTGCTGCAGCACCGCCTCGTAAGCGAACTTGTGTATGCCAGTCTGATTGCCGCCCAGATCAATAGGAACGCGATCCGGTTCCGTATGAGTTAGTGCGGCAAGCACCCGTTCCCGTGATGTCATGGTTTCCCGGTTCATTGAACGACTCCTATCCTTTGAGATAATTCCCATAACCGACAACAACGGTTGACAGGATTAATACAAGTACGCCGACAAAGACCAGCACATGGGTCTGCCTGTCGGTAAGCTTCCATTCCTTCAACAGAATACCCCACAGGTTGCTGAAGGCGATGACAAAGGCCATATGCAGAGTCCAGCTGGAAAAGGAAAACGCCTCCCCCATCCTGGTTTCGCCCATGCCGTAAAAGAAAAACTGCAGGTACCAGGTTATTCCCGCAAGGGCACAGAAGAAATAATTGGACAGCAGGGAGGCTCCACCCGCATCCACATAATTTTTGAAACTCCTGTTTTTAATATTCAACACGATACACCAAATCAGATTGGTGGTCAGTCCACCCAGCATCACAACCACAAGGAAGGGCATGTTTGCGAAAATCGGCGGAGTCCCTCTTTCAACAGCCAGTTTGCCGATAACGTCACCGGACACGAATGCGAAGGCCATGCACGCGCTCATTACTCCGGAGAAACATGCTACCCATAGGCCGGTGAAAAAGTTAAATTCCTTCACGGAAGATTGTTTTTCCTCCCGTGACAACTGACGTTCTTTGCGCATACCGGCCAAACCGCATAAAGCGATGCCTCCGACACAAACACCCAATCCGGCGAGCACCACGATACCCGAGCGACTTTCCGTCAGTCCCAATAGTGTACCGAGGAATAGAGGTGGAATAACGGTTCCAAATACCGCGCAGAACCCCAACACGATGGAAAATCCCAGGGATTGTCCCAGATACCGAACGGACATTCCAAAGGTCAGCCCCCCCACGCCCCACAATACCCCGAAGGCATACGTCCAGAAAAGGCTGGATGTGGGTGCCTCCAGAAACACATCCGCTAACCCCGGGCAAATAAAGACAGCGCCAATAATGGGCGCCACAAGCCAGGAGAAAACGCCGCCCGTCAGCCAAAGGCTTTCCCATTTCCAGTTTTTTACCCGCGTATAGGGTAAATAAAAGCTTGCCGCAGCAAGGCCTCCAACGGCATGAAGAAATACCCCCAGCGCGGGATTGTACTCCATTTCGTGCTTCCTCCTTTAAACAGTTTACTGAAACAGATGCTTCAAGAGAATCTAACCTTCATTGTGGCGATTTTACTGGAAAAATTCAATATTTTTTGTTCTAGAGCGCACGATACCCTTGTATTCTGCATCATAAATCGACCCGATGACATTGAAGAACGTTTGCGGCCTCTGTATAAATTAACGCCATTGGGATTATTATCGCCCTATAACTCCGGGAACCTGAAAAGTATACCCCCGGCCAATCGGCGGTTGTATACTCCATAAAAAAAGACCGCTGATATCGTTAATATAAACAGCGGTCTATGCATTCCATGGTATGTTTTTAGTTATTGAAGGGACATACCCCAAGAATATCCTACCCGTTTGTCCGTTGAAACTCCAACATGAAATCCCGCAACGCCATTACGCCTTCCACCGGCATGGCGTTATAGATGGAGGCACGGCACCCGCCGACACTCCGGTGCCCTTTGAGACCGTCGAGACCCGCCGCTTTCGCCTGGGACAGAAAGGCCTTCTCCTGTTCGTCTGTTCCCACACGGAAGGTCACATTCATGATTGATCTGCTGACGGGTTGGGCATGACCGCGATAAAAGCCGCCACTGGCATCAATAACCTCATACAGCATCTTTGCCTTGCGTTTATTGATGACATGCATCTTTTCCAACCCGCCGATTTCCTTCAACAACCATCGGCTCACCAAAGAAATAATGTAAATGGTAAACGTTGCAGGCGTATTATACAAGGAATCGTCTTTTTCCATAACTTTGTAATCCAGAAGGGGATGAAGGCCATCAGGCACCTGTTCCAACATGTCTTTGAGGAGCACAACCACTGCGGTGCCTGAGGGACCGATATTCTTTTGGGCACCCGCATACAGTAGGGCATACTTGCTTATATCAATGGGACGGCACAGAAAATCGGAAGAAGAATCACAGAAAAGCGGTTTTCCTTTCGCATCAGGTTCCGTAGCGTATTGGATACCTTCGATGGTCTCATTGGAGGTGAAATGCACATAGGCCGCTTCGGGGCTCAACTCTGGTTCTTCGGGTTGCGGTGTCCTGTTGAATTTTTCCTCCTGACCACTCCAGGCGCTGCGCGCCGTGCCACAACGCGCCGCAGCCTGCATGGCCTTTTTTGCCCAGGAACCGGTATTGATGTAATCCGCTGTCCCGCCCTTTAAAAAGTTCATGGCCAGCATGGAAAATTGCATAGTTGCGCCGCCCGGCGTAAACAGTACGGCATAATCGTCCGAAATACCGAGCAGGGATTTTATATTGGATTTGGCTTCCTCCAAAATACCTTTAAACGCATCCGAACGATGGCTGATTTCCATGACGGAAGCGCCCGCTCCCGGATAGCACAACAGTTCTTTTTGTGCCTGCTCCAAAACCGGCAACGGCAACGTGGCAGGACCCGCGGAAAAATTGAATACTCGATTGAACGTCATACAGTTCTCCTTGTAAGTGCTCCATTGGGAGGCTGGGGAATTCGGGTTACGGGTTTTAATGCCGAGGTGGAAATCCTTCAGTGTCGTGGGGTTTCCTGAAGTGACAACCAAGCATTAAAGGGATACGATGATGAAATTATACCTATTCAAGGACAAAAACCCAAAATTTTTTGCTGTAAATGCTCCCGCTCGCCCCGAAAAAATTGGAACATGAACGTGGTATTTGTTACAATTTCGCTTCCTAAGGAGAGGTGGCCGAGCGGTTGAAGGCGGCGGCCTCGAAAGCCGTTGTGCGGTTTTACCGTACCGTGGGTTCGAATCCCACCCTCTCCGCCATTATTCTCTTCCTCAGACGCACAAGATTTACGGCGACCTCCAGGCATTCTCCATGCTTGAGTTATTCGTGGTCCTCAGTTTGCATTGCATCGCTAATCTATCAGGCGAATGGACACGTGAATCCAAGGGGGGCGTTTTGAAAACGTACTTTTCTGTACCCTGCATACAGACATACAGGTCTCTTTGATAGCAACATGCCGCGCGCGCAGGCCAGGTTTTAAAATAGCCTGCGGGAATCCAACAACAAGGTCACCGGGCCCTCATTCACAATTTTTACAGTCATGCGTGCCCCGAAAACGCCGGTAGCAACATTCAGCAACTCCTCCTCGCGCAGATGATGCACCACCAGTTCATACAAGGGTATTGCCGTCTCCGGGCGCGCAGAAAGGATGAAAGACGGCCTCCGTCCCCGACGGCAATCCCCATGCAAGGTAAACTGGGAAATGACCAGAACGCTTCCCCCGGCATCCTTCACTGACAAATTCATTTTATCATCGGCATCATTAAAAAAGCGCGCGCCTGCAATTTTTTCGGCGATATACCGGGCATCCGTTTCCATATCCCCCGCTTCGACGCTTACCAAGGCGACAATACCTGTTGCAATTTCTCCGGTTACCCTCCCGCCAACGGATACCGATGCATACGACACACGCTGCAAAACACTTCTCATGACAAAAGTGACACTCCGGCCTGTTGACAAAACAATTCCGGGCCGGACAGGTAGTTCCTCTCGCCCTGCCCAGCCCGGAACAGCAATATTACAGATATCGACCGCATCCCCGGTGTCCCCTGTATGGCACGACCGTCCACATTCGGCCTTGATGTGAATTTTCCTGATTCAGTTCTCACTGAAGACCATTTCTCTACAAGACCACAAGCCCGGGGAAAAACAATTTACCCGTGACCACCCGAACACACCCAATGTAAAGGGCAGAGATTAGAATTGCGCGAGGAATCGTTCCAATATACTTCTCACGTTGCCTTTGCTAAAAAAACCGAAGCTGATTCTCATCTCCACTTTACTACTTCCGGCTGGCACGTACCTGTCTTTTTCAGAGAAACAGGACCAGATCATCGCGTGAACGACAGCCTATTGCATATCTGGGATAATGGAACTCGGAATAGCACCATAAGGATATACATTCTGGCTGTAGATTCGGTCCAGAATCGTCTTCAGCTCATCCGGCTTGAAGCCGGCAATCTTGGCTTCAGCAGCGGCTTCAAAGAAATGACGCATGACCGTTTTGCGCGATACCTTCCGACATTGCTCAGCCATACCTTCCTTAATAAACACGCCCAATCCCCGCTTTGTCGTCAGCAGCCCCATGACCACCAAATCACGATAGGCCTTGGATACCGTATTCATATTGATGCCTAACCGTTCTGCCAGGTCACGTGCCGGCGGAAGTTGGTCACTTTGGTTAAGCTTTCCGGAAGCGATACCGAATCGGATTAAATTTTCCAGCTGTATGTACACAGAAATGTTACTGTTTGGATTTATCGCGGACAGTAAATCCAATATGTCACTACGAGAAATAAACTTTCCTCTTGGCATAATGTGCTTTCCTTTTTTTTGACCTGTATCTGCCCTTATGGCACTGGTGTAAAGAACTTGTATGACGAGAGCAACCCTTGCTCTATATTTAAAACTGTACTATTATACAACTAAAAATAGTGGATTTCAAATTTTTTTTTCGACCGTGCCTCCTTTACAAAACTATTTCCTTTTTAGCGTATTTATTTTTAGCGGGAATGCTATATGGCGTATTTTCACTTGCATTTATTCTTGCATCTAATCACGATGTGCATACCTAGAAAAAGAAGGAATAAGTATTTTTTTACAACTTTTTATACTGTTGAACAGAAAACACCCCCTAGTGCATTGCAATAATTGCCGGAGACTTGATAGTGCGTACCTATATAAGTTCAGCATATGCAAGAGATGGATTTTTCGACCAGAAAACTTGAGCACGATAGTTTCTGTCCGCAAGTATTGAATTCGCTTTGAGTTCGCCGTAGGTGCCGATGAATTCAAAACCAAGTTTGTAAGCCCCGCGACAGGCCCGGGCAATATCAGCAGTATAATCACGGCTTTCCGTATGTGTTGAAGCATTAAACCAATGCAAGTATCCATACTGCCTGTGTGGCGGCAGTATGTCAAACCCTTCAGGGAAAGAAGTTTCACAAGCCATCCCGGTCAGGGTATATTGCCAAACGGTGCTTGGATGCAAGGCCTTGACATACGGAATGTTTTCTACATTCTTAATTTGTGGATACCCCCGGTAAAGTGCGTTGATGAACACGCCGTCAGGCTTGACATCATGAGCGTATTGCATCAGGTCATGCGTGGCAATCACGATATCTTGAATGTTTTCATCCGTGTCAATATTCAAAGCGGCGCGTGCTGCACGGGCAGAACCGGAGGGATTGACAATGAAATCTCCCATTTCATAGTTGATACCGGCAATGGAAAATTTCTCAAACATCCAATCAAGACCATCACGCCACCACTGCCTGTTTTCAGGCAGGGATGGGTCTAAAACACCTGCTACCGGTCGTTTCCCCCCCTCCTCTTGCGCGATACTGACCCGCTCAGGATATTTTTTTAAATAGGTCTCCAGGTTAAAGGGATGTTCCCCATCATAGTAGTATCCTCCATATGCGCATAAGCCGACCCCAGGAACTATGGAAACACCTCGGTCTCTGGCATAGAGGCAAAGATCCCTCGCCGCTGTAACGCCGCCATGAGCATCCCGAAGAAATCCCCATATCACGATACCCCAGATGCCATTTGTGCTGCAATAATCCACAAGTCGCCGAAATCCGGTTAAATACGCCTCCGAGCTCTTCACGTAGGGAAACCTTATCTCTGAAGCCGCCATGTTGGTTTGAATTCGATCTGGCTCATCATCCCAAGTCATCCGGGAATCCCAACACCATAGCAAAACCTTCATGGAGGAGCTTGTTAGAGGGGCTTCTTGCGGTCTCCCGTTTGCGGTACACACCATACCGGCACCAGCGGCAGTCAAAAATGTTCTACGGTTTATTTTTGGTTGTGCCATGAATCAGCCTTGATTGAATTTTTTGGCGCGTTAATTTACCTACCATTTTAGTTTCCGTATTTAGTATACACCATCCTGACATAGCGTCTGGACTCATCTTCTTTTGCGTGAGATTTCAATGTTTTAATGTATTAAGTCCCGTTAAGGCATAGGCAATAATCCCACGCTGTGTAAAGTCGCATCTGTGACCACGGAATATTCATTGTTTTTGCATGTCGTCGTCTTGATTACGCTATACTTGCGTCTTGCGTCTATACAGTGCTTTGTTCCAATCGCCTTTTTGAACACAGATGAAAAGAGGTCTGTGGCAACATCATGGTAAGCAATTACTACCAAGCCTTGGTAAGGTTATGATTGTTATGAATATTTTAGTCGTTCCGGATTCTTTTAAAGAATGCCTTGATGCTTTTGCTGTGGCGGAAGCTATCAGCAGAGGACTGCACCGTGGCGCCAAAGAACCGCCGCAAATTCTTTGCCGGCCCATGGCTGATGGTGGTGAGGGCTTATCCCGGGTGATTCTGCAAGCGCGGGGCGGCACCACTACATCATTGAAAGTCACTGGACCCATGGGCACGCCTGTACCGTCCTCCCTGAGCCTTGTCGAAAGCGGCAAGACCGCAGTAATTGAGATGGCAGGTGCAGCGGGACTGGCGCTTGTTCCTCTTCAAGAACGAAACCCTCTCAAAGCCACCACCCGGGGTGTGGGAGAACTCATACGAGCGGCCCTTGACCTCGAGGTCCGTCGTATTATTGTGGGTTTGGGCGGCAGCGCTACCAATGACGGCGGCGCGGGGATGGCCCAGGCTCTGGGAATTTCCTTGCGCGATGCCGGCGGGAAGGAATTGGCATGGGGCGGCGCCGAATTGGAACGATTGCACACGATCGACCTTTCCAGGAGGGATTCCCGGCTCAGGGACGTGGAAATTATCGGCGCATGCGATGTAACAAATGTTTTATGCGGACCGGATGGGGCCTCCCATGTGTATGGCCCACAGAAAGGTGCATCCCCCGAAACGGTAGAAAGGCTGGACCAGGCACTTCATCATTTCGGTAATCTGATTCTATCCCAAACGGGAATAGACATCCTGACGCTTGCCGGCAGCGGTGCTGCCGGCGGCTTGGGCGCGGGGCTTGCCGCCTTTACCGGCGCACATCTGCGGCCTGGGATTGATTTGGTGTTTGAAGCCTATGGTGATATGGAGGAGCAAGCCCACAAAACGGATTTGATTATTTCAGGAGAAGGTTCCGTGGACGGGCAGACTTTACATGGGAAAGTGGTCGCTGGGGTGGCCGCCCTGGCCAAACGTCATGAAAAGCCACTGGTTGTCCTGGCAGGCCGTATCAAAGGTGATCTGGCTAATCTATATGAAGCAGGTGTTACCGCGGCATTTCCGATTACGCCCGAGCCTATGACGTCTGCAAATGCCATCACTGACGCTTCCATGTTCCTGGAACAAAGCGCAGAAAGTCTTGCACGCTTCGCGGAGTGTTTTCTCGGGAGGTCCGTGCATGTTTAAAGAGGCTCGTCTCTACGGACATACGCTTCGCCACATCAAGATATCTCAATTACTTTGGCATTTTTGGCATAAGACACGCCGCCATTTTCATCTTTATTGGACACCCCGTACTCCCATTTCCCCTCCCCCGTTGGACCAAAGTTGCGCCCGCCGCATAAAGCACTTTCTTCAACACGCCAACGAATGCGCGGTTCATTCCGGGTGTGACTTGGATGCTCTTCGCGCTCAGACCATCGGTTTCCTGGGGCGGCGGACGGAGAAGGAACAGCGTATTCCCTGGCGGGACCATAGGTATCCTCCGCTGTGGCGTTATAAACTTCAAGGCTTTTGTTTCACCCGTGACTTTGCCATAAACGCCGCAGCAGACAACTATCTCGGTGACCGGGACCGGGCCATGAACTGGATTTCTGATTGGATACAACGGAATCCAGTAGATGGCGACGCCGGATGGGACGCCTGGCCTGTATCCGAACGGCTGCTCAACTGGTCGATGCTGATTGCTGTATTTCATCTTCATGAAGATGAAGTCCGTGCCACATTCCTCCGGCAAATGCGTTGGCTGAAGAAATGGGTCGAATATGACTTACGCGCCAATCACCTGTTAAAAAACGCTTGCGCTCTGGCCGTATCGGCTTGTCTGGCGAATGAACAAGTATGTTTAGCACAGGCATTGAAACTACTGCATGAACAGATCAACGAACAGGTCCTGCCTGATGGCGGCCACATAGAGCGAAGCCCTATGTATCATGCCCACGTACTTTGGGACTGCCTGATTGTTTATGCCGCACTTGACGAAAAGCCTCCTTTCCTTGAAGAGACCCTTACAAAAATGAGCGGCTTTCTCGAGAGCATTGCTCATCCGGATGGGGAAATACCGCTTTTCGGGGATAGTGCCTTGAACGAAGCGCCGCCCACACAGGCACTTCTCAATGTCACGAGAAGCCTTCTCCCTCGTTCTGCCGTTTCGGCGACAAGAACAACCGTCCGGAAGGAACCTGGCGCCTTTTTTGAAGCCTCCGGTTTTTATATTCTAGGCAACAAAGAAAAAGGGCATCACATGATCGTGAAGACAGCCCCCCCTATGCCATCCTACCAGCCGGGTCATAGCCATGCGGACATGTTGTCTTATGAACTTAGCCTGAACGGGAAACGCATTATCGTAGATAGCGGCGTTCATGGTTATGCCGAAAGTGCTTTGCGCGGATATTGCCGAAGTACCCTCGCACACAATACCGTGCAACTGGACACCTTGGAGCAGTGTGAATGGTGGAAGGTATTTCGCATCGGGCAACGTCCCAAGGCCGGCACACCTCGTTTTGAGGTACGACCAGATTTTATATCGCTGGAAGCCGCTTATGAACATCATTTGGGATACCGCCATTGCCGCTGTATTCATTATTCACCCAGCCAACACTATTGGAAGGTGAAAGATACGGTTGAGGTTGGTTCCGGTTCTCACGAAATAAAGAGCATGATACACCTCCACCCGGACATCCGAGTCACCCGCAAAGACAATGACGTTTGGCTCTCCATGGATAGTGTTTACTGTCATATCATGCCCCATTCGAATGAAATCCTTGAATTTTTTGATGTCAGTTCCGCAAGACCAGAACATTGGTATTGCCCAGAATTCGGCCAGTGCCTTCCGTCTCCCACTATTATTATGCGACATAAGGGAACGTCTCCTCTGACTATTAGTTACACAATTTTTTTTGATTGATACTTTTGCATTATTTTAAAACAGATAACATGAACATGTTTTCTTGACACCTTTGCATTTTTAAAGTAAACTGTAGCTGGTAAAAAGTTTAGCGCAGGCGACTAAAATGCTTTTCGGGAAAAAGGTTTTGTGATAAGCAGGTCGTTTCTTTTTACGCTACAGGCAAAACTAGAGTACAACATATACAATATATGTGTTCTCACAAGAAACCTTTCAAACTAAGGTGTCGCTATGAATACTTTCACTCGTATCCATCTTTTTCTGGTCGCGCTGATTACCTTGTCAATATCTGCCGTGGCGGATGTGACGCTGCTGGGTTCCGGTTCCGGGTTGGATGAGGCGGATGACTCCTCGTTCTCTTTCACCGTAACGGTGCCGACCGGCACACAGCTGGCGGTTGTGGGCGTTACAAACAGAAACGCCCGCAATGCCACCTCTGTTTCCCTGGGCGGTTCCACGTTGACGTTCGTCATCAACTCCATATCGAGCCCTAACGGCGACATGGATGAGCGGGTCCAACTTTATTATCTTATAGACCCGCCCGCGGGCAGTCAGACCGTTTCGGTGACCCTGTCGGGGAATTCACGCCACAAGGCGGCTGGCTGTCTTTTACTTGGAGGTGTTAATACTGCCGCGATGGCGGCGACTGCGAAAAAAGCCGATGAAAACGACTATGATGTAGATCCTACACCCAGCATAAGTTTCACGGCTGCGGAGGCGCCCGCGGGTTCTCTGGTCGTTTCGGCGATTCACAGCCGTGGCGCCGACCTTACCGTTGCCGGAACAGGACATACGGAGAGATGGAATCTTGAGACCTACTATTTTTGGGATGCTCCGCAACGGTCCAGCCACGGCGGGGGCACCGCCCCAGGTTCCAGTTCCAGCGGCGCCACCGTAGCTTGGACGCCGGTAAACAACTGGGGCATGGCAGCCATGGTAATACCGGCGAGTTATTCCGGGATAACAAATATTGCCCCGGACTCGCTCAGTGTAAATGACAATGACCCCAACAACATGGTTTTCGGAACCTTGACCGCCACAGACGCCGATAACAAGCCTCCCTACGTCTGGTCGCTTATCAATAATGCAGGCGGACGTTTCGCGTTGAATACCGGTACCTCTTTGAATGTGGATGTGCGCATTGCGAACGCCGCGCTTATTGATTACGGCCAGAATCCTTCCCACACCATCCGGGTTGGCGCCAAGAATAATGTATATCCGGTCGTTTTTGAAAAAGACATTACCATTAATGTGGTAGATACCACGGACCCGGTAATCGGATCTGTTACGGCCTCACAACCTTTCGCCATGTCGGGACAGTACGTCACGCTCAGCGCCACCATCACGGATAACGACGCCGTAGCCGGCACCCCGACGATGACCCTGGGCGGTTCGCCCCTCATGTTCAGCAATCAGACAGGTGATGTGTATACCTGGGGCTGGAATGTGCCCCTCGGTTATCCAGATGGCCAGGTCTCCGTTACGGTAACTGCCGAAGATATCGCCGGTAATGAGACCACCCTGGTTGCCGATAACGTCATCACTGTGGACAATACAAAGCCTTACATTACCGGACTGAATATTTCCCAAGTGTATGCCAAAGAAGGCGACACGGTTACCATCCAGGTGGAAGTGCAAGACTTTTATGGTGTCGCGGAATTCCCAACGGTCACCCTTGCCGGAATTGATTGTGGCTTTCCTTCCTTCAGCGGCTTTACCTATACCTGGCTGGTGGGCATCACATCCGCCTTTCCTGAAGGCCCGGCCGATGTCCTTGTCACTGCTCTGGATTTGGCGGGCAACCAGTCGCAGGGCAGCGGGCCAGCCCTGTTGACCATTGACCGCACCCCGCCCACCATCTCCGCCTTTGCTTCCACCCATCAGTACGCCACGCTCAACAGCACCGTCACACTGCAGGCGGCGGTTCTCGATAATTTCGGGTTGAACGGTACGCCCACAATGTACTTGAACGGTACGATGCTGAATGTACCGACCATATCCGGAAATACCTACTACTGGCAATTTCAGATTACCCCTGCCATAACCCAGGGCGCCGCCGTCATAGAGGTTGAGGCAGTTGACCGTGCGGGGAATGAATCTTCGGGAAGTCCCGCTTCAACCATCCTGGTGGTGGATTACACGCAACCCAGCATTTCAGCGCTGACAGTCACGCCTTCCCGTGCGAAAGGCGGTACTTCGCTTATACTCACCGCACAGGTGGTTGAAAATTACAGTCTGAATGGAACCCCAACTATGAACATCAATGGATTGCCTGTGCCCCCGCCCTCGCACTCGGGGTCCGCATATACATGGAATTACATTGTCCCGACTACGCCTCCGCCAGTTGAAGGGGCAGCACAAATTGAGATTCTTGCCGTTGACCTGGCGGGGAATGTTAACAATCTTCTGAATACCTCCCAGTTAACTTTTGATCCCAATGCACCTATATTCAGCAACGCCGAAGCGGTTCCTAATCTGGCACGATTGGGACAAACGGCTGGCATCAGTGTTAATGTTTATGACATTAGTCCTTTTAGCGGAACTCCTTCGCTCAAGGTTAACGGCGTTGCGGCTGCTTATGTCGGCGTTGAGGATATTGGAAACAACAACAGAATTCTTTCGTTTAGCTTTACCATTACGGCCGCCACTCCTGAAGGCAGTGCCGATCTTCAGTTTTCTGCGACCGATATCCTGGGCAATACGCGCACAACATCGTTCACCAATGTCCTTATGGTGGACAAAACCGCCCCTGTCATCAGCGATGTTTCCGCCAGCCCGAGTGTCAGCAGGGCCGGCGGTACCGTCAATATAACCTTTGATGCTATTGATGCCTTTTCTGCAATATATGGAACTCCTACGGTAACCGTGAATGGCGCCAACGCGTCATACCAGTCAGCGTCAGGAGGTCATTATACCTACCGATATACGGTGCGAAGCACCAGCCTCGATCCCAATGGACCGGCCACTATCTTCATTACCTGCCGTGATACGGTTGGCAATTCCGGTTCCGTGCAGCATAATGATAAACTTCTGATTGACAACTCGCTGCCCATGCTTTCAGACTTGGTCGTTTTCCCCAATATTGCTTCGGAAGGTACCAGCATTACCGTCGGGTTTAATGCTTCTGATGACAGCGGGCTGGGCAGTTTGCCGGAGGTGAAAATCAACGGCATCCCGGCTGCCTTTGTCGCCGCTCAGGGCAGCACCTTCGAGTACAAATATATGGTGCGCGCTGCCTATGATGATGAAGGCTACGCCCTTCTCTATATCCGTATCGAGGATTCCATAGGGAATGTGCTGACCAGTGAAAGCACGGGGCTCCTTCTCGTTGATTTTACGCCTCCTGATGGCTCCCTGAGTATTAACGATAATGAAGCAATGACACGAACACCCGATGTCGTACTGTCCATTGAAACCTCGGACGGTTCTTTGGGCAGCGGCGCCCAAAGCATGAGCCTCAGCGACGATGGAATCAACTGGAGTGCCTGGGAACCGATTTCGGAAAGCCGGGAATGGCAGTTGAAAAGTGGCCAGGGATACAAAACGATATATATTCGCTTGCGTGATCGCGCAGGAAATGTCTCCATGCTTCCGATTACGGACACCATAGTATTGAAACCTAATTCCCTCATCGTAGATCGAGAAGGTTCCGGCGAGGTTAAAGCATTTCTCGGAGACGCTATTGTGCTTGAAGTGGTTCCCCGGAACATATTCGGCGCGATTCAGTCTTATGAGTGGTTTAAAGATGGTGTCGCCATCGAAGGTTTGGGACCGGTGCTTGCCATAGATAATTTTGAGGAAACCGACATGGGAAGTTATGTCTGCCGGGTTGCCGACGAAGTGGAAATTGCTGAATCGCTGCCGTTCCAGATCGGTATCTCCGAGGAAAAGCCTGTCCCTGTGGCTTCATGGAAGGTTTTGGTCCTGTTGATTGCGGGGTTGATAGTCACAGCCGGCGCCCTTCTGACTCGCACACGTCGCTCTTTCGCCACGTTGCTTTTATTCTCAGGATTTCTACTGTTCCTGCCTGGTATCACCGTCGCGGAGGTTACTGTGGTCTATTCCGCCAGAGCTGAGTTACCCATGGACCTCAGTGATGAAGCCATGACGGATTTGGCACTGGAGCGTGGTTCTATAGAAATCTGGACCCGCCTGGAGAATGGCGAGGTTAAGCGCCAGTTGTCCCGTCTGGGGGAACCGGGCGTGGCCAATCCCGGTTTTTCTTCCTTTCAGCGGGAAGGATTTGCGGAAGAACTGGGCAAGGGGCTTCCCGTAACCCTACTCAAAGATGGAACTGAAGAACTGTACATCCCGCTTTCAGACGAGGCCGTGCGCGTATACTCCCAGAACCTGAACAAAGGGGTGGATGAACCCTCCTTTGAAATGAAGATTGTGGTGAATGGGAAACCCCTCGTCTCAGAAAAACGCTACGAAACATTTGTGGACCAGGTCGTGCGCCCGGATATACTCCGGCTGGATTATCCTGACGGGGCGATCATACAAGTCTTCGAATATACGAATACGCCTCCCGCCCCATTACCGCCGGTGTATCTGCGCAAGGTTGGCGTTGACGATGAAGAAAAGTCCGATGCCTATCCGAAATCATGGGTTACGAAAGATGCCGGCGACGTTCAGACGCGGGAGGTGCAGTTCATTGTGCCGCCCCAAGGCCTGGGCAACCTGGGCTTTGACTCCGGCTGGGTGCCTGGAGGTTCGGGCCCCGATCCAGGCGGCTTCATTATCCAGGTACGCCTCAAAGCTCAGGCGGGTTATACCTATGATGCGGCAGTGAACGGCACTTTCAATTTATACCCCTTTGAATCCTATAGCGAATTAGGGATTGGACCGGCCATGGGCAACTGGGGCTTCTATTTTGGTGCTGAATTCTTTATGAAAGCGGCCTTTGATATTCCCCCAATCCTGGGATTCGACCTCGAACCCTTCATTGTGGACATTCCCTACGTGCCGGATTTTAACATGGTGGCTTCGGACCGGGACTATTTCAACTCCTGGCTGTTGGATTCGCAATCCACCGTTCGTGATGATGCCGCACGAACCAACGTAGTCAACATGGAAATCATTTCACTGCTGATTACACAGGGAGTCATCCCCGAACTGCCGGATTGGGTGCCTCTGCCGAAAGTGGGGGTTTCCCTGGATGTCGGCGCGATCGCTGACGGCAGCCTGACCTGCGAAAGCATTACCCTGAGCGACGGCACGCAATACGTAAGCGAAGGGCAACAGATTTGGGTGTATGTCCCCCCCACCGGATATCATGCCATCGCCGAATACCTTGAGAAAGCCAGTCTAAATCTGGGCGTAAAGTTCTATCCCTCCGTGTATTTTTCCTGGGATCTGTACGTGTTCGATTTCAGTTATAGGTGGCCGACGGATTTCAATGACCCCGACAATCTGCTGGCCCGGCTCGAATGGCTTCCCATTATGCATGACAATTTCCCGTTCACCAACGCTGAGCTTAATTTTACGGGACAGCCCAGCACCTTGCCCGCAAATGATTGGTTTACGGAACTGTTCGTGCCTGTGCTAAGGACCAATGATGTCAGTCATCGTCAGGTCCGGTTTACGCCGAACTTGTCCAATAACTTCTACAGTGCCTGCGTCGGTGATGCCAGCGCCTTCAGGACGGATCCCGCCGGTGGTACCCCCGTAACGCTTGGTGATGACGCATTTGTTGAAGTTGCGCTGACCGAGGGCAAACAGATTCCACTATACGGCGTCTACTACGACTCCTTCTACATCGGAAGTAATGGATATATCACATTCAATACGGGGGATACCACCAGCGAATCCAATCTTGAAAATCACTTCAACCAGCCCCGTATATCAGGACTGTTTCTCAACATGAATCCCGCTGCGGGCGGCGCGATTTCCTATAAACAGCTGCCCAATCGCGTTGTGGTGACCTATGACCATGTCCGTCTCGCCAATATCATTACGGAGCAGACGGCCAACTTCCAGATTGAAATGTTTTTTGATGGGCGCATTGTTATTACCTGGCTCCAGGAAGATACCTACGTCGGGCTCATCGGTTTGTCGCGTGGGGAAGGCGTTCCTGAAGAATTTGAACACAGCGATTTTACCCAATATCCGGGTTGTCTGACTCCCATTGCCCCCGAATACGGCATACGGGTAAACTTTGCGCCCCCTGAAGTCCTTCCCTATGGGCCGCGCTGGCGTGCTGGCTCAGGCGACTGGATGACCACCGGCACTTACGTTTCGGTTCCCTTGGGCGAAAACTGGGTGTATTTTAATTACATCCCCTTGTATTGGACAGCTCCAGGCGCCACCTTGACCCAGGTAAACACCCCCGATGTGTTTGTCGACTTGTATCCGGAATGGATTCGTTCCACGGGAACGGTCACGGTTTCCACCCAGCCTGAAATGGTCTCCTGGACAGTGACGGATATCGAAGGCGGTATCCATTCGGGTACGGGCACGGCAGTACTGGATAACATCCCGACCGGCATGACGACCATCGAATGGCTGCCTTTGGCTACCTATCAAACACCGGATCCCGCAACACAAGAGGCCATGTTATACTCTGGCATGACTATAGACTTTTCAGCGAATTATCCCCCTATTATTGGTCAGGGCGAGGCCACAGTGATTGTTACCATACAGCCGGAAACCGCCCTCGCCGCAGGGGCGCAATGGCGGGTAAACGCAGGCCCCTGGTTTGACAGCGGATACATGGCCACAGTTCCGGATGGAGACACGTTGATTGAATTCAAAGAACTCCCTGGATGGACCCGTCCCGTAGCGATAGACTTATTCCTTAACCGTAATACGACGACGTCGTTTACCCGCGGTTATGGCCGGCAAAAAGGTACCGTCTGGGTCGTTACAGAGCCACCCAATGCGCCTTGGGAATTAACGGATGGCGATGGCATAATGCACTTCGGCATCGGTGAACAGGTATTACAGAATGTCCCTACCGGTGACGACCTCCAGGTCAGTTGGGGCGGAGTCCTTACCTACACCCCTCCCGTTCCCAATCCAACCGTATTCTCCCTGGCGCAAAACGATGTTAAACGTATTGTGGGCGCGTATGTGCCGGTAATAGGCGTCGGTGAGGGTATTGTGTGCGTAGCCCTCTATCCTCCCGCTGTAGCCAATGCCGGCGCCCAGTGGCGCTTGTTCGGAGATGAATGGCGTGTCAGCGGCGGCATGGTCGCTTCACGTGACGGCGAACAGACCATTTTCTTCAGCGATGTGCCCGGATGGATTACTCCTGAAGATATGACGGTCAATGTGGTACGGGATATTACCAACTATTTCGATGCCACCTATGAACGACTCGCGGGAACGGTAGTCGTGGATGTGACGCCTGAAAACGCTTATTGGACATTGGCCGATGCGGACGGCGGTTCCTATACGCGCATGGGCGATGCCACATTGACCGAAGTCCCGTCAGGCGAAGTATCCATCACATGGGGCGAACTGGAAGGCTATGAACCGCCACAGCCCAACCCTGCCTCTTATACATTGGAAGCGGACGCCACCCTTACCATTACCGGCCAATACATAGAATCCATCCTGACCGCCGATTTCAGCGCATTCCCGCTGACAGGCCCCCCGCCGCTTACGGTCACCTTCCACGATGAAAGCGAATCCACGACAAAAGAAATTGTCGACTGGCGCTGGTATTTTGGCGACGGCAAGGTGAGCACGGAACAGCATCCCACCCATGTATATCGTGATCCGGGAAGTTATACGGTAACCCTAACTGTGGTTACCTATGACAAGATGGATGTCCTATCCAAGAAACAATATATCACCGTCACTGAAGGATTACCCGCAACCGGTTTCATTGGACTAAGTATCGCAGTTGCCTTAATTGCAATTTCTGGTTCTCTGGCCAAGATAAAACGAAGGAAATAGCGCCCTTACCCGATACTACCGCTGCGCGGCAGAGTTCAAGTCCTGCCGCACATTTTTACTTCGCGACAAATTGTGTATTCGCTATCGCTGTATCCCCTCCCCCCCGGGCAACAGGGTCCCACCCACGGATTTATCTTGCGTAGAAATTGACGCGCTTGCGTCTTACAACGACGGGAAAAACAGCATGTTGGTCAGCAAAGGGAAACGACTTAACGACACAGCCTTAAGAATTCTCACCGACATAGCCGGTGGATTAACTTTGATTTAAGCGAACTTGGGCTTGACGCCGCGTCTTTTATCCTGGCAATGTGTCTTGCTCTTCTGTCTGTGCTAAAATGACCATCACATAACTCTTTTTGACTGCTATGCGGCGGGAAAACAACCATATATGTCTTTGGAAAAACAGTATAAGGTGGGGATGCAAACAGATTCTCTTTGTGGCGCAACAGTGTGTAAAACACTGGAAGAGGCCTTGACCCATCTTGACAAGGCACTCTTTGTGTACGAGAAGGAAACGGCGCTTTTTTTTGCAGTGGGGTTTTGGAACGGGGGTAAACTATCAATCGTGCCTGATGATGCGCGGTTATTGGCCTTTGCGCCCCCATGTCTTCCCTCACACCTCGGAGACGTCTCTTTCTGCAGGGACCTTAAGATTTCCTTTCCATGTTATGCGGGCAGCATGGCCCATGGCATTTCTTCAGAGCAATTGATTCGCTCCATGGCAATTGCCGGCATGCTGGGTTTTTACGGTTCCGCCGGGCTGTCATTGGAAGAACTGGAACGAGTGATAATCCGTCTTTCCTCACAATGCAAAGACCGTTCCTTCGGGGTGAACCTGCTGAACAGCCCGGAAGACAGTTCCCGGGAGCACGGGGTAGTAGAGTTGCTGCTTAAACACAATGTTCAACTGGCCGAGGCGTCAGCCTATATTATTCCCTCTCCTGCCTTAATAAAGTACCGGGTTAAAGGAGTAAAGAAAACCGCAGGCGGAATGATTGAGTCCCATAACCATCTCATCGCCAAAGTATCCCGCCTGGAAATTGCTCGCCGTTTTTTGGAACCACCGCCCTTAAAGGTGCTGGAGCAACTGCAAACAAACGGCGAAATCACCCCCGAGGAAGCAAACCTTGGCCGAAACCTTCCTGTGGCGCAGTACATCACCGTAGAAGCGGATTCCGCCGGTCATACCGACCATCGGCCTGCTCTATCCATATTCCCGGCCGTCAAAGACCTTGCACGAGAAATGCATTCCAAACACAAATACGGCAAGTCCCTAAAAATCGGACTCGCAGGCGGCATGGGAACACCTTCCGCAGCAGCAGCGGCATTTTCCATGGGTGCCGCCTATATCGTCACCGGTTCTATAAATCAGGCTTGTCTGGAATCAGGCACTTCCCCACAGGTGCGCACCCTGTTAGCGCAAGCCGCACAGACAGATGTCACAAACGCACCTGCCGCCGACCTGTTTGAGCGGGGAGGGACGGTTCAAGTACTCAAGAAAGGGACGCATTTTGCTGAACGCGCAAGAAAACTACATGATTTTTATGTACAGTATATCAGTATTGATGACATTCCCAAGGACCAACGATATGACCTGGAAAAAAAAGTGTTTCAGAAGTCCTTCGACGATATCTGGCAAGAAACAAAGGAATACTTTAGAAAAACAAATCCACGGCAGCTGGAGATTGCAACAAAAAATCCTAAACATAAAATGGCATTGATATTTCGCTGGTACCTCGGCAATGCTGTAAAATGGGCTTGTGTCGGCGAGAAGGACCATATTGATGACTATCAAATCTGGTGCGGTCCCGCCATGGGTGCCTTCAATGATTGGGCACAGGGTACTATTTTCGAGAACCCCGCAATGCGTAGCGCCCCTGTCGTGGCGTTAAATCTGCTTTATGGTGCCGCCTTGTTGCTGCGCATGGAAATACTTCGCGCCCAAGGTATATCTGTCGAAAATTGCAGGATCCCTTGCCCGGTAAATACATTTCCCGAGTTCATGTCAACGCAAGAACAGTAAACTCCTTAATATCTGGATATTCAGTTCTGACACGCAAATCGTAACTTGAAGGAATTTCCTAAAAAGGGAGGATACAAGGGACTGTAATCACGAGATACAAATGACCAGTAGCCGACACCGTATAAACTTAGAGGCTTCATCTGATACTGAAGTAATCATTGTCACGAATGCGCTGCCCGTTTAAAGTTCCCGCAATTTATGGCAGGACAACTATAAACAAACTTCTCAGGAGAACGATTTTGACAACTTCTCGACGCATTATGGTTGTGTTTTCTGTTCTGGTGCTTTTAATCGCCCTCGACCATGGTACCAAGTGGCTTGCAATAAGCTATTTATCGAACACTCAATCCGCCTATCGCTTTTGTGGAGATACGTTCCGGTTACAGTATGCTGAAAATACAGGCGCCTTCCTCAGCTTGGGCGCAAACCTGCCCGGCGGGGTACGCACTACTGTTATGACCGGACTAAATGCCCTAATTCTGGGCGCCTTGATTTTGTATATGTTCATCAGTAAAAAGATTACGATGCTTCCCCTCTTTGCCTTCAGCCTGGTCGCAGCCGGTGGCATCGGCAATCTTATAGACAGAATATTTCGTCACGGACGCGTAGTAGATTTCATGAATATGGGGCTGAATGTCAATCAATTCCATCTGCGCACAGGCATATTCAATGTGGCCGATGTGGCCATTATGGCTGGACTGTTCCTGATAATCGGAAACGAAATTCTTCCTATGCGAAGACAAGACAACGATAAAAAGAAATCGTCATCGACAAAGCAGATGTAATACAAGATGATCGTCAACGGCGGACGCTCCACCGCTCATCACGAAGGCATAAGAAAAGAGGCCTGACACGATTTCGTACCAGGCCTCCGCGGAAGGAGAAACGCCATATATGGCACTGACCACAAGTATTGTATCATGTTTCGACCAAATCCTCAAGTAAAATTTTTCGAGGTCCGAAGATGATTTGGGAGCAATGCTCGTGCCAAACAAACGATTTGTCGTGCCATCTTTTGTTGATGGGTACATTCTACCCTATATCTAAAATATATATTTTTATGAAGATTTAGTGATTCGTGTGATCTACTACTATATATATTATTTCAACTTGAGATAAGATAATCAATGAATAATAACACAAATTATTTATTTGTTATTTTTGCTATTCTTGTTTCTCTTTGCGCTTATGGCGATGATTATCCCCTAGTATACTTTGATTTCAAGGAAACCTTAACGCAACTTCCCCAAGATTCGGTGAGCCAGTATGACGCTTTAAAACTGGTTAGTGCCTTGCAGGGGTTGGCAAATAGAGAGTCGCCTCAACTGCTAATTCGATTTTTGGAAGCGGAAGGGCCGGAAGGTTTCCTTAATGTCGATGATTATTGGCTCGAGAAAATGCAAAGAGGCTGGTTGTGCGACCGGACTGTTTCACGCACTAGCAGTTTAACAGCGCTACTAAAACAGTTTTCCGGTTGCTTCCAAGGGTATGTTCTGTGGGACCCTGCGGTACCGGCCACCTCAAATATTGCCGCCACCATGTGCGGTGTCGAAGGTCTGTTGCCAATACGCATGAATAGTCCGTTACTTGCTTATTTGGAAAACTGCGGCGAAACGATAAATATCCGTGAAAATCTAACCGGCATGTTTACGGGAGCGGAAACGGGAAGCGCAAAATGTGACGCCTATCTTTGGGCAAAACGCCGTTATCTTGATGCCGGAAAATGTAATCCGGCACTGATGGCCTTCTATATTGATGCCTATACACAACGGCCGGGACAATCTGGATTCCAGTACCCGGACCTTCCTAACAGCACTCTTGCCAATCATGATTATTTCATTTCCCAGAAAGCATTCTTCTTCGACTTACTGGTGTGGCCTGATGAACTCCCCATGGACGACCCCAACCAACCCATGGGCACGGACCGCGACACACTCACTCAGATACTCCGTGCCCAATATAAGATTAATGGCGGTAAATCCTTTACGACTATCGGCGGGNNCGAGCCATGGTCAGGCGGGTGGGAAACACGACCCTGTTCCCACTGAATGGGAATATGTGGCCTTGTTTTCCGCGTACAATGCCATTCTCGATGCCGACGCTCTGGGATTGGTCTGTCTTCCAAACGCCTCCGCCTATTGTCACTATCCGTTGAAAAAAGACTACAAGCAACATTCCCGCCCTCAGCCGCCGCCACTTGAGGAGAAGACCTATGTATTGATTTATATGGGCGATTATGATTCCGCAGCCTGGCTTTCCCGAAACATCCCGCGCATTTGGGACGATCCTGCACGGGGCAGTCTTCCTGCCGCCTGGGCATTCAATCCTAATCTCTCGGACCGTGTTCCCTATGTTTTCGACCATGTATTCACCACCGCCAGCCTCAATGACTGGTTTATTGCTGGCGATTCCGGAGCAGGCTATCTAAATGCTAACCTGCTTCAGGGAAACCGGCTGGACAGCGGGTTACCGGACGCCCTGACGCTTTGGGAAGAACATAATAAGCGGTATTACGACAGATTCGATTATTCCATAACGGGTTTTGTCATCAACGGTTTTCATGGCGCTATGCCCTTGAACATACAGGAAATCTATACACGATTTTCTCCTGATGGCGTCGGAATGCAGCTTGGTTTTGAAAAGTCCCTGGTGGCTGAGACACCCTTTATACGGCACACTTCAGACATTTACCCGAGACTCGAGACTATCTCCACCACCGCCGATGAAATGGCTGGCTTTGCCATCAAATCAAAACCCCAGTTTCTTGTGTTCCGATGGATATTGCAGACACCGACAACGATGAAGAAGGTTCACGAGTCCCTGTTGGCCAGACATGAAGTTCATGATTGGGTATTCTGCGATCCCTATTCGTTTTTTGCCTTGTATCGCGATTACCTCAGAAACAGGGCGTATCCATAGGGTCTTTTTATACGCTATGGGCCCAAAAGATGAAACCGAGCTTCCTAGGATACGGTCCAATAATTATAGAGTGTCACGCTTTGGCGTTAAACGTCAGCGTATAATAAAACTATAAAGTGAAAATCGACAACCTGAAAGGAGAATGAAACATGAAACATGGTCTGGTAGCCTTAATGGCAGCTGCGCTAGTATTTTCGGGATTCGCCCACGCTGACCTTGCTGCGGATGCAGCACTGGAAATGGCACTGCTTCTTCAGTTTACTGATGAATTAGGCCTTGGAGATTATGAGATGATGGATGTGCTGGCCGGGTACCGTCAATATCGCAGCACCATGGACGGGTATTTGAAGCAGCGGGAAGAAAAACAAGCCGCCCTAAACAAAGCCCTCGCCCAGAACGAATCGGGCCCCACGGTCTCCACTCTTACACAGGATGTAATGGGTCTCGACATGAACATACTGCGGTTGAAACAAAGCGCCGTAAATGAAGCGTCGGCCGTTATGGACGCGAAAGCCGTTGCAAAATTATATATGATGGTATCCAATATGGACCAGGTAAAAAAGGGCTTTATGGCCAAACTGGCCGGAAAGCATGAAGTACCCGCCCGTGCTCAAGGCAAAGCGCCTGCCGGGAAAATGAAAGCAAAAAACGAAGGGGCTGCTCCTGCTGCCGCACCGGTGGAGAAACCCGAAGAAAGCATCCTTTCACAGGCTAAAGTGTTTTTGAATAAACTGGCCGCAAAAGAACTGGATGCCGCCATGGCTGCTGTTTCCGAAAAATTTGAACACTATGAGTATGGCAGTAAAGCGGAACTACGCAGTTTCCTGGACGAAGCCGTTCAGGCAGGGTATGTAGATGACTTGAAAATTATTACAGACGACACGGAAGTAAAAATTGAAGGCGATAAGGCGGTTATCTACCCCGTTGATGTGGAAGGCCTTTTCGGCAGTTTCACATTGGAATTGACCTGTCAGAAAGAGGGCGATTCCTGGATGGTGTCCACATTGGATATTTTTGGTATTTGACACCAATAATCCGACCATTAACAGAGTGCGATGGGCATAAAATGTCCATCGCTTTTTTTTGTTCAGCTCCAATTTTAGCAATGGCACGGCACAGGCGGGGAAAAGGTACTGCTCCCCTGAATTTGTTCTCCCAAAAACCTGTGCCGTGCAAACACGAACCTGTTGCCTCACCGGAGCTTGAAAAATCCCCATGCGATGGGGACACGGAACCAACGTATCGGCCACGTGTTGCATTATGCCATGAAGATATTCCATAATCCGGAATGTAATGTATTTTTTTTTAACTATTTTTTTCTGTTGTACATTTCCCAAGAACATCTTCACATATTAACGCGCCTGACAGGACACTATGCCTACCAAAAAAGACCCTTACAGCGGCCCTTCCCAAAAAGTCATCGGCTTGTTCAGCCTCTTTCTCTTTTCCGGACGGGCCCATTCCCTGACACAACTTGCGCAAACCTTTCAATGCTCCAAGCAAACGGTACTTCGTAATGTAGAACAAATTGAACGCAGCCACTGGCTCATCCTCGACACATGGATCACCGGCAGGGAAAAGTTTTATCAAGCGAGAAAAACGCAAAGAACACCTAACATTTCGCTGGATGCTGAAGGGTTGGGCAAGTTGTTGCTCTGCCGTGACATGGTTTGGCACCTGCTGCCAGACAGTTACCGGAAAGAAATAACCCGGACGTTACAAGGGGCAACCACGCTTTTGCCAGATTTTGACGATCGTGATGGCATCATGGCATCCTACACGCTTGTAAAACCCAAGGGGATGATTGATTACACCAACAAAGAATTTATCATTACCGACCTGATCCGGGCCATTCGTGAACATCGCCTGTGTGACATTATTTATATCAGCCCGAAACATGCAGAGCCGCATCTTTATACGGTAGCGCCCTACCAGATGATTGTTTTTCATGAAAGCCTTTACCTGCGCGTCCGGCCGACGAACATGCTGGACACCCCGAAAGAAGCGAAGGATATGTTGCTGGCCGTTCATCGCATGCGCGCAGTAGCGACTTCTGAAGTACGATTCAAAGCCATCCGAATTAATAAGCAGGCCCGTCAGCTTGCCGGTTCCTTCGGTCTCAACCAGGGAGAACCATTCCGCGTACAGGTTCGTGTAAGCTCCGTTGCAGCGCTCTATGTAAGCGAGCGCATATGGAGCGATGACCAGTCCATCGTTTATGCAGAAGATGGCGGCCTGACGCTTGAGTTTTCCTCAACCAGTGAAAAAGAAACTGTGGCCTGGGTTTTAAGTTTCGGTGGCGAAATGGAACTTCTGTCCCCTGAACACCTCCGCGACCGAATTTCGGCTTCTGCAAAATCTCTCTTAACACGTCACCAACATCAGCATGATGCCTCGTTATAACCGCCATATTTTACTGAAAGATGTATTTTAATGGATTAAAATATACCATAGTCTGAATCGTCAATGAAGATACAAATCCCGACCTGATTCAGAAAAATATTCACGATATAATCCGAAAAGAACAGATCTACATTGCATGCTTTCTCCATTTACCACTGTAATACTTTCATTATCTGCAGTGCCTTACCTTGTTGGCTATTTTTGACTGGCCTTTTCATGAGCCTGAGCAAAACTCAGACCCGCATAACCACAATCTGTACGACTTGTAATAATCCGTCTTTTAGTTTTAGCATAACCTGGCGTACTTAAACATCATATTGATTATAACGCTGTACTTTTCTTAGGCGTGGTACCTTTTTGACATGGTGTCAACTTGGATTGAGTATCTTCGATTCATGCGTACTGCTTAGTTTTTGGATTTTGCGGTGATTTCGGATAGAATATTTTACGTCTAAGAATAACAGTTATTACCGGAACAATCGGAACCCTATAATGGAGACATAAGGGTGATTCGAAACCAGACTACTAATACTGACGGTATACTGCGCAGCATTTTTCGCAAGGTACGTGCGTTTTTCATAAACAACCCTGTCTTAGCCCCAGAAACACTAGATTTACGTGGAAAGTTGGTCTTGCTTGATAGCGATGAACTCCTCTTGGTATGGGAACGACGGTTACGTGATGTACGCCTTAAAAAAGAAGAAGAAGCTTGGCGACAATTCGAAGGTGAATTTGGAACGGGTTCTCCCAAAGTAACAGAAGCTTTTATTAATTGGCAAGAATCATTGTACAAATATATTGAACGTGAAAAGGACCGATTCCTGCGGGTCAGGCAAGGGTCAAAACCGGCCTTAAACAAGCTGATGACACTAGGTGCCCGAACCGTAGTGGTTACAAAGGGGGCAAAACCTTACACGGAAAAGTGTTTTAATCTTACCGGTTTATCTCCCTCCATAACCGATATCTATTCGCCGCCACCGGGGTCACGGCAAAAACAATTCCTGGATGCGGTTCGGGATCATGGCATGGATTCCCTGCACAAATGCCTGAGAGACACCATTGTGGTTGGTCATGACCTTGAAAAAGATATGGCGTGGGAACTTGTCCCTTCAAAGGGCATAGGCAATGACGGGTTGGCGCCAGTATTCATCTTGCTGGACGCTCTTGCCTTTGACAAGGAAGTCGCGGCGCCTTTAGATGCCATGACCGAGGTTATAGAGTTATTGAGTAAGCGTGGACAAAATGACTTCTGGCAGGGATTTAAATCAATCCAATTCCCCGAACAGGCCATTACGTTAAATTACCGCTTCAAAGTGGGGCTTTATGGTAATCCCCAAAAACGGGATAAGGCAAGAATACCTGTCGTCTATGATGTTAAGAGAATCCGCGACAGTTACAGGTAGATGATGTTGCCTCACGCTTTTCCTCATCACGATAAATTGGTGACCTTTGAATCCAGTAAAGGCTCTTATGTCACTCACTCCGTTATTTTGTTGGTGTTTATTGTACGCGTACACGACTTGCCTTGGGACGAGAAATCCGGTCTTGTGCACCACTTCCTCAAAATATTTCGGGATAGCCACCGGCACGATTCAGGATTAAACACACTGATCATGGTGCACACTGATCATGGTTAGTGGGCGCGCCGGAAGCAGTCGCGTTTTTTGCTGAGGTCGTGTTATTTATCTTGGGTTGCGGCTAACCCCGCGTTAGATTTATAGCAAAAAATGCAGCGTTCACTTTCAGTGGGAATCGTATTTGATCAAATCAGCGGACGTGCTTTCCAAAGGGTTACGGCGCGTCAAGACTACTCCCATTAATGCCGCCACAATCACACTTATACACAAAGGCACAATATTCGACAAAGGCAACTCTTCTACCACCTCCAGCCCTATAAGCGGCGATAGGGCCGAACCGGCGACGGTGTCCGTCGCAACGCACTGATATTCGCCCGCATCGCCCCAGTCCACCGCGTCGAATTCCAGCACCTCATCAGTCTGCTCGTCCAACAGTTGCAACATCTTATCCGGCAGGACGCGATACCATTGGTAGGTAACCAGTCCGCGGTTGTACAGGGTATTCACGGGGATTTCGACCCGGTCTCCCACGCCCGCCAAGGCCGGATTGCGGCCGGTGTAGGTCAGCGCGAATTCGCCGCCGACCGCCAGGCCGCTAAGCTTCACATTGGCGTCCGGCGTAATCTTGTCGTTGCTCGAAATGCGCACCAGGCCGCTATACTTGCCCACGTTCTCCGGCACGAAGGAAACGTCGAAGGTGAAGATGGAACCGGGCGCCAGCACCAGCGGCAGCTCCGGCAGCACCCCTGTGCGGAAAGGCCGCTCGGCTACGTACACAATAGCATTGTGGAACAGCGCCACTACGTCGCCGGACAAGTCGCCGTAGTCAAAGGCGTACAGGTTGATGCCGACGACATTCTGGTTCCACACGGCCACCAGCGGCGTGCCGTCATACCAGTTGGCCACCCATTCGGCGCCGGGCCGCAACTCCACATACACCATAAACCCGCCGGGCACGTCGTGCACCCCCTGCATGATGGGATGCAGGGTGTTATGGGCGCCCAGGAAAAGATACTCGTTGTACGTGAGGTCCCCGTGCAGAAACGGTTCATAGCCTTCCGTCACAAAACGCCCGCCCACTTCCAGGCCAAAGCCGCCGTCAAAGGCAAACACGCCCACGGCCTCGACGACGCTGCCGCCCGCATCCACATAGTCCGCCAACGCATTGCCCGTGGCGGCGGCATCCAGGAAGGCGTACTCGCTCATGACCACCACCGTGTGATAGGTCGTTAAGAAGTCTACGGTGGGCACGCCGGACGAGGCGTCATAAGCGTCCACGCGGTTGATGTCCGGATACGCCGACAGGTAGTACCGCAACATCGTAAAGTCTGTACCCGTTCCCATCACCAGGACGTTAAGCCTGCCCAGGGCCAGAACCGTATCCGGCGGGACCCGGTGCGGCGCGGGCGCCTTTGCCAACCCGTCGGGCGGCGCATCGCCAATCACCACGGAACCGCTCAAGCCGATTTGGCTGATGATCAGGTCGTAGTCATTGTTGATATTGCTAACCGTAATCTGTTCCGTGCGTTCGTTGCCGACCACCACCGCGCCAAAGGGCAGGTCGAGGTCGTCCACGATGGGTATGCTGTCTTCCACAAGAATCTCGCCGGGATTGACCAAAACCCGCACACGCACACGCTGCGTGCCCTGCCACCCGGACGCCACATTCGTGAAAACCAGGTCCGCTTCGTATTCGCCGGGGGAGAGCAGCGGCGCCTCCGCCGTGAGGCAGATATCCACCGCCACGGACGCGCCCGGCGCCAGGTTGCCGCCTGTGGCGCCGGCGGATACCCAGGTCGCGCTCACCCCCGCAGTCCAATCCACGGACGAGACGCCCCGGTTGGTAAGGGTGTAGGTCTTGCATGCCGGCGTGAACACTCCGAACTGATACCCTTCGGACACGAAATTCGTCCGGGGACTGACGGTCAGGTCGTCCTCACGGCAGGACCCGCTCAAGTGCACCAGCGTTTCCAATTCGTCCATATCGTCGCTCACAATGCGCACCCGGGCCTCATGGTCGCCCACGGCTACGGGGGCGTAGATCACGTCAAAGGTGACCGAGCCGCCCGGGCCCAGCACCATCGGCCATGCGGGCAGGGCGTCCAGCCGGAAGTGCGGATTGCTGTACAACAAGGCGTCGGCGGCATTCAGCCGGCCGCCGGTAACCGTCAGGCCGTCCCATTGCGGCAGGGGCGTGACATTGTCCAGGATCCAGCCTTTAACGTCCTGGTAAAGCGCGCCGGGATTGATGGACAGGAGCAAGGCTGCAACGCCCGAAACATGGGGCGTCGCCATGGACGTGCCGCTGAAACTGCCGTCATAGCTGTTGCCGGGCACGGTGCTCAGGATGTTCACGCCGGGCGCCGCCAGGTCCACCGTGGTGGGACCGTAATTGCTGAAGTACGCCATGTTGTCGTTGTGGTCGCTGGCCGCCACCGCGATAATGTTGTCGGGCGGATACGCGGCGGGGTACATGGGATAGTCGTCATTGTTGTTGCCGTAGTCATTGCCTGCGGCGGCGATGAACAACTGGTTCGCCTCGCCCGCCGCCTTTATCGCGTCCAGCAACGCCTGGGAAAACTCGTTGCTGCCCCAGGAATTGCTCGTCAGGTGCGCGCCCTTGTCCACGGCATACTCCAGGGCGGAAACCGCGTCCGTATCATAGCCGGAGCCTTCATCGTCCAGGAACTTCAGGCCCATAATGCGGACATTCCAGTTGACGCCGGCCACGCCGATGCCGTTGTTGCCCACGGCGCCGATGGTGCCCGAGCAATGGGTGCCGTGGCTCTGACCGTCCATGGGGTCGCCGCTGGTCACCGTGCCGTCGCCGTTGGTCCAACGCGCGCCGTGGATGTCGTCCACAATCCCGTTGCCGTCGTCATCCACGCCGGACGTGCCGTAATATTCCGTATCGTTTACCCACATGTTGGCGGCCAGGTCCTCGTGCGTATAGTCCACGCCGGTGTCAATGACGCCGACGATAATTTCGTGGCTGCCCGTACCGAACTCCCAGGCCTCGGGCGCGTTGATATCCGCGTTGGCGGTGCCGCCGGTCTGCCCCGTGTTGTTAAACCCCCACAGGCTGTTAAACTGGGGGTCATTCGGCGTCGCCAGAGCGTGCCGTTTATAGTTCGGCTCCGCATAGGCCACGCCGGGCTGGGCGGTATAGGCGGCGATTGCCTGGTCCAGGTCCGTACTGTCAGGCAATTGCACCACGTCGGCGTCAATCAGTTTAAAACGGCGCAAGCGCTTGGCTTTCATGGCGGCATGGAACCCGTCGGCGTCGGCCCGTTTCATCCCGGGTTTATATCCGACAATCAGCTGTCCCGGCCGATGGGGCCGACTCGTGTCCGCTTTCGGTACAAAGGGAGGGACCGCCACGGCAGGCGCCGGCGTCGCTTTCAGCGATTTTCCGGGCGGGGCCCCCATCAACGTAATCCCCTTCACCGTCAGCGTGTGGGTCGGGTCGGTATTGTACACGGTAATCTGTTCCGTTCGGGACATGCCCAGGATCACATCCCCAAAGGGGACATCAAGATCATCGGCCGGAAGAATCGTATCCTCCACGACAATCTCGCCCGGAATGGGAATCACCGTCAGCGCCCCCTGGAAGGCATGGGAATACCCGCTGTCATTATTCGCTATCGTATACGCAAAGGAATAGGTCCCCTCGGCCAGCGCGTCAGCGCCCGCGTTCAGGCTCACGGTCAGCGGCGCGGAAGCGCCCGGCGCCAACGTACCGCCAGCAGGCGCGTAGTCCACCCAGCCTGTCCCATCGCCGGACACACTCCATGCCAGGGAGACATCGCGCGTATTCGTCAGCGTATACGCCTTCGAGGACGGCGTAAACGGGCCGTTTTGATAGCCCGCCGCGGAGAAGCCCGCCAAGGGGGTGATGACCAGCGCATCGTCCAGGACGAACGTGACTTCGTCCACCCGCCCGCAGTCTTCCCCCCCGTTGCTCGTCTCATCCTTATAATAACGGAATGAAACCCGTTGACCGGCATTTACATGAAAGGACTTTTGCGCCCAGGAGGTGATCCCGGAAATTTTTTCCTGCAGGACATAATCCACATAGAAAGCAAGATAATCGTAGTCCTCTTCCGAAGACACCTGCCACCAGAAACTTATGGTCCCGGATTGGTCCACCACGGTTTCCAGAAGGGAATGTTCGGTTGGGGCTACACAGCCGCTCCGCGCCGCCGCTTCGCTGTCATGGGAGACAGACGACTTTCCGAACCAGCCCGCATCGCCCCCGATTATCCATTCGAAATCACAGTTATTTAGGGCATCACAAAGCGTGAAGTCCCCTGTGCAGTCTTCTGGGTTGACACATCCCGCCAAATTGGGACAGACATCACAAGCGTCATTACAACAATCTCCGTATAAATAACATTCGTCATCGCAGTAGCATACGCCGTTATACCCGCCACAGTACCCGACACAGGAATCGCTGGCCCACACGTAAGCGGACTGGAATATCAATAAACAGAGTATGACATTCATCAAGAAAAAATGTTTACCGAAATAACCGTTGTCTGCAGTAACGTTATCCATAAAAACATCCTTAGGATTTTGAGATTTTTTTTCTGACAAATCCAAACTATCTATATTATAACACTTGATATGGATATATGCAGACCGTATTATTCGCAATCACGAACAAAGCACTATTACTATTATTCAATGATTAACATGCCTCGCTTCGCTGAGATGCTTAAACTCCCAAGCATATGGTACAAAATCTCATCCTGTGCAATTGTTCAGGTATTGTTGATGCTCATGGGTACAAAAAAAAAGGCGTCCGCACGAAAACGAACGCCCTTAAAATCTTCACAAGGTCACAGCGTTATCTTAAATACCGTAAGCATCGCCACCAATAATGCGCCAGGTGCCGTCAGCTTCCTTTTTAAGAACCAGCTCAACCGTGGCAGAACCCTGGTTGGTTGTCGCATCGATGGGATAAACCGTGGCTTCACCGTCTTTGAGTTCAACTTCGGTGTCTTCCAGGCTCAATTCCGCTTCGTACTGTTTAATCGTAGCGGGAACATCATCGAGATATCCCATGTCCTTACCCATTTTGGCGTATTCTTTTACCGCTTCCTTATCACCCACCTGGGGTTGATAAAAGTCTTCGGAAATGAATCCAAGTACTTTTTCAACTTCACCGGCTTTGATTGCGGCGATAATGTCGTTTACAGCAGCCATGACTTCTTCTTCGGGGGTGGCAGTCGCTGCGACAGGGACTGCGGCGACATCCGCTGCAGGAGCGTCAACTGCGGCGGCCGGCACAGCGCACGGGGCCTTGGGAAGGAGTGAATCCTGGAGCGCCTTCTTGGCTTTAGGGAGGTCAGCCACTATCAGAGCCAGTTTCGCCGCAGCCGTAGAATCCAACAGCGCACTCGCTTCAGACACGGCAGATTGTTTCGCATCGAAAATCGCCTTGTCTGCGGCCATCATCGCGCGCATTTTGGAGGAAATGGCTGCACTATCACCGGCCGCGATGGCGGCTTCAAGACCAGACCTGGCATCAGCCAGGTTCTTCTCCATCGCGTCCATTGCATCGCGATATTGCGCATAGCCGGAAAGGAACTCCGCCATATCATACGCATCGATGTCGGCTTCCTCCGCGAATTGAACAAGTAGCACTTTCTCCAACAGTTTGTCGGTCTCGCACTGAGCCTGCACCACAACGGCAAATCCCAGCACAAATGTCATACACAGAACCAGTTTCTTCATTTCATTCTCTCCTATGGTTGATGGAACTCCAAAAAACAACCGATTTGACCACAAAGATCGGCGCCGGGTTTCAAAAATTCTTCCAGGTCCAGCGTCTTCCTGAATTCTTTTGCGTCTTAACCCCTTACCGCCAGTGTTTGTTATCGTATAAATAGGCAAGTTCAACGAACCCCCGCCTGTTTGTATCCGTTCTGGATATCTATGCGGTCTCGCTTTTATAGGTGCAGACCTTGTCCAGAACGAAAAAACCGCACCCAAGCATAGTTACCGGTGTCAGACCTCTACGCACAGGTCTTCCAGCGGGTAGGCGGCGCAGGAATGGATGTAGCCGAAGCGCCGGTCCGCGGCGCGCAGGAGGACGGTCGGGGGCTGATAGACGGCGCCGGAGACGAGCCGGACCCGGCACAGGCTGCATTCGCCGGAACGGCACTGGGACGGCACGGCGAAACCGCCTCGTTCCAGCGCGGTGAGGAGCGTCTCGCCGGCATGGGCCGGAATCGGCGCGCTTCCCTTTACCGTCACCCGGAACGTCGCGTCTTCCGTGACCGCCTCGGGCCATCCCGGATACTGGGAGATGTGATTGGGCGGCCCATAGGCTTCCTGGCGGATGCGACGAGGCGGCACGCCGAGGGCTTCGAGTTCCCGGCGGCAGAAGTCGTACAGGGCCGCGGGG
>MTKZ01000511.1_pt1 | contig 76855 bp, 59 predicted proteins | sample 1042781 | NCBI WGS metagenome assembly MTKZ01 (sample SAMN06212207, study PRJNA360539) | anaerobic digester metagenome | biome: Wastewater treatment plant; material: sludge; isolation source: anaerobic digester fed with sludge from wastewater treatment plant | place: Denmark: WWTP Viborg ... | reverse complement strand
AAGCCAGTCGGAGACCTCGAGCGACTGCCGAACATCGGCCCGAATCTGTGCGATCAACTCCTCACGGCTGGCGAACTTCTGCTCGTCCCGCAGCCGCTCCAGGAACTGAACCTCCAGCGTCTGGCCGTACAGGTCGCCGTTGTAGCCGATGAGATGCACTTCGAGAAGGCGGGCGCCCTCGCCCAGGGTCGGGCGTACTCCCAGGTTGGCGGCGCCGCGAAGCAGAGTGCCGTTGAAGCGGCCGTTGACGGCGTAGATGCCGTCTTTGGGCAGAAGCTGCCGCTCGCAAGCGAGGATGTTGGCGGTGGGGAAGCCGAGGCGTCGGCCGACGCCCTGGCCCGCGACAACCGTGCCGCGAACGCGATAGTACCCGCCCAGCATCAGCGCCGCGCGCCGCACATTGCCCTGCATCAGAGCAGACCTGATGTTGCTGCTCGAAACCGGCATGCGGTCGAGCACGACCGGCGGCATAACGGCAGCGTCAAAACGGACTTCGTTCGCCATACGCACCAGAAGGCCGGCATCGCCGCCCCGGCCGCGGCCAAACCGGAAGTCCTGCCCCACGACAATGGCGCGCATCCCCACGCGGCGAATCAGCACCTCGCGCACGAACTCCTGCGCCTCCATGCCCGCCAGGGCCTCGTTGAACTCGAGGACGAGTACGCGGTTGACGCCGGTCGCGGAGAGGCGCTCGGCGCGCTCGCGCACGGTGCACAGGAGCGGCGGCGCTTTCTCCGGCGCAACGACCTCAAGCGGGTGCGGGTCGAACGTCACCGCGACCGAAGGCAGGCCCCGGTCGAATGCCATGCGGCTGAGATGGGCCAGAAGCGCCCTGTGTCCGACATGGACGCCGTCGAATGCGCCGATAGTAACGGCCACCCCTCCCTCAGGCGCGTTGTATGTGTCCAATCCCCAGAATATGCTCAAAAGCTCAGATGCTCCTCGTTCCCAACCATACCACTTCGTGCCGGACCCTACCACGTCATGCCGGACTCGATCCGGCATCCACGGTCTCCCAAGGTGGGTCCTGAATCAAGCTCAGGATGACGTACAGGACGTCATGCCGGACTCGATCCGGCATCCACGGTCTCCCCAGGGTGGGTCCTGAATCAAGTTCAGGATGACGTACAGGACGTCATGCCGGACTCGATCCGGCATCCACGGACTCCCCCGGGTGGGTCCTGAATCAAGTTCAGGATGACGTATTCCTGCGCTATGCCTCGGGAACGACAGGACCGGCAGGCTCTCGCCGGCCCGCCGCATCAACTCCCGAAGCGTCAGAAATCACCTTCAGGGGCCTCACGCGCTCGCCCCCGGCTTCCATCTCCCCCATACCGAGAAGCTCGCCCGATTCCCCGTGCACGCGCACCAGCCGATCGGGCCGCCCGGAAGCGTCCGCGCAATCAGGCACGAACCCGCCATTACAGAACAGGGCCGACAGGCGCGCATCGAGATCGACCCTCGGATACTCCCGCAGCGCCTCGGCGGGCGCCAGAACTCGCACGCGAACATCCGCCGTGCTGCCCTTCTCGATCTCGGACAGAGCGACGGCGTCCTTCAGCAGAAACGGCCCCGAAGCTGTGCGCACAAGGCTCTCCATGCAGCCGCCCACCCCCAGGCGCTCACCGATGTCCGCGCACAGCGTACGGATGTAGCACCCCGCCGACACCGTGCACTTCAGCGCCGCCCTGGCCCGCTCGCCAGCCGAAAACGAAACAAGCGCCAGATCCCGCACAGTCACCGCTCTCGGCTGGCGCTCCACGGTCTTGCCCTCGCGCGCCATTCTGTAGAGCCGCGTCCCGTCCACCTTCACCGCGCTGTACATCGGGGGAACCTGCGAAATCTTCCCTCGAAAACCCTCAATCGCCGCCGACAGGCTCTCTTCGGTCACGTCAGCCGCGCTCGCCTCCGAAACGATCGCCCCCTCCACGTCCTGCGTGTCCGTTGCGATCCCGAGCAGCAGCCCGGCCTCGTACTCCTTGTCGTGCCCGCTGATATACTCCGCGAGCCGCGTCGCGCGCCCGAGCAGCAGCACCAGAACGCCCTCCGCCATCGGATCGAGCGTGCCGGCATGTCCCACCCGCCGCTCACCCAGCCGCCGACGCACCACGGACACCACGTCGTGGCTGGTGGGCCCGGACGGTTTGGAGACGATCAGAACGCCGTCCACTTCCTCAGCTCCTGCAGCAGGCGCTCTTCGGCGTCGTCCAGCGACGCTTCCAGAACGCATGCGGCGGCGAGCGCGTGCCCTCCGCCCCCCAGCGCCTCGGCGGCCTGGCTCACAACAGCAGCCCCGCGCGAGCGCAGGCTGATGCGCACGACTCCCGGCTGCTCTTCGCGCAGCAAAGCCGCGACGTCCGCGCCCCGAAGACTGTGAACGACGTTTACGAAGCCCTCGGTATCCTCCGGCGCGGCGCCCGTCTCGGCGAAATCATCGGCCGACAGCCTGGCCCAGGCAACGGTTCCCGCGGGGCTGCTCTGCAGCGATGCCAGAGCGCGCGCAAGAAGCTTGAGACCAGCCAGCGTCCGGCTGTCGTATACCCGCCTGCTGATATCGGCAACCGATGCCCCCGCCCGAGCCAGCGAGGCCGCCATCTCGAGCGTCTCCGGGCGCGTGTTGCTGAAACGGAAGCCCCCCGTATCGGTGATGAGCCCCGTCATGAGCGCCTCCGCCATGCGGCCCGTCACCGGAACGGACCGGTGCGCAAGCAGGTAGTGGACGACTTCGGCCGTCGCAGCATAACCGTCGTGCGAAAGGCGCACGTCGCCGAAGTCCGACGTCGGCGGATGGTGATCCACAACCAGCACTCTGCGCGCCTGGTTCACCAGGCCCTGCAGCGCGCCGACGCGGTCGGCCCGGTCGCAGTCCACAACCACCGCAAGGTCCGGCACGCCCGCCGGAGCTTCGGGCTCGACGATGTCGCCCGGGTTAAGAAATTCGTAGATAAGCGGGGTCGGCTGCGGGCAGACAAGATGCGCCTCCTTGCCCTGCTGACGCAGCCCGAGCGTCAGCGCTATGCCGCTGCCAAGGGCATCGCCGTCGGGGTTCGTGTGCATTACGACAAGGATCAGCTGCGAGTGGTCAATCAGATCCCAGGCCGCATTCAGGCTATCATTGCTGGGCCTGGTCATTTTCGATACTCTTCAATAACTCGTTCACTCTCAAAATGTCGATTGCGCTCTCATCGAGAAAGAACTCGATGACGGGCACGGACTTCAGGCGGGCGCCCTTGCCAAGCTCACAGCGGATCCACCCGGCGGCCTTGTCGAGAATCCGAATCGTGGCCAGCCGTTCGTCGGCCTCCGCAAAGACGCTGACACCGACGCGGGCGAGGTGAAGGTCCGGCGTAATCCGGGCCTGTGTAACCGTCACAAAGCCCAGGCGCGGATCCTTCATTCTGCGGATGATCTCGCTGATCTGCTGCACCAGAGCCTTGTTGATGCGTTCCTGTCTGAGACTCAAAGCGTAGACTCCTTCACAGCAACTCCAGATCGGAATCTGTAACAGACACCCTCGGTTCGGATTCGACCGCCCTCAGCACCCTGTCCAGTACGCCGTTGCACAGCGCCCGGTCGTTGGATACCACCGCGAACGCCAGAGTCGCGCGGCGCAAGCTGTCCATATGCCCCACCTCCGCGGCGGAAACGGAGAACCTGCGGCGAATCTTGTCGAGCATGCTGCGGATGACCCGGCGCTTGTCCTTCAGGCTGCTGCCTTCACCGAGTTCCAGTTCCACAGTCAGCAAGCCAACAACAACCATTGAACCCGCCGGTCCGGCCCCGCGCCTCTGCGCCGCGAGACGCCCCGACTAGAGCGTTCTCGCCACCTGCTCGATCACGTAGGACTCGATGATGTCCTCTTCCTTAATATCGTTGTACCCCTCGAGCTGGATTCCGCACTCGAACCCGGCCGCCATCTCGCGGACATCGTCCTTGAAATGCCGCAGCGACTCGATGCGCCCTGAGAAGATCTCCTTGCCCTCGCGCATAAGCCTGGCAAGCGACCCGCGAACGATCTTGCCATCCTGCACATAGGAGCCGGCGATCACGCCCTTCGGGGTCTTGAAGAGCGCGCGTACCTGAGCGTGTCCCTGTATCTCCTCGCGCTCTTCGGGTTCGAGCAGGCCGGCCATCGCCTTGCGGACATCATCCAGAAGCTCGTAGATGATGTTGTACTTCCGAACCTCGACGCGCTCGCGCTCCGCCGCGACCTCCGCTTCCTTCTCAACCCTCGAGTTGAACGCAATCACGATCGCCCCGGACGCCGAAGCCAGCAGAATATGGTCCTCACCAACCGCCCCCACAGAACTCTGGATAATCCGGACAGCGACCTCGTCGGTAGCGAGATCGGCCAGGGACTGGGTAATCGCCTCCGCCGAACCGTCCACGTCGCAACGGAGCACGACGCACAGCTCCTTCGCCTCGCCTTCCTTGAGCTTGCGGTAAAGATCCTCGAGGCTCACCTTCGCGCTCGCGGCAAGGCGGTCTTCGCGCTCCTTATCCTGCTTGGCCGCCGCGGCGTGCCGCGCCGTGCGTTCGTCGGCGACTACGCTCATCTGGTCGCCCGCATTCGGAACGTCCGCGAGGCCGATAATCTCAACCGGCGCCGCGGGACCCGCTTTTGTGACGCGTGCGCCTTTGTCGTCGACCATCGCCTTGATCTTGCCCCACGTGGAGCCGACCACGACAACGCTTCCGACCTTGAGGGTGCCGTTCTGCACAAGAAGCGTCGCCACCGGGCCGCGACCCCGCTCCAGCCTGGCCTCAACGACAACTCCGGTCGCCTCCGCAGCCGGGTCCCCGGTCAACTCCATCATCTCCGCCTGAAGCTGAATTGCGTCCAGCAGGTCCTCAATGCCCGTGCGCTCGGTGGCCGAGACGGGAATCACCATAGTGTCGCCGCCCCACTCCTCCGGAACCAGTTCTGCCTCCGCAAGCTGCTGCTTCACGCGTTCGGGGTTCGCGTCGGCCTTGTCAATCTTGTTGAGCGCCACAATAATGGGCACTTCGGCGGCGCGGGCGTGGTCAATGGCTTCGCGTGTCTGGGGCATAAACCCGTCGTCCGCCGCCACAACCAGCACCGCGATGTCTGTCACCTGAGCGCCGCGGGCGCGCATTGCCGTGAACGCGGCGTGGCCTGGGGTGTCAATAAACGTGATGAGCTTGTCCGCCCGCATCACCTGATAGGCGCCGATATGCTGGGTGATCCCGCCGTACTCGCCTTCGGTGACGCTCGTATTCCGGATACAGTCGAGAAGAGAGGTCTTGCCGTGGTCCACGTGGCCGAGCACCGTCACCACGGGAGGGCGCTCCCAGGTTCCACGCTGCTGGGGCTTCGGGCGCGGGCGGGGTTTGGCGGCGGGCTTGCCTGTTCCGAGCTTGACCGTCTGGCCAAGCTGCTCGCCCACCTTCCGGGCCTGTTCGAAGCTGATGGTCTGGGTCAGTGAGGCCAGCACACCCAGCCCGATCAGGGCTTTCTGCACTTCAGCCGGATCAACACTCAGCAGCTCGGCGAGGTCGCGCACAACAACCTGTTGCGGCACCTCCACCACCTTGCCGCCGCCATCGGGCTCCTTTGCGAGAAGCTCGCGGACGGTATCCACCGTGCTCTGGTCAATCGAACTCGAATGGCTGGCGACTTCGACCCCCAGATCGTGGAGCGTCGCCACCAGGTCGGCGGGCTGAAGACCCAGCTCTTTTGCTAATTCGTAAACGCGGGTAGCACTCACGCGTGCTCTCCTCCTGAACCTGTGAAAGGACTTTTAGTTATGACCTACATGTCGCACCCTGCATTATAAGGTACGCCGCGAATGCTCCTGCGAGTCATCCGCCGCCGCTGGCCTGCACGGCCTGTCTCAGTTCTTCCAGCAGTGCCTCCGGAACATTCACCCTCAGCGCTCTGGACAGCCTGGAGCCCTTGAGCGCCTTCTTCAGGCACTCTTCGCTCCGGCACACATACGCCCCCCGGCCGGGGGCTCTGCCTGTCGGGTCCAGGCCCACCAGCCCTCCGGGGCTTCTCACAACGCGGACAAACCCGCTCTTCTCCCCGGAACGCCTGCACCCGGCACAGCTTCTAATACTCGTCTTCAAACCCGAAACGGGCTAAGGGCCCGCCTCGTTTTCCGCGACAGCTTCCGGCGCTTCAGGCGCTTCAGGCGCTTCAGGCGCTGCAGCCTGTTCAGCCACCGGCGCGGCATCCCCGGCCGGGGCGGCATCCTCGGCGGCCGGGGATGCATCCCCCACGGCCGCGTGCGAGCCCATCGAGCCGCGGTTGCCCATCACCTGATCCCGGTCGGCGGACTCGGGCTTAATGTCAATGCGCCAACCTGTCAGCCTGGCCGCCAGCCTCACGTTCTGCCCCGACTTGCCAATCGCCAGCGAAAGCTGCGTGTCGGGCATTGTCACCAGCGCGGTCTTGTTGGGCTCGTCAATGGTAACATTGGACGGCTTTGCGGGGCTGAGAGCCTCGGCAATAAACCTGGAGATCTCCGGGCTCCAGCGAACGATGTCCACCTTCTCGTCGTACAGTTCGTTCACCACGGACTGCACACGCGAGCCCCGATGCCCCACGCACGCTCCCACCGGGTCCACCCGCTCGTCGGACGAGGAAACGGCGATTTTGGAGCGCTGGCCCGGATCCCGTGCGATGGACTGAATCTCGACGATGCCCTCGGAAATCTCGGGGACCTCCATCTCGAACAGCCCCCGTATCAGATTCGGGTGCGTGCGGGACACAACCACCTGCGGGCCGCGCGCTGTTCTGCGGACATCCAGCACATACACCTTCAGCCGGTCGTTGAACTCGTAAGGCTCGGTCGGGACCTGCTCGGCAGGCGGAAGCACCGCGTCAACCTTGCCCAGACTGACAACGACGCTGCGCTGCTCGCTGCGCTGCACGACACCCGTCGCGACCTCGCCCAGCCGCTGCTCGAACTCATCGAAGACCTGATCCCGTTCGGCATCGCGCAGCCGCTGCACCACAACCTGCTTGGCGGTCTGCGCGGCGATGCGGCCGAAGTTCTCGGGGGTCACCTCGAACTCGATGATGTCGCCCACCACGGCGTCAGGCTTGTGCGCCCTCGCCTCCGCCAGAACGATCTGCTCGTGAGGATTCTCGACTTCCTCTTCCTCGACAACGGTCTTCTGGCAGAACACCTTGAAGCCCGACCGCGAAACGTCCACCCGCACACGCACCTCGTCGGCTGTCGCGTAGTGCTTCTTGTAGGCGTGCACGAGTGCCTGCTCGATGGTTTCCATCAGCAGTTCGGTCGGAATCTCTTTTTCTTTTTCCAACTGGTGGAGTGCGTCCAGGAACTCCTCGTTCACAGCCTCATCTCCATATATCTTCAACTGCAGCCGACGTCCCGCATTCGCAAGACGCCAGCCCCTGCCGCCAAATCCAGGCCGCCCGGGCCCAAGTAACAGAAGCGACCCGTTACGGAGTCCGCACGGGTCGGCAAAAGAGCGGCTCTTCAGTTTGTGCAACACCGGAGTTGCCAGTGACGCAGGGCCTGAAATTGGCAGTAATCGCTCAGTCAAAAACAGCGCACGCCGCGCCCTCCCTGGTCTTTCGGAGGACGCGCAAGGGGACTTCCCCTTCGACCGCTACCAATAAAAAAAGCGGGTTCCCTGACCCACTTCGCCAACACCTGCAACGAACAAGACCAGCACCCAATATAGCACACGGCGCTCCCATTGACAACCTTCGCCCCGTCCCGTACGCAGTTCGGCCCGGCCTTGTGGTCGAGTGCGAGGCCGGGCCGAACTTTTCTGGGGAGCGTCCGTCGTGTAGAAACAGCGTCCGGCCGATCCCGTCGAGTCAGGTCAAGATTGCTAGTCCCTCCCCGTGATGCGCGACGTCAGCCCGCGGCCCGTTACTCAGATCCCGACGGGCCACCGTACAAACGCGCGCGCACCTTTCCTTTCTAAGATAGGTGCAAATATCGTGCCAAAACTGCCTGCCGGGCGGACTTGATCAGTTTTTTTGCGTAAGCGCGCCTGTCGCGGCTGCAAACGCACTGGCGCCAGGAGGCTTACATGTGTGTGGCCGGCCCGGCTTCGGCGGCGGCAAGCCGCATGGCTTCATAGGCCCGCTCGCACGCCATCCGCCGCCTGTCCGCCTTGCGGTGGCGCCCTTCCAGAGGCGGCAGGATTCCGAAGCTGGCGTTCATGGGAGCGAACGACGGAGACTGGCTCTCAGCGACATGCCGCAGGAGCGCTCCGAGCATGGTCTCCGAAGGGGGCACAAAGGGCGCCTCGCCGGCGAGCGCCCGCGCCGCGTTGATCCCCGCGATCAGCCCGGTCGCAGCGGACTCGAGATATCCCTCAACGCCCGTGATCTGCCCTGCGAAGTACACGTCTGGACGCGACCTGAGCGAAAGCGACGCATCGAGCAGGCGCGGCGAGTCGAGGTAGGTGTTGCGGTGGACGACGCCCAGCCGGAGGAAGTTCGCCTCAGCAAGCGCCGGAATCATCCGGAAGATGCGGCGCTGCTCGGGCCAGGTCAGGCGGCTCTGGCAGGCAACGAGGCTGTAGCAGGAGCCCTCCGCATTTTCGCGCCGAAGCTGCAGCACCGCGTAGGGACGCCGCCCCGTGACCGGATCCGTCAGCCCCACAGGCTTCCACGGGCCGAATCTCAGCGTATCACGCCCCCTGCGCGCGACCTCTTCAATCGGCAGGCAGCCCTCGAAGAACTTCGGGTCCTCGAAATCGCGCACAGGCACGGTCTCGGCCTCGCAGAGCGCCTGCCAGATCCGCTCGTACTCCTCTCTGTCGAGAGGGCAGTTGATGTAAGCCTGCTCGCCCTTTTCGTACCGCGAGGCCTCGAAACAGCGGGCCGGGTCGAGGCTCTCGGCCTCGATGATGGGGGCGACCGCGTCGTAGAAGTAGAGATGCTCCGAGCCCGTCAGGCGGCCGATATCAGCGCCCAGCGCGTCCGAGGTCAGCGGCCCGCTCGCAACAATCACCGGCCCGTCGTCTGGAATGCGGACGATCTCCTCGCGTACGACTTCGGCCGCTGACCCCAGCCTGCGCTCGACCTCGCACGCGAACAGTTCACGGTCAACGGCAAGCGCTTCGCCGGCGGGGATGGCCGAGGCGTCCGCCGAGGAGAGAATCAGCGACCCGAGCACGCGCATCTCACGCTTCAGTTCGCCGCTCGCCGTGTGGGGAAGCCCGCTCTTGAAGGAGTTGCTGCAGACAAGCTCGGCCAGGCGCGCGGTGGAGTGAGCGCCTGTAGATTTGCCGGGCCTCATCTCGAAGAGGCGCGCCGGCACGCCCCGCGCCGCAAGCTGCCAGGCGGCCTCACAGCCCGCGAGTCCCCCGCCGATGACCGTTACGGCGCCCGGCGCTTGACCCTCGCCGTGGGCATGCGGGCCGGAACTACCCGGACGGCTCGGCATCGCGCGAGAAACCGCACCCTTCAACGCTGCACCTGACGTGGGGCCCGCGAGCCTTGGTGGTCTTTTCGACCATCAGCCCTCCGCATTTCGGGCACGGCTCGGCGACCGGCCTGTCCCACGCGACGAACTTGCAGTCCGGATAGCGGCTGCAGCCGTAGAAGACCTTGCCTTTCCTCGACTTGCGCTGAAGGATCCTGCCTTCCTTGCACTCCGGGCACGCTACCCCCACGTCCTGCGGCTTATCAACGCTCACGATCGTCTTGCACTCGGGGTAGGCGCTGCAGCCCAGAAACGGGCCGAACCTGCCCTCCCTCAAGAGCATCTTGCTGCCACAGTTCGGGCAGACTTCGTCCGTCTCTTTCGGCTCGACCTTGACGCGCTCCATCTTTTCGGACGCCTCGCCGAGCGCCTGCTCGAAGGGGCCGTAGAACTCGCGCAGAAGCGCTATCCAGTCTAACTTTCCGCTTTCAACCTGGTCAAGCTCTGACTCCACCTGCGCCGTGAACTGCACGTCCAGAACGCGCGGAAAGTGCTTGACCAGCAGGTCCGTCACAACGAAGCCGAGCTCGGTCGGGATGAAGCGCCGCTGCTGAATCTCGACGTAGCCCCGGTCCTTGATGGTCGAGATGATTGCGGCGTACGTGCTCGGGCGGCCGATGCCGTTCTCCTCGAGCGCGCGCACAAGCGTGGCCTCGGTGTAGCGCGGCGGCGGTTCGGTAAAATGCTGGTCCTTCACGAGTTCCAGGAGCTTCAGCAACTGGTCAACGCTGAGCCGTGGGAGCGGCGGCCGGTCCTCATCCGCAAGATCGCCAGGAGCGTCATCCGTGCCCTCCGTATAGAGGATTCGAAAGCCCTTGAACTTCTCCGTGGACCCGGTGGCCCGGAAGGTGCAGCGCCCGGCGCCGATGTTCACCGTCTCGACATCGTAAACGGCGGCGCTCATCTGGCTGGCGACAAACCGCAGCCAGATCAGGTTGTAGAGCTTGAGCTGATCGGGGCTCAGGAACTGCCGCACCGACTCCGGCGTCCGCACCACGCTTGTCGGACGGATCGCCTCGTGAGCGTCCTGCGCGGTCTTGCTCTTGCGATGGGTACGCGCCTGCGCCGGAACATAGTCCTGCCCGTAGGTCTTGATGACATAGTCGCGGCACTCGGCAATCGCTTCCGGCGCCACACGCGTCGAGTCGGTTCTCAGGTATGTGATCAGGCCGACCGCGCCCTCTGACCCGAGTTCGATCCCTTCGTAGAGGTCCTGCGCCGTGCGCATGGTCTTCGAGGCGCCGAAGCCGAGCTTGCGCGACGCTTCCTGCTGCATGGTGCTGGTGATGAACGGAGCGGGCGCGTTGCGGCGGCGCTCGGCGCGCTTCGTGTCCAGCACGCGGTATTCGGCGCTGTCCAGATCCCGGACGATGGCCTCCGCCTGATCGCCGTTGGTTATCTCGGCCTTCTCGCCGTCTATCTGCACAAGACGCGCTTCGAAGGGGAAGTCCTCATCGAAGGGCGTCAGCCGCGCAATCAGCGTCCAGTATTCCTGCGGAACGAACGCCTGAATCTCGCGCTCACGATCGCAGATAAGACGCACCGCCACGCTCTGAACGCGTCCGGCGCTGAGGTTGCGCTTGACCCGGCTCCAGAGGAGCGGACTGATCTTGTACCCGACCAGCCGGTCCAGAACGCGGCGCGCCTGCTGCGCGTTCACCCGCATGGTGTCAATCTCGCGGGGGTGCTTGAACGCGTCGGTTACGGCCTGCCGGGTGATCTCGTTGAACTGAATCCGCTTCGCGCCCTCCAGCTTGAGCGCCTCGGCCAGATGCCAGGCGATTGCCTCGCCTTCGCGGTCGGGGTCGGAGGCGATGTACACCTCGCGGGTCTTGGCGGCCGCCCGCTTGAGTTCATCCACCACCTTCTTGCGCTCGGGGATGACGCGGTACGTGGGAGCGAAGTCTTTCTCGACATCCACCCCGAGGCGGCTCTTGGGCAGATCCCGCACGTGTCCCATGGACGCGTGGACTTCGTAGGCGTTGCCGAGGAAGTTCTTCAGGGTCCTGGTCTTGGCTGGAGACTCGACGATTATGAGAGGTTTGGCTTTTGGCATAGTTCAGGGCTGGTCTTGGGCTCGCAGGCAGACGTTCCTCCCGCGGGTTACCTGTTATCAGAACGCGGCGAGTGGGGAAATGTTTCCGGCATCCCCCGCCACGCAAAGCGTGAAAAAGCGGCCGCGCGCGGCCGGGAAGAGCCGCCGCAGGCTGTCGCGCCCCGGGGCCCGGTCGAGCGTGCGAATGTTAGCCGCTTCGGGAACAGGGTGTCAACGCGGGGGATCGCGCCGATGGCCGCCATCTCCTTTCGCTGGACGGCCGGCTGTCAGAGGGAGCAAAGCTCCCGCGGACACCGTCGCGCGAGCCGGAATCGCGCGACATCTTCCCCAAAATAGACAGACTCAATGCGGCAAATCCCTTGACCGGCGCGCCCGCATCCACTACAATAGGGTCAGTATCTATCACAGGAGGTGATGGCCCTATGGACTATTGCTTGCGAGGTAATTCGGAGGGCTGACTTTTAGCCTTCACGAAGCTTACTGGTTAGGCAGCCCACGGGCTTCGGCCTGTGGGTTGAATAAGAGAGCTTCAAAGGGTCATGAACGAGGCCCTCTCGAGGGCCGGGGCCATCCGGGGCTCCGGCCCTTCGCTGTCTGTCTCCCCCGGTTGCGCTTCTCCCGCGAATGCCGCCGCCAAGGCAGACGCAAACCGATACCAGTTTTCCCCCCACATGTTGAACATTTCTGCCAGATTCCTCGTCAAGTCTGTAACAAACGGCGCATCAGTGGGCGCTGCTGAAACTTTTGCACGCAAAGCGCTGTTGTTGGCCTATAGGAACACCGCGGGCGAGGGGCACCGGACTTTCTCCCCTCTTCCGCAATGGCAAGCGTGACCGGCGAAAGCGCATTGTCCCGGGAGCGCCGAACTTGTGCGAGTGTCTTGCTGTGCGTGCTCGGGATTCCCTGGCACCGATACACACAACAGAGGCTTGATATGAGACATCAGCAGCAGCAGGAAATGGACATCATTCTCTCTGCTTCGGGGCGGAAGAAGATCGAAGAGGAGCTGGAGCGCCTGAGAACGGTGGACCGCAAGCGCGTCGCCGAGCGCATTCGCGAGTCGAAGAGCTTCGGCGAGTTCTCGGAGAACTCCGAGTACGAGGACGCAAAGAACGAACAGGCATTTATCGAAGGCCGGATAGACGAGCTGACCGCGATCCTGCGCCACTCCAGCGTGATTGACGACGCCGGGATCCCGGTGGATCATGTCGGCGTCGGTTCGGTTGTGCGCGTCAGGGACCTCGGCAGCATGGACGAGTGGGAGTACAGGCTCGTGGGCCCGGTTGAGGCCAACCCCGCCGAGGACGCCATATCGAACGAATCGCCCGTGGGGCTTGCCCTGATGGGCAGCCGCGTCGGCGACATCGTGGAAGTGCGAGTGCCGGCCGGAATGGCCCGCTACGAGGTTGTGGATATACACAAGTAGGCTGGCTCGGGCTATAATGCGGGCCGGTTGCCCTGATAACCCTGCGGCTCCAACAAGCCGCGGGGTTTTTGTTTTTTTGAGCCGGAAAGAACAGATGACCTCGAACCCGCACGAAGAGCTCACACTCACAGATCAGATTCAGAGCAGGCTTGCCAAGCTCGAGCGCCTGCGCGAGATGGGACGTGACCCGTTCACGGTGGAGCGGTTCGACCGCACGCACGCGCTTCAGGAGATTCACGACCGCTTCGCGGAGATGGAAAACAGCGACGTCGCCGTCGCGGGCCGGGTTTTGAGCATGCGCGACATGGGCAAGGCCGCGTTCTTCCACATTGCCGATCAGACCGGCCGCCTGCAGATATACGCCCGCAAGGACGATCTGGGCGACCAGGGGTTCGAGGCGGTCCGGATGCTCGACACCGGGGACTTCGCCGGCGTGACAGGGTTCGTGTTCCGCACCCGCACCGGCGAGATCAGCGTTCACGCCCGCGAGCTGACGGTGCTCTCGAAGGCGATCCGTCCCCTGCCTCTCGGCAAGGAGAAGGACGGGCATCACTGGTACGATCTGACGGATGTCGAATCGCGCTACCGCCAGCGTTACGTTGACCTCGTCGTGCATCCGGAGGTGCGCAGGGTCTTCGAACAGCGGGCGGCCATTCTTGCCTCCGTCCGAAGGACGATGACGGCGCTCGGCTACATCGAAGTCGAGACCCCGATCCTGCAGCCGGTCTATGGCGGCGCGACCGCCCGTCCGTTCGTCTCGCATCACAACGCGCTGGACGTGGACCTGTATCTTCGAATTGCCCCGGAGCTGTATCTCAAGCGTCTGGTCGTGGGTGGGTTCGAGAAGGTGTTCGAGATCGGCAAGAACTTCCGCAACGAAGGCATAGACACCCGCCACAACCCCGAGTTCACGATGCTGGAGGCGTACGAGTCGTACCGGGACTTCCCGCGTCACATGGAAGTCATCGAACAGATCGTCTCAGAAGCGGCGATGGCCGTGCACACAAAGACGCAGATCGAGGTCTTCGGCCAGGAACTGGACCTGACTCCGCCATGGCCGAGGTTGAAGCTGTACGACGCGATACGCGAACGGGCCGGTATTGACTTCGCCGGCGCGCCCGATGAAGCGGCCGCGCGGGAGATGGCTGAGAAGGCGCACGTGGATGTGGAGGGCATCACCGGGTTCGGCAAGATCGTGGACGAGGTGCTGAAGACGCGTGTCATCCCGCACATCACGAACCCCGTGTTTCTCTACGAGTATCCGATCGAGCTTTCGCCGCTCTCGAAGAAGAACCCGGTCAACCCGCGCATGGTGCAGCGCTTCCAGGCTTTCGCGGCGGGGCTGGAACTCGGGAATTCGTTCTCCGAGTTGAACGACCCCATGGACCAGCGCGAGAGGTTCCAGGCGCAGCTCGACGCGAAGGCGGCCGGAGACGAGGAGGCGCACGTGATGGACGAGGATTTCATCCGCGCGCTGGAGTACGGCATGCCGCCCACGGTAGGTCTGGGGCTGGGCATAGACCGCCTGGCCATGCTGCTCACCGGCCAGAAGAGCGTGCGCGACGTGATCCTGTTCCCGCAAATGCGGCCAGAAGAGCCGGGTATGCGGCCCGAGGATTCGGGTATGGGGCCCGAGGATTCGGGTACACGGCCCGAGGATCCCGCGGCGGCGCCCGAGGGCTGATTCAGTTCTGCCCGCTAAGGCCCGCTAGAGCGATACGCTCTCGACGGCTTCCTGACGTCCGGACTTGATGGCGCGGTCTATGGCCGCGAGCACCGCGACAGACGTCAGAATCTGCTCCGGGCTCCAGTCGTTCTTGCCGGTCGCGACCATGCGCAGGAACGCTTCGAGGCCTCTCAGGTAGAGCCCCTGGTAGTACAGCTTCTCGTGAACCGCGCCAGCCGCGCCGTAGAGTCCCCAGCCGAACTTGCCGTGGAAACCCGTCAGCAGATGCAGCGTCACGACAGGACCGCCGCCTCCGTACACGACCGTGGCGCTGTGCGAGCCGCCTGAGCCGCGCGTGAAGGTGACGGACTCCGCTCCGACTCCCAGCGCGTCCACCATCATCTCGGTCTGATGGACGCCGTAGAAGAACACCCCGCCATACTGCGACTCGATGTCGCACGGCCCCACGAAATCGGCGGCGATGATGGGAGCGAGCTTCTTCCGCGCCTGATGCACGCGGCGGAAGCCCGGCGCGTATCGCACGCACGAGTAGGACGTGACGACGACTTTCTTCTTCTTCGCCAGGCGAAGCAGCTCTTTGCCCTCATCCACAGTGTACGAGAACGGTTTGTCCACGAGCACCGGAATCCCGGCCTCAACCAGCGGAGTGGCGGCGGGGACGTGATACTTCGGGTGCCGGTGGTCTACTATGGCGGCATCTACCTTGCCGATCAGGTCTTCGGGCCTCCTGACGATCTCCGGAATGAGGCAGTCGGCGGCGACTTTCGCTGTGTGCTCTTCCTCTTCGCCCCACAGCGCAACGACCTTCGCGCCCGGCAGCCGCTTCGTGACATTAAGGATTCGGGCAAAGGCCCCGGTGTGGCTGTTTTCGCTTCCGACGATACCGATTCGCAACATGTTGATGATTCCTTATCTGCTACGCGATTGTGACGGGCTGGCCCGTGTCCATGGATTCGAGCGCCGCGAGCGCGATTCGGGCCGCGTCGCGCGCTTCCTCGAGCGTAATGGACGGCTGCTGTCCCGTGCTTGCGCATTCGACGAAATGCCTGATCTCGGCGAGGTACGGGCTCTCGGCGAGCGGGCTTTCCGGAATCTGCACGGCTTCGCCCTCGCCGGGCGCCGCTCTGACCGCAACTTCGAGCGAGGCGCTGTCGCGGCTGGAGTAGTCAATCAGCCCGCCGTCGCCCGCGATCTCGAACCAGGTCTCGAAGCCGGACGGGCGCATCCACGTTCCCTCGACATGCGCAATGCATCCGCTCGCGAAGTTGATGGTCACCAGAGCGTAATCCTGTCCTCGCGGCCTGCCGGGGGCCATTCCCCGCGCAAACACGCGCGTCGCGGGCCCCAGGCACCAGAGCAGCCAGTCGAAATCGTGCACGATCAGGTCGAGCGCAACCCCACCGCTCTGATCGATGTCCGCGTACCACGAAGACTCGCCGCGCGGGAACTTGCCGCCGCGCGATGTGCGCACGACAGCCGGTTTGCCGGCCTTGCCTGCCAGCACCGCGTCCCTGGCCGCCGCGTACTCGGGAAAGAACCGCAGCACATGGGCGACCATAGCGACGCCCGGCGCCCTCTGGGCGGCAGCGATGATGGCATCGCACTCGTCAAGCGTCCGCGCCATCGGCTTTTCGAGAAGCAGATGCTTCCCGGCTTCGAGGGCGGCGATGGCGATGGGGGCGTGCACGGGCGTGGGCGTGCAGACGTCCACCGCATCTATGCCGCCCGATGCCAGCGCTTCGTCCAGCGTCGCGAAGGCCTTTGCCTCGCCGCCGGCCAGAGCCCGCGCCGCCTCGAGGTCGGTGTCAACGACCGCCTCAATCGAGGCGCCCTCTATGGAGCGTATGCACCACGCATGCTTCTTCCCGATGCTTCCCGCGCCCACCAGAGCAAATCTCAGCATGTTCTTCTCCAAGTCGGGCCGCCCGCGCAAGCGCGCGGCCCGGATGTCGTTTCAGGCAAGGATAAGGTAGGGCTGTTCGAGCAACTCCTTGAGCCGCGCCAGATAGGCCGCCGCCGGCGCGCCGTCAATGATGCGATGATCGAACGTCAGGCAGAGGTTCATCACCGGCCGGACAACCACCTCGTGGTTCACCACCACCGGCTGCTCTTTGATGGCGCACACGGCGAGAATGGCCGCCTGCGGCGGATTGATGATGGCGTTGAACTGCTCGATGCCGTACGAGCCCAGGTTCGTGACCGTGAACGTGCCGCCCGCCAGGTCGGCTCCGCCAATCTTCCCCGCCTTTGCGCGTTCGGCCAGGTCGCGAATCTCGGCGCTGATGCTCCACAGCGGCTTCAGGTTGGTGTCACTCACCACCGGCGCCATGAGCCCGTCGGGCAACGCGACCGCCACCGCCACGTTGATGCTGTCGTGAATGCGTATCTCGTTTCCCACGAGCGACGAGTTGAGGATGGGGAAATCCTCGATAGCGCGGGCGGCTGCCTTCACAATGATGTCCGTGTAGCCCAGCTTCACGCCGTAGCGGTCCTGGTAGAGCGGCCGCACCTGCTCGCGCAGGCGGAAGGTCTCGGACATGTCAACGGGTAGAGTGAGGGTAACGGCAATCACCGACCGCGCGGACTTTTCGAGGTTGTCGGCGACGGCTTTGCGGAGGCCGCTGAACGGGATGACCCTGCCGAGCGAAACGCGCGGCGCAAGGGACGCCTGCGGCGCGGTGGGCGCCTGCGGCGCGGTGGCCGCCTCGACATCCGCGCGCTGGATCTTTCCGCCGGGGCCGCTGCCCGCGACAGACGCGAGGTCAACGCCCGCTTCCGCCGCCACCTTCCTGGCAAGCGGGGTGGCGGCGACCGCTTTCTGCTCTTCGATGGCGCGCTGGACGTCCTTCTCGATGATGCGTCCGCCCGGGCCCGAACCTGCCCCGGCGAGCGCGCCGAGGTCGAGGCCCGCATCTTCGGCAAGCTTCCGCGCGCGCGGACTGGCAATGATGCGTCCCCCTTCGGCCGCGGCTGGCTTTGGAGTCTCAACAGCGGCAGGCGCGGCGGAGCCGCCCGCGGCGGGCTCCTTCGCGGCGGGAGCCGGAGGCTCCGCGGCGCCGCCCTCCGAGAGCAGGGCGTCAATGTTCTCGCCGGGCGACCCGATGATCGCGATGAGGCCCTTCACGGGAACGGTCTGGTCGGGCTGGGCGACGATCTTGAGAAGCGTGCCCGCCGCAGGTGACTCCACCTCCATGTTGGCCTTGTCCGTCATCACTTCGAGGAGGGGCTCTTCCTTCTCGACCGTTTCGCCCTCCTTCTTGAACCACTTGATGATCGTGCCTTCTTCCATGGTCTGTCCAAGAAGAGGGAGAGTCACTTTTTCCGCCATGCTGATCCTCCCGGTCCGCGCTGGCGCGGGCCGCTGATTGTTATCTAAAACTACTTTATTCTATCTGCTTCGAGCCGGCCTCTGGCAAGGCGGCCTCCGGGTGTATTCGCCGGAAGCGGGGCGGTTTCCTGTCCGGCGCGCATGCGTGATATACTTACCAGGACATAAAACCCCGGCGCTCTATCCCAAAAAGGACTGCTTGAACACATTGAGACACTTCACCACCTTCATACTGGCCATACTGCTCGCGTCATCCGTCCAGGCTGCGACCGTTGAAGAACTCGTCAGTCAGGTCAATCAGACGCGGCTCAAGATGTATCACGACATAATCGAGGACTGCGGGCTGGGCCTGTACGGCGGCTCGGCATACAATAATGGCTCGCGGAGCCGCTACTGGACAACGCCTCCCAATGTTGGCAACCGCGAGGCGCAGCTCTATATGAGTGACGTGCTCATGCAGAACCCGCGGCTCATCGTCACCTCCGGAGTGGGACAATACGAGAACGTAATCGCCGAGTTGCCCGGACTCGACCCGGCGAGAAAAGACGAAGTCTACGTCATCTCGGGCCATTTTGACACGACAGGCAGCTACAACCGTCCCGGCGGCGACGACAACGCGAGCGGCGCAGCGGGCGTCCTGGAAGCCGCCAAGGTGATGAGCCAGTACTACTTCGCGGCGACCATTCACTTTGTCGGGTTCAACGCCGAGGAAGGTATCCACGGAGGAAGCCTCGACTACGTCGCCGCTCTTTCCACCGAGCAGAGGCGCCGCACGCGCAACCTCAACATGGACATGATCCTGCACGGCAGGGACGACCGGTCGGGGCACACCAGCGACCCTTACGATATAGACCTCTGGACAAGCCTGACCGACCCCGCGCAGCTCGAATGGATGCACACCTTCCGGACGGCGGCGAACACCTACGTCCCCAGCCTGCTCGTTGATCTTAGCCCGGACGACAGAGGATCGAGCGATCACCAGTCGTTCTACCTGGCGGGCATGCCCGCCTTTACCCTCATCGAGTTCGACGTGCCCGCCTGGCAGGGCGGCGCTAACAAGGAGTATCACACCGCCTCCGATTTCCGTTATTACGAGCCCAACGGCGTTGGCAGAGGCTATCTTGAGGACCTTCACTGGAGCTACCCTTACGCGACAGACATTGTCCGCGCCAGCGTCGCGACGATTGCGCAGGAAGCGGGGCTGCTCGAGCCGCTGTTCGACGTGCACGTCACCGATCAGAACGGGACATCCGCCGTTGTGCACTGGCAGACGACGCTCCCGGGAACCAGCCGGGTCGAGTACGGCCTGAGTCCGCAGTATTCGAGGTCCACACCCCTGGATTCGCAGAACGTCACAACGCACGCCGTCGCTTTGACGGGGCTTGTGCCGGGGCAGGAGTACCATTACCGGGTGATTTCGGTGACCGCTGACGGGACGGAGATCTCCGGCGATATGGTGTTCAACACCACAAAGATCCCGATGATCCACAACGTGTGGGTGTCGTCGAACACCGGCACGTCGGCGACCCTCCGATGGCGGACCGACGTCCCGGCAAGCTCGCGCGTCGAGTACGGGCCAAACCCCGGCTACGGGGTGCTGATGGTCATGGACCCCACGCTCGTCACCGAGCACGAGTACGTCCTCACGGGCCTCACCGCGGGCAACACCTATCACTTCCGCGTGCTGTCGAGCAACGCAAGCGGCACGGCCACGTCCGGCGATTACGCTTTCAACACGGCGGTACCCGTACCGGACATCCAGATTGACAACACGGACCCCGGCTTCGGCGTAACTCTCGGGTCGTGGTCGTCGGGCACGACGGCCCCGAAGATCGGCACGGATTACCTTTACGGCAGCGGCACGGGAAGCCAGCTCGAAAGCTCGGTGACGCGCAGGTGCCGCTGGACACCCGCGATAGCCACACCGGGATACTACGACGTTTACGCCTATCTCCAGCGCGGGACGAACCGCACGCTGGAAGCGCCCTACACGATAACCTGTGCGCGCGGCACACGGAAAAGCTACTCGTCGCATTACTTCGCCAGCACAGGCTCCATCTGGCATGCCCTTGCCGGGAGTCTGGCGTTCAATGCAGGCTCATCCGGCTATGTCGAACTGGCAAACAACACGCCGGACACGAACTACGTGAGCGTGGACGCTATCAAGTTCGTCTTTACCGCGCCGCTGGACGTGACGCCACCCCCCGCGCCCGCCGTCAGCTTCGACAGGATGTTTGCCGCGCCCGGAGAGATTGTGCACGCATACTGGCCGGCGGACGATCTGGAATCGGGCGTCGTGGACTATCAGTATCAGGTGCGCGACGGCCTTGGCAATGTCATTGTCCCGTGGACGGATACGGACAATGTTTCGGCGGTGATATCGGGCTCGGCGGCCGGCCAGTCGCTGTATGTGGACGCCCGCGCCCGCAATGGCGAGGGACTCTGGTCGTCGGCGGCAACCGGCGGCCCGGTGCTTATCATTCAGCCTCAGTCGAGCATGAGCGGCGCGAAGCAGATGGCCAGCGGCACGAACCTGGTGCTCCGGCCGATGGTGCTGACAGCGAGCTTCGGCGACTACGCGTACGTGCAGTCGCCGTCGGAGTACTCCGCGATCCGCGTTGACGCTGCCACCGCGCTTGCGCCGGGCGCTGTCGTTTCGGCGAGCGGGGTGCTGGCGAGCATCGGCGGTGAGATGCGGCTGACGGGAGGCGGCGTCGGGCTGTTCGATGCGCCGGGCGCCGTCCGGGCTCTCGGCATCTCGGCCAAGTCTCTCGGCGGAAGCGATATCAGCGAAAGCTGGCGCGGAGTGAGCGAGGGCTGGGGCCCGAACAACGTGGGGCTGCTCGTGAGCGTCATCGGCGAGGTGACCCGCAGCGATGGCAGCGACAGCTTCTTCTATGTGATGGACCGCGTCGGGACCACCGACGCCTCCGGACTTGGCATCAGGGTCTACTCAATGAACTGGGCCAAACCGGCCATCGGCCAGCTTGTGCGCGTCCGCGGCATCAGCCACTTCAGGGAAGAAGGCGGCGTGCGGGTGCCCGAGCTCCTGATGCAGCAGAGCGGGGCGTTCGACATCCTCCAGTAAACATCAGAGGCCCGACCTGACGCGCAGTCTGTAGACAGCCCCGGGACGGCGTCCCGGGGCTGTCTGGTTTTTGACCGGCAGGGCTACTGGATTCTGTGCTGTTTGATGAACGCGATCAGCTCGTCGAGGTCTGCTTCGGCGGCGGAGACGCAGGTGTCGGCGCACCCGTAGTAGACACGCACCCGGCCAGTCTCCGGATAGTGCACCATGGCGCTCGGAAAGACGACGTTGGGCACGTCACCCACGCGCTCGTAGGGCATTGTGGGCGCGAGCAGATAGTCCCGCGTGCGGCAGATCACCTTCCAGGGCTCTTCCAGATCGAGAAGCGCGCCGCCCGCATAGTAGAGAAAGCCGTTGCAGGAGCCCCACACGCCGTGGTAGATCAGCAGCCACCCCTCGGGGGTTTCGAGCGGAGACGGGCCGGGACCGACTTTCGTGCCCTGCCATCCAGGGTAAGGCCCGAACACGTGCCTGTGCTTTCCCCAGTGAATGAGGTCCGGGCTGCTCGAGTAGAAGACGTCGCCGAATGGAGTGTGCCCGCGATCGCTTGGGCGGTGCAGCATGGCGTAGGCGCCGTTGATCGTGCGCGGAAAGAGCACCGCGTTGCGGTTGGGCGGCTGGAACGGGTTTTCCATCTGGACAAACGTCCGGAAGTCGTCGGTGCGCGCCAGTCCGATCTGCGGGCCCTGCGGAGCGGAGTTACACCAGGTGAGGTAGTGGGTACCCTCCAGAAGCACCAGGCGCGGGTCGTAGCTGTGGTCGCTCACGTACACCGCGGGGTCGCTGCTTGTCATCCGAAGCGGCTCCGGGTCAATCTCCCAGTCCAGGCCGTCGCGGCTGAAGCCGGTGTGGAGCCTGTAGCACATGTCTATCTCGTCCACGCGAAACACCCCCGCGTACGCGCCGTTCCAGCGGACGACGGCGCTGTTGTGGATGCTGTTGGCGCGCGGCACGTTGGCGGCGGTCACGATCGGGTTGCAGTCGAGGCGCTTGAAGACGGTTTCGTTTGCCATGGCTTGCTGTCTCTCCTGGTGGGGTCGGGTTCCCTGTCTGTGAGATACAAGAGCGCCGCCGCCATTTCCTGCGGGTTCGGAGGAGCAGGCGCGCCCGGCGGGGAAGAAAGCGGGTAACCATGCAACTCAAGCTGCCCGGACAGGAGCCAGGCGACGAGCGCGAACCGCGGCGGACGCGGAAGAACCCGCGGCGCCTGCCCTATTCCGACATTGACATCTCGCGATGGAAGGACTACGACAGCATTTGGACGGATTCGCTGTGGAACGTGCCTTCGCGCGAGCGCGGCCGCGGCCACCGGCTCGACTACTACGGCAACTTCGTCCCCCAGATCGCAACGCAGGTGTTCGAGCGATTCAGCAGGCAGGGAGACGTGGTGCTGGACATGTTCCTTGGCAGCGGCACATCGGCGGTGGAAGCGCTGAACATGGGCCGCCGCCTGATCGGGATCGAGATATCGGCGGAACTGACGGATCGGGTGCGCAAGAAGCTGGGCCCGCGGGCCCCGGAGCTGGGCGTGCACGTGCTTCAGGGCGACAGCTCGTCAAGGCGCGTGCTGCGGCCGGTGCGAAAACTGCTCGAGCGCGAAGGACGCGAGCAGGCGCAGCTTCTGGTGCTGCATCCTCCGTACCACAACATCATCCAGTTTACCGAAGACGCGCGTGACCTCTCGAACGCCGCCGACACGGATGCTTTCCTGCGCATGTTCCGGCGCGTGGCGAAGATCGGGTTCGAGTTGCTCGAGCCGAAGCGGTTCGCGGCGCTGGTCATCGGCGATAAGTACGAGGACAAAGAGCATGTCCCGCTGGGCTTCCTGACCATGCGCGAGATGAACCGGGCAGGGTTCCGGACAAAGTCCATCGTTGTCAAGAACATGGTCGGCAACGAACGCGGCAAGGGCAAGGCGAACAACCTCTGGCGCTATCGCGCCCTTGCCGGAGGGTTCTACATCTTCAAGCACGAGTACGTGATCATCTTCGACAAGCCGCACTGAGACTGGCCTGTCAGAGACCGGGAGGAACAGCGTGAGAATTCTCATTGTGGGCGGGGGGAGCATCGGGCTGAAGCACGCGCGGGCGTTCGGCTCGCTTGAGCCGCGGCCCGATCTGGTCGTGCTCGACCCGCGCCAGGAGGCCCGCGCCCGCGCCGTGGAACTCGGCGCGGAGACGGCGGGCGAAGCATTCGAGGACGTTGACATCCGGGCGTTCGATGGGGTGGTCATCTGCGCGCCCGCTCCGCTGCATGTGCCGTTCGCGGGCAGGTGCCTCAGCGAAGGCGTGCCGGTGCTCTCCGAGAAGCCACTGTCGCACAACAGGGATGGGGTGGACGAACTGATCCGGGCGGCCCAGAGGCCGGGGGCGCCGCCCTCCGGCGTGGCGTTCACGCGGCGCTACCATCCGGCGCACGAGCAGATGCGGGAGCTGATATCGGGCGGGGAACTCGGGCGAGTGCTCGGAGTGCGGGTCAACGCCGGCCAGCCGTTCACCACCTACCGCCCGGACTACAAGAGCATCTACTTCGCCTCTCACGCGACGGGCGGAGGATGCATGATGGATTTCGCGAGCCACTTCGTCGATCTGACACAGTGGTATGCGGGGCCGGCGTCGGGCATTGCGGGGTTCCTGCGGCATCTGGTGCTGGAGGGCGTGGAGGTGGAAGACACCGCCGCGCTGGCGCTCGACTTCAGTTCGGGGGCGCTCGGGACGATCCACATGAACCAGTACCAGCCCGTCAACGAGAATGTTCTCGATTTCGTCTGCGACAGGGCCGTGGTTCGGATAACTGAGCCGGGATTCGCCTGCCGCATCTGGCGCGAAGGAGGGGATGAATGGGAGCAGATTCAGACGCCTCCGGGCGACTACGCCGAGGCTCTGCGGCGTCAGGCGGCGGCCTTTGTCTGTGCGATTGACGGAGGGCCTCCGATGCGAACGAGCATCGCGGACGCCGCGCTGACTCTCGATCTCTGCCTGCAGGTGCTGCGGCAGAACGTGAAAGGATAAGGACAGATGTCGTCCATGGCCGTGCGCTCCGGGCTCAGCTTCCCGGACTATGCTGTCGTCGCGCTTTATGCGCTCGGAATGATCTGGATCGGCTGGTACTTCTCGCGCCGACAGAAGAACCTGGACGAGTACTTCGTCGCCGGTCGGGGCATCAACTGGCTGATTGTGGGCATCTCGCTCTTCGCGACCCTGATCAGCACGATCTCCTACCTCACGACACCCGGCGAGATCATAAAGAACGGCCCCGGCATCCTGTGGTCGGCCCTGTCGCCTTTCCTTGCGTTCGGGATCATCGGGTGGCTCATCATTCCCCGCATCATGGGGAAGAACATCATGAGCGGCTACGAGCTTCTGGACAGGCAGTTCGGACGCGGCGTGCGCAGCGCGGCGGCGGTGATGTTCATTCTGATGCGCATCTCGTGGATCGGGCTGATTGTCTTCACCTGCAGCATCGCTCTCAACTCGATGACCGGCTGGCCGTTGCCGTACCTGCTCGTCGGCATGGGTCTGGTGACGACACTTTACACGGTGATGGGCGGCGTGCGGGCGGTCATCATCACCGATGTCGTGCAGGCGGTCATTCTGTTCGGGGGAGCGATGCTGGTGGTGGCCTTCGCCATGGTCGAGGCCCGAAGCCTGACGGGCTGGTTCCCGGACTTCGGCAACAGCGCAATCACGTCGGCGCTCAACTGGCGTCCGGTGAAGCTGTTTCCCGACGCCGGGCCGGGCTTTCTGGCCGAGCGCATCACGATCATCACGATTGTCGTTCACTACATCTTCTATTACGTCTGCATCTGCTGCTCCGACCAGCTTCTGATCCAGCGATTTCTGACGACAAAGGACGCCCGCGCGGCCCGCAACAGCTTCCTGACCAACACGCTGGCCGGGCTGGCGCTCAGCATTCTGCTCGCGCTCACCGGGTTTGCGCTTCTGGCGGTCTTCACGCGCAACATCGGCCTGCTGCCGCCGCTTGCCGAGCTGAAGCCCGAAGCTGGCGCGGAGATACTCGCGGGAGTGCCGAAGGGCGATGCTCTGGCGGCGCAAATCTACACCCTGACAAATGCGGGAGACAAGATCTTCCCGTGGTTCATCGCGCATCTTCTGCCGGCCGGGCTGTCGGGGCTTCTGCTGGCCGCGCTGTTCTCGGCGGCGATGTCGAGCATCTCCTCGGGTATCAACTCGATCTCGACGGTGCTGATGGTGGACTTCAAGGGTGTCTTCGGCCGGAATCTGGACGAGGCCGGGCAGGTGGCGCGCGCCAGGCTGCTGGGTGTGGGGGTGGGCATCGTCGCCATCTGCGTGAGCTTCGTGTACACGTTCATCAAGGGCAACTTCATGGACCTGGCGCAGAAGAGCGACCGGTTTCTTGTCGCGCCGATGGCGGGGGTGTTCTTGATGGCGTTCTTCATGCGGCGCACGAACTGGCAGGGCGCGTGGGTTCAGATCATCGTCACCTGCGTCACGGCGTTCCTGATCACGTTCCACGAGGAGATATTCGGCAACTACATCTCGTTCGTGTGGATATTCCCGTTCTCGCTTGCGATCGGCCTGGCGGCGGGCTATGTCGTTAGCCTGCTGTTCCCCCCGCCTGACGGGGAGACAGCCTGACAGGACCACGTCATTCCGGACTCCGATCCGGGATCCACGGGCGGGACCACGCAAGCGTGTGCCCGTGCCATTGCTTCGGGTGCGGGAGTTCGCAGACCAACAACAGGGGAACTGCCGCGCCCTTGACAGCCCAGCCGGGCGGGTTTATGGTTGAACTCGACTGGTGTTTTGTGGGCCATGCAGTTTGTGGCCTTGTCCGCGCTTGAAAGGACGCGCTCATGCAGCTTTGCGGTTGTCCTCTCTGCTCTTGCGGGATCGCACCCCCGCGCCCTTCTGCTCGTCTGCTGCTTCTGCCCCGGTTCGAGCGCTTCAACAAGAAGCGAAGGGGCGGAAGATGATCGAGCGGCCACGGAGCCATGTCGCGAGACTCGGAGGCACAGGATTGTGCGCGACGCTGAAAAAGGCGCTGGCTCACAGGCAGCGGTACCGGACGCGGACCAAGGCCCGTGCGACGATCTTCGCGTGTATCGAGGTGGTTTGTTCCCGGGAGCGTGTACCCCTCAGTCCAGGGTTCGTCTTGCCGGCGGGCCGCACGCGACCTGGGGCCGTCACAGAGGCTGCTTGCTTTGTCCACCACGTCTGGGGAGGTGCCAGCTATGCATAGAAACGCCATGTCGCCCAAGGAACAAGGGTACGCCTTGTTAGCCGCTGGCCGACCAGCAGAGGCCTTAGGCTACCTGCTCGAAGCCTTGGCAGGAGAGCCACATGAAGCCCTGCTTCGCCACAGCCTCGCCCTCACATATGCCGCGCTCAGAAAACCGGAAGTCGCATTGGCCGAGGAACGTGAGGCCGTTGCGCTCGAACCAGGCTGTGTCGACTACCGCATGGCCCTTGGACATATGCTGGAGAGCCGGGGAGATTGGCCAGGGGCATTGGCCCAATACCGCGCGGCCGCGGAAGCGGACCCTCAAGCCACGGAGCCGCGTGATGCGCTCACGGCCTTGGCGACGGAGTTCTACGCTCGAGGGATGCTGGAGTTTGACAAAGGTAACTCAGCGGCAGCTGCCAGTCTGTTCGCCATTGTGCTTCGAATTGATGAGGATCACGCCAGAGCGAAGCAACAAATGGCGCAACTTGCTGTGGCTTCAGTCCAGCCTGTCCAGCGGGGGACGCGCAATGGCTGGCGGCGGATAGCCGTTGGCGCGGCGGCACTGGGTGTCGGACTGGTGCTGAGTCTGGCATTCCTGGTACCATTTCTGATTAGAGCCAGTCTCGACACATATCAGGAAGAAGACGTGAGTGGACGGGAAGAATCTGTGGCACAGCAGCCAGCCGTCGTGCCTCAATTGTCAGCGGAACAACTGGCAATCCAAAGGGAGATAGAGGTCGTTGACCAACTCTGCCGGCGTGACTACTGTTGGTACTGCCGCTTTAACGGCCTCCCGACTTCCTCTAGCGAAGCGGTGATGTTGCTGGACCTTAGCTCGCAATATGGCATTGATACCGCGGAGATTGTGGCGCGCCATCTTGACCGGCACGACAAAGGACAGTGTTCGCGACGGCATCCGCCTTAAGGAGGACCGGTGGGGTGGCATCACGATGTCGCGCGATCTCTGCTCGCGCGACCACGTCTGCAGGAGCTTTGCTCCTCTTGCCGGGCGTCCATTCAGGTAAGCGGCTTCGCCAACCGGGAACCGTGTTCGCACACGGCAGCGCGCAGGGTACCCACGGCGTGCCGAGCGGTCAGGGAGCAGAGATCCCGCAGACCGTCCCAACGCCAGTCACGCCTCTGCCCCGCCAGTCCGTAAGCCCTCCGGGCAGAACCATTTCGACCCAGCCTCATGGTTCACGCACCAGGGCATTCTCCGAGGACTTTCGTCCTGAACTACAACAGGAACGCGAACACGGGGGACAAATGTCCCGAGAGAACCCGACAGCCGTGAGCCATCTCACGGACGATCAAGGTGTGTGATGGGGCGTGAAATGGTTCACGCCCCAAGGCAGTTCTCCGCGGACTTTCGTCCTGAACTACAACAGGAACGCGAACACGGGGGACAAATGTCCCCGGAGAACCCGACAACCGTGAGCCATCTCACGGCCGATCATCGGTCAGCGGAGATGCCGGACGTGTGATGGGGCGTGAAATGGTTCACGCCCCAGGGAGTTCTTGGGTAACTTCCGTCCCCACACCAAAGTCGAGAGAGACTATGCGAAGGGGGTTCGCCTACCCACGACGAATTGCAGTGACATGGGCAGGTTCCGCATAGCAGAGGCAGGGTACCCTTACTTTGTCACCAGCCATATCGTGCACTGGCTGCCGGTCTTCGTACAGCCGACGACATGCGATATCATCACGGATAGCCTGGCCTTCTGCCGCAGCGGCAAGAATCTGCGAGTCCATGCGTACGTCATCATGCCGACGCACATCCACCTGATTGTCTCAGCCGAAGGCGATCTGCCGACTGTGCTGCGGGACTTCAAGCGACACACCTCCGTCGAGCTCGTCAAGCACTATGAGGCGATCAAGCTGCCTGCCTTCCACAACGTCTTCCACTACTGCGGAGCGAGGAGTCGGCATCCGGTCGAGTCCAAAGTGTGGGAAGAAGGCAACCATCCGGAGCAGATCTACAGCCGGGAGTTCTTTCAGCAGAAGGCGGACTACATCCACCGGAATCCTATGCGCAAAGGGCTGGTCCACGACCCGCTCGCGTGGCGCTACTCCAGCGCCGCGGCCTTTGCCGGTGAAGCCGATGGGCCGCTTGAAATCGACTGGCTTGAGTGGTGAGAACCCGAACACACCCCATTCAGGACATCAGCAGAAGGGGACAAATGTCCCCGGAGAACCCGGCAGCCGTGAGCCATCTCACGGCCGATCATCCATCTCACGGCCGATCAAGGTGTGTGATGGGGCGTGAAATGGTTCACGCCCCAGGGCATTCTCCGAGGACTTTCGTCCTGAACTACAGCAGGAACGCGAACACGGGGGACAAATGTCCCCGGAGAACCCGGCAGCCGTGAGCCATCTCACGGCCGATCATCCATCTCACGGCCGATCAAGGTGTGTGATGGGGCGTGAAATGGTTCACGCCCCAGGGCATTCTCCGAGGACTTTCGTCCTGAACTACAGCAGGAACGCGAACACGGGGGACAAATGTCCCCGGAGAACTCGACAACCGTGAGCCATCTCACGGCCGATCGTCCATCTCACGGACGATCAAGGTGTGTGATGGGGCGTGAAATGGTTCACGCCCCAGGGCATTCTCCGAGGACTTTCGTCCTGAACTACAACAGGAACGCGACTACGGGGGACAAATGTCCCGAGAGAACCCGACAGCCGTGAGCCATCTCACGGCCGATCATCGGTCAGCGGAGATGCCGGACGTGTGATGGGGCGTGAAATGGTTCACGCCCCAGGGCATTCTCCGAGGACTTTCGTCCTGAACTACAACAGGAACGCGACTACGGGGGACAAATGTCCCCGGAGAACCCGGCAGCCGTGAGCCATCTCACGGCCGATCATCCCCATCTCACGGCCGATCAGCGGTCGAGATGCCGGACATCGATATGTCCGCAGTCCAGCAGCGAGGCGCGCATGATATACTGTTCAGGCAGGGCGGGCGAGCCCTCTCGGAGGCAGATGCGCGCCTGCTCCGACGGGCCATGTCTGACGAACGCTGGAGCAAACACTTGTCCCTCAGGGTCTATAACACCCTCACCCGCACAAAGGAAGACTTCGTACCTCTGACCGCCGGGTTTGCCGGCGTTTACTGCTGCGGTCCCACGGTTTACGATCACGCTCATATCGGGCATGCAAAGCTGTATGTTGCGATGGATGCCGTCGTGCGATACCTGCGCTTCTCCGGCTACCGCGTCAAGCATGTGATGAACATCACGGACGTCGGGCACCTGACGGACGACGCGGACGCGGGCGAAGATAAGGTCGCAAAGCGAGCGGCGGCCGAGCGTCTCGACCCGATGGAAGTGGTCGAGACCTACACGGCCAGCTTCTTCCAGGACATGGATGCGCTCAAGGTGTGCCGCCCCAGCATCGCGCCCCGCGCGAGCGGGCACATCCCCGAGCAGATCGAGATCATCAAGCAGCTTCTGGCGAAAGGCGCGGCGTACGAGGCGGACGGTTCGGTCTACTTCGACGTGACGAAGTTCCCGGAATACGGCAAGCTCTCCGGCCGGAGGCTCGACGAACTCGAGGCCGGCGCGCGCGTGGAGGTGGACCCGGACAAGCGGCACCCGGCGGACTTCCTGCTCTGGCGGAAGGCCTCGCCCGAACACATTCTGCAGTGGCCGTCGCCATGGGGATGGGGCTACCCCGGCTGGCATCTCGAATGCTCGGCGATGGCAAAGCGCTATCTGGGCGAGACGTTCGATATTCACGGCGGCGGGCTCGAGAACGTTTTTCCTCACAACGAGGATGAGATCGCGCAGAGCGAGGCGGCAAGCGGCGCGCAGTTCGCGCGGTACTGGCTGCACGTCAACACGCTCACCGTCGCCGGCAAGAAGATGGGCAAGTCCCTCGGCAACGCCATCTTCCTGAAGGAAGCGCTCACGAAGTGGAGCCCGGAGGCGATCCGGCTCTTCATACTATCCACGCACTACCGCAGCGTACTCGATGTCACTGACGAGGCGCTCGACGCCGCCGAGACCGGCCTGAAGAGGCTGACGAACACCTGGCGAAGCCTGAACGAGACAATCGCGCGCGGCGGCGGCGAAGCGGCCGGGCTGGCGGAAGCGGCAGCGGCAGCGCGGGAGCGCTTCACCGTCGCGATGGACGACGACTTCAACACCTCCGCCGCAATCGCCGCGATCTTCGACTTCTGCCGCGACATCAACTCGGCGCTCGCCTCCGACGCTGCGCCCGCGCTCGGGGATCTGCAACGGGCGCAGCAGGCTCTCCGGGAGACGGCCGGGGACGTGCTCGGCATTCTGCGCGAGGAAGCGGGCGAAACCGGCGATCTGACGTCGAGCCTGATGGACATTATCATCCGCACCCGGGCCAACCTGAGATCCGCGAAGCAGTATCAGCTCGCCGACGATCTGCGGGACAGCCTTGGCGGGGCGGGAATCGAGTTGGAGGACCGTCCCGGCGAGACGGTCTGGCGCAGACGTGAGTAGGCGCAGGACCCGAAAGACCCGCGCCGGAGGCAGATCGCGCTCCTACGCTCTGGCCGCGGCCGCGCTCGCCTGCGCGGGGCTCATCTACGGGGCCGACCGGCGCTTCGACAGCGGCGGCAAGATCGCCGGCGGCGTTTCGGTGGCGGGAGTTCCGCTCGGCGGACACGCTCCAGGAGCGGCGGCCTCCGTGCTCTCAAAGAGAATCCCCGAATCCACCGTCGTGCGCCTGAACCCCGGCAAGAGCGGCAAGCCCATGAACCTGCCCGCGAAGCATGTCGGGCTGGGTTACGACATCCGGCGCGGGGTGTCGGATGCGTACCTGGTGGGCCGAAAGGGCTGGATCGGGGAGCGGTACGCCGACAGGTGGCGGGCGCGGTCGAGCGGCGTGAACCTGCCGCTCTTCGCCAACTACAACAAGGGCGCCCTGCGATGGGTGCTCCTGAACACCGCCGCCGAGCGTTACGAACTGAAGCCGAAGGACGCCAGCATCGTGGCGGACGGCGGCAAGCTCTTCAAATACCGCGGGCAGTCCGGCATTGCCATTGACGTACCGGCGTCGCTGGCGCGCGCGGAGGCCTTTCAGGTGACCGCCCCGGCGACGTCCGTGGAACTGCCCGTCATCCTGAAGGAAGCCAGGCCGTCCGTCACCCTCGAGGACCTCGCGCCGATAGACAGCGTCCTGGCGGCCTACACCACACGCTACAACCCGGGGCAGCGCGACCGCTCCACGAACGTCCGCCTTGCCGCGAAGGCGGTGGACGGCGCCATCGTCAAAGCGGGCGAGACATTCTCTTACAACGGGCGCGTGGGGCCCCGCGTAAAGGCAGCGGGTTACAGGGACGCCATCATCTTCGTGAACGGCAAGATGGAGCCGGGCACGGGCGGGGGCATCTGCCAGGTTTCGAGCACGCTCTACAACGCCGCGCTGCTTGCGGGTCTTGACATACGGCAGAGATCGAAGCACTCGATGGCGGTGGTGTATGTTCCCATCGGTCTGGATGCGACGGTTTCGTACGGTCAGCTCGACCTGAAATTCCAGAACCCGCTGAAGCATGCTATCTTCATTCGCGCGGGCGCTTCCGGCGGCCAGATGACCACGACGATCTACGGTGCTGCGTCGGATAAGAAGGACATCCGCATCGTGCGCAAGCTCGGGCGGCGGATTCCCTACGGGACGGTAACGGAAGTCAACCCGTCGCTGCGGCCGGGACGGAGACTGGTTTCCGAAAGGGGCGTGGCAGGTTACGCCGTCAGCGTTCAGCGCGTCTTCAGCGAGAACGGCAAGGAGCGCGTGGAGAAGGTTTCGAGCGATGTGTACCGGCCGCACCCGGTGGTGGTGCAGGTGGGCCCGACGCCGAAGCCGGCCCCCACGCCGCCCGCGCAGGCAGCCGCACCGGACGCAAAGACCGCTTCCGCGCCAGCGGCAGCCCCCGCGAAGAACGGGGCGGCGGCGAACGGCGCAGGCAAACAGGGTTCAAACCAATGAAACGATACGCTTTGATAGTTGTTGCGGCAGCAATCGCGATGGCCGCTGGCGGATGCGGCGGCGATAAAGAGACCACCGGCAACCCGCCATCCGCTACGGCCACGTGGACGAGCGCAAAATACAGGATGACCACGAGCTACCCGGCCGACTGGAAGCTGAGCGACACAGCCATCACCGAGGATGCGAAGACCGGGGTCGTGCGCATCGTGCTGTTCCACAAGCCGGGCCCGATGGAACAGGGACAGACTCTGGAGGAGTATCCCCCGTTCGTGAAGGTGACCTGGACCCCGGGAGCGGCCCCGCCTTCGCAGGCGCAGACAGAAGCGGCGCCGGACGAGGGCGCCCGGGTCATGGGCGTGCCGACGGCCTCTCAGGGCGTCACCGCCGGGTGGCAGGAGCTGGGCGGGGCGGAAATCCGGGCTCGGCAGATCACGTTCGCCGGGGCGCCGGCGGAAGAGGGCACGGCGCTGCTGAATACGGGCACAGCCCTGTTCAGCGCGTACACCAACCAGCTTCAGGGAACGCCCAAACGGCTGCGGGTGATCCGGATTACGTCCAGGGGCGGCTACTACGAGGTCACAAGCGTGGTCTCAACCGACCCTCCAACCGAGTTGGCGCAAGCCGAGCAGATCGTCAACGCCCTGCGCTTCACGCAGTGAGCAGCGCAACCCGCGACGTCTTTCTCACCTACACCTGCCCGGTCTCACGTTTCACCTACGCGGGACACCCGCGCTCGGGCCACCTCTACGAGCACACGAACGACCTTCGCGACGCTGTTGAGCGCATCAAGCGCATCGCCTCGTCTCACGGACAGCCGGTTTCGTGGGTCATCAACGATCAGGAGTATCTCAACCGCGAGGGGCTGCTGCCGGATTTGCTGCGATGGAAGGCGGAGGGCGACAGCCTGCTCGTTACAATGGAGCTTACGACCTCGCCGCCGGAGGTGGACAAGCAGGACACCGAGGCCGTCCTCCGCTGGATCGCCGCGCGCTCGGCCGACGCGGGGTTCACCCCCGACGGGCTGTGGAGCCTGAAGTTCTACGAAAGCGACCTGCAGGCTATCCTGAGGCTGCCGAAGGAGAGCTTCGCGTGGACCCGAAACCTGGCCGGAAGCTGCTGGCACCAGAAGGGGATTGACGAAAGCACCTGGCTGGGATGCCCGTTCAACCCGTACTATCCCGCGCTCTGGAACGTCAAGGCGCCCGCGCGTCCCGATGAGCCGAACGAGTTCCTGATGCTGGAATGGCTGACGCGGGACATCTGCGCGTGCGTGGCGGGAGGGTTCCCGGCGACGTTCTCGCTCGACCCGGCCGACGCGAACCGCAGGGATGCGGGTGGATTCGACACCGAAGCGGACGCGCTGCGCTACTCGGTGGCGCTCATCCGCGAGACATTCGCGCAGAGCGCGTTCAACCGCACGGTCGTGATTGACATCAACGAAGAAGCGCGGCACTACCAGACCGAGGGGCACGACAAAGATTTCATGCTCGAGGGGATGTTCGCGGAGTATGCGAAGCTCGCGGCAAGCAGCGATGAGCGCGTGAATGTCCGGCAGGCCGGTTACCGCGAAGTGTGGCAGCATTACCGCGCCAGCCACCCTCACACCCCCCGGGGCGTCTTCTGCTGCGGGGACATTGACTGGCGGCAGGGCCCCGTTCCGGGCGCCGGAGACGAGTACAACCGCCGCGCGCGCGGCGACGCCGCCGTCCTGTTCCAGAGCACGGACGTTCAGATGGCGTTCCTGCGGTCGGGCGGGGCACTGCCGGTCGAGTTCTTCGACTACACCGCCCGAACGCCGGGCGGGAACGCGAACGACCCGTACCCTCGAACGCCCGCGCCGCGGGTGCAGGTAAGGGACGTTGTTTTTGAGGAATCGGGGGCGGACATCACCGTCCGCGCGGTTCTGTTCTGCGAGGAGCCCGCGCCGCTCGCCGGCGTCATGCTGTGGAGGGACGGCCTGACGGGTTCCGAAAGAGCTGCGGGCGCATCGGCCGGTGTCCTGGCCGCGGCCCCCGTATCCGCCGGATTGTGCCTCCTGCTGCAACTTCCGCAGGGAGAAACCGCCGTCGAGGCCAAACTAACCACATAGAGCACCGCACATACGATCACAGGAGTCTCAGCCAATGTCAAAAGTCAGCAGCATCACTGTCGCAAACCTCGATATCCCGCAAAAGGTACCGTTCGAAACGGCAAAGGGGCGCACCGAAGTGGGTCACGCGCTGATTGTCACCATCCGCTCCGGCGACGGGCTGGAGGGACGCGGCGACGGGACTCCCGTGCAGTACGTTACCGGCGAAACCCGCGAGAGCGTGACGAGCGACATCGGCGCGATGTCCGAGCATCTCAGGGACTGGCCGGTGGACAACTGGCTGGGGTTCTGCCGCGAGGCGCGGCGTGCCCTGCCGAAGAGCTCGACCACCTGCGCCGCGCTCGAGATCGCCATGGTGGACCTCTTCTGCAAAAAGCACGGCATCCCGATGGCGACGTTCTTCGGCGGTGTGAAGGACTCCGTCGTTTCCGACCTGACCATCCCGATTCTGCCCCCCGAGCAGGCGCACGAGCTTGCGAAGGAAGCGGCGGGCACGTACTCGTCGCTGAAGATAAAGGTGGGCGGCAAGGACAGGGACGAGGATCTGGAGCGTGTGCGGCAGATTCATCTGGGCGCGCCGAAGGCGAAGTTGCGCATTGACGCCAACCAGGGATTCGCCGCCGACGAGGCCGTCCAGTTTGTCCGGAAGATGAACGATCTCGGCATCGTGCCGGAGCTTGTGGAGCAGCCTGTCAACCGCGACGACATCGAAGGACTGCGCTATGTGAAGGAGAACATCGAGGAGCCTGTCATCGCCGACGAAGCGGCGGTGGACCCGGCATCGGTGATGAAGCTGCTCAAAGCGGGCGCGGTTGATGGCGTCAATATCAAGCTGATGAAGTCGGGGTTCACGGGCGCGCTCGATATCATCGCGCTCTGCCGCGCCGAGGGCAAGAAGCTGATGATCGGCTGCATGCTCGAGAGCCCCGTGGGCATCGGGGCGGCGGCGCACATCGCCTGCGGGACGGGGGCGTTCGACTTCCTGGATCTGGACGCGGACGTTCTCGGCAAGCCGACTGGAATCGAGCAGAACTACAAGCGCACGGGAGAAGTTCTCAGCGTCAAGCTCTGACGGTTTCCGGCCGCCCGCTCAGGTCTGAATCTGCGCCAGAATCGCCGACGCGGAGGCAAGCGCCCGGGCGTACAGCGGATCGATCTCCGAAAACTCGAGAGCGCCGCACAGCACCTGGTCCGCCGTGTGGAGGGTCAGGCGCGCGGCGGTCTCACTCGTCTGCGCGCCAACACGGCTCGTGAGCAGCGCCTCCTGACGCTCCTCGTCGAAGTTCGCCTCGAACGACGCCTCGGCCCCGGCCCCCAGCGCGACGCCCGACAGGGGCGAAGCGGCATCGAACAGCAGATGAAGCTGCCTGCCCCCGAGAGCCGTCAGGTGCACCCCGGCGCTGTCTTCGCGCGCGAAGCTGAAGCCGCCCCATCCCAGACGGTTGACGATCCACCCGCCGATGAGCAGCGCCTCCGCGCTCACACGGGCGCCATCGCCCGGGCGGTTCGACCGGATGGTGACGGAGTCTATGCGCGGGACAAAGGCGCGCGACGGCTCGGGATCGAAAAGCTGAGCGAACGCCAGCCTGTGCGGCGCGAGGGCAACCCACGCGAGGTCCACCACCGCCGGGCCCCCCGGCTGCGATGCGCCCAGCACCCAGTCGAAAACCGCGGCCGCTTCGCGGGCGGTTCGCATGTCCAGCAAAACCCTGTCGCAGACCTGCGCCAGGCGGTCGAAAGCCGGGTCCGCCGGCGCCCCCGATCCGGCCAGCCACAGCACCAGCGGCACATCCGGCAGCACCAGCGGTTGGACGAAGCTCCCGATGCGCTCGAAATCCATCCCGCGCGCCTCGATATGAATCTGCTCGCTGCACAGACGCCTGTCGAGATGGCCCAGAAGCTGGCAGGACACCGAGACCGAGGCCGAGATATCCGGCTCGCCGGGCTGGCTCGTGACGATAATGGCGCGCGACGGGTGGTCGGCGGCGACCGCCGCGACCGACTTCGATACCGCGGACGCGGAGGCGCTGTCCCGGCAGAGCGCGACGAGCGTCAGCACAACAGTGCGCGCCGACGATGATCCCCCCGACCTCACGGACTGGCCCCACAGCCTGGAGAGCTGGCCTTCGATATCGGCAAGCTGTACGGGATACGACCCGGTTTCGACGCTTTCCGGCATCTATACCCTCCGCCACCGCCGCCGGTCGCGGCGCAGCAGATCGAGCGACTCGGCCGGGCCCCAGGCGCCCGCCCTGTAACTGCTCAGCCCTTCCCGTCCGTGCTCGGCCCAGTGCGCGAGCATGGGGTCAACGATGCGCCATGCCGCGTCCACTTCGTCCTCGCGGGCAAAGAGCGACTGCTCGCCGATGGCTGCGTCCAGCAGCAGCCGTTCGTAGGCCTCCGGAGACGGGGCGCCGAAAGAAGCCCCGTAGTGGAACTCCATGCGCACCTGCTGCAGGCTCATGGACGGCCCGGGCTCCTTGCAGGTGAACCGCAGCGAGATGCCCTCGTCCGGCTGTATCCGCATCACGAGCAGGTTCGGGGTCATTTCCCGCCTGTGTCCGGCCCCGAAGAGAATTCCGGGCACTGCCTTGAACTGAAGGCAGATCTCGGTGACTTTCTTTGGCAGCCGCTTGCCCACGCGCAGGTAGAACGGCACCCCCGCCCAGCGCCAGTTGTCCACCATCAGCCGCGCCGCCGCGAACGTCTCGGTGCCAGAATCCGGGGCGACATCCGGCTCGTCGAGATAGCCCGGAACGTGCGCGCCCTGCGACGACCCCGCCGCATACTGCCCGCGCACCACGCTCTTGACGAGATCCTCACCCGAAAGCGGCCTCACCGCCTGCAGCACCTTCACCTTCTCCGCGCGCACCGCATCGGCGTCCACCGACGAAGGCGGCTCCATTGCTGTGAGCGTGAGCAGTTGGAGCTGATGATTCTGCATCAGATCGCGCACGATGCCCGCACGGTCGAAGAACGCCCCGCGACCTTCGACTCCCACCGACTCGGCCACGGTGATCTGGACATGGTCCACGTACTTCGTATTCCACAGCGGCTCGAAGATGCTGTTCGCGAAGCGGAACACGAGGATGTTCTGGACCGTCTCCTTGCCCAGAAAGTGGTCAATGCGATAGACGCGCGACTCGGGGAAGACACCCCGGACGTGCGAGTTCAGTTCGCGCGCGGAGGCCCGGTCGGTGCCGACCGGTTTCTCGATGATGATCCGCCGCCATCCGCCGTCTTCGTCCGCGAGGCCCGACGCGCCGAGATTGCCGATGACCGCGGCGTACTCGGACGGGGGCGTCGCAAGGTAGAAGACAGCGTTCCGGGGCACGCCGTTCGCGGCGGAGAACTCCGCAATCCGTTCCTTGAGCCGCAGATACCCGTCCGCGTCGCCGAACGATGACTGAACGTACGAAAGCGAGCGCGCGAACGTCTCCCACGCGCCCAGGTTCGACGCGGACGCTGAGGAATGCTCCAGCACCGCTGAACGCATGTGCTCGCGGAAGTAATCGTCGCTCCACGGCCGCCGGGCGAAGCCGATGATGGCGAACTTCGCCGGGCTGAGCCCCTGAAGATACAGGCTGAACAGAGCGGGAATCAGCTTGCGCCGCGTCAGATCGCCAGTCGCGCCGAAGATGACGACCGCGCACGGCTCGGCCGCGCGCTCCACCGTAAGGCCTTCGCGAAACGGGTTCTCCGCCAGGTTCAGCACATTCGTGTTCCCCGGTCTCAGCCAGCCATCAGGCGGGCGATCCTGTCGTCCAGCTCGCCCTGATCAACCGCGAAGGACTGCAGCGCGGCCTGGGTCATCATATCGTCCGCCGCAGCAACGTCGCACCAGCGGTGCAGGTCGGGGATCTTGCCGCCCTTCTGGATCTCGGCCTGCTCCCCGGCGCTCCACTGCCGGAAGAAATCGTTGACGCCGCAATCGGCGGCGAAGCTGAGGATCTTCTCGCCCGTGTCGAACGACGACACCTTTCCGGCGGCCGCCCGCGCGAAGCTCCGGAAGGCGTCCGAAACTTCCCAGAACGTCTCCACGCGCCCCTTGCCCGAGACGTTCGCTGTCAACTCCACCGGGAAATCGGCCGAGCTGAGCCGCCGCACGTCCGCGGGGTCGGGGTTGGCGTCCAGATACTCTTTGGCGGCCTTCGGGGGGATCGTCAGAACATCCACGCCCGCCAGTTCCTTCACCTGCCTCCCCGTGCGGATGGATGCGGCAATCTGCTGCGATGGCGCCGCGCCCTCCGCCCGAAGCTTCTCGACCTCCTCCTGCGACACCAGACAGACGCGCTCGCCGACGTTCTCCCCGCTCCCGAGTTTGTTGTCCTTCACGACGACACCCAGGCGCCCGAGGAACACGTTGACGTACGCCGGGCGCGAGAACAGAGCGGCGAAGTAGTTCTGCCGGGCGCTGAAGCCCAGCGTGAAGTTGACCGGCACCCCGGCGTCCGAGAGCTTGCGCACGCCGATGAAACCGTCCGGCGTCATCGGGACTTTCACAAGGAAGCGCTCCGGGCAGATGGCGAAGTAGCGCTTGCCGAACTCAAGGCTCATCCGCCAGTCGTCGGCGAGGTCCGGGTGCAGCTCAACGCTCACGGTCGCGCCGAATATCTCCACCAGTTCGAGCGCGATGCGCGCATTCAGAATGAAGCCGGTCTCGATGACCAGGTCGCGCTCGGACATGCCGGGATAGGCCTCCTTCAACCTGCGTCCCGCCGTCTCGATAACGCTATCCACGACGCCCGTCTGCACAACCTGATTCACGAGGGTGTTGTTCGTCGTGAGCCCGCGCATCTGCCTTGCCCACAGGGGCTGCGCCTCGGCCTTGTTTCCTGTATCGAACCAGGGCTGGCTGCCCGCCTTCACCAGGTACTCGAGACCCGGGCTGTCCGGGAACTCGCTCGTTCCCGGCCCCTTGAAGCCGTCAAGCGCGATTTCGGCGGCGACGCTCGCCAGTTTCTCTTCGCAATGCAGATCGGATATGGACGTTGACATAGACTCTCTCCCGCAAGCCGGCATCGCCGGCGTACTCCAGCTTTCACTTCCGCGAACGCTCCCCACCCCCGCCCCGGTCAGGCCCCTCTCACATATTCGCCGATCCGCCCGGCTATCTGCTCGGGCAGAAATCCGAACTGCTTCTGAAGGTCCTTCATCGGCGCGGACGCCCCGAAGCGGTCAATGCAGATCATCAGCCCGTCCGCTCCGGCGTAGCGCTCCCACCCAAACGGCGAAGCGGCCTCCACAACCACCCGCTTCGTGATGCCGGGCGGAAGGACGCTGTCCCTGTACTCCTTCGGCTGCCGCTCGAACAGGTCCCAGCTCGGCATGCTCACCAGACGGGCTTTCACGCCGTCCAGCATCTTGAGGGCATCCTGAGCAAACCGCACTTCGGTGCCCGTGGCAATGACGATGACGTCCGACTGCCCGCCGGGAGCGTCCTGCACCACGTATGCGCCCTTGAGCGCGCCCTTCGCCATGGCAGGGTCGTCCAGATCGAGCGAAGGAGCCTTCTGGCGCGAGAGCAGCAGCGCCGTCGGACGATCCGTGTTCTGGATGGCGGCGGCCCACGCCATGGCGGTCTCGGCCGCGTCGGCGGGGCGGATGACGCTCAGGTTGGGCATGGCGCGCAGCGACGCAAGGTGCTCGATCGGCTCGTGCGTCGGGCCGTCCTCGCCCAGAAAGATGCTGTCGTGGGTCCAGATCCAGATGCTCCGCAGCCCCGAGAGCGCCGACACGCGCACCGAGCCGCGCATGTAGTCGGAGAACACCATGAACGTGGCGCCGTACGGGATGAAGAACCCGGAGTACGCCAGCCCGTTCACCACGCCGCCCATCCCGTGCTCGCGGATTCCGAAATGGATGTTGCGCCCGGCGAAGTCGCCTGTCGCGACCGACGTCGTATCCTTGAGCAGCGTTTTGGTGGAGGGCTCCAGGTCCGCCGATCCGCCCACGAGTCCGGGCATCAGGTCCGCGACGGTCTGCATGATCTTGCCGCCGTATCCGCGGGTGGCGTCCGCGTCGAGCGCGCCCGCGGTCTCGAGCAGGCGGTCGGCCAGGTCCGCCGGAGCGCGTCCTTCGAGCATCGCGTCGAGCTCGGCGGCGAGTTCGGGGTGCGCCTGGCGGTAGCGGGACAGCAGCTCGTTCCACGCCACGTGCTCCGCCTCGAGGCTCTTCGGCCGCGCCCGGAACAGGTCATAGACTCCATCCGGCACGAAGAACGCCGGCTCAGCCGGCCAGCCGAGCGCCTTCTTCATGGCGGCAGTCTCTTCCGCGCCCAGCGGCTCGCCGTGAGCCCCGGGGGTGTCGTGCTTCGTCGGGGCGTCCTTCGCGATGTGCGTGCGGCAGACGATGATGCTCGGGCGATCCGTCACAGCCCGGGCGGAGGCGATAGCCTTCTCGGCGGCTGCCCGGTCGTGGCCGTCTATGCTCTGAACGTGCCACCCGTACGCCTCGAAGCGCCTCGCCGCGTCATCCGTGCAGGTGATGTCCGTGCTCCCGCCTATGCTGATTCTGTTGTCGTCGAAGAGATAGACGATGTTGCCGAGGCCGAGATGCCCGGCGAACGACGCAGCCTCGTGCGAGATGCCTTCCATCAGATCGCCGTCGCTGACAAGGGCGTACACCGTGTAGTCGAACAGGTCGAAGCCCGGCCTGTTGAAGCGCGCGGCCATCATCTTCGACGCCAGCGCAATGCCGATACCGTTCGCGAAGCCCTGACCCAGCGGGCCCGTGGTGGCCTCGACTCCGGGCGTGTGCCCGAATTCGGGGTGTCCCGGCGTAAGCGATCCCGCCTGGCGGAACTCCTTCAGGTCTTCGAGCGACACGCCGTACCCGGTGAGATGCAGCAGCGAGTAGAGCAGCATGCACCCATGACCCGCCGAGAGCACGAAGCGGTCTCTGTTCGGCCAGGCGGGGTCCTTCGGGTTGAACCTCAGGAACTTCGTCCAAACGACATAAGCATAGTCCATCGCGCCGGTCGGCAGGCCCGGATGCCCCGACTTCGCCTTCTCGATGGCGTCCACCGAAAGCATCTTGATCGTATCGACGGCGGTCTGTTCCAGGTTGCGGTTCACTGTTTGCTCTTCACTCACTGCAGTTGGGTATCTCCGTTTTCGTAAATGTGGGGCGGAGGCGGAGCGTCGCGCGCTTACCGCCTGAGAAAAACTCTCGCCGGCGCTGCTTCAGCCCCGGCAATCTTGAGGGGGCAGCAGATCAACTCGTAATCTCCCGGTTCGACGCCCGAGAGGACGACTCCTTCGATGACGGCCACGCCCGCGCCCAAAAGCGTGTGATGCGCCGGGTGCCCGGGGGCTTTGTAGCGGTCGAGCGAGAGATAGTCAACACCGACCAGCTTCACCCCCATCTCCGCCAGATACTCCGCGCCGTCCCCCGTCACATGCGCGAAATCCGGATTGAACTCCGGGTCTGCCAGATCGTCCGAACTCGGCGTCCGGAACAGAGCGCGGGTGACGCCCGCCATATCGAGACCGCGGAGCACCGCCGCGCTGATCTGCTTGCCGGCGAGGTCAAACACGCGGCAGGGCCCGATCAGGATAGCGGGATCAACCATGTCAATGCCGGGTCCACCGTCCACATAATGCCCCGGAGCGTCCACATGCGTCCCCACGTGCGTTCCCATCGAGAAGCGGGAGTTGTTGGATGTGTCTCCTGAGGATATGCTCCGATACTGCTCGACGGAGAACGGCGGCGAGCCGGGGTAGAGCAGCATGTCACTGTGAAGCGGCATGGTGATGTCTATGATCGTGTCCATATTGAGCCTATTCTACCCGACCCGGCAAATGGATTCCCGCCCGGCTGCCGAAACGCACGAGCGCGGAGCGATTTCGGGCAGGAGGGAACCGAACGCGCGCCAAAAAGGACTATAGAAGCGTGTTTGCAGACGCCGAAGCTTCTGTACGACACGAGGCGAAATTGTTTTCCGGGACACTCCAGGAGCCAAAAATGCAGCCTGACGGGCGGAACCCGGCCCTGCGCATTGCGCTGATTTACGCGCTGGCCGCCGCGTGCTGGATTTTGCTTTCCGACGTTATTCTGACGAGTCTGATCACCGGCGGGCCGCCCGCCGCCCGCTCCTTCGCCTTGCCTTCCATCCTCAAGGGGCTCCTGTTCGTGGCGGTCACCGCAGCGATGCTGTATCTGCTGGTGCGCGATGCGGTGGCGAACGTGTGGCGCGCAAAGGCGCGCATGCAGTTGCTGTTTGACGGGGTCAACGATGCCGTCTATCTCTACCCGCTCGGCCCGAACGGCGAACCGGGCCTGCTGCTGGACGCAAACACGGGGGCACAGCGCGTGTCCGGCTACTCCCTCACCGAACTGCTCCAGATGAGCCCGCTCGACCTCGTGAAGCCCACCCTGCGCCGAAGACTCCGCGAGAACTCACGGGCGCTTCTCGACAGGCGCCAGGCCGTCTTCGAGACGGTGCTGCTCGCGAAGGACGGCACGGAGATCCCGGTGGAGGTCAGCATTCACGTTAACGATATCCAAGGAGTCCCCACCGCGTTCGCGTCCGCGCGTGACATACGGGATCGCAAACGGGCGGAAACCGAGCGCCGCGAGGCAGCCCTGGCCACGGAGCGCGACAAGCGCGCATTCTATCGTGAGACTATCCTGGCGGTGTCGGAGGGCAAGTTCCAGATCGTGGAGCCGGAGGAGGCCCGGGACTTCATCCACGCCCCGACGCTTCATCTTGCTTTCGCGCAGGCCGAAGAGCTGCGCGAGGTGCGGCGGCTGGCGCGCGAATGGTCGCGCTCGCAAGGGCTCAGCGAGGAGGCGGCGCGCGACTTCGAGATCGCCATCGGAGAAGCCACCACCAACGCGCTCAAGCATGCATCGGGCGGAGAGCTATACGGCGGACGAGACAGCGGCAGCATCTGGCTCGCCGTCGTGGACCACGGGGAAGGCATTGACACCTTCGCCATCCCGAGGGTGGCCTTCCAGAGCGGCTACACGACCAAGTCAACCATGGGGCTCGGCTACACGCTGATGCTCGCTGTCTGCGACCGGGTTATGCTGGCATCCGGGCCCGGCGGCACGACGGTGATCATGGAGAAGCGGCTCAACCTTGCGCCCGAGTCCGGCCAGGTCCCCGTGACAGCCTGCCCCGACTCCCGCCCCTGAACCGCCCGGTCAGTCCGCGATGCTGAGCGTAAACACGCGGTGCGGCGTTTCGGGCGCAACCTGCGCCGAGACAACCACCCTCCCCTCGCTCATCTCGGCGCGTCCGTCCTTGCGGTAGGGGTTGTGCGGAAGAACCGGCCACTGAACGCGGGCGTCCTCCGGCACCGTCAGGCGCCAGTTCCCCTGCCCGATCCATCCGCCGGCTTCCGCGCCGGAGAGCGTGAGGGGCTCTTTCAGGTCTTTCTGGCCGGAACCGCTCTCCAGCGGCGCATCCGGCCGCACCAGCAGCGTCACATGCCCCTCCACTTGCTCTGCCCCAAAAGCAGGCGCCGAAAGAGTGAGCGTGAGGCTCCCATCGTCAACGGGAATCGCCGCAACCCGGCAGGCTTGCGCGCCGTATTTCAGGTCCATGACGGGCGGGCCGGACCGCGCGAGAGCAGCGCTCGATGGCACGTGAATGATGCCCGGCGGCGGGGTGAACTTCGGGCTCTCATCGCCCTGTTTGTGGCTCAGAAGCGACGGATCGCCTACCGTGAAGTTGCTCCACAGCGGCTGCAGCTTGGTGTTTCCGCCGCCGATGATCACTCCGCAGCTGTCGTGGTAGATGCTAACAAGGTTCTGCCGGTCCTGTATCCAGCGGTTTGCGTACACCGGGCAGCAATAAGCCGACATGCAGACGAACCACGGGCCCTTCCGGCGAACCATTGCGGTGGGCTTGCCGCTGCCGTCCTCGAGATGGGAGCGCCGGTCCGTTTCCCCCGCCGCCGTGGCCTCGGCCGGACCCTCCTGCCCGTAGAGAAGGAAGTTCGCCAGATCATCGGTGGGCGTTCGCGAACCGGCCTTCTTCTGAAGCTCAAGCTGCTGCCGAACCAGTCCGCGACCTTCCGGCGTCCACGAGAACCCGACGGTGCCCGTGCGGATGCTCTTGTGGTAGGGGTTGCGCTCATCCACGGTCTCGACCTGAGCGCCGTCCGGGTAGGTGAACATCGCATGGAAGCGGGACGCCCTCCGCAGGGCGTCCAGAACCGCTTCGTCCTTCGAAAGAGCGTAGTAAACGCCGAGCGCGTCGCTGTAAACGAAGTTGTATGACACAACAGGACCGAAATGCTCGGACCAGAAGCCGCCCGGGTCCTGCTCGGCCACGACCTTCGCCATAAACGCGCGGGCCTGCTCTTTCCACTCGGGGCGGTCGAGCGCCATTCCGGCGACATACAGGCCCATGGCGTGATGCGATGGGATGTTGTGAACCTTTTTCAGCTCGTTCTTCGATATCCAGGTGTAGCCGTGAACGAGCGCCTTCTCCCAGCGCTCGCGCCTGTCCGGGGGCATAGCGTCTTTGATGAGGCTGTAAGCGCGAATCCATCGCGAGTAGGTCCACGGCTGCGCGATTTTGCCCCAGGTCGAGCCGTCCTTCTTGCGAAACTCCCAGCGGCCATCTTTGTCCGCGTCCTCGATGAGCGCGTCGCCGGCATCCATGACGGCCTTCAGCACGGCGGCGTCGTGGTAGTACGGGTTGTCCGCCGACTCGATGGACCAGGCAGCCGCGAGCGGGAACATAACCTGCTGATCATTGACGATCCAGATGCCCTTGCCGAAACGCCCTGTGTTCGCGTCCTGGCTGGCCAGAATGCCGGGGATGGCCCGGACAAGGCCTTTGATGAACTCATCTTTGAAGCGCAGCTCGCCCACGGCCTGAGCCGCCTGCGCTGATGATGCAAGTGTCACAAGGATGATTGCGATCGGAAGCAGTTTGAGCATGGCCGGGTGAAGTCTCCTGTCGGGCTGTCTGGCAGCCGCGCGGAAGAGTTCGCCGCTGCAGCCGCCGCTACCTCCCGAAAGACCGGCGCGTGAGGGCTGAGAGCAGGAACAGCGCCCCGGCGACCCAGAACAGCGGAAACACCCACCCGCCGGGCCACCTCCCCGTGCTCGCGTGTTCCATCGCGTAGAACCAGGCGGCCCCGGCCAGCGTCACGATGCCGCCCGCCGCCTCGTAGTGCCACGCGAGCGCGATCCCCAGGAGCGCGGTATACATCGCGGCGGTCTGTGCCCGCACCGGCGGCGCGCCCTCGCCGAGCATCAACGCCAGATACAGCGCGAGCAGCCCACCGCCGAGGATGCGCGCCGCCCAGTGCAGCAGGATGCCTGTGTGATTGTGCTGCATTCTACGGTCCCTCCCTGCCCAGTTCTGCCGGGCCCCCATCGTCAGATACGGGCGGCGTCTGTCTGACGTTGGCCGATTGCCCGAGAAGTGCCTCCCGCAGCCGGACGAACGCGGACTCCGGCAGTCCCCGATCTACCCAGGCGGGACGTGCAGAATACCCTTCGACCTCGAATGTACCCCTGGGAAGCCGGAAGAAGTACCAGACAGGCTCGTACTGCACCAGGGCCGCCCCGCGGTCAAGCGCGCTCAGGGTCCAGGCGATCATATCCTCGGCGGGAGTTTCGGTCTCGACCCGGCGCAGCCAGCTCTGGCAGGACAGGCCAAACCCCGCGGCTCCGTCGTCGGCAAAGGGCTTGACCGTCTGTTCCCAGTCCGGCAGTCGCCTCACGGAGTCTTCGTTGGGCTCGTTGTTGGCGTAGGCGACCGTGACTACACCCGGGTATCGCCGCAGCAGGCGCCTGAGGACGTCCTCGTGCTTCTTCTGCGGCTCGTCCCAGGGGTGCAGGCGCGACCAGTGCCAGTCCGACCATTCGACCGTGAGCCCGTGTTGGCGCGCGAAGCGCAGAAGATCTTCCGCGATGCTCTCGCTGAAGAACGAATCTTCGGGCATCTTCCAGCACGGGCGGCCCCACTCCGGGTTCGTGCTCCTCACAGCGCGTACGGTGAAATCCTGCGCGAAGACCTCCGTGAACCGAATACCCGAGAACCAGCGGCCGTAACGCTTCTTCAGAGCCAGGAGGTCCTCGATCGAAGCCGTGAGGCCGTGCCGCGGGTCGTGGGGCGCGTTCTGATCGGAGCAGCTTCCGAGCGTCTGGGCATCCGACGACCACGCGTCGAGCACGAATGGCATCTGCCGCGCCGCGAGCGTGTCCAGGACGCGAAGAAGCTTCGCCCTGTCCTTCACCATCGGGTTCAGGAGCACCCGAACCTCGTAGCGCGACTGAAGCGGCTTCAGGGCAGCGATGATGCGTGTGAGCGCAACCTGGTCGTCGTGGACGACGATGCCGTTCCCGAACCCCTGATCAAGTGAGAAGATCAGTTCGGGCCGGGCACAGGCGCCAGAACCAGCCATGCAGGCGACCATCAGGGCAAGTGCAGTCCATACCGGTTTCATAGGCTCAATCCGGAACGACGTACAGCCATCTTCCCGGCGTGACGCCATCCTTGCGCTCGACAACCAGAGTGTCCGCTTCGCGGCGGCACGGCGCCTCCGCGCCCCGGCTCCCCGGAGTTGCGCCCTCCGCGAACACTTTCACCTTTTCGGGCAGCCCCTTCGCCGGGATGCGCACAGCAGGCGCCCCGTCGAAGCGCACCTGCAGAACCGCCCCACCCGCAACCCGGCGATCCTCCGTTACCGGGCCGTACACAAGATGCGAAAGCGGCCCGTCCGCGAACTTCCACTCGCGCCCGTCAATCGTCACCGACGAGAACTGCGTCCCCGCGAACGCCGCCATGTCTCCGGCATCATCCAGCCGGAACGCCAGCGCGTGCAGCCCGTCGAAGGTCACCGTGTGCCCGTTGACGCGGAAATCCTTCAGGTGAATCCCTTCGGACGGCAGCGGGTGCGCGGCCAGGTATTCCGCGTCCCGCTTTGCGTCGCGCGCGAAGCCGCCCTCCCAGCCTTCTTCCAGCGCCCGGAGATGGTTCGCAATCGTGATCGCGCCGTTCGGGAAGCGGCAGGCGAGGTAATCTCCGAAGCGCGACACGAACTCGGTGTTGTCGTTGGCTCCCGGCTTGCCCGAAGGCGGATACGCCCCGAGCGCGGCCAGCACCCGCGACAGCGTGTCCACGTCATAGCCCAGACTCGCGGACTGGTCGTCGCGCAGGCGGCAGCCGAGGAACGCCGCTGTGCCCTTTCCAACAGAGCGCGTGACGCCCAGCACATGCTGCCCCGAACGCGCCGCGACCCCGGCGCCCTCGCGAGGCGTCACCGGGTAGAACCGGTCCACGACGAAGCTCGTGAGAACGGTCATCGGCGCAACTCCCGCGAGATCGCCCTCGAACGTCACCTGCCGCCCGGGGACGCGCATCCCCCAGTCCTGCGCGTAGTTGTGCTCGCAGCCGAACAGATCGCGCCACTCGCCCTGTATGTCGTCGCCTTCGGCGCAGAGAAGCGGCGGTGGCCCGCTCCAGACGACGCGCCCGCCCCCCTCGGCAAACTCGCGCATCATACTGATGAGCTTTCGCGAAGGAAACGGTTCGAACTGAGCCACCAGCGTGCCAAACGACCGCCCGGCGATTCTGATAGCCCCACCTTCCACCTTTCCCATCTCCAGCAGCTTCGCCGGAGTAATCAGGTTCGCGTAGCCGTACTGAGTCATCCAGCTTCCGAAGCGCTCGTCAACCGAAACCAGGTCGAGCGGATAGAGCACCAGCACGTCAACGTCGCGGTGCTCCATCCCCTGCACGAGACCGTACATGCTCCCGCTCGTTCCGAAGGCCGCCGTCAGCCAGTTGCGCCTGCGGGCAATCTCGCCCGGCATCCCCCAGTGCGCCCCGTACGAGAAGGGCACCTCGTTAAGAATGCCCGTCGAGCAGGCAAGCGTCAGGCCAAGATAGTTGCGATCGAGCCAGCCGCCCTCCGCGTGGTCGTTGCCGTTGCCGGTGAGGAAATCGCCCCAGCGGAAGTAGTCCGAGCAGGCGGCCGCGGACTGGTGTACGGTGTTCGACCAGAGAAAGTCGGGCGTGTACTCGTAGCGCCGCGTGTTCTCGTTGACCTGCCCGCTGTCCCACCGGTCGCAGGTCGGGCTCTCCGCCCAGGTCGCGTGCGCTCTCGCCTCGAGCCGGTGCCCGAAGCGCTCCTCGGCGTGGCGCTTCGCCTGAACGAACAGATCCACAACCCCATCCTGAAGCAGGCTATAGTAGCGCGCCCGGAAGAGCATGGTGCGGTGGATATCGGCGGGAGACGTGCCGAACACGTGCTGCACGGCGGTCCTGGCGGAGAGATCGTTGGCCGTATCCTCCTGCCCCGAGCAGAAGTAGATCAGATACTTCGCGAAATCGGAGTACTCCGCGCCGAAGCGCCGCGCGTATTCGGCCGCCATGTGCGGGCTGACGTAACGAAGCGCGAACTCACCGTTGTCGTGGTGGTTGTGATAGCCCCAGTCCTGCTGGATATGCATCTCGTCGGAGTAGAGCGCGTTCAGCGTCACGCCGGCATCGGCGTAGCCGTCCACGAGCTTCTTGAGGTAAGGGAGGGCCTTCGGGCTGAAGTAGTCCATCTCGGGCGTCTCGTAGCTTTGCACCACAAGCACCCGGTTGCGCGCGCCCGCCGAATCGCCCTTGCCGTAGACGCGGATTCGCTGCGCCAGGTACTCTCCGGTTTTCAGCTCCGACGGCCACGCCTCCACGCGCGCGTCCTTCGTGATTTCGACGATGCTCGCGGGGTCCACGGCGCGGTAGGGCGTGCCCCAGATGGGCTGCTCGCTGAACGCGAACACCCGCACGCCCGCGTCTTTGATATCGAGCGGCCCCTTGTTGTTCACCCAGCGCTTCTGCCGCCACACCTGCACGCTGAACGCTCCCGATTTCGGGTCGCGCAGGCCCTTGCGATAGTGCATCCAGACGCCTGATTCGCCGGTCGCTTTCGCGTAGGCCGGCCCGATCTCGAGTGGCGAGAGCAGGCTGAGTTCCAGGCCCAGACCGTATTCTTGCGCGAACTTGCTGATCTTTGCGATGAGCCGCACGTATTCGGGCATGTCGGGAGTGAGGCGGCGCGGGGCGTCCTGCCCGGGGCGGTACTGCTTGAAGAAATGGTCGAACGCAACGATGAGCGTGCGGCACCCGCGGGCCTTCGCGCGTTCGCAGACCTGCCGCAGGCTCTCTTCGCGCTTGTCGAACGTGAGGCTGAGGTCCAGCTTTCGGTCGGGGTCGGAAAGCGCTTCGAGCTGATCGTCGCTCACGAGAATGATGGACTCGCGTGGGATGTCGAACGCCCATGCGCCAGGATAGGCGACCAGATCGGCTGTGTACAAATTCTCGGGCGCCGCCGCGCAGCACACAGCGCAAAGGACTGTCAGGGTCAGCATCAGAACGAGCGTGTTGAGATCCATCGAAACGGTGTTCCTCCCCGGCTTCGCGGTGAAGCCTCCCCTCATTCTTCCCGACCGCGGCCTCATGCTCCTGCGGAAGCGCTCGGGAGGCAGGCTCTTTGATTCGACATGCGCGTCTGAGGCAGGAAAACCGGGCGCCGCCCGGCAAGTCCCATGTGGCCACAACAGAAATTGGAGTGAGGTAAATGGCGAAAACCAGGGTCTTATTGTTCACAGGCGGCGAAATTCACGATCACAAGGGCTGCGGCGTCGAAATCAAGAAGCATCTCGACGCGGCGGGCGACTTCGACATTACGCATGTCGAAGACGATCTCGATGTCTTCACGAAACTCGGCGAGGGGGCATTCGACGCGGTCGTGTTGTACTATACGATCGGGTCCCTGACTGCCGCCCAGCGCGACGGGCTGTGCGGGTTCGTCGCCAGCGGCAAGGGGTTCGTGCCGATACACTCGGGCGCGGACTCGTTCAAGGACTCGGAGGAGTACCGGGCGCTGGTGGGCGGTCAGTTCGTGACGCACCCGCACTATCGCAGCTACATGGTCAGCGTGCTCGACCGGGAGCACGAGATAACAGACGGGCTGGACGAGTTCACGGTGACGGACGAGCAGTACATCACCGACTACGACCCGCGCGTACACGTGCTTGCGACGGCCCTCTGGCAGGGGATCGCGCGGCCGGTGGCGTGGACAAAGCAGTGGGGCAAGGGCCGCGTCTTCTACCTTGCGCTCGGGCACGACCCGGCGGCCTGCCAGGACGAGAACTTCGGGCTGCTTCTGAAGCGGGGGACGCTCTGGGCGGGCAAACCCGGAGTCTGACGGCCCGATCTGACGGAGATTGATATGAGACTTTTCACAACCATAGTTGTAATTCTGTGCGCGGCGGGCATGGCGTTCGCGCAGACTCCGGGCACGGGGAAGGTGACCCAGCTTCAGTATCCGCGCTACGGGTTCGCGCTCCACCTCCCATCCGCCAGCGACAAACAGACCGTCGCCATTCCGCCCGGCCAGGACATGTTCGCGGAGGCCTTCACCGGAGGCGGGATGGTGTACGCGGTGTTCGTGGCGTCGGAGAAGGATGGGGTCCCCCCGGCGGTAATGCTGGAACAGACGCTGGCGATGATGAGCATGCAGGCCCCTCAGGCAGCGGTACGGCGCTGGCAGGCGAACTCAGGGCAGGGGATCGTGTTCAACGGCTTCACGTTCACCATTCCGAAAGCAGCCGTCGCGATGGCCCAGGAGGCATGGATCAAGCAGGCAATCGGCAGCGGCGACGGAGTGCAGGCGGGCGCCATCAGCCCTCTGCCGGGCAATTCGAAATACGCCGTCGGAGTTGCGGCGATGGGCCCCAAGACGCGTGAGTCGCAGGTGGATGACGCTGTCAGGATGATGATCAGCTCGCTCAGTTTTCCGGGCTACAATCCGGGCGCGCCATCGGCGGGCGCCCCGGCGGGCATCCGGGCGCAGCCCTCGCAGGGGTCCGGCATTGCCTGGCCCGCGCTCAAGGCTGGCGAGATTGCCCTCGCGGGCGTGATTGACACTGTTGCAGCCGACAAAACCCGCATGAACCTGCTTGCCGACCAGGTGCTGACGTTCGGGCAGAAGCCGGCGAAACTGAGCCCGGCGCGGGCGAAGACGGTTCTGTCGAAGGCGCTGCCCGCCTTCGCGAAGCCCGGGACGCGGGTCATCGTCTCCGGCAAGAACGAGGGACAGGGCAAGCCGCTCACGGCGGACGCGGTGAAACTGGCGTCTGCCCCGTAGGCGGCGGGCAGGCGATGAGGCACGGCATGGCGATTGTGCGCGGGGGACATTCGGCGAAAGCACGGACTGGATGACGCTTGCCGTTGTCGTGCCGGCCTACAACGGGTCGGAGCTGCTGCGGCAGTTCCTGCCCTCCGTCGCGCAGTCGGCGCGTCTGGCGGGCGCCTCGCAGATCATCGTCGTTGACGACGCAAGCACGGACGGCAGCGCCGAAGCCGCGCGCGAAGCGGCGCCGGACGTTGAGGTCATCCCCAGGGCTGCTAACGGTGGCTTCGGCGCGGCTGTCAACGGCGGCGTTCGCGCCGCGCGAGCCGATCTCGTCGCCGTCTGCATGACGGACATGGAACTCGCGCCCGAGTGCCTGACAGCAGCTTGTGAGGCATGCGCGCCGGAGGACGTGTTCGCCGCGGGCTTCCACCTGAAGACGTCGGAAGGCTCGGGCAATGCCGGCGTGACCGCGCTGCCTTTCCGGCGCGGGCTGTTTCACACCGAGTTCCCGGGAGGCGGGCAGCCAGAGCTGTTCCAGGCAGACCGGACCGACATCGCGTTTGCCGTCGGGGGCGCCATGGTCGTGAAGAAGGAGCGCTTCGATGCGCTCGGGGGATTCGATGCGCTTTATGCGCCGTATTTCTGGGAAGACATAGACCTGTGCTGGCGCGCGTGGATGCGCGGCTGGCGGTGCGTCAACGAGCCGCGGGCCATCGCCTGGCACCGGCATCCGCACCAGACCGTCAACAGCACGTCGCAGGCCGAACGGCGGCAGGCTATCGTGTGGCGCAACCGGATAGCGTTCCTGATCAAAAACATCCACGACCGGCACATGCTCCGGGAGCACAGGCTCTGGATGCTGCTGATGATAGCCAAAGCGGCGGTACGCGGCGACCGGACGCTGGCGCAGGCCGCAAAGGAAGCAAGAAAGCTCGCGGGAACCCGGCCGAACCCGGCGCCGGGCCGCTGGAGCGAGCGGGAGCTTGCGCATCTGCTTGCAACTCCGCGCGCCTGCAGGGAGTATAAGAAGGCATGAACTGGGGCAGCTATGCGCTCGATGTCTGGGGACGCGCCAAGCATGTCATAAAGAACGATATCGCCGCGTGGGAAATACGCCGGCGGTTCCCGAGCATCCACTACTCGGCGGACATCAAGTGGGACCCCTGGTGTGCGTTCGAAATGGGCGAAGGCTCGGCGATTCTGCAGCACAGCATGGTCTGGATCACCAACGAGACGCGGGAGCCCAAGGAGAACAACGCCGCGCTGATTATCGGCAAGCGCACGGGCATCGGGGAGTTCTGCAACGTGCGCACTGGCGGCGCGCGTATCGAAATCGGCGACCATACGCTGCTGTCGCAGTTCTGCACCATCATCGCGCACACGCACGGGCTGGAGCCGGGAGTCTTGATCCGCGACCAGCGCGGCGAGTCGGCGGACATCATCATCGGCAAGGACGTCTGGATCTGCAACTTCGCCGTCATCACTCCCGGAGTCACGATCGGCGACGGCTCGGTTGTCGCGGCGGGAGCAGTCGTGACGAAGGACGTTCCGCCGGGGGTTGTCGTGGGCGGCATTCCGGCAAAGGTAATTCGCAATAGATAGTATTCCACAGGTTCAGCACTCGATAGCCCGCCCGTTCGCGACGTGGGGGTGCGGGTACATTGCGTATCAGGGCTGCATGGCGGCACACAGGCAGGGGCGTCTCGGAAAGGTGTACGTGCCGTCAGCGGCCGAGTGCCAGGTGCCGCCGGAGCTGATCCGCATCGTTCCCGAAACCAGAATGGCTGCGATGCGAACGCGCATTCCCTACCGCTTCCGCGCGCGCTTCTCGCTCGATATGCTGCTGGTGGACAACGGACACGACCTGGCCGCGCGCAGGTTTCTGACACCGGGCGGCATCTTTCACGGATGGACGAACCAGACGCTGTTCTCGTTCAGGCGGGCGGCGAAGACGGGAGCGCGGCTGGTGCTCGAGCGCCCGAACACGCACCCGCTCGAGATGAGCGCGCTCGTCGGCGCGGAGCAGCGAAAGTACGGCTTCAAGGGCCGCAGCGCCGCCCCGTTCGAGATCCGGAAAGCCATCCGCGAAATCGAGATGGCGGACCGGGTCGTCGTCTGCAGCGAGTTCGCGAAGCAGAGCCTCGTGAAACACGGCGTGCCCGAATCGAAAGTGCGCGTCATCAACTACGGCGTGGATACCGAAGCGTTCACTCCGGGGCCAAAGCGCGACGGCGTGTTCCGGGTCGTCTACTGCGGCATGGTGTGCCTGCGGAAGGGCCCGCAGTATCTGCTGCAGGCGTGGAAGGAAATGGCGCTCAAGGACGCGGAACTCTGGCTGCTCGGGGTGGTGCTGAACGACGCGGTCGGGATGCTGAAGCAGTATGAGGGCCTGCCGGGACTGAAGATCGTGGGGCATGTGGACTCGCGGCCGGAGCTGGCCGAGCTGTACCGCCAGGGCACGCTGTTCGTGTTCCCTTCGGTGGAGGACGGGTTCGGGATGGTCGTGACCGAGGCTATGGCTTGCGGGGTGCCGGTGGTGATTTCGGACAACACGGGGGCGAGGGATGTCGTGGAGGAAGGCGTGAACGGGTTCGTGGTGCCCACCCGCGACGTGGAGGCGATCAAGGAGCGGATTCTGCTCTTTCGCGACAACCCGGGGCTGCGGGAGACGATGGGCCAGGCCGCGCGCGAGACTGCTCTCAACAACACCTGGTATCACTACTCCGACAAGCTGGCGAAGGTCTACGACGAGTTGTCGTAGCCGGACCCGGCGTGAACCGCACGCTCCAGGCTGACCGCTCTAGCCCAGCAGCGCCAGGAACTCATCCACGGAAAGCCCTGAGTCGCGGATGAGCCCTCGCAGTAGCCCCGCGTCAAGCTCCCTGTGATCAGGGACTGTCAGGTTCACCGCAACGCCCGCCTTTGACATCACCATATGGCTGCCCCGACGGCGCGCCAGCACCCATCCGGCCTGCTCAAAGGCTCTGCGCGCTTCTCGACCGCTTATGACAGGTAGCGGCGGCACGAAAGCGCTAGACCGAAACCGTCGCGACCTCGGCTGAGGCGGGAGCACTTGCCGCCTTGGCCTGCTCTGTTTCGAGCCACGCCCGAATCGCCTCGCGGATGTTCGCCAGGGCTTCCTCGCGGGTGCTGCCCTGAGACCAGCAGCCGGGAAGCACCGGCGCGGAAGCGACGATCTTGCCGCTCTCACCCATCTGAAGATGCACCTTGATGTCCATGACACAACGATTCTACCAGCAAAGAGCCCGGCGCGGCTCTCGCCCGGGAGGATGTGACAGAATCTCACGCCGGTTTCGAGCGTGATATGTATCACGCACGAAACCATTCTCCGTGGACTTTCGTCCCCTGCGCGCCCCCGTGTCCGCTTGTTGACAGCGAGAGGCGAATTCTGCCACACTTGCGCAGGGTCGAAGCGGCTGACACGAGCGTCTCGCGCCCTGCGCGGGCAGGGCCGGAGGCGCTTTTGCCTTGTGTGGCGCGCGCCTGCGTGTCTGACGCGGCGCCCGCGCGAAGGAACTGATCATCTATGAGCGGATCTCAGGATGCCGTCCCGGGCATCGTCTTCTCGACAGTGGACAAGCTGGCTAAATGGGCGCAGAGCTCATCCCTGTGGCCGTTTTCGTTCGGCCTCGCCTGCTGCGCCATCGAGATGATGTCCACCGTCGCCGGACGGTTCGATATCTCGCGATTCGGGGCCGAGGTCTTCCGGCCGTCCCCCCGCCAGGCCGACCTCATGATCGTCTCCGGCCGCGTCTCGATGAAGATGGCACCGGTGATACGGCGGCTTTACGAGCAGATGGCCGAGCCGCGATGGGTCATCGCGATGGGCGCCTGCTCTTCGTGCGGAGGCGTGTTCAACAACTACGCGATCGTTCAGGGCGTGGACAAGGTGGTGCCCGTGGACGTCTATGTGCCCGGCTGCCCGCCCAACCCCGACGCGCTGCTTTACGCGATCACCCGCCTGCAGGAGAAAATCCGCGCGGGCGAGGCGGTGCCCGGCGGCAAGGTGCTCACCCCCGCTCCAAGACAGAAAGTGACCTCTCCGTGNNTCCGTGGAAGAAATAGCGGGCAACGCGGGGACAAAGTGCACCTAGAAGACACCAGACGGCTTTTCGAGCAGGCGCGCGGGCAGTTCGGAGAGGACGTCACGTTCTCGGAGGTCCCGCGCGATGAGGGCTCGGTCGTGGTTGCTCCTTCGCGCCTCCGCGAGTTCACGCAGTGGGCGCGCTCGCAGGGGTTTGACTTCTTCGCGGACATCGGCGGCATTGACTACCTTTACGCCTCGCCGCGCTTCGACCTGACCTACACGGTTTACTCAACCGGGCAGAAGCGGCATCTTCACTACAAAGTGAAGCTCGACGAGAGCGCGCCCGCGGTGGACTCGATATCGGACATATACGCGGGCGCGAACTGGCACGAGCGCGAGCTTCTGGACATGTTCGGGATCAGCTTCAACGGCCATCCCGACCCGCGGCGCATTCTGATGCCGGAGCACTGGCGCGGACATCCCCTGCGCAAGGACTATCCCATCAACGGCGAGCAGGTGCAGTTCTCGGGCAACTTCGGCGACGTCGAGCCGCAGACGCTTCCGCCCGCTCCCGGGCAGGACGCATTCGCGGGGTGGCAGGCGCTCGAGACCACGCCGGGATCGTACACGCAGCTTATCGAGCCCGCCGCCGGGCCAGACGGTCAGCCGGACGCGGACGGGCGCATGATCCTGAACATGGGCCCGCAGCACCCCAGCACACACGGAGTGCTGCGCCTCCTCATCGAGCTCGACGGCGAGAACATAACCCGGACGCTTCCCGATATCGGCTACCTTCACACGGGAATCGAAAAGACCGCCGAGACGCTCAGTTTTCAGCAGGCGCTCACGCTCACCGACCGGATGGACTATCTCTCTCCGCTCGGAAACAACCTGGCGTATTCGCTGTCGGTCGAGAAGCTGGTTGGCGTGGAGGCGCCGCCGCGCGCGACGGTGCTGCGCGTGATACTCGCCGAGCTGACGCGCATCCAGTCGCATCTCGTGTGGCTGGGAACGCACGCGCTCGATATGGGCGCGATGAGCCCGTTCTTCTACTGCTTCCGCGAACGCGACCAGATTCTGGACATGTTCGAGATGATCTCCGGCGTGCGGATGATGACGAGCTTCATCTGCCCGGGCGGGCTTCGCGAGGATGTTCCGGACGAGTTCATGCCCGCGCTCGAGCAGTTCATGCGCGTATTCCCCAGCCGCGTGGGCGAGTACGAGACCCTGCTGACCAAAAACCCGATCTGGCTCGAGCGCACGCGCGGAGTCGGCAGGCTGGCACTTGATGACGCGCTTGCGTACGGCGTCAGCGGCGCGTCGCTGCGCGGAAGCGGCCTCGCCTGGGACATCCGCAAGGCCGAGCCATACTGCGGATACGAGACGTACGAGTTCGAGATCCCCGCCGGAACGCACGGCGATGTCTACGACCGGTATCTGTGCCGCATCGAGGAGTTGCGCCAGAGCCACAAGATCATACGGCAGGCGATGAACCGGCTGGAGCCCGGGCCCGTTCAGACGAACGACCGCAAAATGATCCCGCCTCCCAAGAATGAACTCGACAACAGCATGGAGAGTCTCATTCACCATTTTCTGATCTCGACGATCGGGTTCACGGCCCCGCACGGAGAGGCTCACGTTCCGACCGAAACCGGGCGCGGGCTGCTGTCGTTCTACATTGCCGGCGACGGCTCGCCGAAACCCTACCGGATGCGCGCGCGGACTCCCTCGTTCGCCAACCTCCAGGCGCTTCCCGTAATGCTTCAGGGAGGACTGGTCGCCGATGCCGTCGCAACCATCGGAAGCATAGACATCGTTCTGGGAGACGTGGACAGGTGACAGGCGGCGGCACACGGCTGAGACGGTTCTGAGTATGGCTGATCTGGTGACTCTGACAATTGACGGCAGGACGGTGCAGGTGGAGCCGGGCACGCTTCTGGTGGAGGCGGCGGCGCAGGCGGGCATTCTGATACCGGTCTACTGCTACCATCCGAAGCTCGCGCCGGTCGGCGCCTGCCGGATGTGCCTGGTTGAAATCGAGGGGATGCCGAAGCTGGTCGCGAGCTGCACCACCCCGGTCAAAGAGGGCATGGTCGTCCACACGAACAACGCCCGGGTCGAGAAGGCGCGCCGCGGGATGCTCGAGTTCCTGCTGGTGCACCACCCGCTCGACTGCCCCATCTGCGACAAGGGCGGGGAATGCCCGCTTCAGGACTACACCTACAAGTTCGGGCCGGGCCAGAGCCGCTACACGTTCCCCAAGAGACGATGGGAGAAGCCGCTCCAGATCGGGCCCAACATCCTGCTCGACCGCGAACGCTGCATTATGTGCTTCCGCTGCGTGCGGTTCTGCCAGGAGATTTCCGGCCACGAGCAGCTCGGCGTGTTCGAGCGCGGCAACGGGCAGGAGATCGGCGTGCATCCGGACCAGCCGTTCGACAGTCAGTTCGCGGGCAACACGATTGAACTGTGCCCCGTCGGCGCTCTGACGGGCGCTCCGACCCGCTTCTTCGGCCGGACGTGGGAGGTCGCGCACTCGCCCGGAGTCTGCACGGGGTGCGCGGCAGGGTGCAACATCCGCGTGGACACGCGGGACGGAAGCGAGGTTGTCCGGTACTGGTCGCGCGAGAACAGGCACACGGACGACGGCTGGCTGTGCGACGCGGGTCGGTTCGGATTCGGCTTCGTGAACGAACGCCGCCTGCTGGAACCTAAGCTGAAGAGCGGCGAGGAGTTGACGAACGCCACCTGGCAGCAGGCGCTCGTGCGGGCGGCGGCGACGCTCTCGGAGCACTCGAAAGCGGGAACGCTGGGCATTATGGCGTCCCCGGCGATGACGAACGAAAACCTGTACGCGATTGCGAAGCTCGCGCGCGAAGCGCTGGGCGAGAAGAACCTCGACCACAGCGCCCGGAAGCGCGATGCGGCCCTGGCCGACATCGCCCGCGCCGGCCGCGAGGCAGGCTTTGCGGCCGGAACCCTGGTGGACATTGACGCAGCCGCCCGGATCATCACAATCGGCGTGGATCTGAGCCGCGAGCAGCCCGTAACGGAGCTTCGCGTTAAGAAGGCCGTCCGGCAGAACGGGGCGGCGCTGATCAGCGTGCATGGCTCTGATGTTGAGTTGGACGGATACGCCGCCGCGAAGGTCCGTTACGAGCCGGGCAAGGCGGCGGCGGCTGTCGAGGCGCTTGCGAAGCAGATTGCAGAGCGCGATGAGCCCTCGCCGTCTGTGGTGGTTCTTGGCTCCCGCCTTGCCGAGACCGAAGACGCCTCGCTGATTGCGGCGCTCGGCGCCCTCGCGCGCTCGCTCGGCGAGCAGGCGCGCCTGGTCGCGGTGCTGCCCTCCTGCAACAGCAGAGGCGCGCTCGATCTGGGCATCCTGCCCGCGCCGGATGGCGGACTTTCAGGCGCGCAGATGCTGCAGGCGGCGAGGGACGGCAGGATCAAGGCGCTCTTCCTGGCCGGAGCCGAACCGCTTCTGGATCTGGATGCGGACCTTGTGAAGGACGCGCTCGGCAGACTGGAAGCGATTGTGTATATGGGCTGGGCGGCGGATAGCCTGCCCGTGAGTCCGGATGTGGCGCTGCCGTGCCTGACGGTTCTGGAAACGGGCGGCACCTTCAGCAACACGGACGGGCGAATTCAGCGGGTCTTCCGGGCCATCCGCCCGCGCGGGCGCGCGAAGCCGGTCTGGCAGATAGCGGCGGACCTGGCACAGGCGCTCGGGAATCCGTGGCTGCCGGCATCCGTTGAGGAGATCTTCGAACAGGTGACGCGGGAGGCAGACGGCTACGCCGGTGTTGAATGGGGCCGTCTGGGCGTCAACGGAATTCATCCGCGGGCGCTGGCGGAGCAGAGACAGGGCTAGCGATTGTTTGTTGAGTTTGTAAAAGGTCTCGGAATAACGCTGAAGCAGGTCTTCCGGAAGCCGACCACGGTCAATTATCCGGAGGTAAAGCGGCCGGTGTCCGCTCGCGCGCGGTGGCGGCACAAGCTGCTGCGGCACGAGGACGGGCTGGAGCGCTGCATCGGCTGCTCGCTGTGCGCGGGGGCCTGCCCTGCGCGCTGCATCGAGGTCATCGCAGCCGACAACACCGACGACGACCGCAAGTCTCCGGGCGAACGCTACGCGGCCGTGTACGAGATCAACATGCTGCGCTGCATATTCTGCGGCTACTGCGAGGACGCATGCCCCACCGGCGCCATCGTGCTCGGGCCCGACTTCGAACTGGCCGACTTCGAACGCTCCAGCTTCATATACGGCAAGGAGCGGCTGCTCGTTGACGCTCCGGGCGAGGTCGCGCGGGTAAAGAAGCGCCTGGAATAGCACCTCCGGGAGTCTTTACGGCGTCGGCGCGCGTTCTTGCCTTTGAAGCTGTTTGGGGGAACGGGAAACGATTTCTATGACTATGCTTGAGCAGAGGAACGGACATGGCGACAACACGCTCTGAGGCGAGGAAATCGGAGGGGCTGCGAACCATCCCTCGCGAAGGACACCTCGAGATGTACCGCAAAATGGTGCTGATCCGCCGGTTCGAGGAGATGGCGGGAAAGCAGTACATGCAGGCGTCCATCGGGGGCTTCTGCCACCTGTATATCGGCCAGGAAGCTGTTGCGGTCGGCATCATCTCGGCGCTGCGGCCTGATGATTACGTGATGGGCACCTACCGCGAGCACGGCCAGATTCTGGCTGTGGGCAGCGATCCGAAGGCGATCATGGCGGAGCTTTTCGGCCGGGAGACGGGCATCAGCCGCGGCAAGGGCGGCTCCATGCATCTGTTCGACCGCGAGCGCAACTTCATGGGGGGCGACGGAATCGTGGGCGGCGGGCTGCCGATTGCCACGGGAGTGGGGCTGGCGATCAGGTACAGGGGCGGCGATCAGGTCTGCGTCTGCTTCTTCGGCGACGGAGCGGTAAACGAAGGGGCCTTTCACGAGGCGCTCAATATGGCGGCGCTCTGGAAGCTGCCGGTCATCTTCGTCTGCGAGAACAACCTTTACGGCATGGGGACGCAGGTCACACGCGCATCCGCCGTGCCCGACCTCAACCGCCGCGTAAGCGGGTATGGCATGGAGAGCGCCCATGTGGACGGCATGGACCTGCTCGCGATACGCGCGCTCTCGGATGACGTGGTGGCCGAATGCCGCGCCGGGCGGGGGCCCTGGTTCATCGAAGCGAAGACCTACCGCTATCGCGGACACTCGATGGCCGACCCGGCCACCTACCGCACCAAGGACGAAGTCGAGGAGTGGCGCGTCCGCGACCCGATCAGCATTTACGAGAAACAGCTTCTGGGCGCGGGCCTCATAACGGACGAAGAGATTCGAGGCATCTCGGCGGAGATTGACGCCGTAGTGGACGAGTCGGTGAAGTTCGCGGAGGAGTCGCCCTTCCCTCAGGCCGATGCGCTCTACGACCACGTCTACGCATCCGGGGAGTAACGGAGACCATGCCCATTCTGACCTACAGAGAAGCTCTGAACCAGGCCCTGCGCGAGGAGATGCGGGCCGACCCGGACGTGTTTCTGATCGGCGAGGAAGTCGCCGAATATCAGGGCGCGTACAAAGTGAGCGAGGGGCTGCTCGCCGAGTTCGGGGCGCGCCGCGTGATTGACACTCCGATCTCGGAGGAGGCCATCGCCGGCGCGGGAGTGGGGGCCGCGATGGCCGGGCTCAAGCCGGTCGTGGAGATGATGACCGTCAACTTCTCGCTGCTCGCGCTCGACCAGATCGTCAACCACGCCGCGAAGTACTACTACATGTCGGGCGGGCAGTACAACGTGCCGATGGTGATGCGCGCGCCGACGGGCGTGGGACTTCAACTCGGGGCGCAGCATTCGCAGAACTTCGAATCCTGGTTCGTGCACGTTCCCGGACTGAAAGTCGTCCTGCCCGCAACCCCCGCCGACGCGAAGGGGCTGCTGAAGTCGGCCATCCGCGACCCGGACCCGGTCATCTTTCTGGAGCACGAGCTGATCTATCTCTCCAAAGGCGAAGTGCCCGCCGAGGACTACGCCGTTCCGCTCGGGGTGGCGGACGTGAAGCGCGAGGGCGCGGACGTCACCATCATCACCTACTCGCGCATGACGCTGTTCGCCCTCAAGGCGGCCGAGCGGCTCGCGGAGCGGGGCATATCGGCAGAAGTCGTTGACCTTCGCACGCTGAGGCCGCTCGATATTGACACTGTTGTCGAGAGCGTCCGCAAGACCCACCGGGCCGTCGTGTGCGAAGAGGACTGGCCGATGTGCGGAATGGCCGCCGAAGTGATCGCGCAGATTCAGACCGAAGCCTTTGACGACCTGGACGCCCCGATCCTGCGCGTCTCGGGCGTGGACGTTCCGATGCCCTACGCGAAGAACCTCGAGAAGATGGCCGTGCCGGGTGAAGAGGACGTCTATCAGGCCTGCCTGCGCGTGACCGAGGGGCACCGGGATTGAGCGACGGCGAGAAACCCGCCATCGCTCCCGGCGAGCGGCCACCGTGGATGAGAGCCCGCGCAATCTCGTTCGACATCTACGACAGCATGAAGCACACGCTCGGGTCTCTGCACACCGTCTGCGAGTCCGCGCGCTGCCCTAACCTGGGAGAATGCTGGAAGAGCGGCACCGCGACGTTTATGATCATGGGCGACATCTGCACGCGCTCGTGCAAGTTCTGCGCAATCAGCACGGGCAGGCCGCGGCCGCTTGACCCGGACGAACCGGCCCGCCTCGCCGAAGCCGCCAGGGAAATGAAGCTCCGGCACGTCGTCATCACATCCGTCACCCGCGACGATCTCGCGGACGGAGGGGCGGCCCATTTCGCGGAGTGCATCCGTGCGCTCCGCCAGACGATGCCCACCGCGACCGTAGAAGTGCTTACCCCCGACTTCAAGGGCAGCCGGGATGCCGTGGCCGCTGTGCTCGCGGCCGGGCCGGACGTCTTCAACCACAACGTGGAGACAGTTCGGCGCCTGACGAAGCCGGTGCGCATTCAGGCGAGGTACGATCGTTCTTTGCAGGTGTTGCGAGCCGCATCTGAGATTGACCCCTCCATCCCCACTAAGAGCGGGATCATGGCCGGTCTGGGCGAGAGCGACGGCGAGGTGATCGAGACACTGCGCGACCTGCGCGCGGCCGGAGTGAGCCTTCTCACCATCGGGCAGTATATGCGGCCGTCGGCCGAGCACCTGCCGATCGAGCGATGGGTGACGCCCGATGAGTTCGCCTGGTTCAAAGAAAGGGCGCTGGAGATGGGCTTCCGGCACGTTGAGAGCGGCCCGCTGGTGCGCAGTTCCTACCACGCGGCACAGGCTCTCTCCGGCTAACGCGCGCGCTCGCTGAACGTCACGGCGCGGAACACATAGGCGGTCACAGTCTCCGACGGCCCGATTCCCGCCTGTCGCTTTGCTTCGGCGAGTTGCCATCGCGTCGTCTTCGCTTCACCGCGCAGCAGCACCGCGCTCTTCGTGCCTTTTTCGATCATCAGCCCGTAATTCGCCGGCGGGTAGCCCGACAGGTCTTCGACCCTGCGCCGTTCTCCGGGGACCGTGACATTGAAGGCCGCTCGCTTCAGTTGTTCGCGCGTGAGGCCTCCCTCCCGCCGGTCGAGCCTGACGGCGCGCGCGGCGGATGCGGCGATGTTGGCGGCAAGCGTGTTGTGCTGAGGCTGAAAGCTGCCCATACACGCCTTGCGCCTGCCGTCCACGCTGATTGTTACGAAACAGGGCAGCGGCTTCGCCAGCACGCCGGTCGCGCCCGAGGGCGGCGCGGAGGAAGGCTTTCCGGCAAGCGTCTGCGCAGCGGCCCACCGGGCAATCTCACAGGCTTTCACCTGTTCAGCCCGGGTGGCCTTCCGGGCTTCTTCGACCGGCGAGGCGGCAAGCAGCGCGCCGGCGACAGACGCTGTCAGCATCAGGACGGGCAGAACGCGCAGCCTCACAGTTTTCGCACCTCCGCATCCGGATAGTAGAACATCAGAATTTCGCGCCACCCCGTTTTGGCCTCCGCCAGAGCCTTTGCGCCCCACTGGCACATGCCCGCGCCGTGGCCGAGCCCGCGACCGGTGATCTGAAAGCCTCCGTTGACGGGCTTGATGTTGAACAGGCACGATTTGACCCGCGCCCAGCCGAGCTTCCGGCCGCAGCGCAGCAGGAAGTCCGACCCTTTGAGACTCTTGCTTTTTGACGCCTCCGCGCTGATGGCCGTCACGCGCCCCCCCGTATCGCGCCCGGAAATGGTGAGTTTCACCGCACCCTTTGTGGCGGGCAGTTCGAAAAGCGAGAGAACCTCACGGTAGGTCAAAACCGTGGACCAGTTGGAGTGCGGCGACTCGCGGCAGAGCGTCCGGCCTTCGCGAACGTCGCGGCGTGCGTGACACCAGGCAGCCAGCCCGGCCGGAGCTCCCTCGGCGGTCCAGCCTCCGCAGGTGCTGCCAAAAGGCGCAGCGGCGGGCCTGCCGTGAATGGTGAGCACTATTCCGGCGGTGCGGGCGGCGGCGGACCGGGCCGCGGCGGGCGGCGGCGAGGCGGTCCAGAGCTGGCAATGCGTGAGCGCGCACACATCGTAGCCCTGCGCGCCGTGCCGTCCGGCGGACGCCGCGCCAAAGCTCCGGGCTGCCACGCACTGCGCGGCGATGGCGTCCGGCGGCCAGTTGAGAGGGATCTCCCGGGCGGTCACACGCGCCGCGTATTCCTCCAGCGGCTGCGTCAGCACAGCCTGCACGCGGTTGCCCCTCGCGAGGATTTTGAGCGCTCCGGCGGCGCGCACGTCCGGGAACCCGGCCGCTCTGATGAGCATAAGAGAGCGCGATTCGACCGCAGCCGCGGCAATCTGCGGCGTCGAGACGACCCGCGCCCCGCGCGCGCTGAAGACGGCCTTTGTCACGCTGCGCGGACGAGCTTCGATCAGAGTGCTTTCCACAACGATCCGCGCGGGCAGGCGGTCCTCCGCGTACAGCCCGACGCGCACCGTCCGGCCGGCCGCAAAGGCGGGAGATGCGCACAGAAGAGCAAATACCGCGACAGCAAACCTAACGCGCACGGTTTCCGAAGTACCCTTTCAGCACCTCCGCCGCCACGGGAACGGCGGAGCGGTACGAGTTGCCTTCCTGGCAAAACACGGCGATGCAGATTTGCGGGTTGTCGTAAGGCGCGAACCCGGCGAACCACCCATGCCGCTTTTCCGGGTCCGAAGCCTGCGACGGGCTCCCTGTCTTGCCCGCCACGCTCAGCCCGAGGCCCGCAAGCTCCTTCGCCGTGCCGCTGGTGACCGCCCTGCGCATGCCGCGCGCGACAAGCTCCATCGAGCGATCGCGCTTTCTGAGCGTGACGACGCGCCTCACCAGCCTTGCCATCTCGATGCAGGAGACCTGCACTCCCTCCTCGCCGACTGCCAGCCGCTCGGGCGAATCCACACGCTTCCCGACGCCCGTGACTCCGAACTCGCGCCACGCCTTCAGGATACGCTCCGTCCCGATGCGCCTTGCCGCCTGATAGAACCAGACATTGCAGCTCTGCGCGATGGCCTGATCCAGATCGAGGCTGCCGTGACCTCCCGGCACGGTGCAGTGCCGGACCTTGCCGCCGACGGTGAGCGCGTTCGAGCAGTGGAAGCGGGTGGTGCTTGTGATCCTGCCGCCGGACAGCCCGGCATACGCCGTGACGATCTTCGCGACCGAGCCGGGCGGCATCGGCCGCCGCGACCAGTCCTCCGGGACAGCCGCAAGCACGTCGCCCGTCCGCGCATCCATCACCACCACCGCGCCCGTCCTCTCGCCAAGAGCATTGAGGCAGATGTCGCGCAGGCGCGCCGCGCCGGGCGCCGCGAGCGCGGACTCCGCGAGCGCCGACGCCCGCGCAAGGCACAGCAGCACCGCTAGCGACGGCAGCGCGCGCAGGAGGGCTATAATGAACAAGCTATGGCCCGTCCGAGACAGCAGAAAACCCTCGTCCTTTCGCCCACACGGATGCAGTCGTGGCTCGACTGCCATCTCCAGTATAAGTTCACCTACTTCGACCGGCTGAGCAAGTTCTATTATAGGGCAAATCGCGGCGACACCTTCGGCGCGAGCATGCACCGGGCGCTGCAGGCGATCTACGAGTCCGGCGGACCGGCCGCGACCGCCCCGGAACAGGCCGTCGAGGCTCTGGAGTCCGCCTGGGCGAGCGCGGGCTACGCGTCGCCGAACGAAGAGCAGGAGGCGCTCGAGACCGGGCGCAAGCTGATAACCGGCTATCACGAGCGCCTGCAGCAGAGAGAAGCGCGCACGCTGCTCATCGAAAAGCAGCTCAGATGGCGCTACGACAGCTTCACGCTGATGGGACGTCTGGACAGGATGGACGAGCACCCGGACGGAACGCTCGAAATCATTGACTACAAGAGCGGGCGGCAGGAAGTTACGCCCGAGCAGGTGCGCGAAAGCATTGCGATGACCTGCTACGCTCTGCTTGTTCGCAGGCACTATCCCGATCGCGCCGTCCGCGCGACCATCGTCGCGCTGGCCGGCGGCTGCGAGGCGACGGCAACCTGGACAGACGACGATCTCGACGTGTTCGAGGAGCAGGCGCACACGGTCGCCGCGCAGATAACGGGGCGCGAGGAGTTCCCGCCCTCCTACGGCCCGGTCTGCACCGGCTGCATCTACAGCGGCATCTGTTACGGAAAAGGGCCTATTGACTGGGAAGCAAAACGGCGGGAGTTCGAGGAAACGTCCGGGAGCGCGTTGTAGGGGGCAGCATGTCTGTTTTGAGGCACATTTTCGGAGCGCATCTGCCGGAGGGCTACTGGGACAGGGCTCTCGGCAGCCTGCTCGACAGGTCTTTCGACCTGCTCAAGATACTTGCCGTTTACCTGCTTCTGCGCTGGCTTATCGTCAGCACGGTGCGGCGGCTTGCGGCCCCGATGAGCGCGCTAGAGAAAGACCCCGTGCAGTCGCGCCGGGTTGAAACCCTGACCGGTCTCGTGAAAAGCGCGCTGCTCTATGTCCTTGCGATTGTGGCGCTGATCATGGCGCTTCGCGTTCTAGGGGTGGATCCCGTGCCGCTTGTGACCGCCGCGGGCGTGGCGGGACTGGCCATCGGCTTCGGAGCGCAGAAGCTCGTGCGGGATGTTATCAGCGGGTTCTTCATTCTGCTCGAGAATCAGTTTGCCATCGGCGAGACGATCACGATAGCGGGCGTCACCGGCACGGTCTGCGACGTCGGGCTGCGCACAACGCGCCTGCGCGACGCGCAGGGCAGGCTCTTCATCTTCCCGAACGGCGACATCGCTTCGGTCTGCAACCATTCGCGCGGCGAACTGACCGTTCCGCTCGAGATCAACGTGGCGGCCGGAACCGATCTGGACCGCGCATCGGATGTGCTGGACGAGGTGGCGGCAGAGGTCTCGGACCAGTATCAGCTCACGCAAGCCTACAGATCGCAGGGCATTTCGGCCTTCGACGCCGCGAAGGTCACGCTGAGGCTGGCCGGAAGCGTGCCTCCCGCCGTGCAGGAGGACTTCCTGCGAGACCTGCGCGCCGCCATCCTCGAGCGGCTGCGCGAGGAAGGCATCACCATCGTATGACGCAGGAGTTGTTGGACTCGCAGATCTCATAGAGCCTGTCCGCGGGGTCGAGCGTGATGCGGTACGTTGCTCCTGTTTGGGCTGACGGCGCGGAAAGGGACAGATTCAGGCGGCTCGGCCGCAGGTTCGCGGGCGCGGGCAAGCTCTTCACTGTCTGCTCGGAGACCTTCCTCCAGCCGCTTTCAGACCGACGCTCCAGCCGCACGGCGAACTGCCCCGCCGCGGCATTGCCGATGTTGTGCAGGGTTACCTGCCAGTTCCTGCCCGGACGAGCGTCGCGGAAGTCAATCGCCAGATCGGGCGCGGCTGCCGGAACGCTGACCGGCCTTTCCAGCCTCAGGTCAACAGCGTAGACCGCATTCGGGGGGACATCCACATACACTGCGTCCGCCCGGTGCAGCACCTTCACGCGCGATGCGGGCTGCCATGCGTAGCGATTCTGGCCCTTCGCTTCGCCGGGCAGCACCCTGCCCTGCTTCAGGACATACTCTCCCGGCGAAACACGCCAGAGCCGCAGGCCGATTCGCACAGGCCGGTCGTGGAAAGAGTAGAGCCACACGCGCAGGCGCTCCGGGGATGAGTCCACGACCAGCGCCGCGAAATCGGCGTCCGGCGCATCGTACGTGACGGCAAAGGTGGGGGTCGAGGCGTCGCGCAGTCCCGTGACCGCGCCGGTGTATGCGCCGAACACGGTCAGAGCGCCGTCGAGCGCCGCCCGGTCGGTGGCGAGCACCTCGGTGGTGCGAAGCTCCAGGTTGCTCCGCAGGGATTTCGCAACAGCTTCGAAGCTCTTCGTGTACCGGTCAATATCGTAGTCCGTGCGGTACACCTGCGCCGGATCTCCGTTCCTGCGCGTGTATTCGTCGTAGACGCGCTCGCCCGTCAGCAGGCGGTAGAGCGCCGTCTTGCTGGCGTCCGGCATCGAGACCATCTGCATCTGGAAGTCTTCGGGCGAACCGGGCGTCACAGGCCCGCGGGGCAAGGGGCCCTTCGTGGCGGAATCCATCATCAACTGGAAGGCGGACAGAAAACGCCGCTCGCCCGTCAGCGCGTACGCCGCCAGCATGCTGTCGAAAACCATGCCCCCCATCTGCCCGTAGTAGTTCCGCTTCGGGTCCCACCAGGGGCCGCCGCCATCCGGCGGCGCGATGGTTCCGGACGGATGCCAGATCGTCATGGGAGGCAGGCCCGGCGGCTTTGTCCCGATTTGCGCCGCCGTCTTCGCCCGCCACCCGTCCGTCCAGCGCGCGAACCAGTCCTTTGCCGCCTCGTCGCCCCACCACGCCTGCCAGAGCAGGTGCTTCATGGCGCGGGCGTGATATCCCGTGTCGCCGCCCGCCTGCGGCTGCCTGTTGACGCCGCCCGCGCCGAACTCGCTCGAAATGAAGCGGGGATAGCCATTCGCATCAATGCCCATGAAGCGCTCTTTGATGGTTCTGCACGAGAGCATGTTGCGCTCCACATACAGCGGGTCTCCGTAGCAGAGCAGAAGCATCGCCGGGGCGGTGTCGGCGGACGGCTCGGAGGAGTGCTCCACGTCGCCGATGCCCGGGTCGTATCCGTCCTTCAGTGTTTTCCAGACGCCGTCGGCCAGCTTCTGAATGCCCGCGCGCGCCTGCTCCGGGCCGGTCGAGATCGCGGCGATCTGCATCCACGTTCGCATCAACTCCACGTCGTCGCCCCATCCGCCGCCAAGCTGCCCGTCCGGCGCCTGCCGTTTCTGGAACCAGGTCTCCATAATCCGCGCCTGCCGAGCGTACGCCTCGCGCAGGTACGCCGCCCACGCGGGGTGACGCTCGACATCCGCGTTCAGTTCTTCACCCCATGGAACCGCTTCACCCCCGTACTGGCGCAGGACCGTGTTTTCCGGCCAGAGCTTCCTGGGACCCGCCATCATCTCAACCGCCTGCGCGATGGCCTTGCGGTTGCCGCCTTCCATTCCGTTCCAGTAGAGATACCGGGCCTCGTAGAGCCGAGCCTTGTGATAGAACGGGTTGCCGCGCTCTCCCAGCCCGGTCAGCCGGATAGCCGAACTGAGCCCCGAGCGGCTCATGACGAGATCGCCGAACCACGCCGAGGCAGCGGCAAGGCGGCGGAGGGACTCATCGGAAGGCCGCTTCGCCAGCAGAGCCCGCGCGTCCGCGGCCAGCTTGAGGAACTCTGGAGACCCGTTCGCTTCGACGTATGCGAGATCGCCGAGCGCCCACGCCCGGCCCCACAGGCTGACCGCCGGGTCGCCGACGGTCTCGAACAGCTTCAGCGCCTCGTCCGGCCTGCCCGCGTTGAAAGCATCCAGAGCCTTCTGAACATCGGGGGCCGCGGGGCCTGCCGCCATCAGCTTCGCGCCCGCACGCTCGAACGGGGAGCCGGTCAGCTCGGCGAAGTAGTCCGGCGAGCCGGGGGCGGGCTCGCTTCGCTCGTACACCCGGACGTTGTCCGCAATCATCCCCGCCCAGGTGACCAGCCCCACGCGGTCCACCCCGGCCCCGCCGACAGCCTCCGCGGCTTCGGCTTCGACGACGGTGACGCCGTCCACGCTGAGCGCAAGCCGCCTGCCTTCTTTGAGGGCGCTGATGTGATAGGTGCGGCCCGGCTGAATCAGCAGAGCGGGCTTCTCGACAACTCTTCGCACTCCCGGCCCCAGAATCTGGTTGACGCGGTTGTTCTGCCCGCCGAACGCAAGGAGATAGCTGTAGCCGTGAATCTCGTTCGCGGAGAGAGCGGCGGAAAGATCGCAGGGCGGGAAGCGGGGGTCGGCGCTGGCGTCGAACTCAAGCCGGACGTCCGGGGCAAACGCCTTCGAGGTGATGATGCAGGCGCCTCCGCCCTCGAGATGCAGCTTTGCCTCGCGAACGGACGCCGTGCCGCTGATAACAATCCAGCCGTCACCGGGCGCGCTTCTTTCGAAGCCGTCCGACCAGGACAGCCGCCAGGGCTCGCCGGCAACGGATGCGCCCGAGAGCGCGGCGGCCAGAGCAAGGACAAGAGCCAGTCTCCGCCAGAGCATAGCACTGCAAGGATAGCACACCCGGCCTCGACGGGGAAGGCCGCGGCGCGATTCGGAATTGACACAGCACCCGCCATGCGGTACAGTCAATCGGAAAGCGCGACAAAGGAGATGCCATCAAACAGAGAGCCTTCACACTGATAGAGCTTCTGGTCGTTATCGCCATCATCGCGATCCTCGCCGCGATTCTGTTTCCCGTATTCGCCCGGGCGCGCAACCGGGCCAACATGGCCAAATGCCTCAACAACCTCAAGCAACTCGGCGTCGCGTTCCGAATGTACACCGATGACAACCGCGGACAACTTCCCGGCGCGTGGGCTGACGACCGGATTCCCGGGAACAACTGGGCGGGATGCACGGGACCCAGCAGGTGGACCTACATCGAGCGCGGGCAGCTCTACCCCTACACCAGGAACGCGGGAATCTATATCTGCCCGCTCTCCGTGAACAAGAAGGCGGTCAGCATTACGCAGGCGATACCCGCCGGGCTGACCAACAGGAAGTACCCGCTCTCATACTCGATGAACAGCTACCTGAGTTCGCGAAAGCCCGACGGGGAGGCCATTCAGAACCCCTCTCTGATGATGCTGTTGATCGAGGAGGCGAGAGACACCGAAACCGGCGGCATCGGGATCAACGACTGCGTCTATATGACCGACCAGAATTACACCAACGACCAGCCCGGCATCGTGCACTACGATGGCACGAACATCCTGTATCTGGACGGCCACGCGCGCTGGAAACGCGCGCTCGAACTGAGGCGCGACCAGGACAACAGGGAGTGGATGCTGCCCCAGGTCATCAGCCGCTGACGGTCACAGCGCCCCGCTGACGTGCGGCGTCAGGGCCCGGGCGGCTCTTCGCCGCCTCCGATCTCGTAGCGGCTGTACAGCCACGAAATGCCGATCAGCGCCACGCCCAGCCCGGCAAACGACAGAATCCGGTAGGGCGTATCGAGAAATCCGAGATCGGCCAGGAATACCTTCACGACCGTGAGCCCGAGCAGCACCAGCGCGAACAGCCGCACCGGGCGATACCGGCGCATCACCCCGCCGATGAGTAACAGCACTCCCGAAAGCGTCCAGACAAGCGACACGCCCATCTGAGCCGCCAGACGCCAGTGCTCTCCCCAGCGATCGCGGGTGAACCGGAAGAACTCCCAGGTCTCCTGCGTCAGCCCCCACAGCAGTACGACAGCGGCGAGCAGGCCGATGGCGGTGGCGGCGCCAGCGGCCGGCTTCTCGCCGTCCTGGCCGGCGCCGCAGATGCGGGCCATCGCCAGCGCCGAGCCCGCAAGCACGAGGAATGTGACGAACCGTATGTTCGCGACAGGCTGCAGAGCGGGCCCCGTTCCGGCAGCCGCCGTCGTCAGCGCGAGAACGAGCGCCGCGAACCCGGCGAACCAGCCGGCGGCCTGCAGAGCCGGCAGCTTCCAGGCGATTCCGAGCGACACGGCAACCGGCGCCGCCACAGCCCAGAACATCGTGACAGCCAGAACTCCCGCAACATCGGGCGGCAGCGGTTGCGCAAGCCCCCAGATGCGCACGCCCGCATACAACTCCACCGTCACGGCCCAAAGCAGAACCAGAGCCACCAGCGCACAGAGCGGACCCACAAAGTCCGACTCCGCCTTGGTCATGCTCTCCTGCTCCTTGCGCACCATCCACGCCAGCAACGCCAGCGCAAGGGCCGCGATGACGAAACTGAGCCACCGCGCGTTCCAGAACGGCTGCCACTGCGAACCGTAGCCGATCGTTGTCTGCATGGCGGGAATGATGCCGGCCAGAACAGCGAGCATGATGCCGCAGAAGCGCACGGCCGCGCTTCCGAGCGCTGCGCCCGCCCTCCACACCACCACCGAGTACACCGCCCACATGCAGGCTGTGGCATACAGCGTGCGCGCCGTCAGGGCTGCCGGAGTCAGATACTCGCGCCAGCTCAGGGCGTACCAGGTCTCCATGGCCGCCAGAGCCGCGCCGCCAAGAGCGGCGGCCACGCCGTAGACGTCCACAGACTCATCGCGGCCTGCTTCACCCCGAGCGCGTCCGGCCACGCACATCCACGCGCTGCAGAGGACGCCCACGAGCAGCGGAAGAGCGCGTTCGTTTACCAGCACAGCCCGCCGCGATGGCTCGACCGAGCCAAGCACCGCAAGGATGGCGGCGGCGGCGAGCGCCCAGACCACCCTCCCCGCCCATTGCAGCGTCCGGCTTCTGAGCCATTGCGCCAGCGCTGCGAGCACGGCCGCCTCCACACTCCACGCAATCGCCACCCAGCCCTGACGCATCTGCACGGGAATCGCGACCGTCAGGCTTGTGAGAGCCAGCCCCAGCAGCGCGCGGCGCAGCGGCGCGTTGCCGGGCGCGGCGGACAGCGTGTCCCACGCCATCAGAAGCAGAAAGACGCCGAGCGCCGCGGGAAACACCCCGGGTGAGTTTCCCAGTCCGCCGTGCAGCACCGCCAATCCCGCCGCGAGATAGACGAACGCATCAGCAAAAACGAGCGCAAGGTCCTCGTCAGCGGTCGGCTGCTTGCGGATGAGGCTGTAGAAGCACGCCGCGCCCAGGAACATGAGGAAGTACAGCGTGAAGAACCCGAACACCACCCAGCGATGCGGCTCGGAGTAGCTCTCCATCGCCCAGCCGCCCGTAAGCAGCACCGTGCCGGCGAAGCTGAGGATCACAACGCCGCGCCACCGTTTGAACAGCGACACCGCCAGCACGCCAGCATTCAGCACGGCGACATAGGCAAGAAGCGGAAACGCCTCGCTCGCGCCCCTGCCCCCCGCCGTCAGAATGGCGGGCGTCAGAAAGCCGCCCAGGGTTGACAGGACGCAGAGGCTCTGCGACTCGCAGCGGATCGCCATCGCAACTCCGGCGGCGGTAATGACTGCCATCAGGAGGAACGCGAAGTCGCGCGAGAAGACGCCGTAACGCTCGGCGCCCGCCCATGTGCTGAGATAAAGGATGGCCAGGCCGGCCCCGGTGAGGCCCTCGCCAAACCACTTCTCGCCGCGCCCCGAAGCAAGAGAGCCCGCCGCCAGGAACAGCAGGCCCGCCCCGTACCCCACCATCAGCCGCCCGGCCGGGCCCAGATACTGCCACGCGTACGCCAGGAAGAACGCGACGGCAAGGAAGCTGGCGATGGACCCGAGCCACAGCGCCCACTTGCCCCCGATCAACTGCTCCCAGTCGAAAGACGGCGACGGCGGGCGCGGAGCGGCGGCGCGAACCGGCCCCGGCATCACCGCCGGGCCGGAGGGTGCGGACGCAATCGGCGGCACGCTCGGCGGGGGCATTATCGGCGGGGGCGGAGGAACGACAGGCGGCGGCTGGGGTGCGGGCTTCGGCGACTGCCCGGCTTCCAGATCACCCACCCGGCGGCTCAGGTCGTCAATCTGACGGGCCAGCCGCCTTAACTCCTCGAGAACGGAATCGCTGTCACCGCGGTCTTCCATGTCGCACGCTTCCTTTCGCTTCGCATTGTAGCACTCCGGCGGCATCACAGCTTCACATTTTGCCGGCGCGAACGCAGGGCATCGGGCGGGCGGCGCAAAACTGGTCACCGGTGGGCGGCGGCGCCCGCAAGGGAGGAAAACCATGGATTATCTGCTGCGAGCGCTTGTTTCGGGCTGCATTCTGGCACTTCTGGCGTGTCCGGCAATAGCGGCGACCGAGGAACTCCGCCTGTACGTTGCTCCCGGCGGAAGCGATTCGTGGTCGGGGATAAGGCCGGCGGCGAACGCATCGGGCACGGACGGTCCCTTCCGCACGCTCGAGCGCGCCCGCGACGAGATTCGCTCTATGCGAAAGGCCAGACGCATCCACGGGCCGGTGACGGTGCTGCTGAGGGGCGGCAGCTACTTCCGGGAGAACAGCTTTCTGCTCACGGAAGAGGACTCCGGCAGCTCCGCGCGTCCGGTAGTATTCCGGCCGTTCGAGGGCGAAAAGGCTGTCCTCACCGGCGGCAGGGAACTCAGCGGGTTCGGGCCGGTGACGGACGAACCAGTCCTTGCCCGGCTCCAGCCCGCGGCGCACGGGCATGTGCTGCGGGCCGACCTCCGGAAGCAGGGCATCCGCGACTTCGGCGCAATGACCGCCCGCGGTTTCGGACGCAACATTCAGCCCGCCGCGCTCGAGCTGTTCTTTCAGGACAAGCCCATGCAACTCGCCCGGTGGCCCAACAGCGAGTGGGCGCTCATCGCGGGCGCGCCCGACGGAAAGGACGGCGGCAAGTTCACCTACGAAGGCGACCGGCCCTCGGGCTGGAAGCAGACCGGCGACATCTGGTTTCACGGCTACTGGGGCTACGACTGGGCGGACACGTACGAGAAGGCCGCCTCCATTGACACTGAAAAGCGCGAGATCGTCACCGTCCCTCCGCACGGCGTCTATGGCTATCACCCCGGCAAGCGCTTCTACGCGCTGAACATACTCGAAGAACTCGACGAGCCGGGCGAATGGTTTCTGGACCGCTCCTCGGGCGTTCTCTATTTCTGGCCCCCCGCGCCGCTGTCCGAAGGGAAGGTTTCTGTGTCCATCGCGGCGGAGCCTCTCATCACCGTGCGCGGCGCGGCGCACATCAGAATCGAGGGGCTGACGGTCGAGTGCGGCAGGGGATGCGGAGTCGAGATCATGGGCGGGCGGGACGTGTTGGTTGACCGCTGCCTTATCCGCAACCTCGGGACGGTAGGCGTCAGCATCGGCGGACTCATCGGCGACATCTACGGGCGTCTCTACAACGAGACGACCTACGCCGGTGACGGCGGGCGCAACAACGGCGTGAGGCGCTCGGAGATCGTCAACACGGGCGAAGGAGGCGTCATTCTGGGCGGCGGGAACCGCAAGACGCTCACCGCTGCTGGCAACTTCGTGGAGGACTGCCGCATCCACAGCTTTCAGCGCTGGGCGCGGACCTACCGCCCGGCGGTCGCCATCCACGGCGTGGGCAACCGCGTCGCGCACAATCTGCTCTACGACGCGCCGCACAGCGCCATCATTCTGAACGGCAACGAGCACCTGATCGAGTTCAACGAGTTCCACCACGTCTGCATGGAAACCGGCGACGCCGGGGCGTTCTATATGGGGCGCGACTGGAGCCAGCGCGGCAACATCGTGCGGTTCAACTACTTCCACGACCTGCACGGCGTGGAGGGGCAGAAGGGGTTCACCGACGTGATGGCCGTCTATCTGGACGACTGGTCGAGCGGGACGCTGGTCTACGGCAACGTCTGCCGCCAGGCGGGGCGCGCGGTGCTGGCGGGCGGCGGCAGGGACAACACGATCGAGAACAACATCTTCATAGACTGCCGCCCGGCGATTCACGTGGACGCGCGAGGGCTGGGGTGGGCGAAGTACTACTTCGACGGAAGCAACAATACGCTTTTCGACCGCCTGAAGGCCGTAAACCATGATAAGCCGCCATACAGCACGAAGTACCCCGAGCTGGCCAGGCTGCTGGACGACGAGCCCGTGATGCCGAAGGGCAACAAGATCGTGAGGAACATCTGCGTGGGAGGCAAGTGGCTGGAGCTGCAGAACGGCCTCACGGACAAAGTCATCCTGATTCAGGACAACGTCGTGGAGGCCGCCCCCGGATTCCGGGACATGGACGCGAACGACTTCCGGCCGAAGCCCGGCTCACCCGCGCATTCCGCCGGCTTCAAGCCGATTCCGTTCAAGGAGATCGGGCCCCGCTAGAGCGCCCGCTTCGGCTGATAGACGCAGAACGGCTCTTCGCCGAGATAGTTTCCTGTCTCGCCGTACGCCCGCGCGCGGCATCCGCCGCAGACGCCCTTGAACTCGCACGGGCCGCACTTGCCCTCCAGCAGCGAATCGTCGCGCAGCACGCGGAAGACTTCGGCGTCCTTCCAGATCTCAGCGAACGGGGTCTCGCGGACGTTGCCCGCGCTAACCGGCAGATACCCGCAGGGGTACACCTCGCCGCGATGCGAAACGAAACAGACCCCCGTACCCGCCAGGCAGCCTTTGGTGACCGCGTCCATCCCGTGCGTCTGGGTCGTGACCCGGACGCCGTCCTTTGCCGCGCGCTGGCGAAGGATTCGATAGTAGTGCGGGGCACAGGTCGCCTTGAGGCTGATTCCCGCCGTGCGCGAGGCATCGTAGAACCAGTTCAGGATGTCTTCGTACTCCCGCGGGGATATCTGTTCCTCCGCCGATATCTCGAGACCGCACCCGACCGGGACCAGCAAAAACAGATGAAACGCCGCCGCGCCCAGCCCGAGCGCCAGGTCGAGGATGGCCGGAAGCTGGTCCTTGTTGTGATTGGCGACGGATGTGTTGATCTGAAACGGCAACCCTGCCCGCTTGAAGGCTTCGATGCCCCGGATGGCGGCGTCAAAAGCGCCGTCGAGCTGCCTGAACGAGTCGTGCGTCGCGGCGTCTTTGCCGTCAATCGAAACACTCACGCGCTGGATGCCCGACTCTCTTGCCCGAATGGCGACATCGTCCGTCACCAGCGTTCCGTTCGTGGCAAGCGCGACTTTGAGGCCCTTCGAGTCGGCGTACTGAGATATCTCGAAGATGTCCGGGCGCACGAGAGGCTCTCCGCCCGAAAGCACCAGGATCGGCTTCGCGGCGGCGGCGATCCCGTCAATCAGCCGGAAGCTCTCTTCTGTCGTCAGGTCGTCCGCGGAGCGGAAGTCCGTGGCCGAAGCGCGGCAGTGAATGCATTTGAGATTGCAGGCCGCGGTCGTCTCCCAGAACACGAGACGGGGAACAAACTCGCGCGGACCGTCTGAAGGGTGGTGAGGGTGTGTTGCCATTGAGTGTCGAATCCTTGCCTTCTAGTATAGCCTCAGCCGCCGCCGGAGCCTACCGAACGCCCAGCCGGCTGTCGAGCCACCG